>Ga0182015_10000219_pt1 | contig 83140 bp, 75 predicted proteins | sample 712P3MmetaG_FD_120478 | JGI IMG/M metagenome (GOLD analysis project Ga0182015, IMG submission 120478) | Permafrost microbial communities from Stordalen Mire, Sweden - 712P3M metaG | ecosystem: Environmental > Terrestrial > Soil > Wetlands > Permafrost | place: Sweden: Stordalen | collected...
CAAGACCTGTCCGCCAAGACCTGTCCGCTAAGACCTGTCCGCTAAGACCTCTGCGTAGTCCGGAGACAAGGATGTCACTGACCAATGGCGGCCCCGAGCCGCAGATGGGGATGCCGCAAACGGCGGTGCCGCAGATCGGGATTCTCACGCAATATGTAAAGGATTTCTCGTTCGAAAATCCGAATGCGCCGCGCTCGCTGGCGCCAAGCCCGCAGCCGCCGCGCATCAACATCAATATTGCAGTTGAGGCCGCGCCGCTGACCGAAACCGACGTCGAGGTGACGCTGCGGCTGGAAGGCAAAGCAGACAGCCAAGGGATGGTGCTGTTCGGCTTCGAATTACTCTATGCCGGCGTCTTCCGCCTCCTCAACGTGCCGCCCGACAGCATGCAGCCGACCGTATTGATCGAATGCCCGCGGCTGTTGTTCCCGTTCGCACGCGAGATCGTCGCCACGGGGACGCGTAACGGCGGTTTCCCGCCCCTGCTGCTGGAACCGGTCGATTTCGTGACGCTGTACCGCCAGCGTTTGGCGGCCACGCAGCCTACCCCGGGATTCCCGCCGCCTAATCCAAGCTGACGTAATCGCGCCAGATCGCATTTTCACCGAGGCTGGCGACAAATCGCCGGTGCGCCGCGCGCCCGTCGTCTGTCAGGCGCAAGGCCAGCGGCGCCGGCCGCTCGCGCACAACGATCGGTTCGCCGGCGACATGAGCGGCGGGCGCTTGCGTCTGCGAAAGAATGAGTTGCGCTTGGCGGGCGCCGATCAACTCGACATAGACCTCGGCCAAAAGCTCGGCGTCGAGCAATGCGCCATGCTCGATGCGGCGCGAATTGTTGATGGCGTAGCGAGCGCAAAGATCGTCAAGCCGGTTCGCCCCACCCGGATGCTTGCGTCGCGCGATGAGAAGTGTGTCGATCATTCGTTCGCGGGCGACCGCGGCGCGCCCGGCGCGCTCCAATTCGGCGTTGAGGAAGCCGAGATCGAACATCGCATTATGCGCCACGAGCTGGGCATCGCCGAGAAAGGCGATGAGCTCTTCGACTTTGTGGGCGAACAACGGCTTATCCTTGAGGAACTCGATCGTCAGGCCGTGAACCTTAAAGGCCTGTTCCGGCATGTCCCGTTCTGGATTGAAATAGCAGTGGAACGTCTTGCCGGTGGGGAAGCGGTTGACGAGCTCGATGCAGCCGATCTCCACCAGGCGATCGCCCTGCAGGGGATCGAGGCCGGTGGTTTCGGTGTCAAAAATGATCTCGCGCATTGAATTTCGCCTGCGAATCACCGCTGTCGCGGCACCATTCTAGCGACTGTTTGTAAAATATCGCGAATTTGGGCGCGCGCGTGATCGAAACTCTGTGAACTGTCGACGATGAAATCGGCGCGGCGGCGTTTTTCCGCATCGGGCAATTGCTTGGCGAGAAGAGCGGCGAATTTCTCTTCGGTCATGCCGGGCCGCTCGAAAGCGCGCCGGCGCTGCACCTCTGGCGGCGCCGAGACCACGACCACGGCATCGCAACGGTGGTCGGCGGCGGTTTCGAACAACAGCGGCACATCGAGCACCACGATCGGTGCGTCGCGGGCTTTTACCTCGGCGAGGAACTTTTCCCGCGAAGCAAAAACCAGCGGATGGACGATGGCCTCAAGCCGGGCAAGCGCGGCATTGTCGTTGAGCACCATCGCGGCAAGCTTGGTGCGGTCGATTTTGCCGCCTGTGGCCGAACCTGGAAACGCTTGCTCGATCAAGGCAACCGCTTCGCCTTCGTAAAGCGCGTGCACAACGGCATCCGAATCATGCACCGGCACGCCGGCCTCGGCGAAGAACCTGGCGGCGGTCGATTTGCCCATGCCAAGCGAACCGGTCAGGCAGAGAATGAATGGCCGCTTTTCGCTTGTTGCGCTGCTCATTGCGCGAGACACCCCCGCCGCCGCAGAAAATCCAGTGCTTCCATCAGCGGCAGACCTAACACCGTGAAATAGTCACCATCCACCCGTTCGAATAATTGACTACCAACACCCTCGATCTGGTAGGCGCCGGCGCTTTCGGTTGCGGCACTGCCGGCGGCGTCGAGATAGAGATCGATGAATCGATCGGACAAGGCGCGCATCGTCAGCCGGGCAACGCCGACATGTTCGAACAGCACCGTGCCATCCTGAACGAAGGCGACCGCCGAATGAAGTTCATGGCTGCGGCCGGACAAAGCGCGCAACTGGGCGCGCGCGGCAGCCCGATCGGCCGGTTTAGCGAGACCCGCGGCGTCGAGCGCGAGCGTTTGATCGACGCCGAGCGTCAGACGCCCAGGATTGAATTTCGCTACCGCCACCGCCTTTTCTTTCGCTAAATGCGCAGCGATGGCACCGGGCGCTTGCGACCGCGCCTTGGATTCAAGGCGGCGTTCATCGAGATCGGCGGGACGCACATCGACCGGAATGCCCGCGGCGGCGAGCAACGCCTGGCGAGCCTTGCTTCGCGAGGCCAACACGAGCGGTTCCTCGGCAAGCCATAGCGCCATCGGCATTGCTCACAATGCCCGGTGCCGGCGACGCTCGCCGAGATGGGCAAGGACGGCCGTGGCGGTTTCCTCGATCGAGCGCCGGGTCACATCGATCAGCGGCCAGTTATGCTTGGCGCACAGCTTCCGCGACGCGGCAATTTCCTCCGTCACGGCTTGGCGGTCGATATATTGGTCGTCGTCGCGGTTCACTTTCAGCCCGAGCAACCGATTCTGCCGGATTTGCACGATCCGTTCCGGCGTCGCGAACAAGCCGACCACGAGCGGATGAATCAATCGCTCGACGTGTGCCGGCAAGGGCACGCCCGGCACGAGCGGCACGTTCGCGGTCTTCACCCCGCGATTGGCGAGATAGATCGAGGTCGGCGTCTTCGAGGTCCGCGATACCCCGACCAGTACGACATCTGCCTCTTCGAGGTCATCGCTCTGCTGGCCGTCGTCATGTAGCATCGTGTAGTTGAGCGCATCGATGCGACGGAAATATTCGGCATTGAGTGTGTGTTGGGCACCTACCTTGTGGGTTGTTTCCGCACCCAGATAGGCTTGGAATAGGTGCAGCACCGGCCCCAGGATCGACAGGCAGGGTAGGCCGAGCTCGCGGCATTTTCCTTCCAGCCGCTTGACCAGGTTCTCTTCGAGCAAGGTGTAGAGCACGATGCCCGGCGATTCATCGATATCGGCCAAGACCCGGTCGAGCTGTTTTTGGGTTCGAACCAACGGATGCATATGCTCGACGGGCATCACCTTCGAATACTGGGCAGCAGCAGCCCGCGCGACCGTGATCAAGGTCTCGCCGGTTGCATCGGAAATCAGATGCAGATGGAAATAGCCGGGTGCCTGCGCCATGGTTGCATCATAGGAAACGGGTGCGGAGCTTGGGACAACCTGTTGAGGACTGGGGAGAAGGCCATGGCTTTCTTAGGTGTGCAAGCACAATAGATGGATAACCGCGTTGACCGTCCACACCCGTCACGTTCAGCCGTTCCACGCCGGCGTTTCACCCTGACAGTGGTGACATGTGGACGGTCACATTTGGGCACGGCAAAAATCGGCGCGGAAAGCCGATAACTTTACTTTCCCGTCGCGAAAATCGAGGTGCGAAGGAAAAGAGGATATGTGGGTAAACATGTATGACATGTGAGACTAGATGTATGAGTCCAATCAACCGTCCAATCACAACAACAGATTCTTAGACTCTATATTGAGTAGGATTAGAGCGTGACGGACAAGCCTGTGACTAACCCTCTCCTTCGCGTTCTTGCAGGCGAACGTAAACCTGTTCCTCCGATTTGGCTGATGCGCCAAGCTGGGCGGTATCTTCCCGAATATCGGGAAATCCGGCGCAAGACGGATTCGTTCCTTGAACTCTGCTTTAATCCCAAACTGGCAACTGAAGTTACCTTGCAGCCAATCCGCCGCTTTGGCTTCGATGCTGCAATCCTGTTTTCCGATATTTTGGTGGTACCGCACGCGCTGGGTCAGCGTGTGAGCTTTGAGGAAGGCGGCGGACCGAAGCTCGATGCGCTGAATGAGCCGCCGGCGTTACGGCGCCTGCGGCAAGATATCGATCATTCGATGCTTGCACCGGTCTATGAGACCGTTAAGTGGGTCAAGCAGGAATTGCCGGCAGATGTTGCGCTTATTGGCTTTTGTGGCGCGCCTTGGACGGTAGCGACCTATATGGTCGCGGGTTCCGGGACGGTTGACCAGGCGCCAGCGCGGCAGTTCGCCTATCGGCATCCCGACGCGTTTGCAGAGTTGATCGATCTGCTCGTTGAGGCGTCTGCCGCTTATCTCATTCGGCAGTTCGAGGCAGGTGTCGATGCCGTGCAGATTTTCGATACCTGGGCAGGAATATTACCTGACGCCGAATTCCGAAAATGGTGCGTCGAGCCTTGCGCCCGGATCGTTGCCGCGGTCCGTAAGCGTGTTGCTAACGCGAAAATTATTGGCTTCCCGCGTGGCGCTGGAACGAAGCTCGCGCAATATATTACGGCCGTGCCCGTCGATGCGGTTGGCCTCGACTGGATGGTCGATCTGAGCTTCGCGCGCGAGGAGATCCAGACGCGGCGCCCGGTTCAAGGCAATCTCGATCCGCTGGCGCTTTTGGTCGGCGGCGAGCCACTCGATCGCGCGATCGACGTCATACTGGAGGCCTTGGCGCAGAAGCCGTTTATCTTCAATCTTGGTCATGGTGTGTTGCCGGACACGCCGATTGCGCATGTGGAAAGGCTGATGGCACGCGTGCGGGGCTTTAAAGCCAAACACTGACGCGCTTCGAAGCGAAGGCGACGATGTACGATTGGATCAAGGCATTCCACATCATTGCCGTCATCGCTTGGATGGCGGGAATGCTCTATCTGCCGCGCTTGTTCGTCTATCACTGCGCGGCCGAAAAAGGCTCGGTGCAGTCGGAGACTTTCAAGGTGATGGAGCGGCGGCTCCTGCGCGCGATCATCAATCCGGCGATGATCGCGACCATCGCGCTTGGGCTGTGGCTCGGCTGGCTGGGCCCTGATTCTCGCTACGGCTGGTTCGCCTCTGGCTGGCTGCAAGCCAAGATCGTGCTGGTTTTGACACTTTCGGCGCTCCACGGAATGTTGGCCCGCTGGGTGAAGGATTTTGCCGCCGATAACAACCGGCATACTGCGGGATTTTATAGAATTATCAATGAAGTACCGACTGTATTGCTGATCGCGATCGTCATTCTTGCGGTGGTGAAACCGTTCTGATCTTTACGCGTTGCTAGTGCAATGTCTGTCTCGGCACTTGCCTGAAGAGTGCTATTTCCCTATCTTCAGGGTAATCCCTCCCAACGTAGGCGGATGCAGTTGCGTTTTGGCTCCAGTCAACTGGAGCCGCCTGTGCATCGGGTTTGGGGCCCCAAGCCCCTTTCGACCCAAGACCTGTTGCCCAAACGACCTACGACCTTCCTTTCGCCAGCGACGCTGCGACTGAATTTTGCCGCTGGCCAAATTTCCATAGGACATTCTATGCGTGAAATGAAACTCCAAGAACTCAAGACCAAGACTCCGGCGGAGCTTGTCTCCTTTGCGGAAGAGCTTGAGGTCGAGAATGCCTCGACCATGCGCAAGCAGGAGCTGATGTTCGGCATCCTCAAGCAGCTCTCCGCCCGCGAAACCGACATCGTCGGTGAAGGCGTCGTCGAAGTGCTGCCGGATGGCTTCGGCTTTTTGCGATCGCCGGAAGCGAATTATCTGCCGGGGCCGGACGATATCTACGTCTCCCCCTCGCAAATCCGCCGCTTCGGACTGCGCACCGGCGACACCCTCGACGGCCATATCCGCAGCCCCAAAGAGGGCGAGCGCTATTTCGCCCTGCTCAAGGTCAATTCGCTCAACTTCGAAGACCCGGAAAAGGCACGCCACAAGGTCAATTTCGACAATTTGACGCCGCTCTATCCGGACGAGTGGCTGAAGATGGAATTCGAGGATCCGACCAAAAAGGATCTCTCCGCGCGCGTCATCGACATCGTCGCGCCGGTCGGCAAGGGCCAGCGCGCGCTGATCGTGTCGCCGCCGCGCACCGGTAAGACCGTGCTGTTGCAGAATATCGCGCATTCGATCACGCACAATCACCCGGAATGTTACTTGATCGTGCTGTTGATCGACGAGCGGCCGGAAGAAGTCACCGACATGCAGCGCTCGGTGAAGGGCGAGGTGGTTTCCTCGACCTTCGATGAGCCGGCGGTGCGCCACGTTCAAGTTGCGGAAATGGTGATCGAGAAGGCCAAGCGCCTGGTCGAGCACGGTCGCGACGTGGTCATTTTGCTGGATTCGATCACGCGGCTCGGTCGCGCCTACAACACCGTCGTCCCCTCATCCGGTAAGGTGCTGACCGGCGGCGTCGACGCCAACGCCTTGCAGCGCCCGAAGCGTTTCTTCGGGGCCGCGCGCAATATCGAGGAAGGCGGCTCGCTGACCATCATCGCCACCGCCCTGATCGATACCGGCAGCCGCATGGACGAAGTGATTTTCGAAGAGTTCAAGGGCACCGGCAATTCCGAGCTCATCCTCGACCGTAAAGTCGCCGACAAGCGGACCTTCCCGGCCATGGACATCACGCGGTCCGGCACGCGCAAGGAAGAGCTTCTGGTGCCGCCCGATCAGCTCAAGAAGATGTACGTGCTGCGCCGCATCCTCAACCCGATGGGGACGATGGACGCCATGGACTTCCTGCTCGACAAGCTGCGCAACACCAAGAACAACGGCGAATTCTTCGACTCGATGAATACCTAAGCTGCCACGCCGCGGTCGAAGCGGCGGTCAGCCTTTGGTCGGGATTTTCGAACTGATAGCGAGCAGCCCGCGTTTGAGATTAAGCGCGACGTCAGGATCGACGAAGCACATGCCGCCCTTGCCGACGGAATTCGCGCAATCCGCTGCGGTTGTGTAGCCGCATTCGATCACCGCATTCTCATGCATGGTGTAGCCGCACCACTCGTCGGCCTTCGCGCCGTTTGCCGATAGGACTGTCAGGGCTGCCGCTAAAACGATCCCGCCTCGCATGATTCGGTCTCCGTTGCCACGCCCCGGTCTCATAAAGCACAAAACGTGCCCCGATGGACCGGCGCGTCAAGAATGTCGCACCGCGTCGATGGCTTCTGTCAACGCCGCCGGATCGGTCACCGGTAGCGAACACGTCTCGCCAACACAGACGAAGGCCTGTGGCCCCGCGGCTGCGGCGATCTTTCCACGCGCGGGGTGCGTGGCGGAGAGTGCTTTCGCCGATGGTGCGTGAAGCACGATGCGTTCGAACGGCGACATGCGGCGCGCCGCGGCAAGCAGTGCTTCCGCAAGCGCACCCTCCCCGGTTACAACGATCTGCGCCGCCTCAAGCCGTAGATCGATGGCGTTGAGCAGCGCCATGTGCATGTAGAGATTCTCGGTCGCGAGCGGCGCGATGGCGCCGATCAGCCGGTCGGCTTTGTCGCGCCAGGCATCGTCACCCGCCAAAACCGATAGCCGAATGAGATTCTGCGCGGCCACAGCGTTGTGGTTAGGCGTGGCTTCATCCGCCGTCGCGGCGGGACGGATGACCAGGCCTTCCGCGTCGGCGGCCGTGAGATAATAGGTTGCGGTTTCGGCATAGTCGCGATCGAGCGCATACTGCCAGGTGAGCGCGCGATCGAGGTAGACGCGCCGCCCGGTCGCTTCGTAGAGCGCCAGCGCGGCGCGGATCATGGCGGCGAAATCGGAAGCCAAACCGGGAAATTTTAGCTTTGCTTCGCGCCAGGAATGGCCGAGCCGATCGCCGCGCGTCATCTCGCGCGCGACAAAATCGAACGCACGCACTGCCATGTCGAGCCAAGCCGGTTCGTCGAACAGAAGCCCGGCATTTACCAGCGCCGCGATCATCAAGCCATTCCAATCGGCCAGCACCTTGTCATCGAGACCGGGCCGCACACGGCTGCCGCGCGCGGCGAGAAGCTTTTCACGCAATGTGGCAAGCCGGGTCTCGTCCGCGTCACTGCGGGGTAGCGGCTTCAGCCGGTTGAGAATGTTATGGCCTTCGAAATTGCCTGCCGGCGTGACGTCGTAATGGCGGGCGAAGAATTCGCCGTCTTCGATGCCAAGCTGCCGGATCACTTCGTCGTAAGACCAGACGTAGAATTTGCCTTCCTCGCCTTCGGAATCGGCGTCGAGCGACGCCGAGAATGCGCCCTCGCTCGTGGTCATCTCGCGCGCAAGCCACGCCACGGTTTCATAAGCGCGCCGGCGATAAAGTGCGTTGCCGCTGCGCTGATACGCAATCGCCAACAGCTCGAGGAGCTGCGCGTTGTCGTAGAGCATTTTTTCGAAATGCGGCACCAGCCAGCGCTCATCCACTGAATAGCGCGAAAAGCCGCCGCCAAGGTGATCGTAGATGCCGCCCTCGCAGATATGGTCGAGCGTGATCTCGACGGCGGCGAAGTAGCGCGCCTCGCCGGTGCGCAGCCCGCCGCGCCACAGGAGCTCGAACAAAGCGGCTTGCGGAAATTTCGGCGCGCCGCGCGTGCCGCCATTGACCGGATCGATGACGCCGCCAAGCTGCCGCGCCGCATTGTCGAGTTCGGATATTCCGATCGTCGCGGAGACGGCGGCCCGGTCAGTTGCGGCCAGGCGCTCCATCAGCGCGGCGCGGTTCTGTTCGATCTTCTGCGGCTCCTCGCGGAACAGCCGCGCAAGTTCGCGCAGCACGTCGACAAAGGCCGGCTTGCCGTAACGCGACGTGTTGGGAAAGTAAGTGCCGCCCCAGATCGGCTCGCCGTCGGGCGTCAGAAACATGGTCAGCGGCCAGCCGCCATGCTCGCCGAGAAGATGCAGCGCCGCCATGTAGATCTGATCGATGTCGGGGCGTTCCTCGCGGTCGACTTTGATGTTGACGAACAGCTCGTTCATCACGCGCGCGGTGTCGTCGTCCTCAAAGCTCTCGTGCGCCATCACGTGACACCAATGGCACGCCGCATAGCCGACCGAGAGCAGGATCGGCTTGTCGTGGCGCTTCGCCTCGGCCAGGGCCTCAGGCCCCCAGGCCCACCAATCGACCGGATTGTTCTTGTGCTGAAGGAGATAGGGGCTCGTCTCGTTGGCGAGCCGGTTTTGATGCTGGGCGGAGGTTTGCGGCGACGTTGACATGGGCGCACCGTAACAAGTAGCCCGCGTAGAGCGAAGCGCAGATGCGCCAATAACTTTAATCAACTGTCATGTCAGATCCCTTGCCAGATCGCCCCACCATATTCGCGCTCTCCTCCGGCCGGCCGCCGGCGGCGATTGCGGTGGTGCGTGTGTCGGGTCCGCAGGCGCGCGTCGCGTTGGAAAAGCTCATTGGCCGGGTGCCCGAGCCGCGCAAGGCGGCGCTTGTTCGTGTGTGCGATCCGGCGAACGGCGAAGCGATCGATGAGGCGCTGGCGCTGTGGTTTCCGGGCCCGCATAGCGAGACCGGCGAAGACGTGGCGGAGCTGCAGCTCCACGGCGGCCATGCCGTAATCGCGGGCGTGCTCGACGCGCTGGGGAAGATTGGCGGATGTCGCCTCGCCGAGCCCGGCGAGTTCACGCGCCGCGCGTTCGAGAGCGGCCGGCTCGATCTCACCGCTGTCGAGGGGCTTGCCGATCTTATTGCTGCAGAGACGCCGGCGCAGCGGCGCCAGGCGTTTCGCCAGCTCAAGGGATTGATCGGCGACCGCGCCGAGGCTTGGCGGCGTCGATTGACGCAAGCACTGGCCCTCGTCGAAGCGCGCATCGACTTTTCCGATGAAGCCGATGTGCCGGAGGATTTGATCGGCCCGGTGCTTCATGCTGCGCAGCAATTGCGTGACGAGATTGCGGGGGTGCTGGCCGACGGTCGACGCGGCGAGCGATTGCGCGATGGTTTGGTCGTTGCCATTGCCGGTCCGCCCAACGCCGGAAAGTCCACGCTGTTTAATCGACTGGCGCGGCGCGAGGCGGCAATCGTTTCGCCTTATGCCGGCACGACGCGCGATATCATCGAAGTGCACCTCGATCTGGATGATTACCCGGTGACCTTGCTGGATACCGCAGGCATTCGGGATAGCGACGAGCCGGTGGAGCAGGAGGGTGTGCGCCGCGCGCTCGAGCGGGCGGCGATGGCTGATTTGGTGCTCTGGGTCATTGACGGATCAGCCGCCGGCCTAACGGCGGATAGCGTGCCAAAGACGCTCCAGACTTCGCCGATGTGGCTGATCCAAAACAAAATCGATCTAAGGGTAACCAAATCAAGGGTTACTACAATAGATGAATACGAGTTCAATTGTTCAGTTTCAGCAGCAAATGGGGAAGGGATAGAGGCGTTGGTCGGGAATCTTGCCGAATTTGCCCGCGGGTATTTTTCGGCGGCCGAGTCGGGGATCGTGACCCGAGCGCGCCATCACCGTGCCCTTGAGAACACCGTAGCGGCGCTTGATCGTGCACTGGCTGAGGCCACAGACGGGGGCAATCGCGAAGAGCTGATCGCCGAGGAATTGCGCGCGGCCGCGACGACGCTTGGCCGGCTGACCGGTCGCGTCGACGTCGAAGATATTCTCGATGTCATCTTCCGCGATTTTTGCATTGGTAAATAATTCGTTAATGGGGTTTCGGCGAGCGGGCAGGGCGTGTTTCACGTGAAACGCCGGCCGGCGACCGTCTTTTGACCGCGAGTTTTGCCTTGGATAGAACCGCCGCAATTCTTATTCGAAAGTTCTTGGAGATTTCAATGGACGGCCGCTTTGATGTGATTGTTGTCGGCGGTGGCCATGCCGGTTGCGAGGCGGCGGCTGCCGCCGCACGCACGGGCGCGCAGACAGCGCTCATCACACAGCGTTTAGCGACTATTGGCGCAATGTCTTGTAATCCGTCGATTGGCGGGCTCGGCAAGGGCCATCTGGTCCGCGAGATCGACGCGCTCGATGGTTTGATGGGCCGCGTGGCGGACGCGGGCGGGATCCAGTTTCGCGTGCTCAATCGCCGCAAGGGCCCGGCGGTTCGTGGGCCACGTGCGCAAGCCGACCGCAAGCTTTACGCCGCCGCGATGCAGGCGGCGATCCAGCAGACCCTGAATTTGACTGTCGTCGAGGGCGAGGTGGACGACCTGCTCGGCGACAGCCAGGTGGCAGGCGTGCGGCTCGTGGACGGCCGAGTGTTTGCTACGCGCGCTGTGGTGCTGACCACGGGTACGTTTCTGCGCGGCCTTATCCATATCGGCGAGCGGCAAATTCCGGCTGGCCGTGCCGGCGAGGCGCCGGCCATGGGTTTGTCGCAGACGCTCGCGCGCATCGATCTTACGCTCGGCCGCCTGAAGACCGGCACGCCGCCGCGGCTTGACGGCGCCACGATCGATTGGGCGGGAGTCGAGATGCAGCCGGGCGACGATCCGCCTGAGCCGTTCTCCGTGCTCACCGACCAGATTGCCAATCCGCAGATCCAGTGCGGTATTACGCGCACCACGCCAGCGACCCACGACATCATCCGCGCCAATGTCCACCGCTCGCCGATGTATTCCGGCCAGATCAAAAGCCGCGGTCCACGTTATTGCCCATCGATCGAGGATAAGATCGTGCGTTTCGGCGAGCGCGATGGGCACCAGATCTTTTTAGAGCCCGAAGGTCTCGATGACAGCACGGTCTATCCGAACGGCATTTCGACGTCGTTGCCGGAGGAGGTGCAATCCGCCCTGGTGGCATCGATTCCAGGCCTTGAGCGCGCTCGCGTAACGCGACCCGGATACGCCATCGAATATGACCATGTCGACCCGCGCGATTTGACCCCATGGCTCGAAACGAAGCGCCTGGCGGGGCTTTTCCTCGCCGGCCAAATCAACGGCACGACCGGCTATGAAGAAGCCGCCGCGCAGGGTCTTGTTGCCGGCCTCAATGCAGCGGCGCGGGCAGGGGACTCTGCACCAATCCAGTTCGATCGCGCCCAAGGCTATGTCGGCGTCATGATCGACGATCTGGTAACGCGCGGCGTCACCGAGCCATATCGGATGTTCACATCGCGCGCGGAATATCGGCTGACGCTGCGTGCCGACAATGCCGATCAACGGCTCACGGATAAGGGGATTGCGCTGGGCTGCGTCGGCGCCGCGCGCGCGCGCAAGCACCGGATCAAAATGGCGGCTGTCGATGCCGCGCGCAGCATGGCGCATGCGTTGACAATCACTCCGAGCGAAGCGGGTCAGCACGGCATTTCGTTGCGAAAAGACGGTCAGCGGCGCTCGGCCTTCGAGCTCTTGGCCTATCCGAATATCGCGGTCGATGACTTGGCGCGGGTCTGGCCCCGCTTCGGCGAGCTCGATCGCAAGATCGCGGCACAGCTCGAAATCGATGCCAAATACGACGTTTATCTCAGCCGTCAGTTGGCCGACGTGGAATCCTATCGACGCGACGAAAGCCTGATCCTCGGCGACGACATCGACTACGCGGCGCTGCCGGGACTATCGAACGAGGTCCGCCACAAGTTGCAAACGCAGCGGCCGCGAACCATCGGCCATGCCGGCCGCCTTGACGGCATCACGCCTGCGGCGCTGACCCTGCTCGTGGCCCACCTGCGCAGGCGCGGGCGCAAGCCCAAGATCGAGCCTAAACCAAAGTCGGCCAGTGACGCAGCCTGATCTCGCCGACGATCGCGCACGGGCGCTCGCGTTGACGCCTGTTTCACGTGAAACAGTGGCACGCCTCGATCGCTTTGCCGCCCTCCTCCTGGAATGGCAGCAGCGCCAGAATCTGATCGCGCGTTCGACCGCGCCAACGTTGTGGACGCGCCACATCGCCGATTCCCTGCAGCTTCTTCCCTTGGCGCCGGCGGCCCGGATTTGGATCGATCTCGGCTCGGGCGCCGGATTTCCCGGCATTGCGATCGCATGCGCGCTTGCGGATTCGCCGGCCGCGCAGGCGGCCCGAGTCCATCTGATCGAAAGCAATTGCAAGAAGGCCGCGTTCCTGCGCGAGGCCGTGCGGGTCACCGGCGCGCCGGCCATCGTTCACGGCGAAAGAATCTCGGATTTCGTCTCACATGCTCCAGATCGCATCGATGTCGTCACCGCCCGTGCCTTGGCGCCGCTCACTAAACTTGTGGCGGAGGCATATCCGCTGTTGAAAAAAGGGGCTTTAGGGCTGTTTCCCAAGGGTCAAGATGTGGAGGCTGAATTGACCACAGCCTCTAAATGTTGGAGCATCCAAGCGACTTTGGTGCCGAGTCGAACCAATCCGAACTCTCGTATTATTATCGTAACTGGCTCCAAACCAAAGCCTTAAGCCCCCGCAATAAAACCATTAACAACTTATGGTTGTACACACCCGAGCCGGTCTTTTGACCTGGAAACAGCCGCGATGAATGAAACGCCCGAGTCGTCGCCCCGCGGGGTCGCCTTTACGCCATCCGAACGCGGGCCGCAGGTCCAGCTCGCAAAACCACCCCGCGTATTGGCTGTAGCCAATCAGAAAGGCGGCGTCGGCAAGACCACGACCGCAATCAATCTCGGTACCGCGCTCGCCGCGATCGGTGAGGATGTCCTGATCCTCGATCTCGATCCACAGGGCAATGCCTCGACCGGTCTTGGCATCGATCGCCGTAACAGGCGTTACTCGACCTATGACGTGCTGACCGGGGAGGCGGCGTTACGCGACGCGATCGTCGCGACGGCTGTGCCGCGGCTGCATCTTGCGCCTTCGACCATGGATCTGTCCGGGCTTGAGCTTGAGATCGGGCAGGCGCGTGACCGCGCCTTCCGCCTGCGCAGCGCGCTCGCGCCGCTCAACACGATCGGCGGTACAAAATTTACTTATGTCTTGGTCGACTGCCCGCCTTCGCTCAATTTATTGACCGTCAACGCCATGGCGGCAGCGAACGCCATCCTGGTGCCGCTGCAATGCGAGTTCTTTGCGCTCGAAGGCCTGTCGCAACTCCTCAAGACCGTGGAGTCGGTGCGCGAGCAACTCAATCCGGATCTCACCATTCATGGCATCGTGCTCACCATGTATGACGCGCGCAACAATCTGTCGGGGCAGGTCGTCGCCGACGTGCGCGAATTCATGGGGGCGAAGGTCTATGACACCATCATCCCGCGCAACGTGCGAGTCTCGGAAGCGCCGTCTTACGGCAAGCCGGTCCTCGTCTACGATCTCAAATGCAGCGGCAGCGAGGCCTATCTGCGGCTCGCGACCGAGATCATCCAGCGGGAGAAACAACTGTGCGCCGGATGAGGTTCTTTGAGTGACTGACAGTCTGGGGAAAACGGCGATGGCGGATGGTCAGACGCGATCGCGATTGGGGCGGGGTCTCGCCGCATTGATCGGCGACGTCGGCACCGAGAGTTCGACCGAGCGTCCGCGGGGCCAGCGCCGGTTGCCGACCGGCGCGCTGCGGCCGAACGCACGTAATCCGCGGCGCACATTCTCCAATGCCGAGCTCGACGAGCTCGTCGCCTCGCTGCGCGAGCGCGGTATCATCCAGCCGATCGTGGCGCGGCCGGTGCGCGGCGCCACCGAGTCTTACGAGATCATCGCCGGCGAACGCCGCTGGCGCGCGGCGCAGCGCGCCGGCCTGCACGAAGTCCCGGTCGTCATCATCGAAGCGTCCGACGCCGAAGCGCTGCAAATCGCCATCATCGAGAACGTGCAGCGCGCCGACCTTAATCCGCTCGAGGAAGCGGAAGGCTATCGCGCGCTGATGGACGAGTTCGGCAATAGCCAGGACGAGATTGCCAAGATCATCGGCAAGAGTCGCAGCCATGTGGCCAATACGCTACGGCTCCTCAAACTCCCTGAAACGGTGAAAGCCTACATTCACGCCGGCAAGCTCGACGCCGGACATGCCCGCACTTTGATCGGTCTGCCGAACGCGGAGGGGCTAGCGGAAGAAATCGTTGCGCGTGGCCTCAATGTGCGCCAGGTCGAGGCGATGGCGCGCGAGGCCGGGGAAAAGGTCGGGAAGGGCCGTGCCAACGGGCATAAGTCCCGCGCGCAATCCGACAAGAATGCCAATTTGGTTGCGCTGGAAAAACGCATTTCCGACGCGCTCGGCCTCGTGGTCAGCATCGACCATCGCGAACGCGGCGGCGTGCTCAGCATCCGCTATCGCAATCTCGATCAGCTCGACGACGTGCTGCGGCGTTTGGAAAAAAAGCGCTGACGCTTTTCTCCGGGCCATGATGGGCGAAGGCTAACTTTGCCACGCCGTTTTGAAAGCCGCGCGCTTGGCCGGATCGTAGAGGCTGGGATAATCATAGATCAGCGGTTTTGACGGCTCGACATGGAGCGTGGCGAAAACCGGTCCGTCCTGTCCGAGCACGTGTACGACTTGCTGCGTGAATATGCCGAGATCGGAAAAATCATAGACAGCGGCGTAGCCGGCCGCGCGCGCCATACTGGCGAAGTCCACTTGCGGATTTGGAATCGCGTGGCCGCCGTTCGCCTCGTAAGTTCGGTTCTGCGCGACGAAGTGCACGAGGTTCTTGGGCGCGACTTCGGCGATCGTCACCAGGCTGCCGAGATTCATCAGCAGCGAGCCATCGCCTTGCAGGACGACGACGCGCTTGTCCGGCCGGCCGAGCGCGAGACCGAGCCCATGCGAGGAATCGAGGCCCATCGCGCCGATCGACGTGTAATTGAGGGCGCGCGGCGCGATCTCGACCCAGTCCACCGCGGAGCTGTAGGTCGCGACCACCCCCTGATCGGTGATGTGACGCGCCAAGGCGCGAAAACATTCATCGCGCTTCATCATTCGGGGCTCCGCGCGATCAAGAATGCGACCGGATGCGAATCGCGATAGGCGGCATCGATCGCCGGCTGGATTTTGGCGACGTCGGCATCCATGCCGATCAGATGATGCGCGATGCCCATGTCATCGAGAATCGGCTCGACGATGCGCACGCCATAGCGTGGCGAGGCGCGCGGCGCAAAGTTGGGATCGTGTTGCAGCAGCCCGATCATCATGCAAATCGGCTGACCATACTCGACGGCGATGCCACGAATGGCATTGAGAGAATCGAGAAAGCCGGTGTGCTGGATCAGGATCAAGGAGCGCTTGTCGCAATAGGACAGGCCGGAGGCGATGCCAATGCACTCCTCCTCCTTGCAGACGCGGATGAGGCGAAGCGCCTTGTCCTGCGCGATCGGGGCCAGCAGGCCGGAGCTGGTCACGATGTCGGGCACCGAGAGGACATATTCGATCCCGCTCGCCTTGATAGCGGCGATGATGCGACTGCCATGGAGCAGGCGCAAAGTGGCATCGACGCTCGCCGCACCCGCTTCCATCCGCAATCTCCAAGTCCACATAGCGGCGATGATTGATAACGACGTCAGTTCTTCCCGCTTGTCGGCCCGTTGGGAGGATCAGGCGCCCATAGGCGGAACGACAAGCGCGACCAGATAGCTAAGCCGCTGATGGCGTCGGTTGCGTAGACACTATCGGTGACAAAGAGCTGGAGAACGGTCGAACCGAAATCGTAGCCCACCAAGCCTCCCAGCGCGATTTCGTTCGCCCTCCCGCAGGTCAACGATCCCGCACTGGCCGCCGCCATCTGAGCGCAACTCAATCGGCTCCCGGGAGCGTCGCTGGTAGGTTGCCATTCGAAAGTTGCGACTGGGCCGATCTCCCATTTGCCGAGCCTTTTCGTCGCAGTGACATCGACGAAGGTCTGGTCGCCCGAGTGATACCCATTCGCATAAGGTGCAAACGTGGGAATGCCGCCCATCGGCCCGGTAATGCCGCAAGAGGTGCCGTTGAAATCGTAAATGAGGTTTGCGGTCAGATCCCAGCCGCCGCCAAGATACGAAATGGCGAAGCGCGGTTCGACAGTCCAGTAATCGGGATTGAGCGTGCCCTGATACATCGAACCATCCGGGGCAAAAACGGTGAGCCCGGCACTGGTGAACCAGCCCTGCCCCAGATTCCACGATAGGGTCAACGGATTGAACGCCATGTTGTGAACCGTTGGGTAGAACGTGGTGCCGGTAAATGGAGGGCCTACCGCAGTGCCCGACACTGCGGCGCCGTAAAGATCGACGCCGAAGACCGGCTCCGTCACGGACATCAAGACATTGGCGCCAAGAAAATTCCAGCCGGGCGACCAGGCCAGTATCGCCACCTCTAGGGCCGCATACGTCTTGGCCCCCGCGTCTTGGCCGTATCCAGTGTCGGCCACACCAACCGCGGCTTCGTTTGAAAAGTAGACGCCGGGAGGGGCGCTGCGCCAGTCGCAACGCCAAGGGAAAATCCGCCGACGTTTTGACCAAAATCACCGGGCTCGTGCGCGAAGGCCGTGCCAGCAACAATTACCAGCACTACCGCAATAGCTGCCAAAGCCAGCTTTGCCGGCCGACTCATTATGTCCCCTCGCGTCCCACTTGCCGGTAATCGGCGTGAACAAGTGTCCCGCTCCACGTTCCGTCAAGTGGCCAAGGCGTTCAACAACATTTTCGCTTCAATGGGGTCCGGCATGTCAAAGCGGCGCGCATGCCTCGATCACGTCCCGAGCGCAAATGACCGATTGCCCCGCCAACTCGAACATCTTTGTTTCTTGCTGGCGGGCGACTTCGCCTTCCAATGCGGCGTCAACGAAGATCCTATGGCGCAACAAAAAAGCCGGCGCTTGCGGCCGGCTTTTTCATTCTCGCGGTTGTTGCGCTCTATTTGTGATGTCTTACCGGTTTCGGCGGCGTGCCGTCCGTCCATGCGTCGTGAGGCAGCATCGCGTCGACGATCCAGCCGCCGACGAACGGCACGACGCAATCAGCTACTCCGTCATACATTTCGCGCGGCGTCAGCGGGCGATTGAGTAGCCACGTTCCGACGAACGGATAGGCTACCGCGCACGCAAAGGTCGTCACGCCATAGGCTGCTCCGGCGGTCATCGGACGATGCGGGGGAGTGCCATGCTTTTTAACCAGGTAATAGCTAGCTACATCCGTGCCGATTCCGATTCCAACGCCGCCCCAAAAGAGGCGAGGATCCTGTCCACGCGTCAGCCACGCCCAAAACGCATTCCCATTATTGTCCTGTGCACGTGCAGTCTGCGGCAGTAGACCGATCGCGAAGATCAGGGCTAGCGCAGCAACGATGGTCCGCTTCATTCTGGTGACTCCCCCTCCACACGCGCCCGCCAAAATAAGTGCAGGCCGTCGCCGTATGGTTAACGGCATCGTGAACGAGCAGCTCGGCGCTGTCGAGCATCTGATGGGCGGCTTACGCAAAATTCCGGGCTGCTGTGTTGGTTCGGCAACCATTTATCCCCAGCCATGTAGCCAGACACGACCGGACGGATCGGATCGAAAGCCTCGGAGTGTAACTTTGTAGGGTGGACCGGTCCGAGACAGATGCGCGGATCGAAGGGCGCACTATTCCGCGGCCGTCCTGCCGGCTGCCGAGCCGAATCGGCGCTCGATGTAATCGATGACGATCTTTTGAAAATCGGCGGAAACCGTCGGGCCGCGCAGCGTCATGGCCTTTTTGCCGTCGATAAATACCGGCGCCGTCGGGTGCTCGCCGGTGCCGGGGAGCGAGATGCCGATATCGGCATGCTTGGATTCGCCCGGACCGTTGACGATGCAGCCCATCACCGCGACGTTGAGTCCCTCGACGCCCGGATAGCGCGTCTTCCATTCCGGCATCGATTCGCGAATGAAGCCTTGGATGCTGGCTGCGAGCTCCTGGAAGGTCGTTGAGGTGGTGCGGCCGCAGCCGGGGCAGGCGGCGACCAGCGGCACAAAGGTGCGTAAGCCCACGGTTTGCAGCAGTTCCTGCGCTACCTTCACTTCAATTGTGCGGTCGCCGTTCGGCTCTGGCGTGAGCGAAATGCGGATCGTGTCGCCGATGCCTTGCTGCAGCAGCACGCCCATCGCGGCCGACGACGCGACAATGCCCTTCGAGCCCATGCCGGCCTCCGTGAGGCCGAGATGCAGCGCATAGTTGGAGCGCCGCGCCAGCTCGCCATAAACGCCGATCAAATCTTGCACGGCCGATACTTTGGCGGAGAGGATGATCTTGTTACGCGGCAGGCCGATTTCCTCCGCGCGTTCCGCCGACAACATCGCCGATTGGAGCATTGCCTCACGCGTCACGTCGCGGGCGCTGACCGGCTGGTTGGAACGCGAGTTTTCGTCCATCAGGTGGGTCAGCAGTTCCTGGTCGAGCGAACCCCAATTGGCGCCGATGCGCACCGGCTTGTCGTGACGGATCGCGGTCTCGACGATGGCGCCGAACTGCCGGTCCTTCTTTTCCTTGAAGCCGACATTGCCCGGATTGATGCGATATTTGTCCAGCGCCTCGGCGCAGGCCGGATGATCGGCAAGAAGCGTGTGGCCGATATAGTGAAAATCGCCGACGAGCGGCACGTCGACATTCATCTTGAGAAGGCGTTCCTTAATGTGCGGAACGGCAGCCGCCGCTTCGTCACGATCCACCGTGATGCGCACGATTTCCGAGCCGGCGCGCGCCAGGGCCGCCACCTGATTCGCCGTTCCCTCAACATCGGCAGTGTCGGTATTGGTCATCGATTGCACCACGACGGGTGCGCCGCCGCCGACGGTCACATTGCCGACCTTGACGGCAATGGTTTGATGCCTGTCGGCGGGGCCGGAAAATTCCATCATGGGATCAATACCTTAGGTGACAGTCTGCGGCCAGCCCGCAAAATAAGGCGGCCGCGTCCCCCAGCATATAGCGTCACCGAGGGCGGTTGACGAGGAGGAGGAAGCTGAGCGCGTCGAGCGGACGCGCTGTGCACTTGTGAGCGAAATGGCCGGGGCAAGCCCGGCCATGACGAGGGGAATATCAATCTCGGCAATGCAAGCAAATGCCAGCGATTTCGACCAACGGACTTTTGGGTGAAAAACCCGCCGCGCGCGAGGACGCCTTGAGCGCTTCCGCGGCCGCGCCGCCGGGTGCTTCGCCGACCGCGCCGCAGCGTTCGCAGATCAGGAACACGACGAGGTCGTCAGTGCCGTGATTGTGCACGCAGGCGACGAATGCGTTGCGGCTCTCGATGCGATGGACCAGGCCGTTCTCGCGCAGGAAATCGAGTGCACGATAGATCGTGATCGGCGCTGGACGGTTTTCGTCCGCCAGCCGCTCGATGATTTCGTAGGCGCCGAGCGGCTTGTGACTCGCAAGCAAGGCTTCGAGGACGTGACGGCGCATCGGCGTCAGCCGCTGCGCGCGCGCGACGCATTGCGCTTCCGCATGCGCGATCGCGGTGCTGGCGCAACTCTGATGGTCGTGGTCAGGCGCCGGGAAAATCGCGCGCGACATGCTCGTCATGGTTCGCTCTTCTCATGGCCCGACTGAAGGCTCGCCGCAGTGTAGCGGAATACGCAGGATCGCGAAAACGTGACGCCTCCCCGGATTTTTATGTTGCGCCGCAACAAGAACCGCCCCACATTCCCGGCGGCTCGCGAAGGCCGGGGCATTATGAGACGGCTTTATCGCGAGAAGCCACTGTGAATTGGGGATTGTCATGCTGCAAGGTAAGTCCGCGCTGGTGACCGGTTCCACCTCAGGCATCGGTCTCGCCATCGCGCGTGCGCTGGCTGCGCAAGGCGCCAACGTCACCATCAATGGGTTCGGCGACAAGGACGCGGTCGAGAAAGAGCGCAGCAGCATCCAGAAGGATTTCGGCGTTGAGGCGCTTTATTCGCCGGCGGACATGACCAAGCCCGCCGAGATCGCCGCCATGGTGCAAACCGCGCAGCAACGCTTCGGCTCGCTCGATATTCTCGTCAACAATGCCGGGATCCAGTTCGTCGCTCCGATCGAGGAATTCCCGATCGAGAAATGGGACCAGATCATCGCGATCACTCTGTCGGCGGCGTTTCACGCCATCCGCGCCGCGGTGCCCGGCATGAAAACGCGCAAATGGGGCCGCATCATCAATACGGCCTCAGCGCATTCGCTGGTCGCCTCGCCGTTCAAGTGCGCTTATGTGTCCGCCAAGCATGGGCTGGCCGGCTTGAGTAAGACGGTCGCCCTTGAGACCGCAACTTTCGGCATAACGGTGAATTGCATCAGCCCCGGTTATGTCTGGACGCCGCTGGTCGAGAAGCAAATTCCCGATACCGCCAAGGCGCGCGGCATGACCGAGGAGCAAGTCAAGCGCGACGTGATCCTCGCGGCGATGCCGACCAAGGAATTCGTGACCGTCGACGAAGTCGCCGACCTCGCCGTTTACCTCTGCTCGGACGGAGCCAAAGCCATTACCGGCGCCAATCTTTCGATCGACGGCGGCTGGACGGCCGAATGATTTTGCCATTCCGTAACCGATGAAAAACGTTGTCAAGGCGCTGCTGCCAGGACGCGCAATGGAGACAACCGCTTCGATAAAGCCCAAGCGCATCAATCTCGCGCTGCAAGGCGGCGGCGCGCATGGCGCGTTTACCTGGGGCGTGCTGGAACAGCTGCTGAGCGACGAGCGGCTCGCTATCGAAGGCATTTCCGGCACTTCGGCGGGTGCGGTGAATGCCGTGATGCTGGCCGACGGTCTTGGCCGCGGCGGCCGCGAAGAGGCGCAGAAGCGGCTCGCCGATTTCTGGCGCTCGGCATCGAGCACCGGCAATCTGCCGGTGCTGCAGCGGGCGGTGGTGGAACGCCTTTTGTCGTTCACGCCGCTGGAAGGCACGCCGGTGCAGGCCTGGTTCGACGCGATGTCACGCTATTTTTCGCCGTATGACGTCAATCCGCTCAACATCAATCCGCTGAAAGATTTGATCGAGCGCTTCGTCGATTTCGACAAGCTGCGCGCCAACACCGATTTGCAGCTGTTCATCTCGGCGACCAATGTGCAGACCGGTCGCGTGCGTGTGTTTCCGCGCGACAAAATCACGGCCGACGCGGTGATGGCGTCAGCCTGCCTGCCCACTGTGTTTCGCGCCGTCGAGATCGATGGCGTGCCCTATTGGGACGGCGGCTATCTCGGCAATCCGGTTATCTTTCCATTTTTCAACACCACCACCACAGAAGACGTACTGGTGGTCCAGATCAATCCGCTGGTGCGGCAAGCGACGCCGACCTCGTCAAGCGAGATCATGAACCGCATCAACGAAATCACGTTCAATTCCTCACTGCTCGGCGAATACCGCGCGATAGATTTCGTCGCTCGCTTGATCGATCAGGGCAAGCTGCCGCACGGCATCGGGCCCGGGCAATATCGGCGTATCAACGTTCACCGTATCGTGCTCGACCGCTTCGGCACGCATTTCGATGCGTTTAGCAAACTTTCGACCGATTACGATTTCCTCGACATGCTGCATGTCAGCGGTAAACGCGCCGCGCGGCGGTTTCTCGACGAGCACTTCGACGACATCGGGGTGAAGAGCACCGTCGACTTGCGGGCCGAGGCCCAGGCCGAGTGGGCCTGATATTTGCGCCGTTTCAGAGCGCTGCCGCTCCTTTCGCTGCTGAAACGACCTCGACCGTCGCATGACGGGGCCGAGATCGCCCGCGCTTCAGGCGGCCGTAACCCACACGGATCGACCTTTATGCCGATGCCGCAGGGCTGCCTTGCAGACATTTAGGTGGTCAATATTTAGTAAGCTAGCTTATATTACGCTTATCTCCTTTCAGGAATCCCGTCATGGTGCCACGCTCGTTGAATCGCGAATTCGCATTTTCTCTCAACGACGTAGCCCGTATGCTACGGACCTATGCCGACCATAAAGGCAGTCAACTCGGAATCACGCGTGCGCAGTGGGTGGTCCTGGTGCGGCTCGACCGGTTTGAAGGTCTCAAGCAGTCAGAGCTCGCCGACATGCTCGACCTGCAGCCGATCACGCTTACGCGGCTGCTCGACAAGCTGTGCGAGAGCGGCCTCATCGAGCGCCGCGCCGATCCCAACGACCGCCGCGCCAAGCGGCTCTACCTCACCCCGGCGGCGCGGCCTATGCTTGCCCGGTTGGGCGATCTTGGCGAGGACTTAATGGCAACCGCTCTTGCCGGCGTCGAGCGCGAGGCCGTCGAAAAAATGGTCGCGCAGCTTGCAATCGTCAAAGAAAACCTCCGCCGGGCGATCCAAGATAGGACTGCGCCTGCTGCTGCGGCAGCGGCGGGAGAACAAAGCTATGGCTGAGCGGGCGCTCAAACCCGCACCCCCGGCGCGCGAGGAAGCACCGGGCGTGCCCGAGCGGCCGCCCGCGGCGCCCCCGTCGGATGTGCGCGAGTCTTCCCGTGCAACGATAGTGCTGCGCTTTGACCGACGGCGCGCGACGCGCTGGGGCTTGTTCGCGCTGCTGCCGCTCGCTCTCATTGTTGGTTGTTACTGGTACGTCACCGGCGGCCGGATCATGTCGACCGACAACGCTTATGTGAACGCCCAGACGGTCGGCATCTCGGCCGATATCGACGGTTTCGTCAAAGAGGTGGCTGTCACCGACAATCAGCACGTCGCGGCGGGCCAAGTCCTCTACCAGCTCAGGCCCTTGAAGTTCCAGATCGCCCTCGACAGCGCCAAGGCCAACCTTGCGCAGACAGCGCTGACCATCGAATCAATGAAGGAGGACTACAAACGCATGCTGAGCGACGTCGCCGCACAGCAGGCTCAGGTTGGGCTTGATCAGACAAACTACGATCGTGCCGCGATGCTCTTGCACAACGACACAGTTCCGCAATCCAATTACGATCAGGCTAAAGCCACGCTCGACGAGGATAAGAGCAAGCTCGAATCGCTTCGCCAACAGGCCGCGGTGCAACTGGCAAAGCTCGGTGGCAACCCGGACATTCCAGTGACGCAGCAGCCGCAATACTCGCAGGTCCAGGCACAGGTCGACGAGGCGCAGCGTCAGTTTGATCACACCGTCGTCAAGGCGCCGTTTGGCGGCATCGTAACGAATGTGCCGTCGATCGCACACGGCAAGTATCTCGCGGCGTCAACAACCGCCTTCTTTCTGGTCGATACGGACCACGTCTGGATCGACGCAAGCCCAAAAGAGACGGAGTTGACGAATGTGCGGCCCGGGCAGCCGGTCACGGTGTCGGTAGACGCTTATCCGGACTTGGAATGGCACGGCGCTGTCGAGAGCATCAGCCCGGCGGCGGCGCAGCAATTCGCGCTGCTGCCCGCGCAGAACACCAGCGGCAACTGGGTGAAAGTCGTGCAGCGCGTCCCGATGCGCGTGCGCGTCGATACCAGTGACAAGAAATTTCCGCCGCTGCGCGCAGGAATGAGCGCCGAAGTCAACGTCGATACCGGCCACGCGCGGGGTTTCCCGCACTTGTTTGATTGGTAAGGGTCGTGGCGGCCGAAGCCACAGCGAGCGGCACTAATCGCGGAGCGATTACCGTCTGCGTGATCCTCGCCACCCTCATGCAAGCGCTCGACACCACCATCGCCAATGTCGCGCTGCCGTATATGCAAGGCAGCGTCTCGGCGAGCCAGGACGAGATCGACTGGGTGCTGACCTCTTACATCGTTGCAGCGGCGATCATGACGCCGACCACCGGCTACCTTGCCGGGCGGTTCGGCCTCAAGCGTCTATTTCTGGTCTCCGTCGCAGGCTTTACTGTCGCCTCAATGCTGTGCGGCATGGCACAATCCCTGGTCGAGATCGTGCTATTCCGGACTCTGCAAGGCTTGTTTGGCGCCGCGCTCGTTCCGCTCTCGCAGACGGTGTTGCTCAACATCAATCCCAGGGAGCGGCAAGGGTCTGCAATGGCGCTATGGGGCGTCGCGGTGATGGCCGGTCCCGTTCTGGGGCCGGTGCTGGGCGGCTGGCTAACAGCGAATTATTCTTGGCGCTACGTCTTTTACATCAACCTGCCGATCGGAATTCTCTGCTGCCTCGGCATGAGCGTCTTTCTGTCCGAGACGGCGCGTAACGCGACGGCCAAGCTTGATTGGTTCGGCTTCGGCACTTTGAGTCTCGCACTCGGCTCCTTGCAGATCATGATCGACCGCGGCGAAGAGCTCGATTGGTTCGGCTCCGGCGAGATCGTCATCGAAGCAATCATCGCCGCCTCGGCCTTCTACTTGTTCCTCGTCCACACCTTCACTGCGGACGAGCCTTTTGTGCGACCGTCGCTGTTTCGCGACCGTAACTTTACGGCGGGCATGCTCTTTGTTGCGATCGTCGGTCTCACTTATTACGCCTCGCTGGCACTGCAGCCACCCTTTCTGCAGGACCTTATGAACTATCCGGTCGTAACCGCCGGCTTCGTCATGGGTCCGCGCGGCATTGGCACGATGGGCGCCATGCTGGTGGTGGGGCGGCTGATCGGACATGTCGATACCCGCCTCCTGCTAGGCTTCGGCCTCGGACTTACGGCCTGGTCTTTCTATGCGATGACCGGTTGGACCCCGGACATTTCGCAGCTGACGATTATCAGTATCGGGATCATCCAGGGCATTGGGCTCGGCTTTCTCTTCGTGCCGCTGACCGTCGTGACTCTGTCGACGCTGTCATCCGAGCTGCGGGCGGAAGGCGCCGGCCTGTACAGCCTGTCGCGGAACATCGGCTCGAGCGTAGGTATCTCGGTGGTGAACGCTTTATTGACGCGCAATACCCAGGTGAATCACGCCGACATCGTACAGCACGTCACGCCCGTCAATAGGATCTTTGACAATCCAGTCATCGCGCAATTCTGGAATCCGCTCGCCGCCGGCGGACGCGCTGCGCTCGACGCTATGATCACGCAACAGGCGCAGATCATTGCTTACATCGACGATTACAAGCTGCTGATGATCGCGACCATCGCCGTGTTGCCGCTGCTCGTCGTTTTCAGGCAGGTGTCCGCCGGCGGGGGGCCGGGTCACGCGATCGTGGTGGAATGATAATGATAGGCAGGGCACGCGCAAACCATAGAAGATGGGTCATCGTCTGGGGAATGTCGTGCTAGAGGAGCGACAATGGCTGCCTTCAAGAACATCCTGCTTTGTTACGATTCGACCCGGGAGGGGCGCAGAGCTCTGCTCCAGGGCGCCGAACTCGCCGAGAAGCTCGGTGCCGAGACGCATCTGCTGGCCATCGCGGCCACCATTGTCGGCGGCCACATGGTCGAACTGCCGTCGGAAGTGGCGTTGCGCGAGGAGGAGAAGAACATCAAGGACGTGCTGCGCGAAGGCGTCGAACGCCTGCGAGCGCGTGGCTTGGTCGCAACCGGTCACTTGGCCTTTGGCCGCCCGATCGAGCAGATTCCGGCGGTTGCGCGGGACTTGGATGTCGACCTGATCATCATCGGACATAGGCCATGCGGGGTGATGGCGCGGTGGTGGGCCGGCCCCGGCAATGCGCAACTGCTCGACCTGATCGACTGCAGCATTCTGGTCTCGATCGATCCGACCGATCCGGCCGGGACCGCGACGCCATAGAACACAACGGGCGACGCCCATCGGCGCCGCCCGTCAGCGACTTCCACTTTTATCAGCTTATTCCGCCGCCGCCGCGAGCTTCGGTCCAAGCGCCTTGGCAACGCCGTTGCCGTATTCCGGGTCGCTGCACGATCTCTTCCGGCACGCCGTCCATCGCCGCCTTGATATTTTGGAACAGCTGCTGCTTCTGCTGAGATCAGGCAAGGTCGAAGCGATCGAGATTCATCACCTTGTTCCAGGCAGCCACGAAGTCTTTCACAAACTTCTCCTTCGAGTCCGCGCACGCATAGACTTCCGCCAGCGCACGCAACTGCGAGTGCGAACCGAAGATGAGGTCGACACGCGTGCCGGTCCACTTGACGTCGTTCGTCTTCCGGTCGCGCCCTTCGAACACGCCTTCGGCCCCGCCAGAGACCTGCCATTGCGTGCTCATATCGAGCAGGTTGACGAAAAAGCCGTTCGTCAGCGTCTCAGGCTGTTTGGTGAAGACGCCGTGCTCGGACTGTCCGGCGTTTGCGCCAAGGACGCGCAGGCCGCCGACGAGAACCGTCATCTCGGGCGCCGTCAGTGTCAGCAATTGCGCCCGGTCCACCAACGCCTCCTCAGGCATCATGAACTGCCGCTTGCCACTGAGATAGTTGCGGAAACCGTCGGCACGCGGTTCGAGCGGAGCAAATGACTCGACGTCGGTGTGCTCCTGCGACGCGTCCATGCGGCCCGGCGCGAAGGGAACCTTCACGTCGTGCCCGGTGGCCTTCGCGGCCTTCTCGATCGCGGCGTTGCCGCCGAGAACGATCAGGTCGGCGAGCGAAACCTTCTCGCCGCCGGTGGCCGAGGCGTTGAACTCCTTCTGGATCGCTTCGAGCTTCGCAAGCACCGTCGCGAGCTGCTTCGGCTGGTTGACCTCCCAGTCCTTCTGCGGGCTAAGGCGAATGCGCGCGCCGTTCGGTCCGCCGCGCTTGTCGGAACCGCGGAACGTCGACGCCGACGCCCACGCGGTCGAGACGAGCTGCGACACCGACAGACCGGACGCGAGGATCTTGGCCTTCAGCGCAGCAATCTCCTGCTCCCCGACCAGCGGATGATTCACCGCGGGGATCGGGTCCTGCCAGATCAGCGTCTCTTTCGGCACGAGCGGGCCGTGGTAGCGCGCGATCGGACCCATGTCGCGGTGCGTGAGCTTGAACCACGCGCGGGCAAACGCGTCCGCAAACTGGTCCGGATGCTCGTAGAAGCGCCGCGAGATCTTCTCGTAGGCCGGGTCGAGCCGCAGGGAGAGGTCGGTGGTCAGCATGGTCGGCACATTCTTCTTCGACTTATCGTGGGCATCCGGGATGGTGGCTTCCGCACCTTTCGCCTTCCACTGTTTCGCGCCGGCCGGGCTCTTCGTCAGCTCCCACTCGTACTTGAACAGGTTGTCGAAGAAGTGATTGCTCCACTTTGTCGGCGTCTGCGTCCAGGTAACTTCCGGACCGCCGGTGATGGTGTCGGCGCCGAAGCCCTTGCCATGCTTGCTCTTCCAGCCGAGGCCCTGATCCTCGATGGCGCCGCCTTCTGGATCTGGGCCGAGTAGCGATGGATCGCCCGCGCCGTGGGTTTTGCCGAAGCTATGGCCGCCCGCGATGAGCGCGACGGTCTCTTCGTCGTTCATCGCCATGCGGAAGAACGTTTCGCGGATGTCCTTGGCCGCCGCGATCGGGTCCGGATTGCCCTTCGGCCCTTCCGGATTGACGTAGATCAGGCCCATCTGCACCGCGCCGAGCGGTTCCGCAAGCTGGCGTTCGCCGCTGTAGCGTTCGTCGCCGAGCCAAGTGCCCTCGGGACCCCAGTAGAGCTCTTCGGGCTCCCACACATCGGCGCGGCCGCCGGCGAAACCGAACGTCTTGAAGCCCATCGAGTCGAGGGCGACGTTGCCGGCGAGGACCATCAGGTCGGCCCAGGAAATTTTCCGGCCGTATTTCTGCTTGATCGGCCAGAGCAGCCGCCGCGCCTTGTCGAGGTTCGCGTTGTCCGGCCAAGAGTTGAGCGGCGCGAAACGCTGCTGACCGGCGCCGGCGCCGCCGCGGCCGTCGGTGATGCGGTACGTGCCCGCGCTGTGCCACGCCATGCGGATGAACAGACCACCATAGTGGCCGAAGTCGGCAGGCCACCAAGGCTGCGAATCCGTCATCAAGGCATGCAGGTCCTTGATCACGGCGTTGAGGTCGAGCGTCTTGAACTCCTTGGCATAGTCAAACGCCTCGCCCATCGGATCGGACTTGGGCGTATTGTGGTGGAGCACTCCGATATTTAGCTGCTTCGGCCACCAGTCGCGATTCAACCGGCCGCTTGAGTGCACGACCGGGCACTTGCCCGCGCTCTTGTCATCAGTCTTTGCGTCCATGTTTCTCTCCGATCGTGTGTGCAGTTTTTTCAAACAGTTCTGTGCACCAGTTTCCTACCCAACCCATCGCCGCTGCCGGGTCTTCAGCGTGGGGTTTTTCGCCATGGGGTTTCTCCCGTGCTTTCGGGAGGTGAGAAACAATGCGCTTTAGTTTGGATCAGGTCTAATCGTATTGACTGCCCCTATCGATAAGATTTACTTATGAGAAATGGTCACTTTGCGTCAGTTGCGTTACCTCCAAGCCCTTGTTCAACATCGTCATTTTGGCCACGCTGCCGAGGCCTGCGCGGTATCCCAGCCGGCCTTGTCGATGCAGATTCGCGACCTCGAAAAAGAACTCGAGGTCGACCTGATCGAGCGCCGCCCCGGCGAGGCCGCGCTCACCGAGATCGGCGAGGAGGTCGCGCGAAGGGGCGAACGCGTACTCGCCGCGACCCGCGACCTTGTTGATTTCGCCCGCCATCGTGGCCGCGTGCTTTCGGGCCGGCTGAAGCTCGGTATCATCCCGACATTGGCGCCCTACGTCTTGCCGAAGGTGCTGCCGGCCTTGCAGGCGCGATACCCGGATTTGATCGTCGAGTTGCGCGAGACGCAGACCAAAGTCTTGATCGAGGAACTCGCGGGCGGCGATCTCGACGTGCTGATGCTGGCGCTGCCGCTCCCGGACGCCGAGTTCGAAACCATCCCGCTGTTCCACGATCCGTTCCTGCTCGCGGTGCCGGCCGGCGATCCATTGCCGAGAAATGCGCGCGTGAACCCGCGCCAGATCGATCAGCAGCGGTTGATCCTGCTCGAAGAAGGCCATTGCCTGCGCGATCAGGCGCTCGCTTATTGCGCGACGGCGCGGCATGAAATGCCGCTCAGCCTCGGCGCGACCAGTCTTACGACGGTGACGCAGATGGTCGCGAACGGCTACGGCGTGACGCTGGTGCCGGAAGTCGCCGTCGACGTCGAGGTGCGCGACGAGCGGATCAAGCTCCTGCGCTTCACGGCGCCGGAGCCCGGCCGCACCATCGGGCTTGCTTGGCGGCGGACCTCGCCGCGCAAGGCGGATTTCTTCGCGCTTGGGGAGATCGCAGTCGAGTCGATTGGAGCCAAGCGGGCTTCCGGTACGGAAGTCGCGAAAAGAGAGCGCCCGCCAGAACGGGCGGGCGCGACTGGGTCATCGCAGAATTAGGCAACGTCGAACTTCGTCGGCTCAGATGCCGTAATGGTCGTGCTCGTACCAGCGATAAGGGGGTTTGTTTCTCTCACTGAATTTCTTGAACCAGCGGACGAACCGCGATCTCTTCTTTTTCACAACAGCCGCCATCGCTACCTCCTTAGGATTATCGCCCTCGACCGACGCTTGCTGTGTAGCGCAGGCGCTTGGGCTACGACGTGACGGAGGTCACAGTTTGTCGGGTTGCACTCAACTGACTGATATCGATAAAATTGTTGAGAAGGCCGCCGGGATAAGCGGTGACGCCGCCAAAGCAAAAGGCGGCCTCTCGGCCGCCTTCGCTAAAGCGTGGTGCGAGATGACGGCGGCTATTCCGCCGCGCCACCCGCGGCAGCTTCGCGCGGCTCGCCGCCTTCGGCTTTTTGCTTAGCTTCAAGATCCTCGCCGGTTTGCTGATCGACGACTTTCATCGACAGCCGGGTCTTGCCGCGTTCGTCGAAGCCAAGAAGTTTGACTTTCACCTTGTCGCCTTCCTTGACGACGTCGCCGGTCTTTTGTACCCGGCGCGCCGCGAGCTGGCTGATGTGGACGAGACCGTCCTTGGCGCCGAAAAAGTTCACGAAGGCGCCGAAGTCCATGACCTTGACGACGGTGCCCTCGTAGATGTGGCCGACCTCCGGCTCGGACGTGATCGACTTGATCCAGTTGACCGCCGCCTTGATCGACTCGCCATCGGCGGATGCAACCTTCACGGTGCCGTCGTCCTCGACGTTGATCTTGGCGCCGGTCTTCTCGACGATTTCGCGGATCACCTTGCCGCCGGTACCGATCACTTCACGGATCTTGTCGGTCGGGATCTTGAACGTCTCGATGCGCGGCGCGTATTCGCCGAGCTCCGAGCGCGCCTTGTCGAGCGCCTTCGACATTTCACCCAAGATGTGCATCCGGCCGCTCTTCGCCTGAGTGAGCGCGACCTTCATAATCTCTTCGGTGATGCCGGCGATCTTGATGTCCATCTGCAGAGCGGTAACGCCTTCGCCGGTGCCCGCCACCTTGAAGTCCATGTCGCCGAGATGGTCCTCGTCGCCGAGAATGTCGGATAGGACTGCATAACGCTTGTCTTCGAGGATGAGACCCATGGCAATGCCGGCGGTCGGCCGCTTTAGCGGTACGCCGGCATCCATCAGGGCAAGTGAGGTGCCGCACACCGTCGCCATCGACGAGGAGCCGTTCGATTCGGTGATCTCCGACACCACGCGGATGGTGTAGGGAAACTCCTCCTTCGACGGCAGCATCGGGCGGATCGCGCGCCAGGCGAGCTTGCCATGGCCGATTTCACGACGGCCGGGCGCGCCAATCCGGCCGGTCTCGCCGACCGAGAACGGCGGGAAATTGTAGTGCAGCATGAACGCTTCTTTGTACGTTCCCTGCAGCGCGTCGATCCACTGCTCGTCTTCGCTGGTGCCGAGCGTGGCGACGACAATCGCCTGGGTCTCGCCGCGGGTGAACAGCGCCGAACCGTGCGTGCGCGGCAAGAAGCCGGCCTCGACCACGATCGGCCGCACGGTCACGAGATCGCGGCCGTCGATACGCTTTGAGGTGTCGAGGATATTCCACCGCACGATCTTGGCTTCGAGATCCTTGAACACGCCGGCCACCTGCGCCATCGGGCGATCCGGATTGTCTTTGCCATCCGGAAAGAAGTGCTCCATCGCCTTTTTCTTGACGACAGCGACGGCGTCTTGGCGCTCGTGCTTGGCCGGAATTGAATAGGCCTTGCGCAGGTCCTTCTCGACGATGCCGAGCATCTCTTTCTCGATTGCGGCGGTATCCGGCATGGCGAACTCGCGCGGCTCTTTCGCCGCCTTCTCGGCGAGCTTGATGATGGCGTCGATCACCGGCTGGAGGTGCCGATGGCCGAACATCACCGCACCGAGCATGATCTCCTCGGAAAGCTCCTTGGCTTCCGATTCCACCATCAGCACCGCGTCTTGCGTGCCGGCGACGACGAGGTCGAGCTGGCTCTCCTTCATCTCGTCGATTGTCGGGTTGAGAACGTATTCGCCACTGGCGAAACCGACTCGAGCGCCGCCGATCGGGCCCATGAACGGCGCGCCGGAAAGCGTCAGCGCGGCCGAGGCGGCCACCATTGCCAGGATGTCGGGATCGTTCTCCTGGTCATGCGAGAGAACGGTGATGATCACTTGCGTGTCGCAGCGCCAGCCTTCGGCAAACAGCGGACGAATCGGACGATCGATCAGCCGCGAAGTCAGCGTGTCCTTTTCGGTCGGACCGCGTTCGCGTTTGAAGTAGCCGCCGGGAATGCGCCCGGCAGCGTAGTATTTTTCGGTGTAGTTGACCGTCAGCGGCAGAAAGTCGATGCCGGGTTTCGGCTGCTTGGCCGCGACAACGGTCGCGATGACGGTGGTATCGCCGTAGGAAGCGAATACCGCTCCGTCGGCTTGGCGGGCGATCCTGCCGGTCTCTAACGTGAGTTGGCGGCCACCCCAGTCAAGTTGCACACGATGCATGTTGAACATTGCGATTGTCTCTCATGGTTTTCGCGAAAGGGCGAAAGCCATAAGCAAGACGGCGAGATGCTGTCGGCGCAGCACCGCTGCAATGCCTCAACAGCGTCCGGCGATCCTGCCATGGCCTTCGGACTTTCCCTGGATATGAACGGGCAACGGCCCATTCCATGGATCGGCAGCTGTGCTGCCGGGTACAGTTGGCAGCTTTGCTGCCGGGCAAAAGCGGGCGCCTCATGCGCTCCGCTGACAACGCGCGGGCTTCCCGCGCGCAAGCTCTTAGCGGCGAATACCCAGCCGCTCGATCAACTCCTTATAACGCCCATCATCGGTGCGCCGAAGATAATCGAGAATCTGGCGACGTTGCGACACGAGCTTGAGAAGCCCGCGCCGTGAATGGTTATCTTTGTTGTGGGACTTGAAGTGATCCGTCAGGCTGTTGATCCGCTCCGAAAGGAGCGCAACCTGCACTTCGGGCGAACCGGTGTCCCCGGACTTGAGGGCGTACGTCTTAATGACTTCCGCCTTACGCGCGGTCGAAAGCGACATCGTTACCAACCTTTTGTCTGATGGCGCGACCTGTCACGCCGGTTAAATTAAACACGCGCTTGGGGATGATCTCGCCCCGCTCGACCTCGGCAATGGCCACAAGCTGGCCGCTGCAAGCGACCTGCACCATGCCGCGGAAGATGGAGGCGTCCCGTCCGCGCAACAATACGGCTTGACCCCTTACGAGCCTTGCCGTGTCTGCCGGGCTCACGGCCAGCGCCGGGATGTCGTCCAGCGCGGTCTCGATCGGCAGAAGCGTATCGGCGAGGTGTCCCTCGCCAGCGGCCGCTCTATGGCACAAAGCCTCGAGTTGTTCCAGGGGTATCATATCGACCTCGCCGAACGGCCCGACCCGGTTCCGGCGCAGCGCCGAAACGTGGCCAAGCGCGCCGAGGGCCCGGCCGAGGTCGCGGGCAAGCGAGCGCACATAGGTGCCTTTGCCGCATTCGGCGGTGAGCACGGCATGGTCGGCGTCGGGCAATTCGATCAATTCGAGCCGGTGGATCGTGACGGCGCGCGGCGCTAATTCGACCGTTTCGCCGTCGCGCGCGAGATCGTAGGCCCGCTCGCCGTCGATTTTCACGGCAGAAAAGCGCGGCGGCACCTGCTCGATAGTACCGATAAAGCGCGGCAATAGGGCTTGGATCGCCGCCGCTTCGGGGCGGCTTTCGCTCGTCGCTACCACGCGGCCTTCGGCGTCGTCGGTGTCGCGCTCCTCGCCCCAGCGAATGGTGAAAAGATAGGTTTTGCGGCCGTCGACCACGAACGGCACCGTCTTGGTCGCTTCCCCGAGCGCGATCGGCAGGCATCCCGACGCCAGGGGATCGAGCGTGCCGGCATGGCCGGCCCGCCTGGCGGTGAACAGGTGCTTGATCACGGACACCGCATGCGTCGAGGTCATTCCAACAGGCTTGTCGAGCACGATCCAACCGTGCACGTCGCGCTTCTGGCGTTTCTTATTCGCTCGGCCCGGCTCAGCGGCGACATTTTGCGCGGCTTCGGCGTCGGCTACGATCGGGACGGTGACATCGTCTGCGGACATTACTCGTCTTTCTCGCTGCCGAGATCGCGTTGGACTACCGGTGTTCGCAAAAGTTTCTCGATCCGCTCCGCCTCGTCAAATCGTTCGTCGGCGCGGAAGCGAATTTCAGGAGCAAATTTTAGATCAACGCGGCGCCCGATCTCGCCGCGCACATACCGTTTATTGCGGTCCAGCGCTTCGAGCACTTTCTCTATATCGCGGCCGCCAAGCGGCATGACGTAGATCGTCGCCAGTCGAAGGTCCGGACTCATGCGCACTTCCGGGACCGTGATCATGTGCGCTTGCAGGATCGGGTCATGGACGTCACCGCGTGTGAGCATGTCGGCGAGTTCGTGACGGATCAATTCACCGACGCGGAGCTGGCGCTGTGAGCCGCCTGCGGACTGATCGCGATGTTGGTGACGAGGCATTTCTGTAAACCAAATTCCCGCTCGTCATGCCCGACTATAGCCGTTCCAAGAACGGCGTCGCTGCGCTCGCCTGTGTGCCGGGCATCCACGTCTTAAAATGTCGGTTGCAAATAAGACGTAGATGGCCGGAACAAGTCCGGCCATGACGGTTAGAGCGTCCGCTGGACAGTCTCCACGCGATAACACTCGATGACGTCGCCTGCCTTCATATCCTGATAATTCTCGAATGCCATGCCGCATTCCTGACCGGCGACGACTTCACGCGCATCATCCTTGAAGCGCTTGAGCTGCGACAGCTTGCCCTGATGCACGACCACGCTGTCGCGGATCAGCCGTACATTGGCGCCGCGCTCGACGGTGCCGTCGGTGACGCGGCAGCCTGCGACATTGCCGACCTTCGAAACCTTGAAGACTTCGAGAATAACGGCGTTGCCGAGCATGGTCTCGCGCAGCGTCGGCGTCAGCAGTCCCGACATCGCCTTCTTCACGTCGTCGACGAGATTATAGATGATGTCGTAATAGCGGATTTCGACGCCGGCCTGTTCCGCGGCCTCGCGCGCTTCCTTGTGAGCGCGAACATTGAAGCCGATCAAGGCTGCGCCCGAAGCTTCCGCAAGCGTCACGTCGGATTCGGTAATGCCGCCTGCGCCGGAGTAGATCACGCGCGCGGTAACTTCCTCGGTGCCAAGTTTCTCAAGCGAGCCGAGGATCGCTTCGATCGATCCCTGCACGTCGCCCTTGATCACCAGCGGGAATTCCTTGCGGCCCGTGTCTTTGAGCTGACTCATCATCTGCTCGAGCGAACCGCGCATGCCGGTCTGCCGCGCCGCCAGTTTTTCGCGCTTCTGGCGGTCGCGATAATCGGCGATCTCTCGCGCGCGCGACTCGGTGTCGACGACGGCGAGACGGTCGCTCGCCTCCGGTGTGCCGTTGAAGCCCAGCACTTCGACCGGCATGGAAGGTCCGGCCGCCACGACGGAATGCCCGGTATCCGACATCAGTGCGCGCACGCGGCCCCATTCGCTGCCGGCGACGACGATGTCGCCGGGTTTGAGAGTGCCGCGCTGCACCAGCACGGTCGCAACGGGACCGCGGCCGCGATCAAGCCGCGCCTCGATCACGGTGCCTTCAGCCGGACGGTTCGGATTGGCCTTCAGCTCGAGCAGCTCGGCTTGCAGCGCGATCATGTCCAGAAGCTTGTCGAGATGGGTCTTCGCCTTGGCGGAGACTTCGAGCTCGAGCACGTCGCCGCCGAGCGATTCGACCTGGATTTCATGCTGCAGTAATTCGGTGCGCACGCGCTCCGGCTTGGCATCCGGCTTGTCGATCTTGTTGATGGCGACGATGATCGGCACCTTCGCCGCCTTGGCGTGGTGGATCGCTTCCACCGTCTGCGGCATGACGCCGTCGTCGGCGGCGACCACGAGCACGACAATATCGGTGATCTTGGCGCCGCGGGCGCGCATTGCGGTGAACGCGGCGTGGCCCGGCGTATCGATGAACGTGATGCGGCCGCCGGACGGCGAGGTCACCTGATAGGCGCCGATATGCTGAGTGATGCCGCCGGCCTCACCGGCCGCGACCTCGGTGGAGCGAATGGCGTCAAGCAGCGACGTCTTGCCGTGATCGACATGGCCCATGATGGTGACGACCGGGGCGCGCGGCAAAAGGTTCGCCGGATCGTCGGGGGCATCGAACATGCCCTCTTCGACGTCGGCTTCCGCGACGCGGCGCACGGTGTGGCCGAGTTCCTCGGCGATCAATTGAGCCGTATCGGCGTCGATCGTATCGGTGATCTTCGCCATGTGACCCTGCTGCATGAGAATGCGGATCACGTCGACGGAGCGTTCGGCCATGCGATTGGCCAGTTCCTGGATCGTGATGGTTTCCGGGATCGTGACCTCGCGCGCGATCTTTTCCTTGGGCTCGTCGCGATGCCCCGACATGCGCTGAGTGCGGCGACGGAAGGACGCGACCGAACGCTCCCGAATCTCGTCGGCGGAAAGCGCAGTCACCACGGTAAGGCGGCCGCGGCGCTTTTCACCGACAGTGCGGGTCGGTTTCGGTGCGGCCGCGGGACGCGCGGTGGCGCCGCCACGGCGGGGATTGCGCGGGCCTTCGTCCTCTTCGGCTTCGAGCGCCGGGCGAGCGCCGGGCTTGGCGAGCGTCGTATCCGCGCCGAAGCGCTTCTTGGCGACCTCGCCGGCTTTTTGTTTGATGGCTTCGTCGTGTTCACGGCGCTTTTCTTCTTCGCGCTTGCGTGCTTCCGCTGCCGCCCGTTCGACGCGATCGGTTTCGTCGCGGCTCCTGCGAACGCGGGCTTCTTCCTCGGCGCGGCCGCGCTCTTCGGTTTCGCGCAGGCGCGCGTCGGCGAGTGCGTGAGCGCGCGCATTGCGTTCGTCGTCGGTGAGGGTGCGCAGCACGACGCCGGAAGCTTTCGGCGACACGGTTGCGGCACTGGGCGTCGCGGCAGCAGGGCTGGGCGGCGCTACGGCGCGCTTTGGCGCCGCGCTGCGCTCCGGGGCCGGTGCGACAGGCTCCGGCCTCGCCTCGCCGGGACCGGCACGGCGCTTGACCTTCTCGACAACGACCGCCTTGCTGCGGCCATGGCTAAAGCTCTGGCGCACCACGCCTTGTTCGACGCCACTGCGTTTGAGCGTCAGCGTCTTGGTGGACGTAACGCTCAGCTTCTCGCCGCTATTTTTGTTCGCTTCGGTCATTCCGATCCAGTTCCGTACGCACCAATATGTTCGGCCGGCTCAGTCGGCACGGCATTACCGAGCTTTTGGCCCAATTCGCCGGTCCGGAACCGTTCCAGACGCCATAAACGCGCCAAAAACGTGTCACTAGGGCTCCCGGCGAGCAGGGTTGCATGTATCACATTTGAGCGGTCCAGTGCCAAATCCAATTGCGCCGAGGTTAGGACCCGGATTACGGCGATCGGACCGGCCCCCGTCCTGCGGCGCAGTGCAGCATCCAGCTTCCTGACCCCGTCGGGCGAGGCTTCGGCCGCATGTAGAAGGGCGACCACGTCGTCATTCGCCAGGGTCGTCTCCACTCTGGTGAACCCGGTGGCGACCAGGGAGGCCTTGCCGGCGATCGCCAGCGCATCGAGAGCCGATCGTTCGAGTAGGTCCTCGGTACGAGCCAGCAGGTCGGCGGGAAGGCGAACGTCGCGCTTGAAGCCCCGCGCGAAAACCTTGCGCTGAATGGCGTCGCCTAGGGCGCCTTGCGTCGCCGTCACCCAGACGCCGCGTCCCGGCAGCTTGTGCTTGAGATCCGGCACCGCCTCGCCGCCCGGCCCGATGACGTACCGGATCAAGTCCGAAACCGGGCGCACCGTGCGCGTTGCGGCGCACATGCGTTCGATTTCGCGGTCACGCGGTCCGCTGTCGAGCTCGATCTCGGTTGCTTGGACGGTCATGCGAAAGTGCGGCTCCGTTAAGGCTGCACCTCGGCCGCGGGCGCTTCTTCGAGCGCAGGCGGCGGTGCGAGATCGGCCTCGGTCACCCAACCGGCCTTGAGCCGTGCCTGCATGATGAGCGCCTCGGCTTCCTCGCGCGACAGCTCGAAACCATCGAGAATGCCGGCCTGACGGACGGCTTCGCCGTCCTTGCGTTCGGTCCAGCCGGCGAGGTCGTCGGTCGCGCACCCGGCGAGATCCTCGACCGTCTTGACGCCGTTCTCGCCGAACCGCACCAGCATCTCCGTAGTGACGCCCTCGATCTCCTTGAGCGCGTCCTCGACGCCCAGCTCCGTGCGCTTGGCATCGAGCTCGGCCTCGATCTTGTCGAGATACTCGCGCGCGCGCGTCTGCAGCTCCCCCGCTGTATCCTCGTCGAACCCTTCGATGCCGGCAACTTCCTTGACATCGACCATTGCCAATTCCTCGACCGAGTTGAAACCTTCCGAAGCCAGCAATTGCCCAATCACCTCGTCGACATTGAGCGTGTCGATGAACATGCGGGTGCGATTCTCGAATTCAGCTTGGCGGCGTTCCGATTCTTCCTGCTCGGTCAAGATGTCGATGTCCCAGCCAGTGAGTTGCGAAGCAAGCCGGACATTCTGGCCGCGCCGTCCGATGGCCAGCGAAAGCTGCTGGTCCGGGACCACGACCTCGATGCGCTCGCGCTCTTCGTCGAGCACGACTTTGGCGACCTCGGCGGGCGCCAGCGCGTTGACGACGAACGTCGCGATGTCCTGCGACCAGGGAATGATGTCGATCTTCTCGCCCTGCAGCTCGTTGACCACCGCCTGCACGCGCGAGCCGCGCATGCCGACGCAAGCGCCGACCGGATCGACCGAGGAATCGCGCGATACCACGGCGATCTTGGCGCGCGAGCCGGGGTCGCGCGCCACCGCCTTGACCTCGACGATGCCATCGTAGATTTCCGGCACTTCCTGTGCGAACAGTTTCGACATGAATTGCGGATGCGTCCGCGAGAGGAAAATCTGCGGCCCGCGCTGCTCGCGCCGGACGTCGTAGATATAGGCGCGGACGCGGTCGCCGTTGCGGAACACTTCGCGCGGCAGCATTTCGTCGCGGCGCACGATTGCTTCGCCGCGGCCGAGATCGACCACGACGTTGCCGTACTCGACGCGCTTGACGATACCGTTGACGACGTCGCTGATGCGATCCTTGTATTCGTCATATTGCCGATCGCGCTCGGCCTCGCGCACTTTCTGCACGATCACCTGCTTTGCCGATTGCGCGGCAATTCGCCCGTATTCGAGCGGCGGCAGCGGATCGGCAATGGTGTCGCCGATTTGTGCGGCAGGGTGGCGCCTTCGCGCCTCGTCGAGGCTGATGTGGATCGCCGGGTTTTCGACGGCCTCGACCACCAGCATGTGACGCGACAGATGAAGCTCGCCGCTCTTCGGGTCGATCTCGGCACGGACTTCGGTCTCGCTGCCGTAGCGGGAGCGGGCGGCCTTGGCGATGGCGTCTTCCATGGCACCGAGCACGATCTTGCGATCGATCGACTTTTCGCGGGCGACCGCCTCGGCGATCTGCAGCAGTTCGAGTTTGTTGGCGCTAACGGTCGCCATCGGTCAGTCTCCCTTACGTTGGTTCTGTTTGCTCTTGCGCAGCGATTCGGAAATCAGCGTGTCGGTGAGAACAAGCTTGGCTTCCATCATGTCGTCGATACGCAGCAATAATTCGGAAGTCTCGTTTGCCGCCCCATCCCAGCGGATGCGCGCGCAGTCGCCAGCGGTGCCGTTGAGCTCGCCGCGGAAGCGCTTGCGGCCGTCGATCGGCACTTGCATCTCGACGTGGGCCACGTAGCCGGCATAACGGTCGAAATCCGAGCGCCGCACCAGCGGCCGATCGATGCCGGGCGAAGAAATTTCCAGCCGATAGGCGCCTTCGATCGGGTCGGCGGCATCGAGCGCCGGTGACAGCGCCCGCGACACCGCTTCGCAATCCTCTACCGCCATAGTGCCGTCCGGCCGCTCGGCCATGATCTGGACCGTACAGCCGGCAGAGGCAGAAATGCGAACTCGAACAAGCCGGTAACCGAGCGAAGCAAGCACCGGCTCGGCCAGCGCGGCGACCCGCGCCGGCCGCCCCGGCTCCGTGATCAGCCGCGGCTCTTCGGCGAAACTCATAGGCTCAATATTGTTCGGCCTGTCGTCCATGCTGTTCGGCTATTCCCGCGAACGTGTCCTGCAAAGTTGCCGTCAGGCCTCAGGTAATAAAAAAGAGCGGGTCCCAGGGGAACCCACTCTCAAAACCGCTCGGATCAACCGATCGTTATGAGGTATCCATGACGGACAGGCCAAATATAGCGGTTTAGCGGGCCGTTGCAAGCCCTTCAGGGAACGGTAATCAGTAATCGGTAGTCAAGTATGCGCCGAAAACCGCTCCTTACTGACAACTGATTATCGGTGTCTGTATGCGTGCCGCCATCTCGCCGATCCCAGAACTTGAAGACGTGATCCAGCACGGCTCGCGCCGCAAGCGCGTCGAGACGTTGCAACGCATCACAGCTTTGTTTCTTGCCGGAGCGAGCAGCTATAGCGACGCGCACGTCGATCTCTTCGACGACGTGTTCGGGCGGCTCATTGAGGAAATCGAGACCAAGGCGCGCGCCGAGCTCGCCAATCGCCTTGCGCCGGTCAGCAACGCGCCGGGCAACGTTATCCGCACACTCGCCAACGACGACGACATCGCGGTGGCCGGGCCGGTGCTCAAACTGGCACCGCGCTTGGAAGAGACCGATCTCGTCGATCTCGCGAGAACCAAGAGCCAGGCGCATCTACAAGCCATCTCCACGCGCGAGACGCTCGGCGAGGCGGTCACCGACGTGCTGGTGCGGCGCGGCGATCGCGAGGTTGCCCGCAACGTCGCCGCGAATCGCGGCGCGCGCTTTTCCGAGATGGGTTTTTTCCGCCTGGTCAAGCGCGCCGAGACTGACGGAATTCTTGCCGAGAAAGTCGGACTGCGTCCCGACATTCCGCCGCAGATGTTTCAAGAATTGCTGACCAAGGCGACCGCGATCGTGCACAAGCGATTGCTCGCTTCGGCGCCGCCGGAGTTGAAGGCGGAAATTCGCCGGGTGTTGGATAAAGTCTCCAACGAAGTCGGCGCGCGCGTCGGCCCGCGCGACTATCGCGCCGCGCAGCGCGTGGTGCTCAGCCTGCACCGCGCCGGCGGCATGAACGAAACCGCCTTGGCGGCCTTCGCCGGCGACGGCAAATACGAAGAGACGGTGGTTGCGCTGGCGGCGCTTTCCAAAGTGCCGATCAACGTCGCCGACCGGCTGATGGCGACCGACCGGCCCGATCCGGTACTGATCCTCTGCAAGGCTGCCGACATGAGCTGGCCCACTGTGAAGTCCGTCATCACAGTGCGTCCGGACGGCAACGCGGCGTCGAACCAGGGTCTCGACTCCGCCTTCGCCAATTATGGTCGGCTTTCGGCCTCGACCGCGCAACGCGTGGTGCGATTCTGGCAAGTCCGACAGAACCAGTAATCGTCGCCGGACGCGACTTTCAGATTCTCCGGAAGGTCAAAAAACACGATGCGCGCTCTTCGCGCGCCGCCTTGGCGTGATAACGCGTCGCGGTGAAACCGGACCAGGGCTTGCGCCAATCGTCGGCGCATCGCGCCGTCCACTCGAATGCGCTCGATCGGGTGAGGCGTTGCAGCGTCCAGCCGGCATAATCGGCGATATCGGTGACAAATCGGAATTCGCCACCCGGCCGTAGGATGCGGGCGAGTTGCGCGACCATGTCGTCTTGAACGAAGCGCCGTTTCCAATGCCGCCGTTTCGGCCATGGGTCGGGATGGACGAGGTCGATGCGTGCCAATGACCTTTCCGGCAACCACGCGATCAGGCTTATGGCGTCCTCGAAATGCAGGCGGATGTTGCGGAGTCCGTTGCTCTCGATTGCGGCGAGCGCCTTGGCCATGCCGTTGACGAAAGGCTCGACGCCGATGAAGCCGGTGTGCGGCCGCGCTTGCGCCTGCGCGATCATCGACTCGCCGCCGCCGAAGCCGATCTCGAGCACGACCTCGCTGACGGGTACCGGAAACAGCACGCTGAGCTCGGCTGGCGCAAGGCGCGTAAGATCGATCGCAAGTATAGGCAGCAGCGTGTTGATCAGCTGCGCTTGACGCGGGCGCAGCTTGTGGCCCTTGCGCCGTCCGAAAAACGCGCGGGATGGTGCCGAAGTTTGTCTCGTCATCGTCATGCCGAAAGCCGGCCATGACGTGGAAAGGTCCCGATCAGCGCAGTGCGCGCTTAAGCGCGTCGGCGAGGTCGATTCGCTCCCACGAAAAGCCGCCGTCCTTCTCCGGAGCGCGGCCGAAATGGCCGTAAGCGGCGGTGCGCCGGTAAATCGGCCGGCTGAGCTTGAGCGTACGCCGGATGTTGGTAGGCCGCAGCGGAAACAGCTCCGGCAGAACCTTTTGCAGCTTCGCCTCTTCGACGTTGCCGGTGCCGTGGGTGTCGACCAACAGCGACATCGGATCGGCGACGCCGATCGCATAGGCGATCTGGATGGTGCAGCGCTCCGCCAGCCCGGCCGCGACCACGTTCTTGGCGAGGTAGCGCGCGGCATAGGCGGCCGAACGATCGACCTTGGTCGGATCCTTGCCAGAGAACGCGCCGCCGCCATGCGGCGCATAGCCGCCGTAAGTGTCGACGATGATTTTTCGCCCCGTCAGCCCACAATCGCCATCCGGCCCGCCAACCACGAAATTACCCGTGGGATTGACCAGAAAATCGCTCGGCTTGTTCGGCATCCAGCCGCGCGGCAGCGCGGCTGTGACCGTATCCTCGATCATGTCGCGGATCATGCCCGGTGAATATTTCTTGCCGTTGCGGGTCTGCGCATTGTGCTGCGTCGAAACCACGACCTTGGTGCAGCCGACTGGCTGACCCTCGACATATTTGACGGTGACTTGGCTTTTGGCGTCGGGCTGCAAATCGAACAAAGCTTTCGAGCGGCGCTTCTCCGACAGCACTTTGAGGATCTTGTGCGCGAAATAAATCGGCGCCGGCATGAACGAGCCTTTCTCGTAGACCTCGCTCTCGGTGCAGGCGAAACCGAACATCATGCCCTGGTCGCCCGCGCCTTCCTGCTCGCCGTTCTTTTTCTTTTTGGCGTCGACGCCCATGGCGATGTCGGGTGACTGGCCGTGCAGCAGCACTTCGACGTCGGCGCCATAATAGGAGAAGCCGTCCTGGTCGTAACCAATGTCCTTGACCACGCCGCGCGCGATCTCGGCGATCATCTCGCGATTGACCACCGCCTTTTCACCGTGCTTGTGAAACAGCGGCGCCTGGCCGCGGCCCTCTCCGGCGATGATGATCTTGTTGGTGGTGCAAAGCGTCTCGCAGCCAAGCCGCGTGTTCACCGCGCTCTCATCGGCGATGCCGAGCTTGATGTCGTTCTCGATGAAAGCATCAAGCACGGCGTCGGAGATTTGATCGCAGACTTTGTCGGGATGCCCCTCCGACACGGACTCGCTTGTGAACAGGTAATTGGCGCGTCGCACAGCGAAACACTCCCTCGTAACTGGCCCTGAAGTCACCGGGTTGCAGGCTGATCCGCGCGTTTACAAGCCGCGCTGAACAGGGTGGTTGTTGCAGCGTACCCTTGCGCGGTCAAGATGTGGGCGAAAGGTGGGCTGGTGCCTGCGCCGCGCCGAATGAGGGAAATTCCTAGCGCTTGTCGCGGGCGGCGATTTGCTCGACGAGATCGACGATGCGCCGCCGCAATTTCGAGTCCTCGATGCGCATAAACGCCTTGGTCAGCGCCAAGCCGTCCGAGGTCGCGAGAAAGTCGGAGACATAAGCGGGCGAAGGCGCCTCGCCCATGCCCTCATGGCGGCCGATGGTCTGCGCGGCTGGCGCGCCCTCGAAGAAAAATGAAACGGGCACTTGAAGAATTTGGGAAATTTGTTGCAGCCGGCTCGCTCCAATTCGGTTGGTGCCTTTCTCGTATTTTTGTACTTGCTGAAAGGTAAGCCCCAACGCGTCGCCAAGTTTCTCCTGGCTCATTCCAAGCATCATCCGGCGCATGCGCACACGGCTTCCGACGTGCTTGTCGGTCGGATTGGGCGCCTTCTTGGCCAAAATAATCATCAGTTCCTACCAGTCCTTCAACTCTCGCCGGTCCTTCGCCATCGATATATCGTCATCGATATAATAGCAAATCCGTCCCATTTGAAACCAGTTTGATTGGTACGGCGATCATCCGCATGGAGAAGCTTTGGAAATGCCATTAACCTCATTCACTGGGATCGTGCACGGGCGGCTCACGCTTTAGTTGTTGCATCGGAGTGCGCACCGCTTAACTAGAACGCGCTCGTTACGCTTCCGGGGCGCCGACTCTCGACCGTTTCACGTATACGTTGAATGTTTCATCAATTCCAATATTAGATTTTGACAATTTACGCGTGTAGCCGGCGGCGAACTACAACGATAAGTGCAATCGTAACCATGATCGCCGCAGGCATGTCGCCGAAGCGGGCATAAAGGGGCGCGGCGATCGGCTGTGGCAGGGGCGCGTCAAGCACGCCTTCGCTTCCCAACGGCAGTGAATTGATGATCCGCCCCACCGGATCGACCACCGCGGAAATTCCGGTATTGGCGGCGCGCGCCAAGGGTAGGCCCTCTTCGATCGCGGTTAACCGCGCTTGTTGGAAATGCTGATAGGGGCCGGTGGAGATGCCGAACCAGCCGTCATTGGTCACGTTGACGATCCAACCCGGTCTTTTGCCGGACGGCGTAATCTCGCCGGGAAAAACGATCTCATAGCAGATGAGCGGGAGCGCAAGCGGTGCCCCCGGAACAGCGATAAGTCGGTGACGGTCGCCGGCGAGGAAGCCGCCGCGTTGCTCGGTGAGTTCCTGCAAGCCGAGTTTTTCGAGCAGTCGCTCGAACGGCAAATATTCGCCGAACGGCACGAGATGCACCTTGTCGTAAATTGCGCGGATCGAGCCGTCGTGATCGATGACGTAGATGGAATTGTAGACTCCGGACTGCGCCGGATTGTCAGCATCGGCGAGCCGCACGGCGCCGGTGATCAGCACGGTGCCTTGCGGCAGGAGATTCGTGATTTGGGCGAGCGCATCGGCTTCGCGCGTCAGGAAAAACGGGAACGGCGACTCCGGCCAGATCAGATGCGTTACATCGCGAATGCCCTGCGATTGCGGCCCCGATGCGCGGCCGGAAAGAGCGATGTAACGGTCCATCACCTCTTGCTTGGCCGCGTAATTGAAACGCACGTCCTGCTGCAGGTTGGGCTGCATGATGCGTAAATGCACGCCGTCGACTAGTCGCGTCGGATGGCGCACGAGCCGCAACGCGCCATAGCCGCCGAGCCCAGCAAGCACGACAATACCAAGAGCGAACGGTAGCCAAGCCCGGCGTGTTTCGGCGCGATCATCAGTGAGCGTGGCGGGACTGGCGAAGACAGCGACAGCGATAAAGGTTAGTCCCCAGATGCCAACCACCGAGGCGGTTTGCGCCAAGGCGAGCGGAGCGGCCAGCGCATAGCCGAAGGCGTTCCACGGAAAGCCGGTCAGCAGGTGGCCGCGCAACCATTCCGATATCGTTAGCGAGGCGCCCAAAGCCAAGATGCGCGGCGCGCCGCGCGTCCACAGCATGCGTGCCAGTGCGACCCCGAGAGCGGTGTAGATCGCGGCCACCGCCGGCAGGCCGATGACCGCGAAGGGCAACAGCCAACCGAAAGTCGGCGCATCGACCAAAAAGGCATAACCGATCCAATAAAGCCCGGCGAGGAAATAGCCGAAGCCGAACCACCACCCGATAGCCGCCGCGGCGCCTACGCCGCCCGCGCCGTCAACGAGCCAAACCAGCGTGGGGAATGTCACGAACAGAACCGGCCATGCATTGAACGGCGCCATCGCCAGCGCCGACAGCGCGCCGGCGGTAAAGGCGATCAGCCAAGCCCGCCATCCCCAGGCCAACACGATCGCGTGGATCAGGCCCTTGGGCGTCACGGCGCGCGCGGGGTATTCGAATTTGGCCGCTCGTCGCGCGGCGTTGCCGGCCGCGGCGCCGGCGTCCGCACCAGCGCCGGCACCTCGCGTGCCATGGCGGGCCGGCGATCCTTGCGGAGATAAATTCTGACGCGCTTGACCCGACGCGGATCGGCGTCGAGCACTTCGGCCTCGAACGGTTCAGGGCCGGGTACCAGTTCTCCGCGCACCGGAACATGCCCGGCCTTGGTGACAAGATAGCCACCGAGCGTGTCGACCTCTTTCGCAACTTCGCCGACGTCGAACTCCTGGCCGATCGCCGCGCGAACGTCGTCGAGGCTGGCGCGGCCAGTGGCGAGGAACGAGCCATCGGCTTGCCCCGTCACGGCCGGACCCTCCTCCTCGTCATGCTCGTCGGCGATATCGCCGACAATGAGCTCGACCAGATCTTCGATCGAGACAAGTCCGTCGCTACCGCCGTACTCATCGATGACGAGCGCGAGGTGAATGCGCGTCGCCTGCATCTTGGCAAGCAGATCGAGCGCCGGCATGGACGGCGGCGCGTAGAGCATTTCACGGACGATCTTGGCCGCCGCAAGCGGCATCGACAGATCGATATTCGCGAAATTCAGCTCGGCTGTTTGCGGTTGTTCGCGATCGGCATTTGCCGAGTCTTGATTAGCCGAGTCTTGAATGGACGTGTGTTGCGTTGCATGCGCGGCCATGAACGCGACCAGATCGCGGATATGGACCATGCCGGTCGGATCGTCGAGCGTGTCGTTGTAGACCACGAGCCGCGAATGGCCGGCGACTTCGAACACTTTGACGAGGTCGCCCAACGCGATGTCCTGCTGCACCGCGATGATATCGGCACGCGTCACCATGATGCGCTCGATCCGGGTTTCGCGCAGCCCGAGGATGTTCTTGAGCATGGCCGCTTCTTCAGGCGAAAAACCCGACTGCGTCTGCTCGGTGGTGAGAACGAGCTCGAGATCGGCGCGCGTCGATGCCGCCTTCCAGCCGAACAGGATGCGCATGACGCGCGTCAGCCAGCCCTCCGGCTGCGCGCTCGATTCCGGCAGCACCATCGGTAGACCGCGATGCTCGCTGCCGGCCGGTTCGCTGCGGGGTGGGGATTGAACCATCGTGTGAACTTCAGCTCCAGAACTCACAGCGAATTTCAGGACTTGTGCGAACGCTTTGCGGGACGTTTCTTCGGCGGCCGGTAGGGATCCGGAATCGCGAGCTGCCGCAGAATATCACTCTCGGCCCGTTCCATCGTCGCGGCGTCTTCGTCGCGTTCGTGATCGTAGCCGACCAAGTGCAGGAAACCGTGCACGGCAAGATGGGCAACATGATGGGCGAACGGCTTGCCCCCGTCACGGGCCTCGCGCGCAATGGTTTCATAGGCGAGGACGATATCGCCGAGCGGTTGGCCAAGGCGGCTGCCGCGCGCGCTTTTGGCCGGGAACGACAGCACGTTCGTGGCCGCATCGATGCCCCGCCAATCCCGGTTAAGCACGCGTATCGCCGAATCATCGGTCAGAACGATAGCAAGCTCGGTGCCGGTTGTTGACAGCGTAGCGGCGGCTCGGGCAACGGCGCGCCGCACGATCGATCTGATCTTCTCGTCGTACTTCCAGCGGCCGCTGGCGACGAGCACCTCGATCTTCAGGGCAGAGCGCGCGCCACGCGTCATTCCCGGTGCTCGCGCTTCTTCGCCGCCTCCTTGTCATACGCTTCGACGATGCGCGCGACGAGCTCATGGCGGACCACGTCGGCGGCCGTGAAGCTGACATGGCCGATGCCTTCGACGCCGTCGAGGAGCCGTACCGCATCCGCCAACCCGGATGTCTGGCCGGGCGGCAAGTCGACTTGGCTCGGGTCGCCGGTCACCACCATCCGGCTGTTCTCGCCGAGACGGGTGAGCAGCATTTTCATCTGCATCGCGGTGGTGTTCTGCGCTTCGTCGAGGATCACCGCCGAATTTGCCAGCGTTCGGCCGCGCATGAACGCCAGCGGCGCGATCTCGATTTCGCCGGTCTGCAGGGCGCGCTCCACGATGCGCGTATCCATCAGGTCGTAGAGCGCGTCATAGATCGGGCGCAAATAGGGATCGACTTTTTCGCGCATGTCGCCGGGCAGGAAACCGAGCCGCTCGCCGGCCTCGACCGCCGGTCGCGACAAGACGATGCGATCGACTTCCTTGCGCTCGAACAATTGCACGGCCTGCGCCACCGCAAGCCAGGTCTTGCCGGTGCCGGCGGGTCCGGTCGAAAACACCAGCGCATGGCGCTTGAGCGCTCGCACATAAGCATCCTGCGCCGCGGTGCGGGCGCGAACGCGGCGCTTGCGCAGATTGATCTCCTCGAAATTTTCACGCGCCGTGCTGGGATCGAAATCGAACAGCGAACCTTGCGACAGCGCCAGCCGGATGGTGCCGTCGACGTCGCCCTGCGTGAGCTCGTCGCCGCGCTTTAGCCGCTCGTAAAGACTCTCGAGTACGCGGCGCGCCTGGTCGGAGGCTTCGCGCGGGCCGTCGATGGTGACGTGATTGCCGCGTGACGTCGCGGCCACGCCGAGCCGGCGCTCGATCAAAGCGAGGTTCTGGCCATATTGCCCGAACAGCGCGGAGGCGAGACGGTTATCGTCGAACGTCAGAAGGATCTGTGCCGTATTGTTAGGCGCAACGAAGACCGATTCTTCCGTTTCGGGTGTTCGCAATTCAGGCTCCTGCGGGAAGGAGAGCGGATTCGATCGAGGGGTTTTGTGCTCGCGCATGCGTAAGCGCGCCGAATAGGCTTCTACTGCCGACTTCGGTGATCGTCACCGTGGCGATGTCGCCAATCAGCGAGGCTGGCGCCTCGACCTGCACCGGCTGCAGATAAGGCGAACGGCCGACGAGCTGGCCGCTGTGGCGGCCGGGCCGCTCGAACAGGACGTCGAACGTGCGATGCAGGCAGCGGCGATTGAACGCCGCCTGGTTCCGATCGATGGTCTCTTGGAGGCGCTGTAAGCGCTCCGACTTGGCAGCTTCGTCGATCTGATCGCCCATGCCGGCGCCGGGCGTGCCCGGCCGCGGCGAATATTTGAAGAAAAATGCGCCGGACAAGCCGATTTCGTCGACTAAACCGATCGTGGCGGCGAAGTCGCCTTCCGTTTCGCCCGGAAAGCCGACGATGAAATCGGAGGTGAGCGCGAGATCGGGCCGCGCGTCGCGGAGGCGACGAACGATGTCGAGATAATCGGCGCGCGTGTGACGGCGATTCATGGCCGCAAGGATGCGGTCGGAACCAGATTGCACCGGCAAATGCAGTTGCGGCATGAGCTGCGGCAAATCGCGATGCGCCGCTATTAGATCATCTTCCATGTCACGCGGATGACTGGTCGTGTAGCGCAACCGGTCGATGCCGTCGATCCGCGCGACGCGCGCGAGGAGGCGGGCGAGCGACCACGGTCCGCCGTCCGGTCCCTCGCCGTGATAGGCGTTGACGTTTTGCCCGATCAGCGTGACCTCGCGCACCCCGGCTTCCGCTAAGTGCTCCACTTCGGCGAGGATTTTCGGCACTGGCCGGGAAAATTCCGCGCCGCGCGTATAAGGCACGACGCAGAACGTGCAGAACTTGTCGCAGCCCTCTTGCACCGTGACAAAGGCGCTGACTCCGCGTGCGCGAATCGCCACGCGGCCGGGCGCCGCCAGATGATCGAATTTATCGTCGGCCGGAAATTCGGTATCGACAGCATTGCCGTCGCGCTCGGCGCGCGCAAGGAGCTCGGGCAGCCGATGGTAGCTCTGCGGACCGAACACCAGATCGACCGCCGGCACGCGGCGGATGATCTCTTCGCCTTCGGCCTGCGCCACGCAGCCGGCCACCGCGATGACGAGATGACGGCCTTCGGCCGCCGCCGCTTCCTTCATGCGCCGCACGCGGCCAAGCTCGGAATAAACCTTATCGGCCGCCTTCTCGCGGATATGGCAGGTGTTGAGGATGACGAGGTCGGCGCCTTCGGCGGTCGCGGTCTCGACATAGCCTTGCGGCGCCAGAGTGTCCGCCATGCGACGCGAGTCGTAGACGTTCATTTGGCAACCGAACGATTTCACATAGAGCTTGCGGGGTTCGTTCATGCCGTGATGTAGAGCTAAGTTATTGTCTTAGCTCGCAAATTGTCTCCATACGTCCGCGTGGGGTCCGCCATTTCATCGCCAAACCCTACCGGGATTCCCAGCAAAAAGGAATGCCCGCCGCGAGCCTTCCGTGCTTCGGGATCGCTAGTCGAGCGCCTGGATATTGGCGTCCTTGATCACTTTCGACCACTTGGCGACCTCCGCCTTGATATAGGCGGCGAGTTCCTCGGGGCTACTGCTGCCATTGGTCATGCCGAGTTGCGCGAAACGCTGCTTGGTATCCTCGGCCGCAACGGCTTGCCGTGCGGCGGCGTTGAGCTTCAACACGATGTCGCGCGGCGTGCCGGCCGGTGCCACGATGCCGAACCAGGTTTCCGCTTCGAACCCCGGAATGCCCGACTCCGCGACCGTCGGAACGTCGGGCACTGAGGGCGACCGCTTGGCGCTCGTCACCGCGATCGCGTGCAGCGAGCCGCCTTTGATATTACCCATGACGGCGGAGAGATTGGCGAACATGATCGGAATTTGGCCGCCCACCAGATCATTGATCGCGCCCGCTTCGCCGCGATAGGCGACGTGCACCATCTTGATGCCGGCGTCGTATTGCAACAATTCGGCGGTCATGTGCGGCGTCGTACCAACTCCGCCGGTGCCGAAATTGATCTTGCCCGGTTCGGCCTTGGCCATGGCGATCACGTCCGCGATTGTATGCGCGGCGAATGACGGGTTGGCGACCAGAATGAGCGGCGAGGCGCCGGTCAGGGCTATCGCGGTGAAGTCCTTGACCGGATCGATCGTCACCTTGTGATAAAGGTTCGGCGCGCAGGCATACGTCGTCTGGCTGCCCATCATCAGCGTGTAACCGTCGGGATCGGCTTTCGCCACGTCTTGTGCGGCGATCATCCCGCTTGCGCCGGTCACGTTCTCGACCAGAACGGACTGGCCGAGAATCTCGCTCATTTTCTGCGCGACGATGCGCGCGGCGACGTCGGTGCCGCCGCCGGCGGCGAAGCCGACAAGCATTTTTATGGGCCGATTGGGATAGTTGGATTGCGCATCGGCATTGCCGATAAAGCCCAGCGCCAGGGCGACAATAAGCGCGACATTGGACACCACGCGCAATAATCGCGTTGCCGTCATGGCAGTTCCTCCCGTGCGGCCCGATTGATCGGGTCCGTTGGCAGTCTAGTGATTTCGCGTTTGCGCGTCAGCCGAGATCGCGGCGTAGCACCAGCGCCGTGGCCCCGCCTTCATAATAGCCTTGGCGCCGGCCCACTTCATGAAAACCGGCGCGCCGGTAGAGGCGGCAGGCAGGGGCATTTTGTTCGCCGACTTCGAGGAACACGGAGCGGACGCCGAGGCCCGCCAACCGGCGCAAATGCAGAATCAGCAATTGCCGCGAGGTGCCGCGCCCGCGCCACGCCGGCGCGATGGCGACCGAGAGAATTTCCGCTTCGCCGGCGGCAAGCCGCGACAGGATGAAGCCAACAAATTTCCGGCCTTTCATGGCGCGGTGGGCGACGACGTTGCGCTCTATCAACAGCCGGTGAATCTCATCTTCGCCCCAGCCGCGCTGGAACGAAGCGCCATGCACGGCGGCAATTGCAGTGGCGTCGTCCGGTCGGGCCTCGGAGAAGGTGGGCTCACCGCTAGACAGCAGGCGAGAGACGAAGCTCATCATCGGCGTGGCAGGGAAGCGGCGTTTTGCGGTTGTGCGTCCGGCGCGCGGAGATATTGCGGTTTCGGCGGCGATGTGGCGTCTGGCGCGATGGCGCCGATCTGCGCCACCCAGCCGATGTCGGGCGCGTCGCTTGCATCGACGGTCACGGGCGCAGGCGCCGTGACCGGCAGGCTGCCGGCGACGATTTGTGCCGCTGAGCCGACAATGCACGACGCGGCCTCTGAGGCCGCCCGCACCGCCTCGTTCAAGGCCGCGAGGCGCGGCGCAATCAGCGTGCGGCCGCCCGGGGCAAAAACCTGCAAATAAACGTTCTGATGCCGGGCATCGATGGCGGCGACTACCGGACTGCTATCGTCGGCGCCGAGATAGGGCGCGGCATAGGCGGAGAGCGTCGACACGCCGACAACCGGCAATCCGGTCGCTACCCCGAAGCCGCGGGCGGCGGCGATGCCGACCCGAAGGCCGGTGAAGCTGCCGGGACCGGTCGTCACCACGACTCGGTCGAGATCGCGAAAGGCCATGCCGGACGCTTTCATCACGCGGGCCAAAAGCGGCATCAGCGCCTCGGCATGGCCGCGCACCATCGGCAAGCTCTCGCTCGCGAGAATACCGCCATAGGACGTGTCGAGGATCGCGGCCGAGCAGGCCGCCAGCGCCGTATCGATCGCGAGCACGCGCATGGAAAATCACATACTGGCGATGCCGGCGCGATGCGCCGTTTTAAATCGTCCGCATCACATGGGCCGGACTTCGGTGACGTCGGGAATAAAGTGACGCAACAAATTCTGGATGCCGTGGCGCAGCGTCGCCGTGGATGACGGGCAGCCCGAGCAAGCGCCCTTCATATTCAGATAAACGACGCCTTCCTTGAAGCCGCGGAAGGTGATGTCGCCGCCGTCATTGGCGACCGCCGGCCGCACCCGTGTTTCGATCAGTTCCTTGATCGTGGCGACGGTCTCGGCATCGGCGGCATCGAAGAATTCGTCGCCGTCGTTTTGCTCGGCGGTGCCGGCGTTAACGAGCGGCGCGCCGGACATATAGTGCTCCATGATGGCGCCGAGGATCATCGGCTTGAGCTGCTGCCACTCGCCCGCGCTCTTGGTTACGGTGATGAAATCGGAGCCGAAGAACACGCCGCTGACGCCGGTTACGCCGAACAACCGTTCGGCAAGCGGCGACTGAGCCGCCTGTTCGGCATCGCGTAGCTCGAGCGTGCCGTTTTCAAGCACCGGCCGTCCGGGCAGGAATTTCAATGTCGCCGGGTTTGGCGTCGCTTCGGTCTGAATGAACATTTGGGCCTCCGTCATCGGCCTCTAGGCGCGCCGTGACTCGCGTAAATCTATCACATTACGTGGCGAATCGCCTTGGAAGGTTCAAGGGCCGGCTTTGGGCGCTTAAGACCGCACGAAACCGACGATATCCTTCACTGCATCCATGGTCGCGCCGGCGAGCTTTCGTGCGCGGGCGGCGCCATCCGCCAGAACGGCGTCGATCGCGGCGGGGTCGGCCAGGAGCCGCTTTATGTCGGCTGCGATTGGGCCGAGCTTGGCGACGGAGAGATCGGTCAGCGCCGCCTTGAAGGTTGAGAATTGCGCATTGCCGAATTCGCCGAGCACGCCGGCGCGCGTCGTGCCGGCAAGTGCGGCGTAGATACCGACAAGATTGTCGGCCTCGGGGCGCGCCGCCAAACCCTTCTCCTCGCTCGGCAGCGGCTCCGGATCGGTTTTGGCGCGGCGGATTTTTTGCGCGATGGCGTCGGCATCGTCGGTGAGATTGATGCGCGATTGATCGGAGGCGTCCGACTTCGACATTTTCTTGGTGCCGTCGCGCAGCGACATGACGCGCGTCGCTTCGCCGGTGATCAGCGGCTCGGGCAGCGGGAAAAAAGCGTCGCCAAAGCCCTTTTGTGCGATCGACTGGCCGAAGTCGTTGTTGAATTTCTGCGCGATGTCGCGCGACAGTTCCAGATGCTGCTTCTGGTCCTCGCCGACCGGCACATGCGTGGCGCGATAAACCAGGATATCGGCCGCCATCAGCGTCGGATAAGCGTATAGGCCGACCGAGGCGTTCTCGCGATCCTTGCCGGCCTTCTCCTTGAACTGGGTCATGCGGTTGAGCCAGCCGAGACGCGCGACGCAATTGAAGACCCAGGCGAGCTCGGCATGCTCGGCGACCTGGCTCTGATTGAATACGATGTGTTTCTTGGGATCGATCCCACAGGCAATGAACGCCGCGGTTACCTCGCGGATGGCCTTCGGGAGCTCAGCGGGATCTTGCCAGACGGTGATCGCGTGAAGATCGACGACGCAATAGATGCAGTCGTAGCGATTCTGCAATTCGACGAAGCGCTTGATGGCGCCGAGATAGTTGCCGAGATGCAGGTTGCCGGTCGGCTGCACGCCGGAAAAGACCAGTTCTTTGAAGGCCATCCGAAACCCCACGCGAATGCAACGTCCCATGTCATGACGACGCTCGCGGCGTCCCCCATGCCACGCGGTCGGCTTGCCGTGCAAGAGGCGGCCGCTATAGTGCGCCTCCCGCCGCGAGTTTAACCCACAGCGCCCACACCAATGGCCTCCGCCCGGAATGACGTTCTCGGCATCGGCAATGCGATTGTTGATGTGATTGCCCGCGCCGAGGAGGATTTTTTGCTGGCGCAAAGCATGCGCAAGGGGACGATGGCCCTGATCGATGAGGCCCGCGCGCAAGCGATCTACGATGCGATGGGGCCGGCCATCGAGATGTCCGGCGGTTCGGCGGCGAACACGATCGTCGGGCTATCGTCGCTCGGCGCTCGCGCGGCCTTCGTCGGCAAGATCAAAGACGATCAGCTCGGCCGGGCCTATAGCCACGATATTCGCGCCGCCGGCGTGAGTTTTGCCACCAAGCCTGCCGTCGCCGGTCCGTCGACCGGGCGCTGCTATGTGCTGGTCACGCCCGACGGCGAGCGCACCATGAACACTTATCTCGGCGCCGCGCAGGACTTGAGCCCTGATGACATCGACGCCGAAACCGTCGCGGCGAGCGCCGTCACCTATCTCGAAGGTTATCTGTGGGATCCGAAAAACGCCAAGGCCGCGTTTCTCAAGGCGGCGAAGATCGCGCATGAGGCCGGCCGCAAAGTGGCGTTGACGCTATCCGATGCCTTCTGTGTCGACCGCTGGCGCGAAGAGTTTTTGCAGCTGATGCGTTCGCACACGGTCGATCTGATCTTCGCCAACGAGGCCGAGCTGCATAGCCTCTATCAGACTTCGGACTTCAACGCCGCAATCGCGGCCTTGCGCGCCGATATCGACGTCGCGGTGGTGACGCGCAGCGAGAAAGGCTGCCTCGTGGCCGGCCCCGACGGGATCGAAGCGGTGCCGGCTTTTCCGGTCGAGCGCGTCGTCGACACGACCGGGGCAGGAGATCTGTTCGCGGCCGGATTCCTCTCGGGACTTGCGCGCGGTGCCGACGACCGCACCTGCGGACGGCTCGGCGCATTGGCCGCCGCCGAGGTGATCCAGCATCTCGGGGCGCGGCCCGAAACTTCGCTCAAGGATATCGCGCGCAAGAACGGCTTGGATTAGCGGCTTGGCGGATTGCGGACGAGCGGTAACCGTTTGCTAACCAAAGCTGGTTAACGACTGGTCAATCGCAATTCCGGAGATCCGAATATGGCGCAGAGCCCGGACCACGGTGCCGGCGACGGCGAGAAAGCCGAATCCGACACCTCCAAGCCGCTCGACAGCAAAGCCACAGATAACAAAGCCCTGGATAAAAATCTGCCGATGGTCGTGGCGCCAAAACTCGGTGCCGGCGAAAACGAAGCGATCGATGAAACCTTGGATGAGCCGGCGGACGAGTCCGCCGCTCCCGCGACACCGGTATATTCTACGCGCTTCCTGGCGCTTGCGGCTACGGTCGCCTTCGCTGCCGCCTTCGGTTCGTTCGTCGGCTCGATGTCGGGCTCCGGGCTGGTGCGATTTATCTATCCAGCCGAGCCTGCCGCGGGCGCGACGAATACGGTCGACGCGATGCGGGAAATGAAGCTCGATCTTGCCGCTCTGTCGGTCATCAAGTCCGACCTCGACAGCACGAGCCACAACACCACAAGCCAATTCGCCAAGATCGCGGATCGCCTCGATAGACTCGATCAGCGCACCGCCATGGCGAGCGAAACCACCGGGTCGATAGCGAGCGGGGCGAGCGCACCGGCGGCGCCGGTTGCATCAGATGTACCCAAATTGACCGACAGGATTTTGCAGGACTGGGTGGTGCAGGACGTGCAGAACGGCCGCGCCTTGGTCGAGAGCCGCTACGGCGGCGTTTTCGATGTCGGCGCCGGCAGTACGCTCCCCGGTATCGGCCGCGTCGATACGATCAAGCGCCAGGACGGGCAGTGGCTGGTCCTCACCGAGCGCGGCACGATCACGTCCGGGCGCTAAACGGCGTTTAAACCGGACGTGCCTTAGCCGTTCAATTGCTGCTTATACGTCGACGCTCGCCGCCAGCGCGTGCTCTTCGATGAACAAGCGGCGCGGCTCGACTTTGTCGCCCATCAGCTCGTCGAAGATCGTATTGGCTTCGTCGATCTCCTTGACGCTGACTTGCAGCATGGTGCGCGCATTGGTGTCGAGCGTCGTTTCCCAGAGCTGGCTGGGGTTCATCTCGCCGAGGCCCTTGTAGCGCTGCAGCGTCACGCCCTTGCGGCCGGCGGCCATGACCGCCTCGAACAGGCCGACCGGGCCGTGGATAGCTATTTCGTCGTCTTTCCGCCGCAGAATGGCAGGCGGCGTCGGCCGCGGGAAAACTTTCTGCAGCGATGGCGCGAATTCGTCCAGCTTGCGCGCGTCGGCGGAGCCGAGCAGCGCCTGATCGATCGCGGCGACCTCTTTGACGCCGCGTACGGTGCGCTCGAACTGGAAGCCGACACCTTCGGTGAATTGACCCTCCCAGCCGCGTTCGGTTTCCTCCGACAGGGCATCGAGGCGCCGCACGATATAGGGCACGGCAGCCATGGCCTTCTGCGGGTCGCCGAAAATATCGCGGTTGAGCACGCTCAAGATCGCCGCTTGCTCCACGACCTGGCGATTGTACCGGCTATGCAGGCCGCGCAGTAGATTGCGGATGGTCCGCGACTCCTCGACGAGCTTGCGTAGATCATTGCCGGCGCGCACTTCGCCGGACGACAAACGCAGTGCCGCGTCTTCCAGGCCGGTATCGATGAGGTAGTCCTCGAGCGCCCGTTCGTCCTTGAGATATTGCTCGGACTTGCCGCGCGCGATTTTGTAAAGCGGCGGCTGGGCGATGTAGAGATGGCCGCGATCGATGATCTCGCGCATCTGCCGGTAGAAGAAGGTCAACAGCAGCGTGCGGATATGCGCGCCGTCGACGTCGGCATCGGTCATGATGATGATCTTGTGGTAGCGCAGCTTGTCGGCGGTGAATTCGTCGGTGCCGATGCCGGTGCCGAGCGCGGTGATCAGCGTGCCGATCTGCTCCGACGACAGCATCTTGTCCATGCGCGCGCGTTCGACGTTGAGGATCTTGCCGCGCAACGGCAACACCGCCTGGAATTCGCGATTGCGGCCCTGCTTGGCGCTGCCGCCGGCGGAATCGCCCTCGACGATGAACAGCTCCGATTTGGCCGGATCGCGCTCCTGACAATCGGCGAGCTTGCCGGGGAGCGACGTGATGCCGAGCGCGCTTTTACGCGTCATCTCGCGCGCCTTGCGCGCGGCCTCGCGCGCCGCCGCCGCCTGGATCACCTTGCCGACGACAATCTTGGCTTCCGACGGGTGTTCCTCGAACCAGGCCTTGAGCATGTCGTTGACGGCGCCCTCGACCGACGGGCGCACTTCCGACGACACCAGCTTGTCCTTGGTCTGCGACGAAAATTTCGGATCGGCGACCTTGATCGACAGCACGGCGGTCAGCCCTTCGCGGCAGTCATCGCCGGTCAGCGCAAATTTCTCCTTGCGCGCTACGCCGCCTGACTCGGCATAGCCGGTCACTTGCCGGGTGAGCGCGCCGCGGAAGCCCGCCAGATGCGTGCCGCCGTCGCGCTGCGGGATGTTGTTGGTGAAGCACAGGACGCTCTCGTGATAGCCGTCGTTCCACCACATCGCGCAATCGACGGCGACGCCGTCGCGCTCGGCCTTGATGACGATCGGCTGCGGCAAAAGCGCGGTCTTGTTGCGATCGAGATATTTGACGAATTCGTCGACGCCGCCCTCGTAGCGCATCGTCTCGCGCTTCTCGACGGCGTGGCGCATGTCGGAGAGCACAATGGTGACGCCGGAATTGAGGAAGGCGAGTTCGCGCAGCCGGTGCTCCAGCGTCGCGAAATCGAACTCCGTCATGGTGAAGGTTTTCTTCGACGGCAGGAACGTCACCTCGGTACCGCGCTTGTCGCGTGCGGCGCCGACGACAGCGAGCGGCGCAACCGCATCGCCGTCGGCAAACTCCATGAAATTCTCCTGGCCGTCGCGCCAGATGGTGAGCTTGAGCCAGCTCGACAGCGCATTGACCACCGAAACGCCGACGCCGTGCAGGCCGCCCGAGACTTTGTAGGAGTTCTGGTCGAATTTTCCGCCGGCATGAAGCTGCGTCATGATGACTTCAGCGGCCGAAATACCTTCGCCCTTGTGGATGTCGGTCGGAATGCCACGGCCGTCGTCGCGGACCGTGCAGGAACCGTCGGGATTGAGCGTTACGGTGACTTCCTTGGCATAACCGGCGAGCGCTTCGTCGATCGCGTTGTCGACGACCTCGTACACCATATGGTGCAGGCCGGAGCCGTCATCGGTATCGCCGATATACATGCCCGGCCGTTTGCGTACAGCATCGAGCCCCTTGAGCACCTTGATCGATTCCGCGTCGTAATCGGAGGGTGCGGGGCTTTGCTTACGAACGGGTTCTGCCATGCAAGAAGCTCTCGAATCGTTTGCAAAAGGCGTATGTGAATCGAAGAATCTTGTACACTAAAACGGAATTCCGTACAGGCCAAAGTGACCCCGAGTAACATATTGTCAAATCGGCATTTTTCAAGGTTTTGCGGGCCGCCAAAACGGGCCCTGATTCGGCCCCGAATTGGCCGCATCGGATAACGGGATTTGTCGACAAAATTACAGTTCGCGCGAAGCTTCGCGGCTACGATCTCGAATGCTGCGACTGCCGGGTCGCAGATGGTTTCAAGAGATGCTGATCGGCGGGCCGATAGTCGGGAATCGGATGATGGAAGCAGCCGAGCGCGGCCGCCCAAAGCTCCATGCGGTCCAAATCCGCACGCAAGTGCTCAAGCGTTTCGATCAAGTTCCGAACAATCAAATCTTCTGCGGGTTCGGGCATTGTTTTTGGGCCTTTGTCCCGTCTCGGACATTCCTGCTCCTTGAAAGTTAAGAGCCTGCCCGCACTCTTGTTCCCCGACTTGCCCGCTTTGGAATTCGCAAATTAACGCGGTATTTTGGAACCTTTCAGCCTGAACCCTCCAGCGGTATGGCGATCCGGTCCAACCGCCCGGCTTTGACTTCGACGACGGCGGCGTCGCCCGCAAGCTCAGCGAACAGCGCCGGATCGGCCCCTGTCATCCAAACCTGTGTGCCGAGTTGCGCTAGCTCGCCGTACAGTGCCGCGCGCCGCGCCGGGTCGAGATGCGCGACAACTTCGTCGAGCAGAAGAATCGGAGCGTGCGCGGTCATTTGGGCGATCAATCTGGCGTGTGCGAGGACGAGACCGATGAGCAGGGCCTTCTGTTCTCCAGTCGAAGCATCGGCCGCGGCGATGGTCTTGGGCGCGTAGGTGACCTTGAGGTCCGTCAAATGCGGCCCGTCGAGCGTGCGCCCGGCAGCGGCATCGCGCGCGCGATTGTCGCGCAACACCGCGCGGTAGCGCTCCTCGATTTCGACTGCGGGATGAGCCGGGATGAGCCGCTCCATCCAGCCGTCGAGCGCGATTTCGGCGGGCGGGAAAGCCGAGTCCTTACGGCTCGCGAGCACGGTTTCGAGCCGGCGCACCGTTTCGACGCGCAAGCCCGCCACCGCGACGGCGAGTTCGGCGGTCTCGTGCTCGACGGCGTCAAGCCAATGCGGATCGGGCCGCGGGTCCTCCAGCAGGCGATTGCGGGAGCGCAACGAGCGTTCGAGCGCGTTGACGCGGCTGGCATGCTCGGCATCGACCGCAAGCACCAGGCGATCGAGGAAGCGCCGCCGTTCGGAGGGAGCGCCGACAAAAAGCGCATCCATCGCCGGAGTGAGCCAGACCACACGCAGGTGATCGGCGAATGCCGCGGCCGACGCGACCGGCTCTCGATCGATGCGGCATTTGCGCTGGATTAGCGTGCCTTCGTCGAGCGGCCGTTCGACGCCCGTGCCCAGTGTGGTGAGCCCCAACGCGCCCTCGATCTCGGCGGCGACCGCCCATGAGCCATCGCCTTCGGCAAACGCCACTTCATCGAGCGCGGCGCGGCGCAGGCCGCGGCCGGGCGCCAGAAACGAAATGGCTTCGATCAGATTGGTCTTGCCGGCGCCGTTCGGACCGACGAGCACGATCGCTTTTGCCTCGGTTTCGAGCGAGGCCGCATGGTAATTGCGGAAATTGTTGAGCGTCAGCCGGAGGACAGGCATCAGTAGCCAAGTATCAGGGATCAGCTTGTCAGTAATCGAAAATCAGGACTCCGCAACGGCGAGATCCGATTTGATACCTGATTACTGATGCCTGATCCCTGTCAAACCCTCATCGGCATCAGCACGTAAAGTGCGCCGCGGGAGTCCTTGTCCTGGATCAGTGTCGGCGAGCCGGGATCGGCGAGTTTGAGCACCGCCGCCTCGCTCTCGATCTGCGCGGCAATGTCGAGCAGGTAGCGCGAATTGAAACCGATATCGATCGGATCGGACTCGTATTCGACTTCAAGCTCCTCGTTGGCGCTGCCGGAATCCGGGTTAGTCACGGACAGCAGGAGCTTGCCGCCGGTGATCGATAATTTGACGGCGCGGCCGCGCTCGCTGGAAACCGTCGAAACACGGTCGACGGCGGCCTCGAATTCCTTCTTGTCGACGACCAGTTCCTTGTCGTTGGCAAGCGGGATGACCCGCGCGTAATCGGGAAACGTGCCGTCGATCAGCTTGGAGGTCAGGATGGTCTCACCGACAGTGAAGCGGATCTTTCCCGGCGACAGCTCGATCGCAACTTCGGCTTCGCTGTCTTCCATCAGCCGCTGCACTTCGCCGACCGTCTTGCGCGGCACAATGATGCCCGGCATGCCGGCGGCGCCTTTCGGCAGTTCGAGCTCCATCTGCGCGAGGCGATGGCCGTCGGTCGCGACCGCGCGCAGCATCTGCGTCTTGGCCGCGCCCGCGGCGTGCAGATAGATGCCGTTGAGATAGTAGCGCGTCTCCTCGGTCGAGATGGCGAATTGGGTCTTGTCGATCAGGCGTTTGAGGTCGGCGGCCTTGAGCGTGAACTTGTGCGACATTTCGCCGGGAGCGAGATCGGGAAAGTCGCTTTCCGGCAGTGTCTGCAACGTGAAGCGCGAGCGGCCGGCGCGGATCGAGAGCGCCGCGCGATCGCCGGACGTTTCAAGGACGATCTGCGCCCCTTCGGGCAGCTTGCGCACGATGTCGAAGAACATATGCGCGGGCACCGTGGTCGATCCGGCGGGTCCGACTTCGGCCGCGATCGAATCGGTGACTTCGACGTCGAGATCGGTGGCCTTGAGGCTTAGCTTCGAACGATCGGCGTGCAACAGCACATTGGCGAGAATCGGAATAGTGTTGCGGCGCTCAACCACGCGATGAACGTGGCCCAGCGACTTCAACAATTCGGAACGCTCTACTATAACTTTCATCGCAACATCCGTTCACAGGCCGGACTACAAAAGTGGCCCGCCGGCCCGCTTTCGGCAAGGCCGCAAACGCTGGTTTTCCCGGGGTTTCACAGCCTCGGCGAGGAAAAGCTAATCCTGCAGCTGGCGCTTGAGGCCCTCGATCTCCTCCGCGAATGTGCTGTCATTGCCGGCTAGGTTTTCGATCTTGCGCACTGCGTGCAGCACGGTGGTGTGGTCGCGCCCGCCGAAGCGGCGGCCGATCTCGGGGAGCGACCGCAAGGTCAGGACTTTCGCCAGATACATCGCCACTTGCCTCGGGCGCACGACATTTGCCGTGCGCCGTGACGATAAAAGGTCGGCGCGGCTGACATTGTACTGGCGCGCAACGATGCGCTGGATGTCCTCGATTCGGACCCTTTTCGGCTCGGCCGGCCGGATCAGGTCGCGCATTTCGCGCTCGGCCATTTCCAGCGTGACCGCCTGGCCGGTGAGCTTGCTATGGGCCAACAGGCGATTGACGGCGCCTTCGAGGTCGCGGCCGTTGTGAGTCACCGATTTGGCGATGAAGGCCAGCACCGAAGCCGGCACGTCGAAACCGGGATGATGGGCGCGGGCGGCGCCGATCCGGCTCTTGAGGATTTCGAGTCGCAACTCTTCGCCGAGCGAACCGATCTCCACGACCAGACCGCCGGCGAGCCGCGACCGCACCCGATCGTCAAGGCTTTCGAGGTCGGCCGGCGGCCGGTCGCTGGCGATCACGACCTGGCGCCCGGCGTCGATCAGGGTGTTGAGCGTGTGGCAGAACTCGGCTTGTGTCGACCGGCCCTGGAGGAATTGCAGGTCGTCGATCACAAGCACATCGATGGCGCGGACCGCCTCCTTGAACGCGAGCGTGGTTTGGCTACGCAGCGCCGAGACAAAACCATACATAAACCGCTCTGCCGTCAGATAGAGCATCTTGCGGTCGCCGGAGCCGTTGCCGGCCCAACTGATCGCCTGCAGCAGGTGGGTTTTGCCGAAGCCGACCGCGGCGTGGATGTACAGCGGGTTGAACATCAGCGACTCGCCGCGCCGCCCGGTGGCGACCTGTTTTGCCGCGGCATGCGCGAGCGTGTTGGAGCGGCCAACGATGAACGTCTCGAAAGTCAGGCGCGGATCGAGCGGCGAACCGCCGAGCGCCTCGTGCACCGACAGGAAGGGCACGCTGGCCCGCATATCGGCGTTTCCCGCAACGTCGCGCATCTCACGCAGCGGCAGCTGCGGCTCCGGCGCTTTAGGCTTTGCCGCAGGCAGGCGAATTGTGGCCGAGCGAACGCTCAATTCCAGGCGGCTTATTTCGGCGTCCTCTTCCCGCCACTTGGTCAGTACGCGCTCGCTGTAATGCGATTGGATCCAGTTGCGCAGGAAGCGCGTCGGCACCGACAGGCGGACGACGCCCTTATCCACGGCGTCAAGTTCCATGCGCCCGAACCAACTGGTGAACACATCGTCGCCGAGCTCAACGCCTAGCCGTTCCTTCACCCGCCGCCAGCGATCCTGATCCATGCTCGTCATATCGATCTGCTTTTCTTCGAAGGAGGATTTACCGAGCAAATCAGGGAGGCGATCTCACCATGCCCGACATCGCGGAGACGCAACATCACATTTCAGAGGTCGTTGCGGGTGGCGGCGCGATTGCGGAAGGTTCGAACGCGGCGCCAACCCATGGAGCAAAGGCTCACCCGCTGGACGCGGTTCTAGGCCAATAAATTCGGCGCCGAGTGGCGCTCGTGGCGTGAAAAAATCGGCGGCTTCTCGTCGTCATGCCCCCACCTCCATCGCTCCCAGATTCGATGGTTATCGATGATTGCCTCGAACGGCCTCACCGCCGCGCCGAGACTCATCTTGCGCTTTTCCAGCCGGCCGTCGAAGACCAAAGCTGCACGCTTTACCCAACTCGCTACTCAAATTCCGTTCTGCGCCGTACTCGGAACTCTAGGCAATCGGACACAACCCTCCCGCACCCATTCTTCGATGAGCTGTCAGCTAACCATTTGTGATGACCGTCAGAACCCAACGGGGAATAAAAAAGTAGCACGCGATTTCGGGGCTGCAACCGCAAAAAACCTCGCCAACATTGGCCTTTTGCATGCGCGTGCGCGAAATGGACTCGCGCGCTTACGCACAAATCATTGACTCAATGGGATGATTCTCCGTGAGCCGGTCGGCAAAAAAAGCCCGAAACGCCTAAAATTGCGCGCCTGAGCAAATAGAATCGCGCGGATCGGATTCGCGACGATTCGAAGTCCCTCGGAAACGTCTCCAATAAGTCATTCATCGGTCATGAATTCTTCTGAGCAAATTCATAAGGGTACCCTGCGGCACTGCGCGCGGGAGCAAATAAACTAGTGCCCTCGACGTGTGACGAACGCCTAAAAAATACCGCAGACGCGATCTTTGCGGGCTGACGTGACAATTATACAACAGATTGATTTGCAATTCACTATTTCGATTGCGCGTGCACTCGAAAATCGTCGAAGCGAGCAGCCGGAATATTATTTGTTGCCGAGCTTGGCGATCCGGTGCGCGAGCCGCGAAACTTTCCGGCGCGCGGCATTGCGGTGCACGATGCCCTTTTGCGCGGCACGGATGAGGGCGGGTTCGGCTTCGCTCATGGCGGCGAGCGCTTGCGACCGATCGCCGGCGGCGATGGCCTCCTCGACTTTGCGCATGGCCGAGCGGACGCGCGAGCGCCGCGACTTATTAACGACTGCGCGGCGCGCGCTCTGGCGAGCGGCCTTTTTGGCGGACTTCGTATTAGCCATAGGATGTCAGATACAGACTGTCATGGACGAGAGCGGGGCTTATAGGGGGGCAAGCCGTCAGCGTCAACGCTGGGGCCTGTGACGCGGCGGAGTCCTAGGCCACCCGTCTGGCGCGGACCGCGTCATATGCTGCGACCACCGCCGCCCGGTCGGCTGCCGGAAACGCCGACAGCGGCGGCTCGACGCGCGCCCATTGCGGCGCGCCGTGGATATGGGCGAGCAGCGCCTTGATGCCGGGAACCAGCGGTTTGCCGTCGAACAGTTTCCGGATCGCCACCGCTTCATTGAGCGCGGCGGCGTCGCCCGTGCGATAGGCGCGCGCACACAAATCGGCGTTGAGATTGGCGGTTGCCGAGATGCAGCCGGCAAACGGTCCGGATCGCGCCTCCGGCAGCGCCGCTTCGGTTGAGGGAAACACCTTGAACCGCGGTAGGATGCCCGCCGCTTCGCGCGCATAGGCCATATCGCCGGAGGAATCCTTAAGTCCGACGATGCGCTCGCCGAACGTGTCGAGCAGGCGGCGGATCAGCGCGACGTGCCAATGCAGGCCCGACTGCGCCGGGAAATGATAGAGATAGATGGGGATCGGCCGCGCCGCGGTCGCGGCGAGGATCGCGTCGATATAGGCAACAAGCCCGTCGTCGTGGACGACTTTATAATAGAACGGCGGCAGCACCAGCGCGCCGGCAAAACCGAGCTCGGCGGCATGCCTGGTCAGCGCGACGGCGTCGGCCAACGCGGCGGCTCCGGTTCCGACCATCATCCGATCGAGCGGCAAGCCGCCCTCGGCATAGGCGCTCATCACGCGCCGGCGCTGGTCCAGCGAAAACGACGTCGCTTCGCCGGTGGTGCCGAGCACATTGAGCCCATCGCAGCCGGTATCGAGGAGGAAGCGCGCCAGCGCGGTCGCGCGCGCGCAGTCGGGCTCGCCCTTGTCGTCGATCGCCGTCGCGATCGCGGCGATGACGCCGTGCAGTGTCTTGGTAGCGGTCATGGTCCTTATCCGTGGTCCGTCTATACCTACCGATAGTGGCATCACTTGCGCCTGTTGACGATCCAGTAAAGCATGCGGCGGCGATGTTCAATCAACGGGCCGGACCGATCTCACGGCGGGCTCGCCTGTGAGCTGGGAAGTGAAATGACCGAAAGTTTTGACGTGATCATTGTCGGTGGCGGCGCGGCGGGCTGTGTGCTGGCGAACCGCTTGTCGGGGCGTTCGGCTACGCGCGTGCTGCTGCTCGAAGCCGGCCGCGACACGCTGCCCGGCGCGGAGCCGGCCGACGTGCTCGATTCCTATCCGCGCTCTTATTACAACGACGCCTATTTCTGGCCCGAGCTGAAGGTGCATTGGCGGCGCAAAGATAATTCGCCCCTCACTGGATATTCCCAAGGCCGCGTCATGGGCGGCGGCTCGAGTGTGATGGGTATGGTCGCCTATCGCGGCACCCCCGACGATTATGCGGAGTGGCAAGCGCTCGGCGCCGCCGGCTGGGGCTGGGACGATGTGCTGCCGTTTTACCGCAAGCTCGAAAGCGATTGGGACTTCGACGGCGCGCTGCACGGCAAGGACGGACCGGTGCCGATCCGCCGCACCAATATGGCGGACTGGGCGCCGCTGGCAAAGGCCGTGCACGCTTTCGCGCAGGAGCGGCAGATCCCGTTCATTGCCGACATGAATGCCGACTTTCGCGACGGCTATGGCGGCGTGCCGATGAGCAATTGGCCACAGAAGCGCGCCTCGGCGGCAATTTGCTATCTCGGCGCCGATGTGCGCCGCCGCGACAATCTCACCATTCTCACTGGCGCTTTGGCGACCGGCCTAGTGTTCGAGGGCCGCCGCGCCACCGGTGTCACGGTTACGATCGGCGGCGAGAACAAGCAGTTTACCGGCCGCGAAATCGTCGTGTCGCTCGGCGGCATTCATTCATCGGCATTCTTGATGCGGGCCGGACTTGGTCCGGCGACGGTGCTGCGCGACCTTGGCATCGAGATGCGGCGCGATCTTCCGGGCGTCGGCGAAAACCTGTCCAATCACGCCATTATTTTCATCGGCCTATTACAAAAGCCTGGCGCGCGACAATCCGAAAACATCAGGCCGCATCCGATGACGGCGTTCCGTTACTCCTCCGGCCTGCCCGGCGCGCCGAAGGCGGACATGTACCTGAATGTGCAGTGTAAGACCTCATGGAGCCCGCTTGGACACCAGGTCGCCAATCTCGCGCCGTCGCTGCTCAAGCCGATGGCGCGCGGGCGCGTCTCTCTCATCTCAGCCGACCCGGCCAGCTATCCGCGCGTGGAGTTCAATTTCACCGGCCACGAGCTTGACCTTAAACGTTTCATGCAAGGCTTCCGCCGCTGCGTCGATATTCTGGCGCACGACGCGGTGCGGGCGATGACGCGGCTGACCTTCCCAGTGAAATTCAACGACCGGCTGCGGCGGCTCAACCGGATCACGCCCGCCAACAAGATCAGAAGCGCGGCGATTGCCGCGCTTCTCGATGCCGTGCCGCCGCTTGCCGCTCCGATCTTTGCGACGCTGGCCGACCGCCGCGTCGATCTCGCCGCGTTGGTCCAGGATGACGAGGCACTGGCCGATCACATCCGCGACAATGTCGCCGGCACATTCCATCCGGTCGGCACTTGCCGCATGGGCGCGCCGGACGATCGCGACGCGGTGACCGATCCGGCCGGCCGCGTTCGCGGTATCGCAGGCTTGCGCGTGATCGACGCCTCGATCATGCCGACGATACCGCGTGGCAACACCAATATTCCGACGATCATGATCGCGGAAAAGCTTGCCGATCAGATGCTGGCCGAAATCCGAGCGTCTTAGTCCGGCACGCTGACGTAGATCTGACCGCCGCGAACGGCGACCGGTACCGGAGTAAGCCGCACCGACGCGTCGCCGGGATGGCAGCCGGTGGCGAGATCGAATTCATAGCCGTGCCAGGGGCAGACGATGTGGCGCTGCTTGCCGAAGCGCAAGCCAGCGCTCTTCTTGTCGGGCGTGATGATTTCCTCGACCTGATTGAAAATCTTGCCTTGGCAGACCGGCCCGCCAGCATGGGGGCAGACATTCTCGTAAGCCAGCACCTTGCTGCCGGTGCGGAAGATGCCGACCTCAAGGTCCTCCAGGGCGAAGACCCGATAATCCCCATCGGCAATGTCGGTCAGCTTGCCAACTGCGATCTCGTCCATGCGCAATCCTTTTTTGCTTTGAGCATAATCCTGTCCGAAAACCGGCATCAACTTTTCGGGATCATGCTCGTCTCATTCAATTCCCGGCGGGCGATGAAACCAGATCGCCACGTCGAACATGTTGAGGTCGGCGGCGCGGATCAGTGCGCAAGCTGTGACCACCGTCTCGGTTGCCGTCACCGTACCGGATGGGAAGGGCGCTACGTCATGGCCGCGCCGTTCCACCTTGGCGGCATAAACTTTCACCGCGGCGGTCAGAACCTGCTGCAACGTCTTATCTGGAATCGCATCGGGCTCACCGCGCTTGAGCGCGTCGCGCGCACGGGCGCAGAAATCGGCGGCCGGCGTGCCGCCGCCCGCTGCTTTTTTTTGGGCAGGCTTGCCGGTCCGCTTAATCGCTTTGCGTCGCGGAGCTTTCGCCATGGCCAATTGTGCGCCCGCTCAGGCCGTGACCGGCACGCGAACCGACGGCGCCTTTTTGCTCTTAGGCGTTATCAGCTTGTGCTTCGGCACTTCGAGATTGAACAGCCGCGCCGCGTTCAGCCCCAAAATGTTGCGCTTGGCCTGTTCGTCGAGGAATGGCAGCGTCGTGATCGAGTTCGGCAGGTCAAAATCCCAATGCGGCCAGTCCGACGCGAACAAAAGCTGCGTCTCGGCCTTGATCGCCTCGAACGTCGCTTCGGTGAGCTTGAGGTTGGAGCGTTCGAGCGGCTGGCTCGTGAAAAACATCTCCGCGATGTATTCGCTCGGCCGCCGTTTTAGGAGCGGCGCCTCCGAGGAGCGCATCATGTATTCGGAATCGAGCCGCTGCATCAGGAACGGCACCCAGGCAAGCCCGCTCTCGATCCACATTACTTTGAGCTTCGGGAAACGCTCCGGCAGTCCGTTGATGATCCAGTTGGTCAGATGAATGATGTTGTAATAAACGAACGAGATCGAGTGCATCGAGATGAAGCGGTTGCACTGCTGCATCGACTGATCGCCCCAGTGAAAGCCGGAATGAAACGCCAGCGGCTTTCCGGTGGCCTGCATGGCGGAGTAAAGCGGCATGTAACTGTCGTGATTGACGGCGCGGAAACGCGTCGAGGTGACCGAAAAACCAATGACACCCGGCGTATCGGCATAGGTCTCGACCGTCTTGAGGCTTTCCTCTGGATGATTAAACGGCAGATACAGCATGGCCTTGATGCGCGGGTCCTGCGGCAGGATTTCCTCGGTCAGCCATTTGTTGAAAGCGTTGCCGATCACGACCTCTATTTCGACCTGCGGATGCATGCCGAGCACCAGCATCGGGGTGGGAAATACCACCATGTAATCGATGCCCATTGAATCCATGGCGCGCTGCACGAGCGTCACCTGCGCGTGAGTGCGCCCGCCCGGCACCGTCTCGGCCAGACGCTGCTGGTGTGGAATGCGGCCGAAAACATCCTGGTGCAGAAATCCCGGCGTCGCATTGAGCAGGCCCGGTGCGGGACCGCGGTCCTTGAAGGCGCGCGCCATCTGCCGGTAGACGTCGCTGTCCATGCGGTCGACGATTTCCGGCCAGAACGCCGTCTCGGTGACGTGAGCATCGACATCGACGATGAAATAATCGTCGAGTTTGGCTTCCTTGGCGGCGTGCGCGAGGATTTCGCGTGTATCGGTCTGGACAGTGATCTTCGGCAATTCGCTGATGCGCGGGTTCTTTTTTCCGTTTTTGCCGTTTTTCCCGTTGTGGGGCGTTTTGGTCAGCATCGGCTTCCTCCACTTTGGAGCGGGCGCAATCGCGCCTCGGCATTTGCGAGCAAGCCTATCAGTAATCCCGTGCAATGAACATGCGGCTGATCCCGCGATTGCTCTTTACGCCAGGGCAGTGCTAGGAAATATTTGAAATAGCATCTTTTTCCGCGGTTTGCAGCGAACGCGGCCCGGCCATGAAACTTCCGCCGTTCGAATACGCGTGCCCTACATCCGTTTCCGAAGCGGTGGCGCTGTTGGCGTCGCACGACGGCGAGGCAAAACCGCTGGCCGGCGGCCAAAGCCTGGTGCCGATGCTGGCGTTCCGCGTTGCCGCGCCGTCGCTCGTCGTCGATCTGCGCAAGCTCACGGAACTGCGGCAGATCAAGATTGCGGATGACGGCGTCACGCTCGGCGCCATGGCGCGCTGGAGCGACATTCTTGACGACGAGCGTTTGCGCAAGGCGCATCCGCTCTTGGTGGCAGCCGTCGCGCATGTCGCACACTATCAAATCCGCAATCGCGGCACCGTCGGCGGCAGTCTGGCGCATGCCGATCCGGCCGCCGAATTGCCGGGCATCGTCGTCACCTGCGAGGCGGCGATCGCCGTGGTCGGTAAAGCCGGCGAGCGCGTGATCGAAGCAGCGGACTTCTTTCAGGGCCCCCTGATGACCGCGCTCAAGCCTGACGAGATCATCACCGAAATACGGTTTCCGGCGTGGCCGTGGCGGCGCCGCTTCGGGTTTGCGGAATTCGCCCGCCGCCGCGGCGATTTTGCCTTGGCCGCCGCCGCGCTCTTTTATGACACGGCCGGCGACGGCGAGGCGCACAATGCTCATCTCGGCGTAATCGGCGTCGCCGATCGCCCGCTGCGGCTCACTGCCGTCGAACAAATTCTCAATGGCAATCGGATCAACGACGAGACGATCACCACGGCCGAAGCGGCGGCCTCTGCTGCTGTCGATCCGTCCGACGACATCCACGCCGGCGGCGCCTACCGCAAAACGCTCATCGGCGTCATGGTCGAGCGTGCGCTGCGCAGCGCCGCCGCATGAAACTCGCCTTGATCACGACCGGAGCGGCGGCAACCGCGCTTGGCGCCCTACTCATATTGCAATCGACGGGTTCCGCAGGGGCAGCAAATCCGAGCTTCGCCTGCACCGGCGCGCTCACGCCCACAGAAAAAGTCATTTGCTCGGACGGCACTCTGGCGGCGCTTGATCGTGCGCTTGCCACCGCGTACCGAAATAAGTTCGACGGTCTGCCGATAGAATCGGCCGATGCACTGGACGATGTGGTCAAATCGCTCGTCATTACGCAAAAAGCATGGCTGGCGCATCGCAACAGTTGCGGCAACGACACAGCCTGCGTCTACAAGGCCTATATCGTTCGCAAAGGTGCGCTCACCGCCGGGGACGATGCCAAGGACACCCCATGTCGCGATACGGTCGGTGCCGAGCAGGCCGCGATCTATGTCAAAGAGTGTATTGCGGTCGCTGCAGAGACGCACTCGCCATGCGATGCAGACAATTCCTGCGAGCTGATCGTCTCACACAATATTTTAAGATGCGCCAACCTCGGCGACCAAGCGCCGAAATTCTGTGCCGACTACACCAAACCCTAGCCAAACGTCGGCACGAACAGCTTCTCGATCGGAACGGGCTCCGGGATCAGGCCCTGCTCGGCCATATAAGTCACGAGAGCTTCGAGCGTCGACCGGTTCGGCTCGATGCCGTAGGGCCAGCAATCGCCGCCGAACAATTCGTCAATCTCTTCGATGTCGTCAGGCAGCCACGGCAGCATGTAGCGGAGCGTGCCGGCACAGCGCATTTTCTCGCGCGCACGGTCCTTCGCCGCGCCGAACGCGTTGAAGAGGCTCGTCGCCACGAACGGATGGCGCTCGTAGACATCGTTGCGGATGACGATCAGGTGCATGATCGGGAATATCCTGGTGCGGCGAAAGTAATCCTGCTCGCGCGCGCGATAGTCGGGAAACAGCCGGACCACGTCCGGATTGCGCTTAAGCGCGCGCGGCAGGTTCGAGCCGATGATGGCCTGGATGTCGCCCGCCTCGAGCAGGTCGCTCAATGATTTACCGCTTTGGTTCGCCGTGATCTTGACCGGCTTGAGGAGCGGCATCACCGACGGATTGCCGTAAGCGCCGGGCTCGTTGACCGCGCCCTGCACCCATTCGATGCCGGATAGATCGATGCCGAGGTCGTGCTGCATCAGGCCGCGAATGAACAGCGCTGCGGTCTGGGTGTAGAGCGGCACGCCGATGCGTTTGCCGGCGAGCTCCTTCGCCGATGTGACGAACTTGCGGTTGACGACGATAAAGCCGTGGCGAAATACCCGCGAGGCGAACACCGGCAGCGCCACGAACGGCAGCTTCTTGGCGGCAAAGCGGCTGACGAATTCCGAGCTCGACATTTCGCAGGCGTCGAATTCCAGCCGGTTGGACATGCGGTCGAAAATCTCGCGCGGATTGTCCATGACCAGGAAATTGAGATCGATGCCGTCGGGTTTGATCTCGCCGGTTTGCAGCGCCAGCATGCGATCGTAGAGGCCGCAGGCAAAGGTGATCGGCAAGGACGGCATTGCAGCACCTGTTCGGATGAGCTTCAGACGAGCGCCGCGCACTATCGCACACCATTGGGCAATGCGAAGCGCCACATGCGGTCTAGCCAGAAAAGCCAGAAAAGCGGGGACGCCGCGGATAAAATCCGCGGCGTCTCTTCCGTTTCCGCATTCCCGCAGATATCACCCCAATATTGCTGCTGGAGGCTTGAAATATGACCCAATGTCCCGTTCACGCCCGCGTCACCGGCCCTATCGTCATGATCGGTTTCGGCTCGATCGGCAAAGGCACGTTGCCTTTGATCGAGCGTCATTTCGGTTATGACAAATCCCGTTTCGTGGTCATCGACCCCGAGGACAAGGACCGTAAGCTGCTGGACGATCGCGGCATCCGCTTCATCCACCAGGCGGTCACGCGCGACAACTACCGCAAGCTCCTCGCGCCGCTGCTCACCGAAGGCGGCGGCCAGGGCTTCTGCGTCAACCTGTCGGTCGACACCTCCTCGGTCGATATCATGGAATTCTGCCGCGAGATCGGCGTCTTCTACATTGACACCGTGGTCGAGCCTTGGACAGGGTTCTACTTCGATTCAAAACTAGGCCCGGAGGCGCGCTCGAACTACGCACTACGCGAGACCGTGCTGGCGGCGCGCCGCAAGAGTCCCGGCGGAACCACGGCCGTATCCTGCTGCGGCGCCAACCCCGGAATGGTGTCGTGGTTCGTCAAGCAGGCGCTCCTGAACATCGCCGGCGATCTCGGGCTGAAGTTCAAGGAGCCGAGGACGCGCGAGCAATGGGGGAAGCTTGCCAAGAAGGCTGGCGTCAAGGGCATTCACATCGCCGAGCGCGACACCCAGCGCGCCATTAAGCCGAAGCCGATCGAAGTCTTCGTCAATACCTGGTCGGTCGAAGGCTTCCTTTCGGAAGGCATGCAGCCGGCCGAACTTGGATGGGGCACGCACGAGAAGTGGATGCCGAAGAATGGCTTCAGGCATAAGACTGGCTGTCAGGCGGCGATCTACCTGACCCAGCCCGGCGCCAATACGCGTGTGCGCTCGTGGACGCCAACCGCCAAGGCGCAATACGGCTTCCTGGTCACCCATAACGAGTCGATCTCGATCGCGGACTACTTCACGCTGCGCGACGGCCGCAAGACCGTGTACCGACCGACTTGTCACTATGCGTACCACCCGTGCAACGACGCGGTGCTGTCGCTGCATGAGCTGTTCGGTCAGGCCGGCAAACGGCAGCCGGCTATCCACATTTTGGACGAGCATGAGATCGCCGACGGCATCGACGAACTCGGCGTGCTGCTCTACGGCCACAAGAAGAATGCCTACTGGTACGGCTCGCAGCTTTCGATCGATGAAACACGCGCGAGCGCGCCGTATCAGAACGCCACCGGCCTGCAGGTCACTTCCGCCGTGCTCGCAGGCATGGTGTGGGCGATTGAGAACCCGAGTGCCGGCATTGTCGAAGCCGACGAGATGGATTTCCGGCGCTGCCTCGAAGTCCAGATGCCCTATCTCGGGCCGGTAATCGGTCAGTATACCGACTGGACGCCGCTGCAGGACCGCGGCGGGCTGTTTCCGGAGCAAGTGGACAGCAAGGATCCTTGGCAGTTCAGAAACGTACTCGTCGGCTGATGCCGGTCGGGATCCGATCAGTTACTTCAGACGCTTCGCCGCCTCCTGGACGAGGCTCAGATCGGAGTGCGCCTTGACGTCGAAGCTTGCTTGGACGAAGTCGAGGTCCTTCGTCATATCGACGTTTTTCTGCAGGGCGCCGAGGTCCGGCAGCATGTTGGGATCGCGATAATAGTCCTGCTTGGTGAACAGCCAGCCGAAGCGCTCGGGCGGCTGTTTGGTGAGCTGCGAGGCGATCTGGGCGACATCGTCATGGTTCTTCGGATCGAGATACCAGTGCTCGATGCGCATGGAGTCTTCCAGGAAGTCGACCAAAGCGGCGCGGTGCGCATCGATGAATGGCTTGCGCGCCGACCACATGACAAACTGGGATGCGCCGATCGCGTCTCTCATGTTGAACAGAACCCGCGCGATCTTCTTCAACTCGGGATCGAGCGAGAACGGCAGCACCGCCGGAATGAGATCGACTTTCTTTTCCGCGAGCATGACTTTCATGGCGGGGAACGGCGCCTCGATGATGGTGTAATCCCGATTGGCCTCAAGGCCGTGCTTGCGCAGCATGGCGCGCATGGCGACGTCGACGCCGCTGCCGGCGGCATTGGTCGCGACTACCTTGCCCTTGAGATCCTCGATCTTCTGGATCGGACCATCGGCGAGGACCTCGAAATCGTTCGAGGCATAGCCCGCTACGCCGTCCTGGAAATCGTCGCTGATCACCCGGATGTCGTCCATGCCGGCATTTTCGATGGCGATCGGCAAGGTGGAAAAGGCGAGATTGCCGATCTCCAGCTCGTTGTTGGCGATGGCCGTGATCATCGGCGGCGTGCCGGCATAGCGGGTCGGTTCGAACACGTAGGATTGGCCAAAATGCTGGGCGAGATCCTTCTTCTGCAACCAGATCGAGGACCAGTTGGCGAGCGGGGCTACCCAGGCGCCGCGGATTTGCAATGGATCCGCATGCGCAAGCCCGACGCCGAACACAATGAACGCAACGCCCGCTAATCCGACTTTTCCAAGCATCGTCGTCCTCCCAAAATAACTGCTGTCGCGCTTGTGGCTGTCAGCGTCGATATACCAAGTGAACAATTGTGGGCGCAAACGGCGATGCGGCGCAAGCGTGCCGCTTGCCGCACCGCAGCTCAGATTAAGATCGTTCCGCCGTCTCCTGATGCCATACCAGTAGCCGGCGCCGGACCAGCGCCATGGCCTTGATCAGGGCATAGCCGACGACCGCGATCTCGACGATGCCGGCGAACACGCCACGGGAATCGGCGAAGCGCGACGCGGTCATCATGGCGCCGCCGAGCCCGTAACCGCCCATGGCCATCTCGGCGATGATTGCAACAATGAGCGCGATCGGCAGCGCCACCTGCAGCCCGGTGAGGATTTGCGGCAACGCCGCCGGCAGTTTGATCTGCCACATCAGCTCGCGCTCGCTGGCGCCCATATTGAGCGCCGACCAGATCAGCTCCTTGTCGACCGCAGCAATGCCAGCAAGCGTCGCGGTCACTACCGGGAAGATCGCATCGAACACCACGATGGAGATTTTGGAGACGTCATAGAGGCCGAGCCACAAGATGATGATCGGTAGGAACGCGATTTTCGGCATTGGGAAGCCGACCGAAATAATCGGATCGAAGAACCAGCGCACCACCCTGTTGCGCGACATCATCGTGCCGAGCGTGATGCCGCCCACCGCGGCAATGACAAAGCCGGTCATTGCGCGATACATCGTCAGCCCCAGATTGCGCCAAAGATCGCCGGTTAATGCGTCGCTGTAGATGCGCTCGACCACCGCGGAAAACGACGGCAGCATGAACGGCGTCACGTTGCCGCTTCGTGCAAAGACCTCCCAGGCGATCAGCACTAGCAAAATAGAAAAGATGCCGGCGCCGCCCCGGAATACGACGTCGAGCCGCCGCGCGGCGTCGCGGGAAATATCGGCCTGCGCGGCAGCGAGCGAGGCTGTGTCTTCTACTCGCGCCATCGCAACAGCCATTGCATGAGAAGCTGATAGAGCCGATCGGCGGCAAAGCCGAGGAAGGCGACGGTGAGCACGACCGCGTACATGCCTTCATACGATCCGGTCGAGCCGAGATAGCCGATCAGATAACCAAAGCCCTTTTGCGATACGATCAGCTCAGAACTCACCAACAGAATGAAGGCGAGCGCCAGCGCGGTGCGGACGCCATTGAGCAATTCCGGCAGTGCGCTCGGCACTACCACATCCCACATCATGCGAAGTCGGCCCGCGCCCATGCTGCGCGCCGACCAAACCAGCGCATGATCGCTGCCGCGTGCGCCGTTATAGGCGCCGATCGTGACCGGGATCATGCAGCCGAGAAAAATCAGCAGGATTTTCGAGCCGTCGCCGAAACCGAGCCACAGCACGGTCACCGGAATGAGCGCCGATTTCGGCAATGGGTAGAATAACTCAACCAGCGGATTGACGAATATCTCGAGCATCCGCCAGCGCGCCATCCAAAGCCCCAAGCCGCCGCCGACGATCACGGCGAGCAAAAGCCCGACAAAGCCGCGATAGAGCGAGGCCGCGCCGTTGTCGATGAGTTCGCCGTCGCGAACAAGGTCAACCCAGGCGGCCGCGACTTTGCTCAAGGGCGGCAGTGCGCTGGTATCGACGAGGTGGAGCCGCGCGACGGCCTCCCAGGCGACGGCGAGGAGCAGGAGCGGGAGATAACGGACGGTGGTCTGCGCCACGGTTTGCATCAGGCAACCGTCTCCTGGGCTTTGATCGCCTCGTCGCGCACCAGATTCCAGATTTCGTCGACCTTCTCGACGAACTCCTTGCTGCGCAGAATGCTCGGATCGCGGTTGCCGAACTTGGTCTCGACAATAGCCTTGATTCGGCCGGGCCGCGCCGACATCACCGCCACGCGCTCGGCGAGATAGACCGCCTCCTGCACGTCGTGGGTAACGAAGATCACGGTCTTCGGCGTGCGCTTCCAAATATTGAGGAGCTCGGTCTGCATCAGCGCGCGCGTCTGCGCGTCGAGTGCGCCGAACGGCTCGTCCATCAATAGGATGCTGGGATCGAAGGCGAGCGTGCGCGCGATCGCCGTGCGCTGCTTCATGCCGCCGGAAAGCTGCGACGGATAACTGTCCTCAAAACCGCGCAAGCCGACAAGATCGATAAACGCCTTCGCCCGGTTTTCGCGTTCGGCGCGCGGCATGCCCTGGCGTTCAAGCCCGTAAAGAATGTTGGTGCGCACCGTCTTCCACGGAAACAGCGCGAAATGCTGGAACACGATGCCCCGGTCGGGCCCGGGCGCCGAAACCGGCTGGCCCTCGACCGTGATCCGGCCGGCCTCGGTCGGCAGGAAACCGCCGACGAGATAAAGCAGCGTCGATTTTCCGCAACCGGAAGGGCCAAGCAGCGCCAGGAATTCGCGGGGACGCACGTCCAGCGATACGTCCGACAAAGCCAGCACGGTGCGTCCGCGCGGCGGGCGATAGGTGTGGTTTACCCGCTCGATGACGATCTGGCCTTGGCCGTCCATGAACACCTACGCATCCCCGGCGCTTCCTCTGCGCCACACCGCCCTCACCCTATCCGGCCTAGTCCACGGCACCAAGAGCGGTTGCGGCGCGGCCGCCACGGCAGGACCGCGCGCTTGGTAGGATTCCGAAAAAACAGATATACGTGACCCGTCAGGCAACGCCCGGAATCATGAATGGAACGCTCGTTCAAAAAGGAAGTGGACGCCCTGCGACTCGGCGCCGGCGAGATGTTTCGGGGCGAGGGCATTCTCGCTGTCACCAAGGCGCTTTTGCAGTCGGGCGTGAGCTATGTCGGCGGCTATCAGGGCGCGCCGGTATCGCATCTCCTTGATGTCATGGTCGATGCCGAAGATCTGCTCTCTGACCTCGGGGTGCATCTCGAAACTTGCACCAACGAGGCCGCCGCCGCCGCCATGCTCGGCGCCTCAATCAATTATCCATTGCGTGGCGCGGTGACTTGGAAATCGATCGTCGGCACCAACGTCGCGGCCGACGCGCTGTCCAACCTCGCGTCGCCTGGGGTGATCGGCGGCGCGCTGATCGTGCTCGGCGAGGATTACGGCGAGGGCGCCAGCGTCATCCAGGAGCGCTCCTACGCCTACGCCATGAAATCCTCGATCTGGCTGCTCGATCCGCGGCCCGATCTGCCGACCATCGTGCACATGGTCGAGAAAGGTTTTGAGCTTTCGGAATCAAGCCATGCACCGGTCATGCTGGATTTGCGTGTGCGCGCCTGCCACGTCACCGGCGAATTCCTGGCCAAGGACAACAAGCGCGGCGCTTATAGCGGGCAGAATCGCCTCGACGGTCCGCCGCGATTCGAATATGGCCGGCTCGCCCATCCGCCGGTCATCTTCACGCAGGAGCGGCTGAAGATCGAGGAGCGCCTGCCGGCCGCGCAAAAATTTATTCGCGAGCAGAAGCTCAACGAGGTGATACCCGGCGACATCGACGACATCGGCGTCATCGTTCTCGGCGGGCTGACCACCGGTCTTCTTCGTGCGCTGGCGCGGCTCGAACTTGCCGACCTCTACGGCGTCTCGCGCGTTCCGATTTATGTACTTAATGTCGCCTATCCGCTCGTGCCCGAGGACGTGAAGGACTTTTGCGCCGGCAAGCGCGCCATCCTCTTGGTCGAGGAAGGCTCGCCCGAATATCTCGAGCAACAAATCAGCGTCATTCTGCGCAATGCGGATATCCAGACGCGCGTGCTCGGCAAGGCCTGCTTACCGCGAAGCGGCGACTACACCGCGGAAGTGTTCATTCGCGGCCTTGCGTCGTTTTTGTCCGAGACGCGTCCAGCCGGCATCGACGCCGATGCTGTCGCCGCGCGGGCCGATGAGTTGCTGGCGCACAAAGCCGCCGTCATTGCCAGCGTCGGTGATATCCCGCCGCGGCCGCCGAATTTCTGCACCGGCTGTCCCGAGCGGCCGGTCTTTGCCGCCATAAAGCTCGCGCAGCGCGAAATCGGCCCGACCCATATCAGCGCCGATATCGGTTGCCATTCTTTCGCGACCTTCGCGCCGTTCTCGCTCGGCAATTCGATCCTCGGCTACGGCATGTCGCTGGCGAGCGCGGCCGCCGTCGGGCCGAACATGAAAAAGCGTTCGATCTCAATCATGGGTGACGGCGGCTTCTGGCACAACGGGCTGATCACCGGTGTTGCCTCGAATATGTTCAACAAGGGCGACGGCGTTCTCATCGTGATGCAGAACGGCTACGCCTCCGCCACCGGCCAGCAATATCTGCCGTCGAGCAAGGCGAACCGCAGTGGCTCGCCCACCGGCATGAGCATCGAGAAGACGCTGCGTTCGCTGGGCGTCACCTGGCTGCGCACGGTGCGCAGTTACAGTGTCGAGAAAATGGCGGCGACGCTCAAGGACGCCATGCGCACGGCGGAGCGCGGCCTCAAGGTCATCATCGCCGACGGCGAATGCATGCTGGCGCGCCAGCGCCGCGTCCGTGCCGATGATGCCGAAAAACTCAAGCGCGGCGAGCGCGTGGTGAAAACGCGCTACGGCGTCGACGACGAGATCTGCACCGGCGATCATTCTTGTATCCGGCTCTCCGGATGCCCGTCGCTGACCGTCAAGCCCAATCCCGATCCGCTGCGCACCGATCCGGTGGCGGCGGTGATCGAAAGCTGCGTCGGATGCGGCCTGTGCGGCGAGGTCGCGCATGCGGCTGTGCTGTGCCCGTCATTCTATCGCACCGATGTCATCAGCAATCCGAGTTGGTGGGACCGAACACTAAGCCAGCTGCGGAGCACCGTGATTAATTGGCTCGCCGGCGCGTCATCTCCCTCTCAGCAAAGGGAAGAGAGCGACGCCAAGACGCTCGGGCCTATCGGCGAGACCCGAACTCCGTCGCGCCAACCCTCTCCTGTGCTGAGCGAAGAAGCTCGCGTGAGCCAGCCGCAAGGCAACGTACGTCCCCTCACCATTTTGATCGCCGCGCTCGGCGGCGAGGGTGGCGGCGTGCTCACCGACTGGATCGTTGCGGCAGCGGCGAGCCAGGGTTTTCCCGTGCAATCGACCTCGATCCCGGGCGTTGCGCAGCGCACCGGCGCGACCATCTATCACGTCGAGATGGTGCCGGCGCCGACCTCCACGCCTCCCTCCCTTGCAAGCGGGGGAGGGTTAGGGAGGGGGCGGCCGATCCTGTCGCTGGCGCCGGGCATCGGCGATGTCGACCTCGTCATTGCCAGCGAATTGATGGAAGCCGGCCGCGTCATCATGGGTGGTTATGTCACGCCCGACCGGACCACGATGATTGCGTCGACCAGCCGCTCTTATCTCGTGACCGAGAAGATGGCGATGGGCGACGGCCGCTACGATCAGCAGCGGCTGGTGACAGCGGTCGAAAAGAATTCGAAAACCGCACTGTTGCTCGATCTCGAGGCGATCGCGCGCAGTAGCGGCGCGATGATCAGTGCAGTGATGCTTGGCACCATCGCCGCGACCGGCGCGTTACCCATCCCGGCCGAAGCCTTCGAAGCGGCGATCCGCGCCGACGGCAAGACGGTCGAAGCCAATCTGCGCGGCTTCCGCGCCGGCTTCGAAGTGGCGTGCGCTGGGTCGCAACTTCGTGCCGATCCGCGCAAGCGCCAGCACACTCCTTCGTCCGTCCTCGCCGATCTCGAAAGCGAGATCGCGGACATGCCGGAAGCGGTGCATGCTTTCGCCACTGAAGGCGTGCGCCGGCTTGCCGCCTATCAGGACCTCGCCTACGCGCGGCTTTACCTCGATCGTCTTAAGCCGATCCGCGACGCCGATGCGAAAGCAGCGGCCGGCGGCAAGTTGCTCGCCGAAACCACGCGGCATCTCGCAGTGCGCATGTCCTATGAGGACGTGATCCGCGTGGCGCAGGTCAAGATCGATCCGGCGCGCTTTGCGCGCATCGCGCGCGAGATGGGCGTGAAGCCGGAACAAACATTCACGGTGACGGAGTTTCTAAAACCCGGCATCGAGGAGTTTTGCTCGGTCCTGCCGCCTTGGCTCGCGAGCCGCATTCTCGGCCTCGCCGAGCGCTACCCCGCCTTCGGCCGCGCGCATTGGGGCATGGCGGTCAATACCGCGTCGATTTTCGGCTATTTGCGGTTCCACGTCCTCGCCAGGCTGCGGGGCTTCCGGCCGAAGACTTTCCGCTATCAAGAGGAGCAGCACGCCATCGAGGCCTGGCTGCGGCTGATTGCGCAAGCCGCGCCTTTGTCGGGCGAACTCGCGATCGAGATCGCCGAATGCGCCCGCCTCATCAAAGGTTATGGCGACACCCACGCGCGCGGCGCCGGCAATTATCGCCTGATCGCTTCGCAAGTGATCGAGCCGGCACTCGCGGGGCAAATGCCGACACGACTGGCTGCAGATGCGATCGCGAGCGCCCGAACCGCGGCGTTGCTCGATCCAGAGGGCGAAGCGCTGTCGAAGTGTCTCGCCGATCTCGCATCGCCGCCGCCCCACGCCATCGCCGCCGAATAGGCACTCCCGGCTTGGCGGGAACAAAAGGTGCGGAGCCTTCATTGTTTTTGCATGCCGGAACGTCATCAACGCGAAAGCGCGCCCGAACAACTTCAAGCCGCCGCTGGTCGGCGCGGGTCACGCGCGACAGCGATGCGCTGGACCTGCAACGCGGCGTATTCACCGGCCGCGACCCGAAGCGGATCGCCGCTTCGCTCAAGCGCTCCGCGGAGCGCAGCCGCCGGCGCAAGTTCGATCCTTACCGTTCCGCGCTGTCGATGCTGACTTTCTATATCAACCCGCCGGCAACAACCTTCCCGCCGGAAGGCGGAAGACGCTGCAACGCGCAAAAGTAGAACTACGTAGGCAATTCGGCCGGAAATAGCAGTAATTCCCGGCCAATTGGCGCCGTGGTCGGAAACCGGACTTAAGAGGACCGGTGCCCTGACAAAGGTTTACCCTGAATTAACCGGCTCCCTTAATTGTGTTGCGACTGCGGGTGACCTGACGATGCCGGGCTTCGATTTTCCAATACGCGCGAAGCTTGCAATCTGGGCGGCGCTTGGCGTGCTCCTGGTCGCCGGAATGCTTGCCGAACAACAGCTCGGGGACCGCTCGGCCGCTTGGCAACGCGCAATCGCCGAAAGCAAGCAATTCGCCGCGATGGAGGCGCTGCGGGCCGCAAAAGACCTCGGCAATATGCGGCTTGAATTGCGCGAGATGCGTCTTGCCATCGCACCAAGCGACGTCGACCGCGCCCTGGAAAGGCTTCATGCCGACGCTTCCTCGGCCAGCACGCACATCTGGACCGCTCTGAGTTTGAGTGACGATCCGGCCGATAAAGACGCGCTGGAAACCCTCGACAAGCTGACCAAAGACTACATCGGAGTCAGCAACGAGCTTGCTGCCGCGGCGAAGGATTACGGCGATACCGTCGATAAGGTTCAGCGCGCGCTCGAGCTCGGCAATCGGATGAACACGCTGATCGAGAAATCCACCGAGGATCTGATCGGCGCCGCGAGCGAGCGCAATGCGCAAGCGAGCGCCGAGCGGACGCGCGTAGACCGCATCGATCTCGGCATCGGCCTGTTCGTCGTCGCCGTGCTTGGCGGGTTCGCCGTCTTTGGCGTATTCGCCATCAGTAAACCGATCCGCCGCATCGGCGAGGTGTTGCTACAGCTCGCGCGCGGCAACAAGGATGTCGAGGTGCCTTATATCGGGCGCGCCGACGAAGTCGGCGACAATGCGCGGGCGGCCCAGGCGTTCAAGGAGAAGCTCATTCGCATCGAGCAATTGGAGGTCGCGGAAAAGGAAACGGCGCGCCGCATGGCCGATCAGCGCCGCAGCGATATCCACGAAGTTTCGGGCGCTTTCGAGAAGACCGTGGCGAGCGTGGTGCGGTCGGTTTCATCGTCGTCGACCGAGCTCGAGGCGTCCGCGGAGGCGCTCGGCGCCATGGCGCTGGCGACACGGGATCTGTCCGGCAAGGTGCGGTCGGCGTCGGCGCAAGCCGCCGACAACGTTCGAACGGTTTCGCTCGCCACCGAACAAATGATTGCTTCGGTCGGCGAGATCAGCGAGCAGGTTTTGGAATCGACCCGCATTGCGCGCGAGGCGGTGACGCAGGCGGAACGAACGGACGGCCGCATCGCCGAATTGACGCGTGCCGCCGGCCGCATCGGCGACGTGGTCAAGTTGATCACAGCCATCGCCGAGCAGACAAACCTATTGGCGCTCAATGCGACGATCGAGGCGGCGCGCGCCGGCGCAGCCGGCAAAGGCTTTGCGGTCGTCGCCCAGGAGGTCAAGGCCTTGGCGGCGCAAACCTCGAAGGCGACCCAGGAAATCGGCATGCAAATCTCAGCCGTGCAGGCGGCGACGCAGGACTCGGTCGGCAGCATCAAGGAAATCGGCGGCACCATCGGGCGCATTGCCGAGATCGCCGCCACCATCACCGCCGCGGTCGAGTTGCAGGCGGCGACTACCCGCGAGATCGCGGAGAACGTGCAAGCCGCGACCGGCAGCGCGGCGCACGTCGCCACCAATATCGCCGAGGTGGACGAGAGCGCCGGCGAGATCACTGCGGCGTCTGCGCAGATTCTTGCCTCGGCAAAATCGCTCGCGCAAGAAGGCAACCGGCTTTCCGCAGAGATGGAAAAGCTTCTTACCGCCGTCCGCGCTGCTTAACGATTGCCGGTATCCCTTCTCGGCGCGGCGTGGCTTCGCTATGCTAGCGCAGGTGCGGGCGTAGTTCAGTGGTAGAACGACAGCTTCCCAA
>Ga0182015_10000220_pt1 | contig 83087 bp, 66 predicted proteins | sample 712P3MmetaG_FD_120478 | JGI IMG/M metagenome (GOLD analysis project Ga0182015, IMG submission 120478) | Permafrost microbial communities from Stordalen Mire, Sweden - 712P3M metaG | ecosystem: Environmental > Terrestrial > Soil > Wetlands > Permafrost | place: Sweden: Stordalen | collected...
CCTTGCTTCAAGATCGAGATGATTTGTTCTTCGCTATGCCGCGTCCCTTTCATTGCGTTTCTCCTCTCCTGGTTTTGGAGAAACTCTCATTCTAGGTGGTTCAGTTTTCGGGGGCTAGGTCAGAAGGACCGGATTTTGAAAGGGTTTTCTAACACGCCCGGAAGGTTCGCGTCTCTAGAATCTGGATCAAAGTGGGCCGGAGAAATCATGAGGGCGATTGACTAGCGGTGGCCCTCCTGGTAGGTGAGGTTGAACTCGTTGCAGAGCTTTGTCGTGGCAAAGGATGCCGTTGCACCCCGCATTGGTCGACAGGAAACCCCAGGATCCTCCGGCTATAGAGGGCCCGCTCCAGGGATCGGACTGATAGATCTAAGCCCTCTTGAACGAGGAACTTACGCCATCAACTTTGCCATAATTACGCATGCTTATTACAGTGCTCGCAGAGACCGGGGTGCGAGTTCAGAAAGAGGCACTTCCACTTCGGTGGTGTGACGTATAGCTGGACTCGGAACCAGCATGGATCCGCATCATCGATTCCAAAACTTCGGCAGGAATACGCACGGTTTGGCTAACGGACCACTGTCGCGATGCACTGAAACAATGGCGCGAATTTCTCGGGGCCAATTCTTCTCCATTTGTCTTCCCCAGCCCGCGAAATCCATCTGCGCACTTCCGCGATTACAAGGCAGCCTGGCGCACAGCCTTAAAGAAGGCAGGATTGAGCAACCGGCGGATTTACGACTTACGTTCGACGTTCGCCTCGCGCGCCAACCAGTGCCGCGCTACCGGATTGACGGTTGCGCATCTTTTAGGACACGCAAACACGAATGTGCTCCCAGCCTACGTCCGGCCCCTCGACGAAAACACTAAAGCGGTGATCACTGCATTGGATGCGGCTCGAAAAGCTCACAAAAACGGAAGACGACTAGTTCAATGACATTTACAGCGCGGCAAAAGTCGCGCGCACACCTATCACGATTTCATCACGCAGTGCCGCAAAAGTGTTGCAGTCTCATGTTGCGACGAAATCAGCGGTCACTGCTAATTCATTGAGAACAAGGTGGCGGAAGCGAGTGGGGGTCGAACCCACCGGTGACGGGGTGACCCGCCGCCCGCCGGTTTTGAAGACCGGGACGATCACCGGACCGCATGCGCTTCCATCAAGAGCGATACAGATTCTCGCCGCCCTACTTCGGCTGGGGCACGATCCTCAGATACGGCTTAGGCGATTTCCAGCCGCCGGGATACTTCTGTTGCGCTTCCTCGTTCGAAACCGACGGCAGGATGATGACGTCGTCGCCCTGCTTCCAGTTCACCGGCGTGGCAACCTTATGTTTCGCCGTGAGCTGCATGGAATCGATGACGCGGAGGATTTCGTCGAAGTTGCGGCCCGTGCTCATGGGATAGCTGAGTTGCAGCTTAATTTTCTTGTCGGGGCCGACCACAAATACGGTGCGCACGGTGGCGTTGTCCGCCGCAGTGCGGCCTTCCGATGTGTTCCCGCTCTCGGCGGGCAACATGCCGTAGAGCTTCGCGATTTTCAGCTCGGGGTCGCCAATCATTGGGTATGTAACTTTGGCGCCCTGCGTCTCCTCGATGTCGGCCGCCCATTTGCCGTGACTGGTCACGGGATCGACGCTCAGTCCGATGATCTTGGTGTTGCGCTTGGCGAATTCGGGCTGCAGCCGCGCCATATAACCGAGTTCGGTGGTGCAGACCGGCGTGAAGTCTTTGGGGTGGGAAAATAGAATCGCCCATCCATCACCAACCCATTCGTGAAAGTTGATCGTGCCTTGTGTGGTCTCCGCCGTAAAATTCGGCGCAGTATCGTTGATCCGGGGAATTCTGTTGGTAGTCTCGGTTACGGTCTCAGTGCTCATCTTTCTCTCCTGGTGGATTGAATCGCTATCTCAAGATTGCCTGCACATCATCACATTCGTATGAAAGATTATGAAAAACGAAACCCACCCGCTTCGTCGGGTGGGTTGGAAGAAATCCACTACGCTCCCTACCCACACAACGGCGCACACATGCAACAACATGTGATACCGAAGGTGGAAGGGCAAAACACGTAGCTAGGATAGAAGCCCGCACGGACGGTGTCAACCGCGAGAGGTTGGAGCGAGAGGTTTGGATCAGCCGTTGCCAGCGCGCTTTTAATGCATCGTACAGAGGCCGTCTGCATCTGTGTTCTTGCACCTTTTGGTGAACTTTTCTTCCCGAGCAGAATCGATGATCCAATCTGCAAGACAATTGTCGATGGCGCAATGGGATGTTTTCTCGTCCCGTCCGTTGGAGGGTAATTCGCTGGCTGTCTTCTTCGACGGAGGCGGACTCACGGACGCCGAGATGCAGTCGATCGCCAAGGAGATGAATCTGTCTGAGACCACATTCATTTTGCGCCGCGACGCGGCCACCGAGCGGGAAGAGGGAATTCGTGTCCGCATCTTCACGGTACAGGAAGAGCTGCCATTCGCCGGTCATCCCACGCTGGGCACGGCATTTGCGCTGCGCGGCCAGAGCGGCGCAGAAGAAATTGTGCTGGCTTTGAATGTTGGGAGAGTGCCGGTGCATTTCGAAGACAAAGACGGTCAGCCTCCGTTCGGTGAGATGACGCAGATCGATCCCACGTTCGGGATGCAGCATGATCGCGAAGCGGTAGCCCGCGCCACAGGATTGCGCGTGCAGGATTTCGACGACTCCCTGCCCATCGAAACCGTATCGACTGGACTTCCCTACACCGTGACGCCGCTGAAATCACTCATGGTCATACAGAATCTGCGGATCGATCTCGGCCGCGCGGCAGAATATCTCGCTAAGACTGCGGGCAAATTTTTTTATTTCGTCTGCCGCGAAACTCTTGATCGCGAAGCCCGGCTTCACGCCCGCATGCTCTTTTACAACGGCGAAGATCCCGCGACCGGCTCCGCTGCCGGTTGTGCCGCAGCCTGGATGGTCGGTCACGGGATAGCCAAAAGCGATGAACGCGTCTTGATTGAACAAGGCGTGGAGATGAAGCGGCCCAGCCGGATTTTTGTTCGTGCCTCTCGCAGCGATAACCGCGTAGTAAACGTTCGCGTCGGAGGATCTTCGGTTGAAGTGATGCGCGGCGAAGTTTTCCTCTAGACGGCTGCCCGCAAGCGTTGCAAAATCATGCTCTTCACAACCCCGCAAAAATATCAATGGCCACTTCCTGCCATTTGCTTCGGCGGTACTTTACAGTGCTCACCTTTGTCGTTAGCATCATCTGGCTCTTCATATCCTTCATGAACTGAGAAAATTCCGGAGCTCCGGTTCGCAACCGGCGACTTTCGGTTACAGGCGGTGAATGAAACCTAAGCGCACGATCCTCTGTGTTGACGATAACGAGCAGTCGCTTTCCTACCGAAAAATCATGCTCGAAACCCGCGGCTACCGGGTGGCCAGTTATTCGCGCGGCGAAGAGGCTCTGGAACGCTTTAAGCAGGGAGGCATCGACCTCGTCGTCACCGACATGGCGATGCCTGGAATGGATGGCCCGCAGCTGATCGCGGCGGTCAAGAATTTATCGCCCCACGTTCCCGCCATCCTCATTTCGAGCAAAGTCCGCGTCAACGATCACGATTCTCAAGCCGATGTGTTCCTGGCCCGAGGAATGTATGCGCCAGCCGACTTGCTGGAGCGGATCCGTTTGCTTCTGGTGCGGAAGCGCGGACCCAAGCGAATGCAGCAGCGCTCCGCGCCGCTGCCCCGCCAAGTCGGAGTGGCCTGAGCTCTAAGCGCTCGGTTGGTTCGCACCGCCGCGATTCGCATCCCATCTCATAAGTCCATGTCGTGTAAGATCTTAGTTGGCATGGGCGCATTCATTGAAGCCATTGACTTACACAAGACATATCGCGTGGGCAAGATCGACGTGCCCGCGCTGCGTGGCGTCTCTTTCAGAGTACAAAAAGGAGAGTTCGTCACCGTCGTGGGTCCTTCCGGCAGCGGCAAATCCACATTGTTCTATTTGCTCGGCGGTCTGACCCGAGCCGATTCCGGCAAAGTGATCATGGATGGCGACGACTTCGCGACGCTTTCCGATGCCGAGCGCACCCGCAAGCGCAAGCGCAAAATCGGCTTCGTATTCCAGAAGTTCAACTTGCTGCCCACGCTGGACGCCCGTTCGAACATCGCCATCGCGCAGGAAATCTCCGGTAACGCCGATGGCGATCCCACATTCTTCGCGCGCATCTGCGATTTGTTGGGCCTTAGCAAGCGCCTGAACCATCGTCCTTCCGAACTATCCGGCGGTGAGCAACAACGCGTGGCCCTGGCCCGGGCCCTCATCAACAAGCCCGCCATAGTTCTGGCAGACGAACCTACGGGCAATCTGGACACCGAAAACTCGAATATCGTGCTGAAAATGTTGCGGCAATCGAACCTGGAACTGGGACAGACCGTGCTCATGATCACGCATAATCCAGAAGCTGCCAAGTTCGGGGACCGCATCATCCACATGCGAGACGGCCACATCGTGCGGCCGGAAGAAGATCCGCAGTGGGCGCCTCCCTAAAGTCGCATCGAATTCCTACGATGAGCCTGGCTGTGTGCGGCAATCCGTAAATTGGCCACCATGGTGCGTTGGATCGATCAGGTTACTATCCGGGCTGCGAACGCGGAGGACCTTCCGGCTCTGGTCTCTCTCATCAACCGGGCGTTCGCCATCGAGACGTTCATTGATGGCACGCGGACGGATGCGGAGCACCTGTCGGAGACCAAGCGCAAGGGCGATGTTCTGGTCGCAGAACGTGAGGGCAAAGCGGTAGCTTGCGTTTACGTGGAGCTGCGAGGCGAACGGGCATATTTTGGCATGCTGGCGGTCGATCCGGCGCAAAAACACCAAGGACTGGGAAGATTGATGACAACGGCGGCGGAGAATTTCGGCCGCAACCATGGGTGCAAGCATATGGACATCAACGTGTTGAGCTTGCGGCCCGAACTCCTGCCGCTTTATAGAAAGCTGGGATACTCCGAAATTGGCACCGAGGAGTTTCACCCGACGCGACCTTTGAAGGGTGACGTGCAATGCCACTGCATCGTGATGTCGAAGCCGCTGTGATGGTCCAGTGACGATGATTGCCGCAGACTTGCCGCTTGTTTATAATCAAGGGCGTCGAGCGGGAGTAGCTCAGTGGTAGAGCGCGACCTTGCCAAGGTCGATGTCGCGGGTTCGACCCCCGTCTCCCGCTCCAGACATTTTGGTCACACCCTCCCCGCAGATGGACTTTTTTCATCCGGAACGCTAACGTATTCAGCAGGGGCGCGGTACCCAAGTGGTAAGGGAGAGGTCTGCAAAACCTTTATGCGTCGGTTCGATTCCGACCCGCGCCTCCAGATTTTCCTCTCGGCTGTTTGATTCCACACATCGCCCGCCGCGAATCTCCATTATTGTCCATTGCTTGAGACCGACGGTTATGCGAGAGCACCTTACATCAGTATGACGCTCGGGTCTTCCTATTACGCTGATCCCACAACCAGACTGCTGGGCCCCGGCAGATTGATCCGGCATACCTCCGTGAAGCCGGCAGCCTTCATCCAGTTGGTGTATTCGAGCTCGCTGTAGCTGGCGCCCGCGTCGGTCGAGACCAACATGTTCAGTGAGAACAATGCCGCGTGTAGCGGCCTCGCCTTGTCAGGATTGAGGATGAAATCCTGCACGACAAGACGACCGTTCGGCGCGAGTGCCGAGTGTGCGCGGCGGAAGATGTACTGGTTCTGCTCCTCGGAAAACATGTGGCAGATTGCATTCAGCATGATGATGTCGTAGCCGGAGCCGAAGTCGTCCTGAAGCATGTCCCCGGCGCGAAGGCTGACTTGCGCTGAGACACCTGCCTTGCCGACATAATCAGCGGCGAGTGGCACGACCTCTGGGACGTCAAGAATCTCGCACCGCACTTCAGGAGACGCTTTCGCGAACGCGATGGAATATGCGCCGGAGCCGCCGCCGAGATCGAGGATACGGTGAACACCGGCTGTGCCGAGGGCCTTCACAACAAGCGGGGCGCGATCTTTGGCGTTGCGTTGCATGCCGGCAATAAAGTTGCATGTCCATTCGGGAGAATCATCGCGACTGATAGGGAGGCGGGTGCCGGTGCACACGGCGTCGGTCAGCGTGCTCCATCGATGCCGATGTTGGCGGTGTGCAGCAGGCCATTGCGATGGTTGTCTTTTGAGCCCTGAACAAAGAAGCGTGCTGACTCGGGCGTGTTCTGGTAAACTTCGCCGGCCTTCGAGAGGAGTCCGAGGACGACGAGCGCGTTAAGCAGCATCTCTACAGCGCGAGCGTTTGCGTGAATCTGATCCGCGGATTCTTGAAAAACACGTGCGAGCCACCGGAGGAGTAAATTCCCTGGAAGGAGTGGGGATGATCGAGGCGCCGTGAGGCACGTTGATTCACCACCACAAAGTGAATGAACAAGGTGGCATTACATGGGCCAACCTGATCGTCGCGACCGGACATAACAATCTCGCCATCGGCCGCAGCGTGCAGCAGGTCAGCGAGCATTACGTCGATGGCAACAAGCTGCAGGAAGGCATGCTGAACCGGGTTTCGGAAGTGGTGAGGGCTTACGATCCTTGTTTGAGCTGCTCCACACATGCCCTGGGACAGATCGCGTTAGGCATTCAACTGGTGGATGCCAACGGTCAACTGCAGGACGAAGTGGCAACTTCGTGACGGCGATTGCGCCCCAAGCACAATGGATAAGCTGGCGCTCGCGTCGATCTGGCAGGATTGTGCCTCCAGGCATTCACTTGGTTGCTGTGGCGGCGGGTTTGATCCCGTCCGCCGCTTTTTGCAGATCGTCAACGGAGCTGGAATTCAGCTGGTAGAGAGCGGGTTCATTTTCGCGTTTGGCGAGGTAGACGTTTCCAGACTTTGTGATCAAGACTCGCTCGACGCGCTTGCCGTCGTCGCAAGTGACCGTGACGTCAATGGTGGGATTGGCAAAACCGGAATCTGGAAACCTATCCCCGGAGAGATCACGAAGATCCGAAATGAGGGATTGAACAGTTCCTGAATCCATCTTCTTCCCATTCCACCACCAATCGTCTCCACTCCGGACTAGAAAATGGGCTTTGGAACCGGCGTGCAGTTCGATCTCCTTGGGGTCGACGAAACCGAAGTCGAAGAGCTTCTTGTTGCGGAAATCATCCAGGTCTTTGTCGAGCGCCGGACCGACGTCAGAGTTTATTCTGTAGACACCGTCGACGGCGCTTGATTTTGCGTAGTACGCATCGCTGCTCGTGCCAACCTGTTTCTTCCTCACTTGGAGTTCCTGGGTGCCGGATTCATCGGTAAGCTTCGCGGTGGCGATTGGCATGGCATTCGCAAATGCCGAAGCGGTCTCCTTGGGGTCGGAACTGCTTAGATCCATCTTGGCATCGGTCAGCTGGCGGATCAGTTCGCTCACCCGATTGCTGTCAGCACGAAGCGGTTTGGGCTTCAGGATTTGCCAGTCATCTTTATTACGGCCAAACTCGATGTCCTGATTTTTTCTGACCAGTTCAATGCGGCTGATCTTTTCGGGGTTCACGGTCAGCAGGCGCTTGTCGCGCAGGTCGTTCAGACTCTTATCCACGCTGACTTTGGCATAGGCGGCCATGGTGAACACGCGAGGATCGCCTGCAACCATCGCATAAGCGGCACTGCCGGTCGGAGTATCGTCGCCGACCAGAAGCTCTCGCGTCTTGTTATCTTTTTCGGTGATCTCCAATTGGAGGAGCGGGGGATTCAGACCGTATCGCGTCACATCTGCCGCTTTGTCATCGACCACACGCTGTGAGCTTAAGGATGAAAGAGTGGAGAGCATGCCCGAAACCAGAGACTGGTCCGCGCCGAACGGCTGTGGCTGAGTGATCGCCCACTTTCCCGACCCAAATTTCGTGAGGACGATCGGCTCCGCGCCCCTCTTTTTCAGATCTAGTTTTATGATCGCCGATGCATCGAGTTTGAGGATGGCTGGCGAAGTATCCGCCGACTCCTTGGAGTCGCCGGATGGCTTTTGGTATTCCGACCAGTAGAGAATTCCGCCGAGAATAAAGAAGACGAGAGCCGCGACAATCAGACCACGGATTTTCATAATGCTTCTCGAAATATGATGCAGATGCGTCGAGAGGTTCTACCTCCTCTTCCACCAAACCCCAATCCCGACAATCACCACGACTAACGGAAGCGCGAATTGGCTGGTGAGCAGCACAAGGTTCTGCTGAGCGCGGGTCATGGTAATGCGACGCTCCTCCTGCTGCTTGGGGCGGATGGAAATCAAGTCTTCGTCGGACGCCAGCCAGTTGATGGCGTTCAGAGCGAGATCATCGTTACCATTGAAACTGATGAAGCTGTTGGCGGCCCAGGATGAGCTGCCAATGATTACGAAACGTCCCTGCGAATTCCCTTTCCCGGTGTTGTAGGTTCCTGCAGCAGCGATGGTTAATGGACCTTTCTTGTTTTTCGGATCGTTGACGTTGACCGCGGCGGAGTTCAGATTGCTCGTTGCCAGACTGCTGCTGGAGGAATCAAAAAGTTTCTCCACGGTCGTTTTGTCTGTGTTCTTGATCTCCATTGAGCGCGCCAGTGGAAAGCCGGTCGCAGTTCCCTTCATCTCGTTCACGATGGGTTGGGAGCTGTAGTTGGTCACCAGAGCCACTTGAGGGCCAAGACCGGCAAGCTGTCCCAGTGGGTTGAGATCGAGGATTAGATCTTTCTGCAAAGTTACGCCCCAGCTCTGCAACAAATTCGTGAGCGCATCGTTGTCGGCGATATCCGAATGGCCGAGTTTTAATGGAGGATCGAGCATCAGCAACGCGCGACCGCCATCCTCGACATACTTTTTGATAGCGTCGACTTCCGGCTGCTCATAGCTTCGCGTTGGCCCGGCGACAACCAAGGTGGTGCAATCGCTCGGAACCTCGGCTTTCTGCAGCAGGTCGATGGTCCGGTTTTCGTAATTGTCCTTGGCCAGAAGATCTTTGAAACCAGAAAGTCCCTCACGGTCACTATCATCTGGCCGGTGCTCTCCGCTGCCGGTCACAAAGCAAACAGTTCTCGTCGTGATCTTCAAGTCGCGAATGAAGGCACCGGTGATGCCCTCTTCGGTCATGCCCTTGGCTTCTTCTTTCTTCGCGCCAATCTGGACCACGGCAGTTCCGAGGTTCCTGATTCCCTCTTGCCGCGCCAATTGCGGATTCTTATCCGGATCGACATACTCCACATGAACTTTGTGAGAGAGGTTGGCATATTGATCGAGCAGATCCTTGCCGTCGCGGAAGCGGGTACTCTGATCGAAATACGTAATTGTCGCGTCCTGCTTAAGGCCTTTGACGACCTTGGCGGTCTGCTCGGAAAGGCTGTAACGCTTATTCGATGTGGCGTCGTACGACTTGTTGTAGCGGTCGGCGAGCATGTTGGCGACGACAACCGCGGCGATCACGACCAGAATGTAGATCGTTGCGTAAGCTGCGTACTTGGTTTGTCTCGCCTTAAGCCACTGGCTTGCCATCATGACCTCCAGCGCAGAGATTCCATGGAACGTGCCGTGAAAAACAGTCCCAGAAAAATTACGGTTAGATAGAAAATTGTGTCTTTGAAGTCGAGTACGCCTCTGCCGAAGGACTCGAAGTGCGTGATGATCGACATGTACGCCAGCACCCGCGCCCAGGTTGTGGTTTCATATCCGCTTGCCCACTCGAGTACCCACAACAACAGGCAGACGCCAAACGTCGCGGCGCCGGCGATGATCTGGTTCTTGGTGAGCGTGGAAATGAATGTCCCGATGGCCAGCAGCGCACCGGCTTGTAGCAACAAACCTAGATATCCGATCGCGACAGGCTTCCAGTCGGGATGACCATAGATAAAGAGAAAGCCAAAGTTCAGAGCGGTAAAGAGCAGCATGCAGGAATACAGCAACAGGGCCGCCAGCCACTTTCCAACGATGATTTCGAGATCACGAACGGGTGAGGTGGCCAACAATTCTATGGTTCCATTCCGTTTCTCTTCCGCGAACAGGCGCATCGTAATCATCGGGATAAAGAAGAGTCCCACCACACTGACGTTCGACAGCAAGGGACGGATGATTTGTTCGTTCAGGTTCATGGGGAACGATTGCCCACGCATCTGCATCTGCATGCCCTCGATTACGAAAAAGTTGAGCGCATTCCAGAAGAAGAAGCCGAAAATCAGACCGAACATGGTCAGCAATAAGTATGCGACCGGCGAAACGAAGTAGCTGCGCAGTTCTTTTTGGCAGATGATCCAGGCATTTCTCATTGTCGCCCCTCTTTCGCAGCAGCTTGCTCCGCTCCCGCTGAGACTTCTGTGCCTGTGAGCTGAAGGAAGACTTCCTCCAGGCTCATGGCAGCGGGTCGAAGCTCATTGAGGTCCCAGCCCGATTCAACCACCGCCCGTGCCAGATCGCCTCGAACGAAGCGGCCTTTTTGACTTTCCACTTCGAAGACGACGCGGCCGTTGCTCTGCTGCTTGCTCAACACGCGGCTGACGCCTGAGACCTGTTCCAGCTTGCGCTGCACGATTCCGGCTTCCAGATCTCCGTTGCGCCCGGCAATCTCGAGCACGACGGATTCGGCGCCGCGGGCCCGTGCCTGCAGGTTGCGCACCGAGTCGGTCGCCACCAGTTTTCCCTTGTTGATGATGATCACCTGCTCGCAAGTTTGCTCGACTTCGGGGAGGATATGCGTGCTGAGAATAACCGTGTGGTCGCCGGCAAGGCTCTTGATCAGGTCCCGCGTTTCGTTGATCTGTTTGGGATCGAGGCCAGCGGTGGGCTCGTCGAGAATCAGCACATCGGGATTGTGAACGATCGCCTGCGCGAGTCCGACCCGTTGGCGATAGCCTTTCGACAGTTTGCCGAGAAGTTTCTTTTTGACGTCGGCCACGGCGCAGCGATCGCACGCGTAATCGACGCGCTTTTGGAGGCCGGCCCCCGAGAGCCCTTTCAGCTTGCCGACAAATTTCAGGTATTCCGCCGTTTCCATCTCCGGATAAATCGGAGGCGTTTCTGGCAAGTAGCCGATTCGCTTCTTAACCTCTAGCGGCTGTTCGAGGATGTCAAAGCCAGCCACCGTGGCCGTGCCCCCGGAAGGCGAAAGGAAACAGGTCAGCATGCGCATCGTCGTGGTTTTTCCGGCGCCATTCGGGCCAAGGAAGCCAACAATCTGGCCCTTCGCCACCTCGAATGAGATTTGATCAACGGCGGTGGTGTGCGCGTACTTTTTGGTGAGCGCTTGAACTTTGATCATAGGTAAGTATTTGCAACAGTGGGCAGACCCTGTTGGTCCGAGCCGCACCTGAACAGTGCGAGGCTAGAAAATATTTTAGAAAGCGCGCGCCCGGCATGTCAATTCGTGAGCCCCGCGAAGGCGAGACCCGAGTTTCAAACCACATACCTATGTATTGAACACCTTATTGTTGTCAAACTTGAGCATTCCACAGTTTTTCCACCAAACAAAGAGTTACGCCGCGAGAAAGTCGTAATACACTAGCGCCCAACAAGCTGCTGAATGAGTATGCAAACACTACTCTTCCGGCCCGCACCGAGCTCGGAGGACGAGGATGCGCCACAAAGATCTCGTAAGGACGGGTTTGAAGCGTCAGGGGCTCTTGCGGTCGAGCAGCCGAGGAGGTCGTTCATGACCAGCAAGCGTACCCTCAGGCCCCGTATTCTCAGGGCATTCGCTCTATTCCTTACAGTCTCCACTTTCCTGATCGCTTCCGCTTTAGCACAGCAACCTAACGCCGGCCAAGTGGTTGCGGTGACCAAATCGCAGGCCAGGGAACTGGATTCGATCGAGCTAAACTCGGCAAATCCCCTTTTCTTGCCGGCCGTGGCTTACGACTCGGGCGGGACCGATGTACTTCAAACCAATGGGGGTATCTTTCAGGGCCTAGCGATCGCAGATTTAACTGGCAACGGCAAGCTTGACGTGGTGGTGTCGAACCTGGCGGGTCCCGACCAGAGTGGCAACGGCGTCCTGGGAGTACTGCTGGGCAAGGGCGACGGAACTTTCAAATCGGTAATGACCTTCGGATCGGGAGGATACGGTGCCAGCTCGGTGGTGATCGCGGATGTAAATGGCGACGGGGTGCCGGACGTGCTGGTGGCAAACACCTGCGTCAGCAGCAGCAATTGTGCACACGGCACGGTATCGGTCCTACTGGGCAAGGGCAACGGTACCTTCCGACCGCCGGTGACCTACAGCTCAGGCGGGCAGGCGGCTGTTTCAATAGCGGCGGCGGATGTGAACGGCGATGGCAAACTCGACCTACTGGTGGCGAACCAAACCGGCGAAAGTAACGGTGACGGCTCGGTTGGAGTGTTGTTAGGAAATGGCAATGGAACTTTCCAGCCGGTGAAGACCTATGACGCCGGAGACTCGGTGACGAGTTCGCTCGCGGTAGGGGATGTGAACGGCGATGGCAAACCGGACTTGGTGCTAGCCAACTCGGGTCGCGGCACCGTGACCGTGCTGCTGGGCAATGGCGGCGGAACCTTCCAGACAGCCATGGTCTACAGCAGCGGCGGGGAGATCCCGGTGTCGGTAGCGGTCGCGGATGTGAATGGGGACGGTAACCCCGACATTATTGTGGCGAACTGGTATTCCGGGACACTGGGGGTGCTACTCGGCAATGGCCATGGAGTCTTCCAGGCAGCGGTGACCTATTGGTCGGGAGGTTCCAGTCCTGATTCAGTAGTGGTTGCCGACGTGAACGGGGATGGGAAGCCTGACTTGGTGGCAGCCAATTGTGGAAGCAGTCAAAATGGGTACGGCTGCGGAGAGACAGACGGGGTCGTGACTGTCTTGCCAGGCTATGGGGACGGTACTTTCCAACCCGCGGTGAGCTTCTCCTCGGGCGCATTCAATGACATCTCGGTAGCCGTTGCCGATGTGAACGGGGATGGCAAGCCCGACATATTGGTGGGGAACCAGGGCGGAGGAAGCAACGCAGATGGCTCTGTGGGCGTGCTGCTGAATAACAGCCAATTCACCCCGGCCGTGATCATGCTGGTCTCGTCGCCCAATCCTTCGTTCGTGGGTCAAGCTGTTACCTTCCGGGCTAGCGTGAGCTCGATGGCCGGAACTCCTCCGGACGGGGAGACCATCACTTTTCGTAACGGAACGGCTGTTCTTGGTACCGGTGTCTTGAACGGAGGAGTTGCGTCTCTGATGATCTCTTCGCTGCTGAGTGGTACGTATAGTGTCACCGCAAGCTATGGTGGCGACGGTAACTTTGGGGCAAGCGTCTCACCTGCGCTGCGGCAAGTGGTTAATACCACCAACAAATCGCCCACCTTGATCACTCTCGTCTCCAACCTCAATCCGTCTATTTACGGGCAAGCTATAACCTGGACGGCGACGGTAACCACCTCGGGTTCGGTTGCGCCGACGGGAACGGTGAACTTCACGTGGGGCAACACGATCGGCAGCGCCACGCTAAACAGCAGCGGGGTAGCCAAGCTGACCAGAGCCAACCTCAACGCCGACTTCTACCCGTTAACCGCGGTGTACTCGGGAGACGCGAACAACGCCCGCAACACCTCCGGCATCGTGAATCAGGTGATACAGGAGACGACTAGCTCGGCAAGCCTCATCTCATCGCAGAGCTCATCCACTCACGGCGAGGCGGTAGCGTTCACCGCGACGGTCACATCGCCGACCGTTGTACCCACGGGGCCGGTCACCTTCGCGGCGGGGAAAACGGTGCTGGGAACAGCACAACTCAGCAATGGAAAAGCAAAATTCACAACCTCGTCGCTGCCCACGGGATCGAACACAGTCACAGCAACATACCTCGGAGACTCGAACATCGCCGGGAGTACGGCGACGGTTACGGAGGTGGTGCAGCCGTAAAGTCGATGCCAGCTTCAGGCCCACGGCTCCAAGGCCGATTCGGCTTCAGACTAGGAACGTGCGGCGAGACTATTACCTGCCCACAGAATCAAGCCCGGCAAGAACGGGCTTTGCGAGCGCGGATGCTTCGGCAATACTCGTATGGCGTAGCCATACATCCTCAGCGCAGGTTATGGGCAATCGTAGAGATGATGGCAAGGAGGGGCGGACTTTGAATGTGTGAATTGGTTTCATTGGTATCTTTCACTGAGCTTTGTTCACGCGAGCAACCAGATAGACCCGATAGGATAGAAGGGGGCAGCCGCTTGCAGATGTGACCTCCGACACAATTAGCGGTACCAGGGGATATGCCCGATCGGAATCGGGACTATGGCGTAAGAGGTCCAGCGGACAACAATCAGGAACCGCGCTAAACTAATTCATAGTTGTGACGTGGAAGCATGTTGGTAGATGTCGCCAAGCCGGTCACCTTGATTTTCTGCATCCTCTCTTTGTATGCCCTGTTCCATACTGCATTCCTGGTTCCGGCCAGCGATATGCCTCAGAGGATTTGCGATTCTCTCGGTATATTGGCGCTGGCTGCGACGATCTCCCTGATCGGTGGATTGATTTTTCGCGATGCCGCGCATGGGGCGCCCGCCGGCTGGAAGCGGATCACAGCCACACTTCCTGTCCAGCTATTCTTCTGGGGTTCCGGCGCGATGCTCGTCCTCTTCATCGTTTCCTGGTACTTGGAAAGCCACTGCATTTTCTATCGGGATGTGCGGTTCTGACACTTCAAGGGCGGAAGAAATTGTGACTTGGGTAGCGCTCAGGCTGAGAGCCTGCCCGAATATAAGGCCATCCCGACAACGGCGTCCATGCCCAACGCGTCGAGGTCGTCGATCTCTCGCTGCGAAGTAATGCCGCCTGCAACCACTAAGCGGCGCGCAGTGGCTTGCCGGATCGCGCTGACCGTTCCCATCGGAATTCCGCTCATCAGCCCTTCCGTGTCGATGTGGGTGTAGAGAAAAGTGTCGCAGAAGGGTTCGAGCGCATGAATCATATCGAACGCGCTGACGGCGGTCTCTTTGCGCCAGCCGTCGATTGCAACCCGTCCGCCTCGGGAATCGAGGGCAAATACCAACGGCGAGGTTCCCAGATCCCCAGCGAGGACGGCAGCATATGGCGTGTCGATTTTGCCATCCTTTAATAACGAGGAACCAATGACAACTCTGCGCGCGCCGGCTTGTAACAGCTCACGTGCGGTTTCGAGGCCGCGAATCCCGCCGCCTACCTGGCAGTTCAGCCGTTGCACGATCTGATTCACGATTTGCCGGTTATCCCCGGCGCCGCGAGCTGCGTCCAGGTCGATCACCTGCACCAACGGATACTTGGAGAACCGCTCGATCCAATAGTCGAAGTTGTCGAACTCCAGCGCTTTCTTCTCACCTTGGACCAACTGCACGATCTTGCCGCCCATCAGGTCGATCGACGGAATCAGCATGGCCACCTCACTGGTATGCTGGCATCGCGCAGTTCGCGCTTTAGCGCTGCAATGTTCTCGAGGCCGAAGTGGAAGATGGAGGCTGCCAGAGCTGCGTCGGCGCAGCCGTCGCGAAATACTTCGATGAAGTCGCGGGCTGAGCCTGCGCCTCCTGAGGCAATGACCGGAATCGAAACCGCTTCTGCCACAGCGCGCACGAGTTGACAGTCGAAGCCCGACTTGGTTCCGTCGCGGTCCATCGAAGTTAGGAGTATCTCTCCCGCACCGCAAGCAGCCGCTTCCCGCGCCCATTGAATCGCGTCTCGGCCCGTGGGCGTCCTGCCTCCGGCGACGAACACTTCAAAATTTCCGTTGGTCTTTCTGGCATCGATCGCCACCACAACAGCCTGTGAGCCAAAACGGCCTGCGATCTTGCCGATCAATGTGGGGTCTTTCACAGCGGCCGAGTTGATGGCGATTTTATCGGCGCCTGCATCGAAGACCGCTGCTGCATCGTCGAGCTGCCGAATTCCTCCACCCACGGTGAATGGAACAAAAAGCGAGAGCGCCGTGCTGCGGACAGCGTGCAGCAGGGTGCCGCGGTTTCCGCTCGTCGCCGTAATATCGAGCAGCACAATTTCGTCCGCACCACTGCGAGCATGGGCCGTGGCGCATTCTGCCGGATCGCCGGCATCTCGCAGATTCTTGAACTTCACGCCTTTCACGACACGGCCACCGTCCATGTCGAGGCAGGCGATGATGCGCTTGGTCAACACCTCAAACCTCACAGAAATTCTTCAGGATGGAGAGCCCCACATCTCCTGATTTTTCCGGGTGGAACTGCACTCCGAAGATGTTGTCTTGCTCGACGGCTCCGGCAAACCGGAGTCCGTAGTCGGTAGCTGCCGACATGGAAGCCACCACTGGCGCATGGAAGGAGTGTGTGTAATAGACGAATGAATCCTGCTTGATGCCCCGCAGCAGCCGTGAACCCTCCTGAATTGCCAACGAATTCCAGCCGACATGCGGCGACTTCACGCTCGATGGGAACTGCCGGCATTTGCCGGGAAAAATTCCTGCTCCTGCAACCTCGGAAGATTCGTCGCTGCCTTCGAAGAGCCATTGCATCCCCACACAGATTCCGAGAAACGGCTTTCCTGAGGACGCGCCTTGCAGCAAGGCTTCGCGTAAACCCGTTCGGTCCAAAACCTGCAGAGAAGAAAAGTGTCCCACACCAGGGAATACAATCTTGTCCGCGGCCGCAATGGTCGCAGGCTGGTCCGTTACCACCTCGTCAGCGCCGAGATAGTCGAACGCCTTCCTCACTGAATTTAGATTGCCCGCGCCGTAATCGACGATGGCGATCACAGAAGTCCTTTCGTGCTCGGAAGCATCCGGCCCAAGCGGCGATCGCGGGAGCACGCCACGCGCAGGGCGCGCGCGAAAGCTTTGAAGAGCGCTTCGATCTTGTGATGGCTGGAGCGTCCGTAGAGCACGCGCGCGTGGACATTGGCGCGTGCGCCACGGGCAAAGCCCTCGAAAAAATCGGGCACGAGTTCCACCTGGAGATCTCCCACCCCCGCAGCGCGGACCTTGGTATCGACCACGGCAGCCGCGCGTCCACCGAAATCGACAGCCGCTAAGCCAAGAGTTTCGTCCATGGGCATGACAAAGTAACCAGCGCGCAGAATGCCGCGGCGATCTCCTAAAGCTTGATCGAATACCTCTCCCAAAGCAATCCCGACGTCTTCCACGGTGTGGTGCTGATCTACGTCCAGGTCCCCCATTGCTGCGAGCTTAAGATCGAACCCGCCGTGACGCGTGAAGAGCTCCAGCATGTGATCCAGAAAACGAATTCCAGTGGAAATCTCGTACTTGCCGCGACCTTCGATGGTGAGTGCAACCCGAATCTCGGTTTCCGCTGTCTTGCGATGTAGTTTCGCTTTTCTCACGCTTTCACCTCGCGGCGCTTGCTGAGTTTCCCCACCACATCGCGCAGCGCGCCAATCAGGGTCTGCGTATGTTCGAGCGATCCCACGGTCAGGCGCACACAGCCTTCGCATCCCGGATCGGAATTCCTATCGCGCACGAGAATACCGCGCGAACGCAAAGCCTGAATAAATTCTGTGTGAGCAGGACCGACGCGCACGAGCACAAAGTTGGCACGGCTGGGCCAGTATTGCAGGCCGAGAGCCCCGAGCTCCTGCTCGAGGAGCTCGCGGCCACTGCGCACCTCGGCCACATAGCGTTCCACGTAGTCCTGATCTCGAAGCGCCTCCGGCAAGGCGGCGAGAGCCACTGCATTCACGTTGTAGGGCGAAGCGACACGGCGCACCATTGCCATCTGTCCTGTATCTCCGCCGAGGATGCCGATGCGCAGGCCAGCCAAGCCGTAAGCTTTCGAGAATGTCCGTGCCACGAAAAGATTCGCGGGTCGTTCGGAATACTTGAGAATCGTCTCGCCATTAAATTCGAAATAAGCTTCATCCACCAGCACCGCGGCTTGAGGCGCCGCGTGAGCCACCTGAAGCAGAACCTCGCAGGCCACCGCCGCGCCCGTCGGATTGTTCGGATTCGCGAGGGCAATGAGCCGTGTTCGTGGGCCGATCCGAGCCAGAAGGTTTTCAAGGGGGAAAACAAAGTGCTCACCGGCAAGAATCTGAACCACGCGGGCCCCTTCCGTTTGCGCGAAGATGGCGTACATGGCAAATGTAGGCACGACGATGACGGCTTCGTCGCCGGACTCGAGATAAGTCGAGCAGAGCAGATGAATCGCCTCGTCGACTCCGTTCGTGAGCAGAACATGCGCCGCATCGAGTCCGAGAAAATCGGCTACTTCGCGTTCCACTGGTTCGCGCTCGGGATAGCGCGCCAGCGCTTCGGCGCTCAGTGAGCGCACCCGTGCCAAGACCCGCGGCGAGCAGCCAATGGTGCTTTCGTTGAAATCAAGACGAAGTCCCTGCCGGCCGGCCAGAGGCGGCCGGTAGGCATGCAGACTCTTCACGGCGGCGCGGGCCTCAAGCATTCGCACACCTCACCCGCAGCGATTCGGCATGTCCGAGCAAGCCCTCGGCTTCGGCGAGGACAATTGCCGGTGAAGCAATGCCGGGAATACCCTCGCGAGAGACTTCCTGACAAGAGATGATGCGGACAAAATCCAGCACACTCAGGCCGCCTCGCACGCGCGCCATTGATCCAGTCGGCAACACGTGATTCGGACCCGAGATGTAATCCCCCGCCGACTGGGGCGTAAACTCGCCCAGAAAAATTGAGCCCGCATTCTGGACCTGCGACACCAGGGCTGCCGGCAACGTGAGATGCTCGGGCGCAATGCGGTTTGCGATCTCAACCGCTTCATCGAGAGAATCAACCAGCAAAAGAGCCCCGCGAACAGAGAGTGATTTCGCAGCAATTGGATTTGTCCGTGTACGCAGTTGCACTTCCGTCTGCACCGCTTTCGTCAGCTCACGCGAATTCGTGACAAAGATGCAGAGCGCGTTGGGATCATGCTCCGCCTGCGCCACCAGATCACACGCGATGAGGACTGGATTTCCGTTCTCGCTGATAAGCAAGGCCTCTGTAGGACCAGCGAGGAACTCAATGGCGCAATCGAACGCTACCAATTTCTTTGCTGCAGTGACATACCGGTTGCCGGGACCCACGATTTTTTGCACGCGCGGAATGCTCTTTGTTCCGTAGGCCAGGGCAGCGACTGCCTGTGCCCCGCCAACACGGTAGAACTCGTGCACGCCGAGCAATGCGGCGGCCGCTAGGGTTGCCTGCGCAGGGTGCGGCGAAACCACGCGAATTTGCGGCACGCCCGCAACCTGCGCCGGAATCACCGTCATCAGCAACGTCGAAGGCAACGGATATCGTCCGCCGGGCACATAGCATCCTACCGATTCCAGCGGCCGCACCAACTGCCCCACGCAAACTCCGGGCTGAATTTCGCGCCGCCACTCTTCCGGTTTTTGCCATTCGCAGAAGCGACGAATATTCCCTGCAGCTTGACGGATCGCGTCCTGCAGCTCTGGAGGAGTCTTCTGCCACGCCTCATGCAGATAAGCATCGGGCACGCGCACAGATTCGTTCTTGCCCAAGCCGTCCCAGCGCACCGCGTAGCGGCGTAGCGCTCGATCCCCGTTGCGCTGGACGTCCTTAACGATGCGGCGAGCCGCAGGGTCAATCGCGGCGAGATCGTTGGCCCCGCGTTGCTCCAGCGCAGACACGAACCGGTCCCTCCTCTGCCCGTCAAGAATACGCATACGCATCACATCACCACCTTGTTCAGAGGATACTCGACGATGCCCTGGGCATTCGCTTGCTTGAGCTTTGGAATCAGCGTCCAGGCGGTCTGTTCCTCGATGATGGTATTGACCGCGACCCAGTCGCCGTCAGCCAAGGGGGCGACGGTGGGATTCTTCAGTGCGGGGAGCAAGCCAAGAACGGCGGCCAAATCGGGTTTGCGCACGTTGAGCATCAGGCCAACCCGGCCCTGCGCGGCCATGGCTCCGCGGAGCATCACTGAGAGGTTTTCAATCTTACGCCGCCGCTCCGGATCGGCCCAGGCCGTTTTATTGGTGACCAGTTGGGTGTTTGACTCCAGCACGGTTTCGATAATCCTCAAATGGTTGGCGCGCAGCGAACTCCCGGTCTCAGTCACTTCGACGATGGCATCGGCCAGCAACGGCGGTTTCACTTCCGTCGCGCCCCAGGAGAACTCAACCTTCACCGGCACGTTCCGGCTGACAAAATAGTTCCGGGTGAAACTCACCAGCTCGGTGGCGACGATCCGGCCTGCGAGGTCCTCCGGTTGTTGGAAATTAGAATCCTCCGGGACGGCCAGTACCCACTTCACTTTTCCCATACTCTGCTTCGCGTAGATCAGGTCGGTAACAGTGATCACCTCGAGGCCGCTTTCCAGAACCCAATCGAGACCGGTCAGACCGGCATCCAGCGCGCCATGCTCGACATAGCGCGCCATTTCCTGCGCGCGAATCAGCAGGCATTCGATTTCAGGATCATCGGTTGCGGCAAAGTAAGAGCGCGCGCTGGTGTAGACGCGCAGCCCGGCGCGCGTGAACAGGCTGAGCGTTGCCTCCTGCAAACTTCCTTTGGGAATACCCAGACGAAGTTTCATCGCCGCGCCTCCTGGTTCACGTTCTGCTGCGCCGCCGCACCCACTAGGAGTTCCTGCGTGAAGCACGATCTCGAACCCGTATGGCAGACGTTGCCTGAGCCCAACACGCGGACCCGCAGCAGCACGGTGTCGCGATCGCAGTCCGTCCACGCCGCCACGACTTCCAGGCGATTCCCAGAGGTTTCTCCTTTGGTCCAGAGAGTTTGTCGAGTGCGGCTGTAGAAGGTGACGAAGCCGGTTCGCAAGGTCATCTCCAGCGCCTCGCGGTTCATGAAGCCCACCATCAGCAAGTCGCCGCTGGCCGCATCCTGAATCACCGCAGGCGCCAGCCCTTGCATTTTGTCGAAATCGATCTCCATTGCAACCTCCACGATTTGTCCTTCCCGGAGTTCTTAGCGCCAGCGGCGAAAACAAAAAGCCCGCTGCGCTTTCGCGTCAGCGGGCTTGGATTTCCTATAAGTGCTCTTAGGCTGTTATCCGTTATGCTCCGCCGACACGCTCATCGCATGGTGATGGTGGTGACGATGATGGTGCAGCGAAGTCATTACCCAGTGATAGTAGGACAATTAGCGTTCTCCAGTCAATTGCTTTCTATTGCTTTCTATATGGGTGCGGCGGCAGATCGAAGCTCTCAAAGGAGCGCCATGAGGGCCGAACTGAACTAACGGCACATTGACGTTATTCTGCTTCGAAGATAATTTATATCCAATCATCGCAGTACCGCTAGCAGTCGTTCCATCCTGTGGTCCCTCAGACTCAGGGTCAAAAGGCTGTTAGCAGCACGAACAGAAGGGTCATTCTTGCTCGTGCGCACCGCTAAAGTCAGGCACGCGCCAATCGTCTCCTTAATAAGTTAGACCGACGCGAGTCGGAGTACTTACCAAAACTAAGGAGATGCCAATGAAAAGCTTGAACGGAGCAAGCGTAGGAGTGTGTCCGGTACCGATAGTTTCGACCGCAGCGCAAGGTCGCGCCTCGAACCGCTGGCGTCTCCCGACTCTCGACGCCAACGGACACGTTTTCTGAACTGAACGTCCACTCGCTTTCAAGAACAAGGCTGAGGCGTCGCGACGATCGTCTGAAAGTCTGCGGGAAAGTTCTGCCCCGGCAGTTGCGCCGGGGCCGGGCTCTATATTGCGTTCCCTTCAACCGAGGCTGAAGTAGGGTTCACGTTACAAGGAGGAGTCGTGATCAAAGCAACTAGGCTCGCGTCAGTTGTGATCTTGTTAGGGTTGTTCCTCGCAGAAACGGTATCTGCTCAGACCGACCCCGGAGTTCAGAACGACAACCGGGGGACAGGAGCGGCATTGTCTTCGGTTCAGGCGAACGACAATCCCGGGATCTTGGCTTTTTTCAATGACGGGTTCGCGCGTTTCCAAGCCGTGGAGTCGGTTTCGAACAGCCCGAGCGGCAACAACGGTCTTGGACCGCGCTTTAACTCAAATCAGTGTGGCTCCTGTCATGCTCAACCCGCGGCAGGCGGGACAGGTGCGGCCGTCAATCCGCAATTTCAGTTCGTTAGCAACGGGGTCGCACCCGGCAACACCACTCCCTATTTCGTTACCCCCAATGGGCCAACCCTTGAAGCGAGGTTCCCATTCTTTTTCGATAGGAACGGGATGGCCGATACGAACGCTCCCAATGGCGGAGTAGAAGACCTGTTTACGGTGACGGGCCGTCCCGATACCGGCACCTGCAATCTGCCCCAGCCCAATTTCAGTGCGGCGCGAGCGGCCAACAACATCATCTTCCGGATTCCCACGCCAGTTTTTGGCTTAGGTTTGATCGAGAACCTGGATGAGTCAACCTTGATGAAGAATCTGGTGGTCAATAACAACAACCGGCTCGGAATCTCCGGAGCATTCAACTACAACGGCAACGATGGAACCATTTCGCGCTTCGGGTGGAAGGCGCAAAACAAGTCGCTCCACATTTTTTCCGGCGAGGCCTACAACGTGGAGATGGGGGTGAGCAACGAGCTGTTTCCCCAAGATCGGCCGTCGCCCGGGGAAGATCAGCATGGCACCGGACTGCCGGCGAACTGCCTGAACCTCACCGGAAACGGCTATCCGGAAGACACTTCCAACCCGGGAGCAACCTCGAAGGCAGCGGTTTTGGATGACGTTTCCGCGTTTGCCAACTTCATGCGCTTCCTGGCACCGGCGCCGATCGGTGCCGTGGTGGTGAATGGACAGCCGGTTTCGCCAACTATGATTGCTGCAGGCAGCGCTCTATTTAGCTCGATCGGCTGCGCGGCTTGCCACAATCCCACGCTGGGCCCAACCCAGGTGTCGAGCTTTACCGGATCGTTGAGTAACGCTCCAGTCAATGCCTACACCGATCTAGAGATCCACCACATGGGCGTTGGTCTGGCGGACAACGTCTCGCAAGGCGCCGCCGGCGGCGACCAGTTCCGCACAGCTCCCTTGTGGGGGTTGGGGCAGCGCATCTTCCTGCTGCACGATGGCCGTACCACAAACCTGCTGACTGCAATCAAGGCTCATGCCAGTCATGGCAGCGAAGCCAGCTTTGTGGAGGGGCAGTTCTTCAACCTCACGCCCAACCAGCAGCAAGAGATATTGGATTTCTTGCGCTCGTTGTGATCGCTGCTTAGTGGACTTCCTGGCGAGACGCGAAAGTGTCTCGCCAGCTTTTTTCAGTTGAGAGAAACAATTTCGGCGAATCCGTTGCAGTTGCTTGGTCCAGTTGGGAGGAATGTGCACAATCGATTTCTCTTTTCGTTGATTGTTCTGGCCACGTGCTCGCCCGTGCGGAGCCAGGACGACAAACCGCAAATTGTGCCCAACCGGAGCTGCGATTCTTGCAACGTTCAGCCCGCGCCGAAGGGTCCGTCCGGAGTCATTCTGGTGAAAGGTGCATGGTCGAGCGCGATCGATTCCGTCACTCCCGTGCCCGAAGGCGGAAATGTGACCAAGAATGTCTTCACCAACAAGTATTTTGGAATGACCTACCCTTTGCCTCAAGATTGGATCGAGACATACGACGGTCCGCCGCCGTCGGAAACCGGTCGCTACGTGCTCGCACAATTCAGTCCTGCAGATACATTCAAAGGAACTGCGCGAGGCAGTATATTGATCACCGCCGAGGACATGTTCTTCACGCCGCTGCCCGTAACCAATGCGTTGGAGCTCGCGAGGTATTCGAAGGACAATTTGCGGGCCGACTACAAAGTCGAAATGCCTCCCAGGGAGACCAGGATTGCCGGCCACTCCTTTGTCGTATTTTCATATTGGTCTCCGGCGGCAGGGATGCATTGGTATGATCTGGCGACCCAAATTCGCTGCCACACCGTCGAAGTAGTGCTCACCAGCCGTGACGTGAAACTGCTGAAGAGTCTGGCGGCGAGCCTGGATAAGATGCAATTGCCTGCGGAAGCCAGTCCGAACGGGGGGACGGGCGGAGGCGAGGCCCCGTTGTGTATTAAGGATTATGCAAGCGAGGAAAATGTGATTGCGCGAGTTGACCCAATCTTCATCGAGCATAGGTTCAACTCAATTCCAGTGCGCGTCATCATCGACAAAGAAGGCAGGGTGAAACACATTCACTTTCTGAGCGCGTTTCCCGATCAGGCAAAAGCTATCAGCGATGCCTTGGAGCAATGGAGCTTCAAGCCCTACCTTCGCGAGGGAAAACCGGTTGAAGTGGAAACCGGTCTCATGTTTGGACGCAGGCCTTATTCGATGACAAATCCCAGCAAAGAAATTCACGAGTGAATGATCATGCTTCGCCTGAGCACGGTCAGCGAAGGCGTCGGCGCCTCCTTACGAGCGGTCGAGTGGGATACACTGATCAGCGTTCTTGGAGTGAAATGAGACGATTCGGAGTTTAAGTCTACGCTCAGAATAAAATGCCTGCGGATAGAGCGCTGGACCGCGCTGCTAATTTTCTTCGGCGGCTGCGCTGCAAATTTCCTGCCGGCGCAGACGAGCTCCGTTTCACCCCCGCAGTCAACTTCTTCGGTTCTCCCCTCACGGGTTGCGCGGCTGCGACGCGGCATCAACGCCAGTGAATGGTTCGCGCAGGTTTACGACAAGCGCGGGTACACGAAGGAGCACTTCCAAAACTGGACCAACGCCGAAGACATCGCGCTGATCAAGTCGATGGGATTTGATCATGTGCGGCTCAGCGTGAATCCGCAACCGATGATGGCGGAACACAGGCCCGACGAAATTCCGGCGGAGTATCTCGGTTATCTCGACTCCGCGGTGAAGATGATTCTGGATCACGGACTGGCTGTGGTGATCGATCTACATCCGGAGAGTGATTTCAAGGCAAGGTTAGCGAAGGACGACACCTTCGTCCAGGAATTCTCTGACTTCTGGCGGGCGCTGGCACGACATTATTCCAGTTGGGATCGGGACCGTGTGTTCTTTGAGATCCTGAACGAGCCGGAGTTGTCCGACCGCTACCGATGGTATGGAGTGCAGGCTAAGTTGGCGGCGGCAATTCGTGAAGGCGCTCCGCAGCAAACCATTATCGCGACTGGAGCCCGGTGGTCGGATGATGATGAATTGGTTTTCATCGAGCCGTTGCGCGATCCCGACGTAATTTACAATTTTCACTTTTACGAGCCCCATATCTTCACCCACCAGGGCGCGACGTGGGGAACATACTTCTGGCATTGGGTAAACGGACTGCATTATCCATCGTCGCCGGAATCGGCGGCCAAGACTGCGGCGGGCGTGCCAGATGCGGTAGACCGTCTGGCGGTAATCCGCTATGGACAGGACCACTGGGATGCGGCGCGAATTGACGCCGAGGTTTCGCAAGTGGCGGACTGGGCTGGGAAGCGCGGAGTTTCCGTGGTGTGCAATGAATTTGGCGTCTATCGCGCGTATGCGGAACCTCATGATCGTGAGGCGTGGATTCACGACGTCCGCGCAGCGCTGGAGCAGCATGGCATGGGATGGGCGATGTGGGATTATTCCGGCAGCTTCGGACTTGTTTCGAAGAAAGACGGGCAGACTGCGGTGGATGATATGACTGTGCGGGCTCTGGGCTTGAATCCGCCATCGGGAAGATGACTCGACAGATACTGCGGAGTCAACGAGCCGGAACGCGGCACGAACCCGGCAAAGTCGAGTGTAGATTAGACTCTTACCATGGCTCTAGTTTCTGCTTCGCTTCCCTGACATTCAGAAGGACTCATGCGATTCAGGATTCTCCGTGGTCTGCGCCCTGGTTCCCGTCAGGTTGCCTGCATAGTGATTCTGGCCATTTCGGCGGTCTGCGGGTGGGGCCAACAATCCAAGCCGGAGTCGGCAGTCAACCCGATCGCTAACTTCACGGACGGGGCCGAAAAAGCCGGGCTTACCATGCAAGAAATCTTCGGCGGCGTCTCGACCAAGAAGTACATCATTGAGACCACCGGTACCGGAGTTGCCATCTTCGACTACGACAATGACGGGTGGCCTGATATTTTTCTGGTGAACGGAACCCGGCTAGAGCAGCCAGCAAAGGGTGCAGCACCCAGCAATCACCTCTACCGTAACAATCACGACGGAACTTTCACCGATGTGACCGCGAAAGCTGGGCTCGTCGCCACGGGCTGGGGGCAAGGCGTCTGCGTTGGAGATTACGACAACGACGGGTGGGAAGATCTCTACGTCACCTACTATGGCAAGAATCGCCTGTATCACAACCAGGCAGGCGTTTTCACTGAAGTGGGGGAGAAAACCGGAGTCGCTGGGTCCGGAAAAGCGTGGGGCACGGGCTGTGCGTTTGTTGACTACGATCGCGACGGGCAGCTCGACCTAGTGGTGGCCAACTATGTGGATTTTGATCTGGCGACGGCGCCCGCGCCGGGTGAGCGACCCACCTGCATGTGGAAAGGAGTCCCCGTGATGTGCGGCCCGCGTGGCTTGCCAGGCGCGAAGAATATTCTTTATCACAACCGGGGTGACGGCACGTTCGAAGACGTTACAACGAAAGCACACATCGATCGAACGGATGGGCACTACGCCTTCAGCGTCTCCACTCTGGATTTTGACGAAGACGGATGGCCTGATATCTTTATCGCCTGCGACAGCACTCCCAGCATTCTTTACCGCAACAACCATGACGGTACGTTCACCGATGTTGCGGTGACTGCCGGCTCGGCGTTCAACGAAGATGGCCGCGAGCAGGCCGGCATGGGTTCAACCATCGCCGACTTCAACGGCGACGGGCATCTGGACATTTTCAAAACTAATTTCTCCGACGACACTTCCACTTTGTATCGCAACAACGGCGACGGCACCTTCACCGACGCGACCTCGGCAGCAGGGCTTGGCTTGTACACGCAATACCTGGGCTGGGGAACCATGTTCTTCGACTTCGATAATGACGGCTGGCCGGACTTGATTCTGGTGAACGGACACGTTTACCCAGAAGTCGACAGCCAGCATCTGGGCAGTAATTACAAAGAACCGCGCATTCTTTATCACAACAATGGAGACAGCACGTTCACGGATGTTTCAGCTTCGTCCGGATCGGCCATTACGACTGCGGCTTCGTCGCGGGGTCTGGCGGTGGGTGATTTATGGAATGACGGCCGGATGTCCGTGGTGATCAGCAACATGAACGCCACGCCCAGCCTGCTGGTGAACCAGATTCGTACTCCGAATCATTGGATCGCAGTTCGCACGGTGGGGACGAAGTCGAATCGTGACGGTATTGGCGCCCGCGTTTCGGTGAAGACCGCGAACCGCCTCTTGGTGGACGAGGTACGCAGCGGCTCCAGCTATATCTCCAACAGCGACATGCGAGTTCACTTCGGACTAGGCGTTGCAACCAAAATCGAATGGATAGAGATTCGCTGGCCGAGCGGGCTGGTTGAGAAGTTTGCTGACCTGGGTGTGGATTCGATTCATACCCTAAAAGAAGGAACCGGTGCAGCAATCACGCCCGAAACCAAGAAGCCGTAAATCGAGCCATACCTTTTCACCATGTCACTAGAAAATCTCCCAGTGGAGTTCCATAAGCGATTTGGTGGCGAGTGCAATATCTTCCGAGCCCCAGGACGCGTCAACCTGATTGGCGAACATACTGATTACAACGACGGATATGTAATGCCGGTAGCGATCGGCTTCGACACTTTCGTGGCTTGCGCGGAAACGGACAGCGGAAAGTTGGTGGTTCAGTCCTTGCAGCATCCAGAGTCGGCGTCCTTTGCAGTTCGTGAAGCAGAGCCTCACCCTTTCCACAACTGGACTGATTATGTTCGCGGCGTGCTGATTCAGCTAGAGCGCGAGGGTTGCGTTCTCCGCGGAGCCAACCTGTTAATTGATGGACACGTCCCTATTGGGTCAGGTCTGAGTTCCTCCGCGGCGCTGGAGGTCGCGACAGCCTTGGCGTTGCTTAACCCCTCGAACCATCGAATGGACAACACCCAAATCGCAAAGCTCTGCCAGCGCGCTGAGAATGAGTTTGTGGGTTCTCGCTGCGGCATCATGGATCAATTTGCATCGTTGAATGGGCGGACCGGCAAAGCAATGCAGCTGGACTGCCGGTCGCTGGATGTTCGCTTTATCCAACTACCAGAGAGTGTGAGCCTGGTGATCTGCAATACGATGGTTAAACACTCCATCGCGACTGGCGAATACAATGCCCGGCGCGCGCAGTGTGAAGCGGGGGTTCGCTATTTCGCTCAGTTTCGCGAAGGAATCGGGGCACTACGGGACGTCACCGACGCTGATTTACAACGTCATGGCGGAGGGCTGTCGGATGTTTTGCTCCGTCGCTGTAAGCATGTGGTCACAGAGAATGCACGAGTGCTACAAGCTGCCGAGGCTCTCGAATCAGGGGATCTTGAAGCAGTTGGCCAACTGATGTACGCGTCGCATCGCAGCCTAAAGAGTGATTTTGAAGTAAGTTGCCCCGAATTGGACATCATGGTCGAACTGGCCGGCAAAATTCCAGGAACTTATGGCTCTCGCATGACGGGCGGCGGATTTGGCGGGTGTACGATCAATCTGGTTGAACGAAGTGAGGCTTGCGGATTCAGCGAACGAATGGCTAAGGATTATCAGGATGCGGCTCAGATTCGTCCTGAAATCTATGTCACCGGAGCAGCGAACGGAGCGGGAGCAGCGGTTTGACAAGACCAAGCGATCGCCGTGGATGTCGCTATAAATTCTGAGTTGTGTACGGAACGATGCTGCCAGCTCGCGACTCTTCCCATCGCCGCCTGAATGTGCTGACCGACGAGTGGGTTCTCGTCTCGCCGCACCGTGCCCAGCGGCCGTGGCAAGGGCAGGTCGAACCGGCGACGCAACAGCCTGAGCCCGCTTACGATCCTTCTTGCTATCTTTGTCCAGGCAACGCGCGCGCGCGCGGTGAGCGTAATCCTTCCTACTCCTCGACTTTCGTTTTCGACAACGACTATCCGGCGCTTCGCCCTGAGCCGCTCGATGCAGCTAGAGCCGACAGTCCATTGATTGTGGCTGAGGGGGAACGAGGAATCTGCCGCGTGGGATGTTTTTCGCCGCGCCATGATCTCACGCTAGGCGGCATGGAGCAGGCCGAGATTGTTGCCGTGATCGAGATGTGGCGGCAACAATTTGCCGATCTTGGAGCGCGCGATTTTATCAACTACGTGCAGGTTTTCGAAAATCGCGGCGCCATGATGGGTGCGAGCAGTCCCCATCCGCACTGCCAAATGTGGGGAACCTCCTCCATTCCCAACGAACCCGCTAAAGAGCAAAAAGCGCAGCGCGATTACCTGCAATCGCACCAGCGATGTCTGCTTTGTGAATATATGCACTTCGAGCAATCCTGCGGCGACCGCGTGATCTTCAAGAACGAGGGTTTTCTTGTGGTTGTGCCTTTCTGGGCGGTCTGGCCTTTCGAAACTCTGATTCTTCCTTGGCAACACATGGCGGATCTTTCTGGAATTAGCGGCGGCCAAAGCCGACAGCTGGCTGAAGTGTTGCAAAAGCTGACCGCCGGCTACGACCGTTTATTCAACACTCCGTTTCCTTATTCGATGGGTTTTCATCAGCAGTCTACGGATGGCCAAGCACATCCAGAGTGGCATTTGCACGCACATTTTCTTCCGCCTCTGTTGCGCTCCGCAAACATCCGAAAATTCATGGTGGGCTTCGAATTGTTGGGCACTCCGCAACGTGATATCACGCCGGAGGCAGCTGCTGAGCGACTGCGGGAGTTCTGCAGGTAAGTGCTGGACTCGGAACTATCGCAGCTTCCAAGATCTTGCAGTCATATTTCGACGCAACTAATCGGGATTGATTTCAATCTGCCGCGGAGGCAAGGCGAGCACATCCGGATGTTGTGCGTCCCGCCAAATTACGCCAAAACACTCGCCCTCGCTTTGCGGGGTCCAAGTGCTTCCATCTTCATACTTCACAAAGCTGGGGAAGAAGACCCAACCCATCACCGCTTGGGCGCTTGCGGGCGGAACACCAGGCTTTTCGAGAGTCTGTTCCTGCCCGGGCGAAATGGGCTTGGTTGAAGACCATTCGGCGTTGAAGGGGCGTCGCAAATCCTGAGGCGCGAGGAACATTTCCGGCATGAGCCGCAAGCTGCTAATCGTTTTGCTGCTAGTGTTCCTTACAGCCAGCGTAAAGTTTTCCGGATGCTGCCAGAAGTCTCCGCCAGCAAACGCGATCGGACAGGGACGCGAGGGAGGAGCGTAGATGGTGTAAACCGCCATCATTCCATTCTCCATGTGGTCTTCCACATGGCAATGAAACATCCAGGTACCGGGATTGTCGGCGATCATGTCCACGGTCTTCATGCTAGCGGGAAGAAGTTCGACTACATCGGTGTTCCTGCCTTCATAGGTGACGGTTTCACCATGCCAATGAGGAGTGTGCAGGTCAATCTCATTTCCCATGCCCAGCAAGTACCAGCGTACCTTGTCTCCCTGTTTCATAGTCAAGCCGGGGAGATTGCCGAAAATGAAACCGTTGATGGCATAAAACAGGCTTGTAGGCTTGCCACCCATTTCATCGAAGATCATGAAAGAAGCAACAAATTCGCGGTCCACATCTTTGGGAGATCCATCAGGATTGGCTTTGCCTTTGGCGGTGACGATGATCGGTCCAAGCAGGCCGGCGTTTACCTCAGTGCCGGGATCGACGTGCGCGTGATACCACCACACGATGGAGCTGGGTTGTCCCGGTCCAGGTCCGCTAGAAGCGGTGGCGAACCAGTGGTAAGTAAACTTTCTTCCGGGTGCGATTCGATCTCCTTTGCCGAAAGGAAGATAAAACGAACCTTCGCTGTTCTTGTCGTAGCGCAGACCATGAGGATGCATGTTATGCGGCAAGTGGCCACGATTCAAGAACTCGACAACGACTTCATCGCCCACTTCCGCGCGAATGACCGGACCAAGAATTCCAAGCCAGTCAGGCTGAGGCTTTTTCGTAGTGAAAGTGTCATCTGTGTATTCCATGAAGCGAGTCTTCGGCCACTGCAGATGGCTGGACCAGGGCTGACGGATGGGCAAAGCGTTGAGGAGGTTCATGCCGCTGGGAGCGTAATCCCAAGTCACATCTTCAGCGGCGATGTAGTAATGCCGCGTTACGGCAAAGCAGGTCGAAACGGAAAACAAGAAGGAGCAAAGCCCAAAGACGCGCAGGATCCTCACGAGGCCATTATCCCACTGCAGGCGCCATTGTGGAACAATGCAAGACGGTTAGGCAAGAGAGCGTGGGGCCCAGTCTCAGCAGTAAGCGCGACTCATTGGAACGTCGCCTGCACGTATTCGGGCGAATTCATTGTGATCGAACAGGTAGCACTACTGCCGCTGCAATTGCCTCCGGACCATCCCGAAAAGCTGCCTCCGCTGTTTGGAGCTGCGGTGAGGGTGACGACTGTCCCATTGCTGAATGTGGCACCACAGGTGGCTCCAGAGTCAGAGCTGCAGTTTATGCCGGCTGGGCTGCTAGTGATCGTACCTCCGCCAGATACCGCAACCGACAACTGCGCCGGCTCATGCCAGCTTGCTGGGGGCGTCTGATTGCAGGCAGAGGATGGGTATTGGGTCGGAGTGGGTGGCGTAGGAGGGGTGGTCCACGGCGGGTTGGTGAAATCGAAGAACTCGTCCATCGGGGGTTGAGCACCGTCGCGCGCGGTGAGCGATTTGAGGCCGAAGCGCTCTTCCACCAGATTCAGCACGGCGGTGGTATCGCGTACAGTGTGCGAGACATAGTTCTTGTTGGCGAAGGGCGAAATCACGATGACAGGAACACGGTAGCCAGTCCAGGAGAAGCTGCACATTCCATTCCCAAGCTGCCCCGCAGGCGTGCAGATATCGTTCAAGGCGGGATTCAGATCGGTCGGATATGCATAGTCCGCGGGAGCCGTGGCCGGTTGTGGCGGGACATGATCGTAAAGGCCGCCCCACTCATCGTAGGTGAGGATGAGGGCAGAGCTCGACCAACTGGGGCTCTGCAGCAGAGGGTTGATCACCATCGTTGCCGCGTACTTCTGACCATCCTGGATATTAACTGGGTACTCATCGGAATCGGAAGGATGTTCATCGAGTCCCGCACTCGAGGCCGGCTCGATCAGTGCAAATTGCGGAAGAGCGTTGTTGGCTGCATCCTTGGCAAACTGCGAGATCGGCTGGACGTTCGCGAGCAGCGTGGGATTGTTGAGAATTACATTTTCGTACTGAAACTCGTTGATGTAAGAGTTATCCACCAGGCACGCCGATAGCTCGCTGCCCATCATTGACGAGCAACTCTGACCGGCCGTATTGCTAGTAGCCGTGGAATCCACGTAAATCTTCCAGGTAATGCCCGCGTTCTGCAACGCCTCGAAGATCGTCATCGACAGGAGCTGTTTCCCGTTGTTGAGGCCTTGCCCGATCGGATAGGCGTGACCGTCTGAGGTAGCAGCCAACAAGTACATGCGATTGAGCTGCGTGCGAGACATGATGGGGGAAAACCAGCGATCTGAGGTGGCAAAGTTCGATGCCAGGAAGTAGTAGTAATTCAGATCGGTGCCGTCATAGTAGCCCATGGCGCGAACGCCCTCGACGTCCATGAAGCCATTGCTTCCGGCATCGTACGCGGCGGTAAAAACAAACCCGTCGAGCGGAGGCTTCGTGAGGTCATTGGGGTTGCTTCCGGCTGGATCACTATAGTCCCACTGGTTGTGCGCCTCGTTCCAGAACGGACTCTGGTTCTCGATGCAGACAGACTGGAGGTGGAAAGAACTGATCTGGTTGGTTGGAACAGGGCGGCAACTATCGCCCCAGGTTCCGGCAGCGCATCCTGGCACCGAATCCGGCTGCCCGGTCTGCGGCAAGCCGTCAAAGGTCTGGCCGTTCGTGCCGTAGCCGTTCGCAGCCCAATACGCCTCCATCTGGCCGAAGTAGTGATCGAGGGAACGATTCTCCTGGGCGAACAGAATAATGTGGTTGATATTGTTGATGCCTTGTACCGGCACATTGAATGTTGCAGTTACGGAGCTGGTTGTGGTCAACGTGATGGTGCAAGTTGCGGTTCCCGTGCAGCCCGACCAACCGCCGAACGTGTCAATCGTCGCCGGAGTTTCGGTTAACGTGATTTGTGTGTTCTGCGGAAACGATGCGGAGCAAGTAGTCGGACAATTAATTCCCGCTGGGCTGCTAGTGACGGTACCGGCTCCCGTCCCTGTGGCGGCGATGGTTAATCCGAAACCCGGATTAAATGTGGCGCTGACCGTCGCGGCTTCCGTCAGAGTGACGCTACACGTACTCGTGCCTGAACAACTCCCGCCCCACCCAGCAAAAAAATAATTGTTCCCTGGGGTTGCCGTCAGCGTTACCTGCGCACCCTGCGCAAAGCTGGCGCTACACGTGCTCGGACAGCTGATTCCCGCTGGACTGCTCGTGATGGTTCCTGCACCTGCAGGAGGCGCCGCTACCGTGAGCTGGTAAGACGTCGGTTGCGGTTGCGTCGGTTGCGGTTGCGTGCCTGGGTTTGCACGTACACCTTGGCACCCTGCAAGAAGCAGAGTAGAAAGGGCAGCCAAAGACATCCACCAACACGACGGCCGAAGCTCCATAAAGCTACTCCCGTAACAGACTGCGTTTCGATGACAATCGTTGCCATAGGGGTTGTTTTTGCTGGTGGATGGCGAACGAGGGCGGAGGTGTCACTGCGGCTTAGTGGAGGGCACTGCCGCTCGGTTTATTCCGTATTCCGCCAGCTTTGGACGCCCTTGTGGCACCGGCAACTGAGTAACTGCCGATTGGCTTGGCCGCTTTCCCCAGTGGGAGTTGACATCGTTCAGCCAGCTGGCGCAAGGGTTTTCTAACGAGATGCGCAATGATTTTCCCCAGTGCATGTAGGCGTTGGCTGACAAATACCACCAGCAAGGCAGACAACGACGTCAACCGCAACGAACTTTCAGACTTCATGGCGCGCCACTCCCAACAAACCGCGACATTGGATGACAATCCGTGCAGTCCGGTTGTTGATGCTAGGACTGGTATTAGGAAGAAACGAGAGTCACGCGACCAGCGGAATATTTGTAACTCCCGCCGTGCCGAACACGCGCCGATAGCGCTCAATCTCGTCGGGAGGACCGAGCGCCTTCGCGTAATTGTCGGAGAGCTTGACCGCGGGCCTGCCTTCAACTTCTGAGACTTTGCAGATCAGACTAATGGGATCAAAACCGGTGCCACCAGTGGGATCGCATCCACGGAAGTCGTTGGTGAGAAGAGTTCCCCAGCCAGCGCTAAATCGAATCCGGCGGCCAGGAGTCCATTTTTGCCGATCCAGAAAGTCGGCCGCACTATGGAAATCTGCGGGAGTTGCCCCCGCCTGAAGTGCGCCACCAAAATAGGCGTGCAAGCCGATTATGTCGTCGACGTCGAGTGCGTCGGATGCGATGATGAGTTTGTCCTTTGAGTCTCGACCGCGCGCTGTGAGCCATTCGATATATTCGTCGCCGGCCACATAGGGATTCTTGCTGTCGATGCGCTGGCCAGTCCAATCGGCGGCCCAGGCGGGCGCGCCTTCCAGGAATTGCGTTGTGCCGAAAGTGTCAGGCAACATAATGCGGAGTGCGCCCTCGTAAGTTTCCTGCCACAGCTTGAGAACCTGATATTGAGAAAGCTTCAGCGCTTCGTCATCCGACGCCAGGGCAGCGAGAGCCATGGGGATTTCATGGGCGTTGGTTCCAATCGCCTCGAGATCGTGTTTGTGGGCCAGAAAGGCGTTCGAAGTTCCGATGAAGCCGCGGCCAAGATTGGACGCCATGGCTTTGACAACATATTCCTGCCACAGAAAGCTGTGCCGCCGACGGGTTCCGAAATCCGCAACGCTGAGGCAAGGTATGCCGCGCAGCCGTTCGATCTTGCTCCATAGCTTGGTCTTCGCCTGGGCATACAGGACGTCAAGATGAAACTCGCTCAGTCTCTTCAAGTTGGCCCGGGTTCTCAGCTCATCAAGGATAGAAAGCGCATAGAGCTCCCACATCGTCGTGTCGGTCCACAGGCCATCGAAAGAAAGATGGAACTGACCATCTTTGACCGACAACGCATAGTCCGATAGCGTGAAATCCCGTTCCAGCCATTCCAGGAATGCAGGTTCGAAAATCCCGCGGCGGCCGTAGAAGGTGTTACCTGCGAGCCACACCAGTTCGGATTTTCGAAATTGCAGTTTCCGGACGTGCTCCATTTGCTGGGCGATGTCGTGGATTGGAAAAAGGTCTGCCAGGCGCACCGTGGAGCTACGATTGAGAAGGGAAAAAGACGCGTGAGTTTTGGGGAAATGCTTCCACACAAACTGCAGCATCAGCAGCTTGTAGAAATCGGTATCAAGCAATGACCGGATTACCGGGTCCAGTTCCCAGTTGTGGTTGTGCGCCCGCTCAGCAAAATTGACGATCATCGGGCGGCTATATCTCTAAAATCGCGTCATCACTGAACCGATGCGTTTATTGAAACGGAACTCACGAAAACTGTCAAACCTGGCGGCATGGCTCCCCCGGGTTAATCCAATTGTAGACTTTCCGGGATTGACCGCATGCAATGGGTTTCTGCGTGCTTCTATCCTCCTCAATTGTCAGAAGTGCAAGTCCGACGGGTCATGTCCGCTCTCGAATGCCGTAAGTATCTCCAAACACAAAGATTAGCTGATCTGAGGAGGCAAGGGAGGATGCTCTTTGACGTGCGATGCTGACCTTCTGACGCTCTTCTGGATGTACCTCCGAAATCTATTCGAAGTCTGCCCGGGGCCTCAGACTCAGCGTATACCTCAGGAACACGGAAGTGCAGAGTTTTTGCGCATTCACGCTTCAGGGAATCGACTATGCTTAGATGCTTTCTGACACCTCGTACTGCGAAAGATTGCGCAGGTGCAGGAGTGCTTCTTCTGTCTCTGGCCGTCATGGTCGGTTGTCAAGGGTTCAGTTCCAGTAAGGCGGCCTCTACTACTACTACAGTTGCGCAGGGAGCTTTGACAGCCAACCCCACGAGCCTTAGCGCTGGAACCGTGCACGTGGGCAGCGACCAACAATTGTCCGTGAGCGTGACGAATACTGGTGGTTCGTCGCTAACGGTTACTCAGGTTGCGATCAACGGCACAGGCTTTACTCTGAGCGGGATTTCTACGCCGCTAACTCTTAACGCAGAACAAACTCTAGCCTTCAGTGTGACCTTTACCCCGCCGACGGCTGGCGCCGCCAGCGGGAGCGTCACGATCACTTCGAACGCATCCAATCCATCGTTGGCCATCCCTGTTTCGGGCACGGGGACGACCGCAACCGCGCAGCTGACAGCTTCTCCAGCAACTCTCGGCGTTGGCAGTGTGTTTGTCGGATCCACCGGAACAGCTTCAGGCAGCCTCAGCGCCAGCGGTGCAAATGTAACAATCACCGCGGTCAGCTCGAACAACTCACAGTTCACGGTGAGTGCCTTGTCGCTGCCCGTGGTCATTCTGGCGGGACAGAGCACACCGTTTACCGTAAACTTCAGTCCGCAGGTTACAGGCGGCGAAGGCGCGACTCTCACATTTACCAGCGATGCGCAACCTTCCACTACCATAGAAGCGGCCAGCGGTAGTGGCACCGCGGCGCCGGCACATATCGTTGATTTGTCGTGGGGCGCCAGCACTTCGCCGAAGGTCTCGGGATACAATATTTATCGCGCTGTATACACAAATGCCTGCGCAGCCTATTCAAAGATCAACGGCTCCTCTTTGGATACGGCCACGACGTATTCAGACTCTTCCGTCGCTGACGGTACGAATTATTGTTACGCGACAACCTCAGTGAATTCCAGCAATGAGGAGAGCGGTTACTCCAATATCGTTACCGACGTTCAGATACCTGCCCCCTGAGCGGCTAATGCATTCGCCTTAGCCCACGCTTTTAATTCTGCGCTCCGACTGAGCCTTCCAGGCTCCTCCGGTCTGCCCATCCTGCCCTACTGAGACCTACCCATACTTACCAACTGACTTCAGAATGTCGGTATGAGGCTCCCCCAGTCCCTTACCAGCTATCTTTCTGCCCGTGGTTTCTTCGCCATAATGTTGATAGCATTCGCCGCAACTTTGTCTATCAATGCGCAAGCAGCCACGCAACAATTAACCTGCGCCCCGTGCACTCTGCGCTACGGCACGGTCGAAATCGGAGAAACGAAAACGCAAGTCATCACTTTGAAGAACAGCGGGGAAACCGCCGTTATAGTTTCAGCGATCGATCTGAGTGGTCCTGAATTCAGTGTGGCCAAGAAGCTGCCGTTTACGCTATCCGCGGGCGCGAGCCTCGCCCTCACTGTGAAGTTCACTCCGACGGCCCCAGGATGGGCGGGAGGAATGGCCTCGTTCACCAGCAACGCTTCGAACTCAGTCCTTCAGTTTGAGCTGAGTGGAACGGGCCAGAAGAGTACCGCTGTGTCTGGCCAATTGAGCATCACTCCGACCCCAATGAACTTCGGCGACGTGCCGGTCGGGACAACACAGACTCAATCCATCACCATGAGTGCCTCCGGGGCAAGTGTGACCGTGACGTCTGATAGCAGCAGCAATTCGCAATTCGTCCTGGATGGAGTCGCGCTTCCCCTAACTATCGACGCCGGCCAGCAGTTATCGTTCAAGGTGGCTTTCACCCCGAAAAGCAGCGGCGCGCAATCTGGTTCGCTCTCGTTTTCCAGCAACGCCTCCAACTCGAAGACGACTGAACCTTTGAGCGGCACCGGCACAGTGGCGGAGTACAGCGTCGACTTGTCTTGGAACTCCAGTTCGGGCGTCGCTGGTTACAACGTTTATCGCGGCACCAGCGCCACCGGTACATATAACAAAATCAATTCCAGCCTGGACGCGAATACTGCGTACACCGACGGCACAGTCATCTCCGGCCAAACGTATTACTACGAGGCCACTTCCGTGAATTCCAGTGGGCAGGAGAGTAGCCGCTCGACGCCCCCGGTGAAAGCGACGGTCCCCTAGCCGATTGCTTAAGCTGCAACCTTTGATAGCGAAAGAGGCTACTATGGCCTGGCGGAGTGGATCTGCGCCATCCGCCAGGCTTGCTTCCTGAATGGAAGTTCACTCTCGGCGAGGCACCGGATCGCGTTTTCACCCAGCTAGATGAAAGGAGAATTGTGTGCAAGAGCCTGCAGACGGCGCGAACTTCCGTAACACCCATCCTACAAAAAGTAATCATTCTGCAGAGTTTAGTGGCACTCAGGGGCCATATCGCTTGGCCCGGCACATGCGTTAGTACTAGTACAGACGGCCAATACTGAGGGCTCACTAAAGTTATGCGGACAAACTGGCTTACCCTAATTCTTAAATCGCAAGCCACAATTCTGCTGGCAATCCTGAGCCTCTGTCGGCCGGGACTAGGGCAACAACAAGTCTCTTTCGCGCTGCTTCAACCTGGGGCGATCGAACCCGCTCCGATGTTTAAGGCAGTACAACCAGCAACGCCGCCCCAAGCCCCCGGCGATCACCGATTCTGGGACCGTGACAATAGCATCCTGTTTGCGGCAAATGCCGCCTTCAGCGCCGCGGACTTTGTCGTGACCCGCGACAATCTTCGAAGCGGCGGCCAGGAACTGAACCCCATAACGCGTCTGGTCAGCGGCAGTACGCCCGGGCTGGCGCTGAACTTTGCCGGCGAGACGGTTGGGGTGGTTGGGCTCAGCTACTTCTTCCACAAGACGGGACATCACAGACTGGAGCGGGCTGTTTCCCTGGTGAACATCGGCGGCTCGGCCGCAGCCGTATCCTTTGGTTTGGCCCACCGATAAGATTTGGATCGCTTACAACCCAGCCACTTATAGATCTTTTCAAATGAGCGCCGGTCGAGACTGTTTTTTTTCCTCACGGCGATTCAAAATCCAAACCAGCACGAATATGACCGACAAGGCGATGAGGAAGTAAATGATTCCGCCCTGGCGGTGGAGCTTTCCAGTCAGGAAACCCGGGTCGACGCGTGTTCCCAGAATCGCAAGCACAAAGATGCGGAGTCCGTTTTTCGCAACTGAAAGCGGAATCGCCACCGCAACGACCAAAACCTTTCGCCAGAATGAGCGCAAGAGCAACTGCGCCAGCACCATGGTTGTGACCACGAGCATCAAGCTCGAACGGATACTGCTGCACTCTGGAGCAACCTCAAGCGTCAACCCGGGAATATGCACGAGCATGCCTTGCTGCGCCACCGGAATGCCAACCGCCGCGAAGAGCAAATGAGCCGAGGCAGCGGAACCTCGCTGCAGCAGGCTTACGATCGGGTTCATCACGAACTGCGGAAGGGGAACCATCCAGAGCAGGAAACAAAGAGCAAAAAGCGACCGGCGAACAGCAAGGCTGCCGAAACAAAAGAGGAACGCGGCGACACACCACATCACAAACGCCAGCATGTTCACCGCGAGTCGCACGTCGGGGGACAGCTGAATTGCACTCAATCTCACGACAGCCGTTACCACGACCGCAACCGTCAGCAACCCTGAAGCGATTCTCCGATCCCAAGGAGACGAAGGCCCAGGCGACTTCCAATCGAGAAAGAGAAGGGCCGCACTAATAGGAAGGATCAACAGTATGTGCGTATATTGCTCGTCACCAAGAGCCAAAGCGAACGAAGATATTAGGGGACGGAACCAAATGGCCACCCCGATCGCCCCCAGAACGGAAAAGCGCAATAGCGGCGACGATACGGAACTGGATTCTTGGCTCGTATTTTGCACAATCTAATCGTACGCTAGCGAACAAATCTCCTGTACAGCTCAGTTCCGCGGGTCGTCCGCGTTTCGAACCTATTTGCGGCCGGCAGGGTCCCAGCAGAATGGCACCGAACTCTGGGCAGGATTGCCCGGCTTCCCAGTTGGAATCCGGGCGGGCACTGTCTTCGAGCTCCCACTAGTTACTCCTTTGGCGCTGATCGCGCGCACTACGTAGTAATACTTCTGGCCGTCTGCCACCACATCGTCCACGCAGCTGGTGACCGGGAGGGGTATGGAGTTGACCCGCTCGGCCGGCGCTTCCTTGCGTCCTGTGGTGCGATAGATGCAATAGCCCACCGCATCGGCGTGCTTTGAATCAGAAGCGCTGGCCGTCCACGAAAGGATCACCGTGTGGCTTCCTTTCACCTGGCGCGTGGCGACCAACCCGGGAGGGCCTAGAAACGGGCATGCGGGAGGATGCGCTTCGCGAGCGTCTTTTGTGGACGTACTGGCATGGTTTAGAGTTTCTGGCCGCTCAGTTGAATCTGAAACGGAGCTAACTCTGCCGCTTGTGCAGCCGCTCGGCAGCACGCCAATCACAGCAAGAGTCACGGCGACAACAAAGGCTCTAGCGCATGCCTTTATGCCGCGCTCGTTTGTCGACCGCTGTTTCATTTGATGAATCGTCGCCGCACCGGATTGCTCAGCCCACCGCTTACCTTGTCGATGCGCGTGAAATCACCTGGGAAGACCCTAACGATTCCGGTGAAAATCCACCCTACAGAGAATACGACAATTACTCAGCCTTATTTTTGCCGAGCATTCAGCTTGTCGAGTGTGCGCTTCAGCTCTTCCAGCTTCTGCCCGGCTTCGCCGAGTTTGCCTTCCGCGGTCAGGCGCTGATAGTCGGCAAGGTCCCGGGCAGCTTCCGCGATGAGTGCGTTCAGATCCGCTGCGGGCTGGGCGGATGGCGGGGCCCCTCGCTGCGCCTCCGCAGGCGCGGCGGTAGCCATTGATGGAGCAGTCAGCGACGAGACCGTTCCGCCAAACAGAGACGCCATTGCCGATTCGAAGGTTGGGCCGTACGCCAGCCGATCCTGCAGCGCGAGCACGACCAGTCGCAGCTCTGGCATCGGACTCCGCTCCGCCTGCAAATAAATCGGCTCCGCATACAACAGCGCCTTCCCAGTCGGAATTACGAGCAGGGCGCCGCGCCGCACATGCGAGCCTTGCTGATTCCACAGGGTCAGTTGTCCGGAGAGCTGAGCGTTCTGATCGATTCGCGCCTCGATCTGAAGCGGCCCGTCGACCAGTTTCGTTTTAGGAAAATTGTAGACCACAGACGTGCCGTATTGTGCGCCGTCACTGCGCCCGGCAATCCAGCCAATCAGATTATTCCGGTTCGCCGGCGTGAAGGGTAGAATCTCTGCGAACTCCACGCCCGTTTCTCCGGGCAGCTTCATCAGGACGAAATTTGGCTGCATCGGCTGCGTCGTTTGCTCCCCGCCCTGGCTCATGCCTACCTCGGTGGCGACGGTCCACAAATCCTCACGGTTGTAGAACGCCTCTGGATCCGTCATGTGATAAAGGCCGTAAACTTCAGCTTGAAGCTTGAGGAGCAACTCAGGGTAGCGCACGTGCTTGCGCAGCCCCGGTGGCATCATGGCCGCGTCCTTGAACAGAGCCGGAAAGATGCGGCGGTACGCCGCAATGATCGGGTCTTCCGTGTCGAAAACGTAGAACGTTGTCGTGCCATCGTAGGCGTCGATGACCACCTTCACGCTGTTCCGCATGTAGTTGATGGAGTTGTTGTCCAGACGATAGTGGGTCGAGTAGGGATAGCTCTCGGAAACCGTGAACGCATCCATGATCCAGGACAGCCGGCCGTCGTCGCCGAGGACGACATAAGCATCCGGATCGTAGGTGAGGAACGGCGCTAACGCCGCTACTCGATCGCGTATGTTGCGGCGCATCAGCAGCCGGCTGCTCTTGTTCACGTCATCGCTAAACGGTAACTTTGCGAGATCGTTTTGGTCGAGCGCGATGATCATGCGACGCAGAAAGTTACCGAGGACGATTCCGCCGTCGCCTTCATAAGAGGTGAGATTGTTGCTCTCGCCCTGCGGATAGTTGAATTCCTTTTGCCGCGTCTTCACGTAGACGTCCGTATTGGTTAACTCGCCGAAATAAATCTCTGGACGCGTCACGCTCAGTCCCGGCACCGTGCTCAGAACTGGCATGTTGCTTAAAATTAACGTAGGCAGTCCTTCCGCCGTAAATCCGTTCACTGGATTCATGGTGATGCCATAGCCATGGGTGTAAATGAGCTTTTCGTTAATCCAGTTGCGGCTGCTCTCCGGAAGCTTATCGACGTTTAATTCGCGCGCGGCGAGCATCACTTCCCGAGTCGTGCCGTCGATGTTGTATCGATCAATGTCGATGTCGGGGAAGTCATAGTAGGTGCGGATTTCCTGAATCTGACGCAGCGTGTCCTGCAGCGCACGCCAATCCCACAGCCTGATGTTCTGAAGCGTGGCCTGATTGTTTGCCGCATCCGCGGCCTCGACCGTTGTCTCAGCGGGAAACTCGCGCTGCGTTACCCGGTTTAATCCGTAGGCCTGCCGCGTCAACTCGGTGTTGAAGACGATGTAGGGCTTCTCGCGAACCAGTTCATTCGGTTTGACAATAAAGCTGCTGACGTACCAGCTGATCGCTTGAAGAGCGATATAGCAGACTGCAGCGGGAAGAATCGCCGCAATCAGCCAGCGTCCGCGTGGCAGCCGCATGGCGTTCACGGCCGCGATGACCGCTCCCAGAACCAGCGCGGCGCAGACCACAAGCATCCCTGTGAGGGTGATGTGCGCGTCCGTGTAGGTGACACCGCCGAAGATCGTATGATCCTCAAGCAAAAGTTCGAACCGGCCGATATATTCACGCGCTGCGAGGATCAGCAGCAGAAAGGCAAACGCGATCGACAGTCCACGCCAAGGTAACGTGACGTGGCGACTGAGGCGTCCGGCAAGCACGCGCGCTCCGCCGCTGATAAGAATGAAAAAGACGGCGAGCGCACAGAGAATCACGGCTAGCGTAAGCAGCCAGCCAGCGATCAGTTGCCAGGCGGGCAGTGCGAACAAAAAGAAGTTCAGCGGCTTGCTAAAAATCGGGTCTACGACGCTACCGGCAGCGCGAGGCGCGTACCAAAAGAGCGCGAGCGTCGGCCATTCCCCCATCATCGCTGCGCCGGTGGCAGCAGCAATGGCGAGCGACACGCCGAGAGCGATTAATCGCAGAACAGGTTCTACCGGCAGCTTCAGCGGCTGTCCGCCGATGAAGATCGTGTGACCTTCCGGCAAATCGGGGAGATGCGCCCGCTTGAGAGCGAGAAACGCTCCGTACAGTACGAGAAACGTGGCGGCAGCAAAAACGGCGAAGACTTCCCACTGCAGGTTAAGTGTCTTCCAGAACACCTGCGCATAGCCGAGCGACTCGAACCAGAGCAAATCCACGTAATAGGACAACGCCGCTCGACCGGCGAAGAAAATGACGGCAAGCGCGACGAGAATAATGAGGACGAAGCGACGGCTACGGCGAGGCCGCCCCGAACGCGGCGGCGGCCAGTCAATCGACTGGGGCATTACTCCACTCCGTTTTCAACATCTATTTGTTATTCGCATAATACTCCCTTCACTTCCACAGTTGCCTTACGGCTACTCGCGCGGTGGCAGGATGGTGATGGGAAATTTGCGAGAGATGTTCTACACGGAGACAGCCTGATACATTGCGCAAGAAATGTTCGAGCGAACTCTCACCCCTTGACTGCCGAGCGAATCTTTGGGGTCCCTGAAACGGCGGCTTTCAGCGCGGCGTCGGTTTCGATCAGCTCCAGGACTTTTCTTGTCATCTCCTCATCGACGTCTGGCGCCTTCCGGAGCTCCACTGGATAGCGCACCACAAGCTCTAGGCCCACATCGGCGAACTGCAAGCGCGCCTCCGGCCGCGGCGGCTCCACTTGGATGTCGACGCGGCGCTCGATCTCGCTGTGCTGGCGTTCGATCTCTTTCTGATACTTCGAATAGACTGCCTGCACGGCGGCCACCAGCTTTTCCTGTGCCGCCTTATGATTTCCATCCGGGGCAATCAGCACCACGACTTCGTGCCACGCGTACTCGGTTCCGGGGATTTGCTTAAAGAGCGGAGTGCCGGTCTGGAAAAGAACCGAATTCGAGAATACAACGATGCGTCCGGTGGGATAGAAATCCAATCCGCTCCCTCCCAGTTCCATCAAGTACATCCGGACCAGACCGATATCGACTACGTCGCCGGTGATGCCGGCCACGCTGATCCGGTCACCGACTCGGATTCCATACCGCCCAATGATGAAGAAATAGGCAGCAACCGAAAGAAGGACGGCCTGTAATCCAACCGCGATGCCGGCGGTGATGAATCCAGCAAATGTCGCGAGAGAGCTGAACTCACTGACGAAGCCCAGGGTCAGGACGATTACGATCAAGAAGCCGATCACTACACGGCGCATGACCAGAAACTGCCGGCGGCGGCGCGGGTCGCCGATATAACGGAAGGTGATACGGCGCCACACTTCCGAGAGAACCAGAATCACCGCCAGCGCCAGCAGAATCGCAAACACTCGGACGAGTACGGAACGAAGAACGTACTTGGATTCGCGGGCAATCGAGTTCCGCCACTCGTCGAAATTCGTCTTGCCATCATTCAGCACGATGATTTCCTGGCTGAGCGGGAGAAGCGCACCGGAAAGCTGTTTGAAGCGCTCGGTGAGTTCCCGGAAATTTTGGCGCTCTGCTTGGAGCTGTTGCGGGTCGGTGACGCGTGGCTGATTGGCCAGTGTCTGACTCTGCTGAATGGTTGCCCGGAGAGCATCTCGGAGCGGGGTGCGCAGCTGGTCTGCCGTGTCGCGGGTGTAGTCGGTTTCCTCGCTGATTCCGTCGAGCTGGTGCATGGCGCTCATGTAGTCATACAACGTGATGGTTTCGCTGATCAGACCGCCGGAGTTGGTTAGCGAGGGCTTGGCTGGGGCTGGCGTCCCTGCAGTTTTTTTTACGGTTGCGTTCGAAGTCAGAACTTCGGGAATCGATCGGGCCAGCTGATTGATGCTGCCTTCAAGGCCGCCAGAGATCTCGCCGTTGCTTTCCACAAAGGCGGCCATTTTTTGAATGGCCTCGAGGAGAGCCTTCTGCAGGTCCAACTCGCCTTGAAGGGCATCTCGCTGTGAAATCAGATTGCTCCGGCGGGCGGCGGGAGCTTTCGCAATTTGCGCATTCAGCTTCTCGATCTGTGACTGCAATTGATCGATCTGGGAAGACGTCCTGGCCTGCATCTGGGCCAGATTCTGCTGCTGGGTGGTCTCGCCGGATGGCGGATTTTCACCATTATTTTGCGGTTGGGCCGCAATCAACGCCGCCTCGGCCTTCGCGGATTGAAACGCGAGCCGCACCGCCTCGGCCGCGAAACTTTGCGTATTGTCCTGATAAATGGCGTCGGTGGGCAGTCCCACCGTTTGAATGCCGGTGGTGGAATGACGATACCAACTGATGAGTTGGTTCAGGTGATGCAGCGCGGCTTGGCCGTCGAGTTGAACCGGCGGCAAGAGATTGGGCGAGGGTTGCGAACTCTGTTGTACCGGAGCTTTCGGCGGCTGGGACTCTTTCGAATCTTGCGCCCACAAGACCAGCACGCCCATCAAGGATAGTGCGGCAAATCCGAAGATGCGGTTGCCGGTGCGACGCACGTGCGCGAATGAATGATGCTTGAGAGCTTCTCTCATAATTGTTTCGTTGGGTTCGCCGGTCATCGATTAGCACCGAGACGTCTAGGTCGCTTATAAAGTAGGGATCTCAGGGTTCAATAAATTCAGGGCGCGAAGTCTTGAACGCGGCCGCTCACCAACTTCCCTCGGTGCCAGACGGCTTCGATGTTATGAATGTCTTTAATTTGCGCGGCGGGGTTTCCCTCCACCACGATCAGATCCGCCAATTTCCCCGGCGCCAACACTCCACGGTCGTCAAGATGGAGCAACGCCGCAGCTTTGGCGCTGGCAAGGTTGATCGCCTGCAACGGGGTCAAACCTGCATCCACCAGCAACTCCAATTCTCTGTGCTCGGCAAAGCCGGGTATGCGGACAGCCATCGCGCCCGAGTCTGTCCCAAATCCGATGTTCACGCCTGCATCGTAGAGAGTCTTCACATTGCGCTGGTTGGTGGCGACGGATGCCTTGGCAGTTTCCACTTGTTTCTGATTGCTCAATGCTTCTTGCCGCCATTCAGGATCACGGAACTGGGCAGCCAGCGCCGGCTGTAGCGCGTGGACGAGAAATGCGTGGTTGAGCCATTCCGGATTCTCCGCATAAATGTAACTGGACTCATCCAGACCAATGGTTGGAATGTACCAGACGGAATGAGTTTTCATCAGCTTGATGAAGTCCCCATCCACCGGCTGATCGCGAACTCCGTGCGCGATAACGTCTACTCCACTATTTACTAAAGATTTTGCATCGGACAGGTAGTAGATGTGCGCCGCTACGCGCAATCCCAGCCGGTGTGCTTCCTTGATGGCCGCACCGTATACTTCCGGCGACATTTTGACCCGCAGGCTACCGTGGAAGTCATCGATCCACATTTTGATCAGGTCTGGTTTGCGCGTTGCCATTTCGTCAACCGCCTGAACTGCCTGCTCTGGCGTTGAGACACGGTACAGGTGACTGTCTCCCAAATTAAGTGGCGGAAATGGCGGAGCGCCATCTGGAATCCCGATTCCGCGGTCTGCGCCGAAAAGATCAGCGCCCGGTAACAAGCCCGAATGTAGTTGGGGCCGCAGCTCGTAGAACAAATCGGTATTCAAACCGAGGGCCATCACGGTGGTTACGCCGTAGGCCTCGTATTGCCGCAGCTGACGCAAAATGTTTGCCCGGCTGTAATTCTGCAGCCCGGTCCCAGTACCGTCGACTTGCCCGACGTGTGAATGGTCGGAAATAAGACCAGGTAAAACCGTCTTGCCGCCGTACTCGGTGACTCGTGCGGATTTTGGCCAGTGCGCTTTGTCGACGAGACCGACAGAAACAATGCGGTCTCCTTCCATCACGATCGCGGCGTGCTCCAGCGTCGGCCCGCCCAGTCCGTCAATCACACGAACATCCTTCAGGACAACGGTCTGGCCGGCTGCTGGGGATTGCGAATTCGCCGGCTTTGGCCAGAACGCCGGAAGCGCGATAAAGCCAAGAATGGCGAGAAAGGATCGAGCAATCTTTGTGTTTCTCATTTCAGATCCAACCGGAGCTACTTCATTGAAAGTGTGCTTTTGCTAGATGTAGATTAATCTGTCCCAGTTGCCGCAGATTGACCTCATTGAAGAATCGATTGAACCGGAGACTATCGGCACCTTCGGCATTGTCGCCCGATTACCGCTAGGATAGTGATTCGCGCGATAATTTGAAAGCTCTACGCGTAGGTTCTACTGCCGCTTGACTCGTACAATGATTGAAACCCTGTGGAGGTTCAGCCATGAGGCGTCTACTCTGTGCAGTTCTGATTTTCTTCGCGGCCATACTCAGTGGTGCGCAGAATCAGAGCGTTTCCGATATTCCGCCGTACAAGAATCCCAGTCTGCCGGTCGAGCAACGAGTTCAAGATCTGCTGAGCCGCATGACATTGCAGGAGAAAGTTGCGATGTTGAGCGGAGCTGACTGGATGCAGAGCGTTCCCAACCAACGGCTCGGCATTCCGTCTATAAAAATGGCCGATGGACCGCTTGGCATACGATCGTGGTCGGGACCTTCCTCCGAGACGAGCGCGGAGTTTGCCAAGACGAAAGTCACCACGACCGCCTTTCCCGCAGGCGTGGCCATGGCCGCCACCTGGGACACCGAACTGGTGGAAAGCGAGGGTCAGGCGATCGGCCAGGAAGTGAAGGCTCTGGGACGAGACATGATTCTGGGCCCGACCGTCAACATTAACCGCACTCCTCTTTGGGGTAGAAATTTCGAGGGATATGGCGAAGATCCCTATCTTACAACCCGTCTGGCGCTGGCTTACATCAAGGGAGTCCAAGGCGAGGGCGTGATCGCGACCGTCAAACATTTTGCCGCGAACAATCAAGAGTTCGAACGGCATCGGATCAATGCAATAGTTGACGAGCGCGCCTTGAACGAAATTTATTTCCCCGCTTTCAAAGCGGCAGTGGAGGAAGGCGGAGTCTGGTCCGTGATGTCGGCTTACAACCGACTTAACGGGACCTACTGTGCAGAAAATTCTGCACTGCTAAAAGATGTGCTGCAAAAACAATGGGATTTCAAGGGCTTTGTCGTCTCCGACTGGGGCAGCACCTACAGCACCGCGGGCACGGTGAATGCTGGGATGGATTTGGAAATGCCTGGCGGTGAGCCGATGAAAGACTGGCTGAAAAAGCCGAAGACGCAAGCGGCGGGCAACGGGGGCGGCTGGCTGGTCTCGGAGAAGGTGCTTCCCGAAATATCAGCCGGGAAAATCTCCACGGCCACGATTGATGACAACGTAAGCCGCATGCTGCGCGTGATGTTCATCAGCGGACAATTTGACAAGCCACACACCGCGACGGGAGAGATCGATACCCCTGAGCAACGGGCCGTGGCGCGGAAGGCAGCGACCGAGGGCATCGTACTGCTCAAAAACGCCGGCGCTTTGCTTCCGCTTGATCTGTCGAAAATCCATTCCGTCGCTGTCATCGGCCCCAGCGCCGCGGTGGCCCGGACGGGTGGCGGCGGCAGTTCGCTGGTAACCCCAAAATATTCAGTCGCCCCGCTGAAAGGCATTCGGGATCGCGCCGGTGACCGCCTGCAAGTGAGCTATGCATTGGGCGTGGGCATGGAGGGTGAAGATCCAAGCAAGGATAGTCCGGAGGCAAGGGAGCAGTTCAGACAGAAAGCCGTCAAGGCCGCCGCGAAAACGGACGCTGCCATCGTCGTGGTGGGAAGATATCCGAAACTTGAGTCAGAAGATTTTGATATCAAATCGCTCGATCTGCCTGCCGGACAGGACGCCTTGATCGAGGCCGTGGCAAAAGCAAATAAGAACACCATTGTGGTGATCAACGCTGGTGGGCCCGTCATCATGTCGAAGTGGATCGCGCAGGTTCCTGCGATTCTGGACATGTGGTATGGCGGTCAGGAGGGGGGAAATGCAATCGCGGATGTTCTGTTTGGCGATGCGGATCCCTCAGGAAAGCTCCCTGTTTCTTTTGTAAAGCAGTGGAAAGATTCTCCAGCTCACGGGCATTATCCCGGCGAGAACTTGCAGGTCGATTATGCCGAAGGCATTTATGTAGGTTACAGATACTTTGATAAGCAGAAAATAGAGCCGCTGTTTCCCTTTGGCTTTGGCCTTTCCTATACGAAGTTCGATTACAGCGATCTGAAGATTTCGCCGAACCAGACATCGGGTGCGCCGGTAGAGGTGAGCCTTTCCGTCCGCAACAGCGGCTCACGGTCGGGTGCCGAGGTGGTGGAGCTCTACGTACACGACGGACACTCAAGCGGGGATCGCCCCGTCCAGGAACTGAAAGGCTTTCAACGAATTGCTCTGGCGGCGGGAGAGTCGAAGGATGTCCATTTCAAGCTTGACCGGACCGCAATAGCCTTCTACAGCACCGCGAAGAAAGACTGGGTGACAGAGCCAGGACAGTTCGACGTGCTGGTTGGATCTTCTTCCCGGGACATTCGGGTGAAGGGTTCATTTAGCTTGAACCCGTGACCCGCCCGAAAGCCTGCGCCGCCAAACGGTTGCCCCGCTGCGCTTAGCCCCAGCTGGCGGGGATTGCTTCCCATCGAATTCATTTTGCAGGACTTAGCGCCGCGGCGTAAGATGAAGATCGCATCTTCCAGGACGAATGGAACCCCACTATTTCAGACTTGCTCGTCGCGGACTGGGCCTCACCTTAGGTCTTTGTTTGATCCTATCCTCTCCGGCGCGCTGCGGCCCAAATAGAGCAGCCGATGCCGCACAAGCGGAAGGCTTAAAGCCAATTCTGGAATACATCTCCTCAGCATGGGATACCCTGACGCGCTCCATGAGCGAATGTGAGAGCGTGGTTGATCCCAAGATCAAAGCCGCTCCGGTACTGTACTTGCCGGCGGGTTTTGCTGAACCCGATGCCCTGAAAAAACTCTCTTTGAAGTGTGACGTGCGGGTCGAGCATCTGCCCATTGTGATTCATCATCTCGGCGAAATCGATACTGCGAAGATACAGCCCCCCGGACTGCTCTATCTGGAGAACAAGTACGTAGTCCCCGGGGGACGTTTCAATGAAATGTACGGATGGGACAGCTACTTCATCATTCGCGGCCTGCTTCGCGCCGGCCGCGTCGAGTTGGCTCGTGGCATGGTCGACAATTTCTTTTTCGAAGTTGAAAACTACGGGGCCATGCTCAACGCCAACCGGACTTATTATCTGACGCGTTCGCAGCCACCGTTTCTGAGTTCAATGTTCATCGATGTATACAATGCGTTGCAAAAATCCGGGCACGCAGATCCCGTCTGGCTGACGAAGGCCTATGCCGATCTCGAAAAGGATTACGACATGTGGAATCGCAACCCTCACCTCGCCGGTGAGACGGGCTTGTCGCGCTATTACGATTTCGGGGAAGGTCCGCCGCCGGAGGCCGTGCAGGATGAAGGCGGATTCTACCGCAAGGTCGCAACCTATTTTTTCTTTCATCCCGCACTGGCGGATGACTACATTCACGAGAACTTGCCTCGAGTTGAGCAGTCAGCCGGGGGAGCGCCTTACACGCTGCAGATCTGCGATGTTTCGCATACGATGGCGCGCGCGGGTTGCGATGAGCCTCACGAATACAAGCTGAGTTCGGACTATTACAAGGGTGACCGCTCGATGCGGGAATCCGGGTTCGACGTGAGTTTTCGCTTTGGGCCATTCGGAGCCGCCACTCATCACTACGCGCCGGTATGCCTTAACAGTCTGCTCTACAAAACCGAGAAAGATATGGAGCAGATCAGCCAATGGCTGGGACGAGGAGCCGACGCTGATAAGTGGAGCAAGCGCGCTGAGAAGCGCAAACAACTGATCACCCGCTATTTGTGGGATGATAACGCGGGATTCTTCTTCGATTACGACGTAACAACGAGTCAAAGAGCCTCTTACCGTTACGCGACAACTTTTTATCCACTGTGGGCAGGGTTGGCCGCGCCAGGACAGGCACGCGCCGTCGAAAAGAATTTGACCAGCCTCGAGCGGCCGGGCGGATTGTCGATGAGCACCGAAGACTCAGGCGCGCAGTGGGATTTGCCCTACGGCTGGGGAAACATTGAAGTGCTGTCAGTGGAAGGCTTGCGTCGTTACGGCTACAACGCGGATGCGGATAGAGTCTCCTATGAATTCTTGTCGATGGTCGCGGAGAATTTTCGCCGCGACGGTTACATCGTCGAAAAATACAACGTAGTGACGCGCTCGTCTGACGTGCACGCGGAGCTAGGGTACAAGATGAACGTTGTAGGTTTCGGATGGACTAATGCGGCGTTCCTCGAACTACTGCACGATTTGCCGAAGGACATGGGAGAGAGATTGGCGGCTGAGCAAAATCGTCCTTTGGAGCCGAGACCACAGTGACCGCAGTTTATGGATGAGACGCTTGCTGAGTTTGCAACTGCTCGGCCAGCTTCAACTCAACCTCAGCCTCTTCCTTCTTACCCATGTCGCGGTAAGCCTGACCCAGTAAATGGTGAGTCGTAGGATTGTTCGGGTCCAGGGTCGCGGCTCGCTGCAAAGCGCGTACAGCTAATTCGAACTCGCCTTTCTTTTCCAGCACCTTTCCCATCAGGATGTAAGGGCCGGTGGATGTGGCGTCGAGCCAGATGGAGCGTTGCAGAAGGCGCTCGGCATCTTCGAACTTCTGGATCCGGGAATAAGCATCGGCCAGTTTGTAATAAGTTTGCGCGTGGCCGGGATTGATAGCCAGTTCTTTCTGAAACTCCGCAATCGCTTCCGGAACCCGAGATTTATATAAATACAATTCGCCGAGCAGGAAGTGAACCAATGGAAGCTTGGGGTCTAGGGCCGCTGCCTTCTGCGCGTACTCTTCGGCGACCGGATCGAACTCCTGGCGCAGCAACATTCGCGCGGTGAACATATAGCTGGCGGCAGAATCGGCGGAAACGTCGAACATCCTGGCGAATGCCGCACGCGCACTCGGATAATCTTTGGTCTGGATGTAGCAGATGCCGAGAATATAGGCAGCATCCACATTCGCCCGCGAATACCAGCCTTGCACTTTCTCGAGAAGCGGAATCGCATCTGCCGGATGTCCGCCCAGGTAATAAGAGAGGCCCAGCAACTGCGTTGCTTCAGCATTATGGGGATCCGCCGACGTGGCCTTGTTCAAATACTCGATCGCTTTAGGAAAGTCACTCTTCTTGTAATAGGCGGTACCCTGTTCGAGATCGAGGCCCTTCGCCTCTGGATGGCTAGCTTGCAGCGATTGCAAATCAGAAATAGCCTCATCGAATTTTCCCTCCTGCATCAATTTGCGCGCCGACACTAGCTCAGCGGTGGGCACCGACGCTGACGGTTGGGGTGACGGGGCGTCCGGCATTGATTGCTGGGCGAACCCACGCGGAAAACATGCCCAAAGACAGCCTGCAAGCAGTATCGATCGAACTGTCAAAATACGATGCATCGTTTGTATCCTGATGGCGGCGGCCCGGACTCCGAACTATTCGATGGAACTATCTTTGATTCATTTCTCGTTGCAGTTCTGACAGATTCTCTTTTGCCAGGGTGTTACCCGGATCAATCTGCAGGGCGCGTTCGAAATGCGACTTTGCCTCCGCAAACTTTCCCATTTCCGCCAATGCGCTCCCAAGGTTTGCTTCGGCGTTGGCGTCGGAGGGTCGCGCTTCCAGAGCTAGCAGAAACTGTTTCGACGCTCCTTCGAAGTCGCTCTTTGACGCCAGCGCGTTGCCTAGATTGTAATGCGCGTCGAAATAGTCGGGGCGGGCCTTCAAAGCCGTTTCCAGGTAAAGTGCCGCCTCGTCGGGACGGCCTACTGCTAGCAGCGCCGAGGCCATTGCATTGTTGGCAACCGCGTCGTTGGGACGAAGGCGAAGAGCGGCCTCGTATTGCTCGATGGCACGGTCCAATCGTCCCTTGGCCTGCAACATGGCTGCGAGATTGTAATGTGCCTCGAAGTCCGCCGGATTCTTCTCCACCTCGTGCAGGGCAAGCGCTTCTTGAAGTAGCATCCGCGGATCACCTTGCGTGGGATCAAAATTTACCGGAAGTACCTGCAGCCATAGATGGCACATCTCGTCGCTGGAGCGATTGCCGCTCTGTACTCGCGCCGGCGGATGGTTCGGATTCAGCGGATTCTCCTCCGAGTTGTCGTACACATACCGGAGACTCACAGTGGTGCCTTTCGGCAGCCGCACGGGTTCGGCATAGCGATACACCGCCTGCCAATTCAGGTTCCAGCGCGGGATATGAATCAGCGTCTTTCTTGTACCATCCGGCAGAACGGCAAGAGCCTGAATGTCCTTCCCCAGGTAGTGCGCGTGCGGATAGATAGCCAAGAGATCTACGTCGACGGGAAGCGTGAATTGGTCGGTAAGCAGAAAGTCGTTCTGCCCGGCGGGAATGTCGAGCTTGGCGTCGTTCTCCAGTTGCAGCAGCATCGGCGCCTTGGTCGCGGGATGGGAAGCGAAATAAAGACCAATGCTTGGCTGGATCACCTCTGTCTTCCCTGATGGTTGCAGGTGCGTGTTGAGAACCAGGTCGGTACCTTTATCGAGGCGAAGCTCCATCCCTTCCGGCTCAATGTAGGGAACCGTGCCCGGCTTCCAGAAAAGCAAGTGGCTATCAGGGTCGAAAACCTGCGACTCGAGCCGAATTTCCATCCCACCAAATCCGGCGCCGGGCGCGGCTTCTCGACGTCGCGATTCTTCTTGGCGGTCCACCAGAATATTGGCGTGGTGTACGTAGCGTTTGTCGCCCGGCCGAATTTCGACTGCTCTGACCCAACGCGTTTTCTCGATGGGCAACCGGAAGATGAAATTCCAGTAAGTATCTGTGCCTTCTGGCGGAAGGATCAACGGCTTCTCTGCTTTCAGAACCAGGTCAGGGGTTCCCAGCCGCCAGTCCTCGGTAAACTTCGGCTGCGCCGGCCGATCTGCGAGATCACCCTCGGCCGCACCCTGATCCACCCACTTCTGAATAAGATCGATCTGCGTCTCGGACAATCGCATCTCGTCGGCAAACTTCAACTCCTGCGGCTCCGGCAGCCAGGAAGGCATATTTCGCGTTCGCGTAACCTCCGCAATCTGTCGGGCGTGTTTCTTTACATCCTCGTAAGTCAGAAGCGAGAACGGCGCCGCCTCTCCGGGGCGATGGCACGAAGCGCAGGACGTAAAAATGATGGGCGCTATATCGCGATTGAAAGTGACGTTCGATTCAGCGGTTTTGGATTTACCTGCATTCGCTTCGTTCGTCGGGTGGGGAGGTCTTTCGGCGAACGCGGTTCCTAGGACGCACCCACCCAGGGCCAGCGCCATGATCCAGGCCGCCACTCGCTTACGCGCGTCATTCAGTCCAGGTCCGAGATATAGCATCCCACTCCCTTGACGGCGTTCTTGGCCACAGGTTTCCCTTTCATAGCCGCCTGGATCGCGTCGCTCAATTCGTGCGTGGTAGGCGCAGGACGCGAACTGCTGAACTCCACATACCAGTTATCGATGCGCCCGTGATAGACCAGCTTGCGTTCAACATCGAACACCGCCGCCTCCGGAGTAGTCTCCGCCTGCGCCCGCTTGACTAATACATGCTCCGGATCGCGCAGCGCAGGCAGAGCGTATCCATACTCCGCAAGATAGTTGCGGATCGACTGCGGAGACTCGTTCTTGTCCGGATAGACCAGAAAAAAACTGGTGTCATGCTGGTAGCGAGCGCTGATCTTCTGAATCACCGGAGCGTAGCGATTGGAGATCGGACAGTCCTGTCGAAGGAACACCAGTACCACAATCCTGTTCGTCCCCGGGGCAAGAGGATCCACCGCCCTACCCTCGAGATCGAAGGCGGTCTGTTGAGTTTGGGCTGCGGCTAGGGGAAGACCAGCGACGAAAACGCTGGCCAACAAACTGCCTATGAACCATGAAAGAAATTTCCCCATAATCCGCCAAACCTACTGAATTCTAGGACTCCCACTGTCCGCTGTCCATTCAGGCTCATTGCGCGGCGTTGTAACACCGGTTTTACCCTCCGCACTTCGATGGCGCTTGATTGACGTACCTTAGCATTTGCTTTGCGGCCGTGAGATCGGGATTAAACTCGAGCACGCGAAGAGTTGAAGTCCGCGCCTCGGCAACTTTTCCCTGATTGCAGTAGGCGCGAGCGAGGTTCAGACCGATGCTGCTTCGCGCTGGTGCGTGATCGAACGCCTTCTGCCAGAGAGCGATCGCATTTCCTGTGTTACCGGCTTTGGCCTCTATCACGGCGAGATTAGTGGCCGCATCTACCAGATCCGGATCGACGGCCAATGCTCTTTGATAGAGCGTGCGCGCATTCTCAATAGCGCCATGCTTTTGTTCGATGTAACCCAGAGCCGAAAGCAACGCAAGGTCTTCGGGGGATTGCTTCAAGGCTTTCGAAAGCAGGCTCTTGGCTTGGGATTCAGCCATCGTCATTCCGCTCTCGACTAACGATTCCCAGGCCAGAGCAAGATCGCGTAAATCGGCCTCCGGTTTGGCCGCCGCGGGAAAGGGAACCAAGCGCGGCAAGGAAGACTCGTGCGCCGCGTCCTGCAGCAGCCGCGGCTCGATTTGTGGCCTGCGCAAGATGCGATGGTCGGTCACCTCAGTGTGCGCGACGTCGCTGCTGGCAGCGGCCGGCATGTGGCAGGTAAGGCAATCCGGCTGATCCTCATGATGTTTGGCCGCAAAGGGTGAGCCGTGGCAAGCCAAGCATTTGCTCCGGTAATAAGCAACTCGTTCTGCGGGAGCCGGTGCTTGGTGAGGGTTATGGCAGCTAGTGCACGACATCGCGTCGCCGGACTTTTTCTTGCACTGGCTTTGCGCCAACGCTTCCACTTGACTCACCGCCCCCAGACTGGACGCTTGAGAGTCGGTCAGCACGAAATAGCGGACGTAGTCGGAAAGCTCGTCACCTGGGCGGAATTCATAGGCGTGACGACCCGGCCGCTCAATGGCCACCTTTCCTTCGAGATGGCACTGCATACAAACTTCATCCCGCCGGGCAGGAGCCAGCTTGGCTGGATTAACGATCTGTCCGCCATTGGCATGTCCAGCGCCCGGTCCGTGGCAACGCTCACACGATACGCCGTTGTGCAGGAACGGCGGCGAAGGGTAACGGTTGTCAGTATCTTTCGCGGGCGGCCGCATACCACTCACATGGCAGTGTAAGCAGCTGGCATATGCGGGAAGGTTTAACGGGATTTCGTGCGCAGTCTGATAGGCGGGAGCCATATCCCAAACGCGCTTGTTGGCATACCAATTCACTGGAGACTCGAAGAGAAACCCGTCGGTCTCGAATAGGTAGCTTCGCCCACGACGGCCCGAGCCGATAAAATAAAAGAGTTCGCGCTTACCCCGAACACCAGGATCGCCCGGCCGGTCGAAGCTCAGCCATGCGCTTCCCTTCTCGGAGTAGATGCGGTAGTGGACGCCTGATTCCTTGTGCGTGAACTCGGCCGGCGTCAGAGCATCGACAGCCGGGCCGCTGGCCTGGGCCATGGCCGTCTGTCGGTAGGATTCGTAGATCCCGGAGTGGCAGCGGGCGCAAGCTTCGTTGCCGATGTAACCGTTTTGGCCAGCATCTTGTGGAAGCGTCCCAGGTGCTGGATTCGCCATTGGATTCTGCGCCTTCGAAGCCGCCACCGACAGCACGACCAGGAATAAGAACCGCACTGTTGTCACGGGCCAGCCCCACCATGCGGAAGAAACCACGCGCCGCCTGAATGCCAATTCCGGTCCTTAATTGTATGCGAGAAAAAAGGGAGTCCCGAAGGACTCCCTTTGGGAGAAGCTCCGACTCTCTAGAAAATCAACTTCAGCGCAAATTCAAGCTGGCGCATGCCGGTGGCTGATCCGGGGGAAGCGTCGTGCTCAATGTCTGTAATCGTTCCGTTCCCGGGACAATCGATACAGGTTCCGCCGTTCTGGTTGTTGTTGAAGCCTAGCACCGGATGATTGAACACGTTGAAGGCATCCATGCGGAACTGAAGCCTTAGGCGTTCGATCAGTGAGAAGTTCTTCAAAATTGAGGCATCGGCATAAAATACCCGTGGCCCGCGGTAACTGAAGACCCCGATGTTGCCTAAATTGCCATTCCCCGGATCTGTAAATGGTCCGGTGAGCGATGTTAGGGGCGTGAAGAATTGCACGAAAGGAGCCCCTCCCGCTGGGTGCTGAAGCGACCCGGCACCGATGGGGAAGGACCCGGTCCCCTTATCGGGGCGACAAACTCCCACGTCTTCTTCGCCACCGCACTCGTTGGTGCTTGGCGTCCAAGGCAGGCCGCTGCCCCATGTCGTCGTGCCAGTGATCTGCCAGCCCCCGATTATCAAATCCTCCGCTCGACCCGAATTGCCGGCAAACATTTTTCCCTTGCCGAATGGCAACTCGTAAACCACACTGTTTACCCAGACTTGATTTCGGACCTGATCGTCCGGCCCGTAGGCGATGGCTGGGTTGTCCGGATAATACGAGCTGTCATACTTGTATGCGTGGGCAAATGTGTAATGCGAGAGCACCTGCAGGCCGCGCGAGAAGCGCTTTTCCACCTTCACCTGTAGCGCGTCATATTTGCTGCTTGCATCATTGCCCAAGTAGTTGCCCTGGTCGGTCGAGCAGCATTGTAGGACGCCAGGAACGAGCCGGGGCGCACCGGGGAAATTGGCCAGCGTATTCGTCGGATCAGCGTAACCGGAATACGTAAAGTTGTTGTAGTAGGGCCGACGGAACACCTGCGGTGTCTTGGCAGTGCAAGCTGCGTTAGCACAATATCCGACCATGGAAGGGTTATTCACGTTGTAGGTCGGCCCGTCGCCGGCGAACACATGCGTCCCCTTATTGCCGATGTAGGCTACATCGATCGTCGTCGTGTTCGTGATTTGACGCTGAACCGTAGCATTCCAGGCATCGAGGGTGGGCAAGCGCTGGGTTGTTGGGCGAATATGTGGCTGCACACAAAGCTGCGTGTTTTGTCCCGCCGCATTGAAGACCGGATTTTGATAGCAGTTTGGTCCCGACACCGGCAACAATCCATTGGCAGGAATTGGGGGGAAAGTGAAGATTGGAGGTCCCTGCGCCAAAGTAAACGCAGGCACTTCTTGACTTGCACCTTGAGCGAGCTGGGCGGCGAGCACGGGTAGGGTTTGGGTGACCGTGTGCCCGAAGTTGGAACCGAAAACTCCCATGTCGAAGCTACGACCGTAGCCCATACGAACTACTGTCTTGGGATTGAGTTGGTATGCCACGCCCAATCGAGGGGCAAACGCGTCCCATGCATTGTTAATATTGCCGTTCAACGGGATTCCGCCTTCACCCGCCACTCGGTCCAGCCCCTGAACCAGATTAGCGAACCCGCCGTTGTCCTTACCGTTGACGTACTCAGGGAAGTAAACTTCCCAGCGCAGCCCGTAATTCAAGGTTAATTTGGGAGTCATGCGCCAGGTATCCTGGCCGTAATAAAACATACGGTGTTGACGTTCCGCCGCATCCAAAGTTGTGCTGACGTAGCGGCTGACCTGGGTAACATCGCCGAGCAAGAACGTAGCCCAGTCGAGACCCCCGACTCCGCCGGTCGGTCCGCCTGACGTGGTTCGATAATCAAAGGTGTAGTCACCCGTACGCCCAGCGTCGCTCGGCACACGTAGGTTCATAGCGTACCGGAAATCGGCACCGAACTTGAATTGGTGGTTGCCGTGGATCTTTGTGATATTCGCGACCCATTGAAATTGCTGTTCGCTCTCCGTCAGCGGGCAGTTACAACGTGCCACCCCTAACCCATCGCCCCAAGTCACAGTTGAACCCCCGAAATTCCCACCGTCTCCAGAGGAACTCGAGGGGGTTTGATTCAAAATAAAGCCACCCCAGCCGGAAGTCTCAAGCGCTTGAGCTCCGGTTAAGTTCGCATTCGGAATTCCAACCTTAGTCATTGGAGTCGCCCCGACGTCCGGTTTCGACGCGATCGGGTTGTACTTGAAATAGCCAAAGCGGAAGTCCGCCAACAATGTAGAGCTGAATGTTTTGGTGACGCCCGAGGCCAAGCTGTAGTTATGCGTTATCGAGCTTCCGGATAAGCCGCCGGGTCCGAAGCCAACGCCCTCAAGCGCACCGTATGAACCTTGGCCGGCGACATTGAAATAATCCAGGCTGAACCGGCCAAAAATCTGAACCGTAGGGGCGGCGCTGAAATCGATTCGGGTGTCGAAGCTGTCTTGCTTGTATGTGCCCGATCCCGAAGCAATGTAATTATTGAACACCTCTGAGTTCGTTGGCGCAGGAAAGAGTGCAAGGATGTTTGCGGCCTGCGGAGAGATATCCGTGATTGGAATTTGGTTCTTGGCGTATGGAACCCGACTCAGACCACCATCCCCCGCCACCGGCTTGAAGACTTGCCCGCCAAGAATACCTAAGGTTGTGCTTCCACCTTGCTCGACATTGAGATACTGGCTTAAATCGCAGACACCGCTGGAAGTCGCGGGATTGCAGGTCTTCTGGGCTTCTGCGGTTGGCACAGTCAGGAGATTCGTGGTTCCGTTGGTTTCTCGTGTAGCCTGATAGTCGCCGAAGAAGAACAGCTTGTTCTTGATGATCGGCCCGCCAATGGTCCCGCCGAACTGCTGCCATCTATCAGACGGAATGAATTTTCCGGTAATTGGATTGGCAGCGTACTGGGTGAAGGGGTCGCGAGCTGCAGTTGCATCCGTGCGGCGAAACCAGAAACCCTCGCCGTGAAAGTCGTTGCTGCCCGATTTGGTCTGAACCGTGACTACGCCACCCAACGCCTTGCCAAATTCAGCGTCGAAATTCTGCAGGTCGATCTTGGTTTCCTGAATTGCATCCAGGTTCGGGTTCACCACGATAATTCCGAGGATGGGGTCTTGATTGTCCGTACCATCGAGTTCGAAAGCGGTGCCACTGAAATGCTGACCATTGACAAAGATTTGCTGGCTGCCCTGGGGATTCTCCGTCGCGGCATGGCTCCAGCCGACCATTTTCTGAGTACCCGGGGACAGAAGTTCGAACGAGGTGAAGTTGCGGTTCATGACGGGTAGATCTTCTACGTACTTCTCGTTGAACTCGATGGAGACGTCAGCCCGATCCGTCTTCAGCTGCTCGGCTTCAGCCGTTACTTCCACCTGCTCACTGGCCGAACCCACTTGAAATTGGCCGTCGATGTGCGCGGCCGTGTCGGCAGATACCGCAACGTCCTTAAACTCAAGCACCTTAAAGCCGGGGGCCTCGATGCGTACGGTGTAGAGATCAGGCATGAGGTGGGTGACAGTATAATTGCCGCTTTCATTGGTTGTGGCTTGATCGGTCGTGCCTTTCCCCTGATCCAACACTGTCACTTTTGCGTTACCAACAGCCGCGCCCGAGGGATCTGTTATCGTACCGGCGATGCTGCCGAAAACCGCTTGGGCGGATACTTCCGGCGCGCACACGGTGCAGAGAAGCGCAAAGGCTGCCACAGCCGCAAGAGCTGATCCCTTCATGACGACCTCCTCGGATTTTTCGGTGCTGCCCCAGAACTGCGGAAAACTACACTTGGATTTAGGCGTGCAGTCCTAATGCAAAAGTACTATTGAGTTAAGTTACTCTACGTTTCATACCGTTACAGGGTGTAAACTGCTGAACGCGCTGCCAGATACCTAAGGCCGTTACTCCATTTGTCACATGGCTTTGACGCACAGCTACGACGCTGGACGAGAGCAATGCTTCCAACAAGTAGATAAACTTATTAATAGTCATAGCCTCCGCGGCTCCGAATCTCTGTGTAAGTTGCTCCGTTACCTTGCAGAACGCGCCCTCGACCATCCTGGCGTGGCGCTGAAGGAGTACCAGATTGCGGTGGAGGTGCTAGGCCGGTCAGGCGGCTTCGATCCCCAAAGTGACTCGGCGGTGAGGGTGCAGGCAGGACGCCTGCGCGTGAAACTGGAAGATTATTACGCCCACGAGGGGCAGGACGATCCAGTTGTAGTCGAACTGCCCAAGGGATCATATGCCCTGACGTTTCACGCGCGCCCACCATCCACCAGGTTCGCTGAACCCCCTCCGAGGGCTGGAAAAGACGATCGGAGGCGAGCAATTCCTCCCTTGATCCAGCATCCGTCGAACCGCGGGTTAGTGATCGCGGTTATCGTGCTTTCGATATTGTTAGCGTGTGCCTTGCTTCTGGCAGGTCGTGAGCGCATGCGAGGCAGTACGAAGGCTCCCGTTCCCGCCCCCTACCAGCTCTTCTGGAGCCGCTTCGTGAATGGCTCGCAGCAGCCTTGGGTGGTCTTCAGCAACGGAAGCTTTGTAGGACGGCCGGAGACCGGCATGCGGTATTTCAACCCTTCGGCTGACACTGGATCCCTGATCCTGGATCACTACACCGGGGTAGGGGAAGTCTTGGCGGTTCATCAACTTGATCGAGTTTTCGTTCTTCTCAATCAGCCGCTCAGGGTGAAACGCGGCAGCCTGGTTTCTTTAGACGACGCCAAAAACAACGATCTCATCTTCGTCGGCTCTCCAGCCGAGAATCTTGTCCTTCTGGATATTCCGGGATCTCAGGAGTTCGTTTTTCAACGAATCGCGTCCGGGCCCCGCAATGGCGACTTGGGAGTGCTCAATGCACACCCGCAGCCCGGCGAGCCGCAGATCTTCCTGGGGAGTCCGGCCAACAAACCCACAACCGAAGACTACGCCGTGATTGCATTGGTGCCAGGGATCGATCCCGCCCGATCTGTCCTCATCCTTGCCGGGACCACTACCTTCGGCACAGAAGCGGCAGCGGAATACGTGTGCCGAGAGGATTCACTGGAAGAATTATTGCGACGCCTAGGAGTATCCCGGGCCGCCGACCTGAAGCCGTTTGAGGCGCTGCTCCATGTGAAGGTGACGCATGGAGTTCCTGTCATGACTGATCTTGTGTCAATACGCAAACGAGGCAACTGAAGCATTTTCCCGAGGAGACCGGCTGACACTCTGGAAGCCGTCATGCTCTCCACTAGGGTGCGGACGATACTGGTGGAGTAAGATGAGGATCCAGTTCAGCAGCCTTTCTATATTCCCCAACAGCCTCCGTTTTCACACCTTTCTGACTCAGGGCTAAGCCGAGCTCGTAGTGCGCCATCGCGTAGGAAGGCATGATGCGGATGGCGCTGCGGAACTGAGAGATTGCCCCATCGAGATCGCCGACTGTGAGTAATCGCCGACCAGAGTTGGTGGCGAAGGTCGCGGCCTGCAGATCGGTTTTGGCCTTAGTCATTTCTGCGCCAGCTTTGCTTTCGGCCGCGGCTCCTGTCGTATCGCCTAACTGACGTAGAACACCAGCCAGGGTCGTGTGAGCACCGGCAAAATCCGGATCGAGTCGAATCGCATGGCGCAGCGCATCAGCCGACTCAGGCAGCTTATTCATCTGCTTCAGAACCGTGCCCAGCGTGTAGTAGGCTTCGGCGTAGGTTGGCTGAATCTGAATCGCCTGCTGCAATTGCTCCGCCGCGCCAGCAAAATCGCCCGACTGCCACAGGGTAACTCCCAAGCTGTAGTGCGCGTCCGCCAGTTGCGGGTCGAAGCGGATGGCCTCCTTCCATTCGGCGATGGCACCGGGCAGGTCGTCTTTGAGCTTGAGAGCCAAGGCAAGGTCGTGATGCAGGCTGGCTCGTCCCGGTTCGATCTTGAGGGCGACGTGGAACTGCGCCACGGCGGCATCGAAATCCGTCTTCTGCAAATACGCCGTTCCCAGGTTACCTTGAAAGCCGGCATCGTCGGGCCGAAGCCTGATGGCTTCCTGAAATTCCTTGATGGCAGCGTCGGCTTCCCCGCGTTGCAGCAGAGCCAAAGCTAAATTGTTGTGAGCTTCAGGGTCCGATGGCGTGAGTTCCGCGACCTTGGCGAACGCAGCGATAGCGTGATCGGGATCGCCGCGTCGCTGCAGCAAAAGACCAAAGCTGCGCTGCACAGGGGCGAAATCCGGTCTCAGCTTGACCGCTTGCTCGAAGGACCGCAGGGCCTCGTCGGGATTGGCCTCCGCCTCGAGGGTCGTGCCGAGGTAATACCAGGCCATCGCGTCCTGGGGATCGAGCTTCAGCGCGCGCTCCAGCTCTGTTTGCGCTTTCCGTTGCTGGCCTTCGTTGAAAAGAGTCACGCCGAGATGAAAGTAAGCTAGCTCGAACTCCGGATTTATCTCTAATGCGTCTCGAAATTCCTTCTCTGATTCTTCGAGTCGTGATTGCTGAGCCAATAGAGAGCCGAGTTCGTCGTGCAGTTCAGCCTGCTGTGGCGCCAACCGCGTTGCCTCCTTAAACTCCACGATCGCATCGTCAGTCTTCTTTCGCAAACTGAGCGCGCGCCCAAGCGCTTCACGAGCCTGCCATTGTTGCGGTGCTATATCAACCGCCGAACGGAACTCGCTAGTTGCCTCATCCAACAGGCCCTTCGCTTGCAGAGCCTGACCGAGGTAAGCGTGAGCAATGGCCAATTTCGGACGAAGTCGCACCAGCGTCCGGAAATGGACGATAGCGGTGTCGACATCCCCTTGCTCGAGCAAAACCTGGCCGAGCATGTTCTGCGCGTCGGCACTCTGCGGATTGAGTCGCACTGCCTTCTCGAAGGCGGTGCGAGCTGCTTTCAAGTCTCCTCTCTGCATGGCAGTACGGCCGCTCTGGTATGCCGCGGCACTGCCAGTGCTTGCAGGGGCCTGCGCCGCCGCTGCGATTCCGCAAACTATGGCGACAGCGACAAGGCCGAAAGAAAATCGAGAGAGATGCATCGTAGTTGGCAGTCGCACGCGAAAGCACAAAAGCGGAAACCGCGCCTATCGTTTTAGCTTTGGATTCTTGTCGAACTGCATTGTGCGGCTGATTCCTTCGCCTTCCTTCACGAAGATCAACTGGTTTGCCTTCACATCCTTTAACCTATCCACCAGGCCGCTGGGCCACCGGATTTCCAGAACATCCACTTTGTCCGCTTTCCCCAAGCCGAAATGAATACGCAAATCGTTCTGCGAAATGTAACTTCCACCGCTGCGCACTTCGTCAATCTGTTGGTGAGGCTTTCCTTCTCCTGCAGGATGCGTGACGCAAGTAAGCCGCGCTCCAATGCCGCTGCGGTTCGACTTCGTTCCGATGGCGCGAATCTTGATCCAGTTATTATCCAGCCTGGAATCACAACGCAAGAGCTGCGGATAGTCGTTCACCGTATTGACTACGACGTCGATGTCCCCGTCATTGTCGAAGTCGCCGAAAGCACAACCGCGGCACGGTGCGGGGTCGGAAATTCCAGGTCCAGCCTGTAGGGAAATGTCGGCAAAATGACCGTTATGCAAGTTGCGATAAAGCAACTTCCGCTGAGGATAACCGGCCTCGGTCTTTAGCTGCTCGACCTCGGGATAAACGTGGCCGTTGCAGATGAGAATGTCAGGCCAACCATCGTTGTCGAAGTCGAAAAAGCCGCAACCCCAGCCCAGAAATTGCGTGTGCGCTCCCAAGCCCGCGGTGAAGGTGGCGTCTTCGAAATTGCCTCCGCCCTGGTTGTGGTAAAGAGAAGGTGTGTCGCCGGCGAAGTTGGTCTTGAGCAGATCGAGGTTGCCATCAAGATCGTAGTCGGCCGCGGAAACGCCCATGCCGGCTTGCGGCTTGCCGTCCGGACTCAAGGCACAACCGGCTTCGATAGCAATGTCTTCAAAGGTTCCGTTCTTTTTGTTGTGATAGAGCGCGCTGGCGGTGGAATCGTTAGCCACGTAGATATCAGGCCAGCCGTCATTATCAAAATCAGCCGTAAGCACTCCCAAGCCATAGGTGCCGCTCGCGCGAAAAATTCCCGCCGCCTCGGAAACATCCGTAAAGGTACCGTCGCCATTGTTGTGGTAGAGGATGTTTCTTCCCCCTTGCAGACCCGGCGGCCCGCATGCCACCAGCACGCCCTTGTAAAGACAGGGCCCTGACTCCGGCACGGGTGCGGTGGCGAGGTCCATGTCAATGTAGTTGGCAACGAAAAGGTCGAGGCGTCCGTCTCGATCGTAATCGACAAAAGCACAGCCGGTGTTCCAGCGCATGCCTTTGCCCGCCACTCCCGCCTTCGGACTCACGTCCGTGAAGGTTCCATCTCCGTTGTTATGGTAGAGAACATTCTTCCCGTAGTAGGTTACGAAAAGATCATCCCAGCCGTCATTGTCATAGTCTCCGACGCAAACCCCCTGCCCCCAGCCGGAGTGCCCGAGTCCAGCCTTGGCGGTAACATCGGTAAAGGTGCCATCACGATTATTGCGAAAAAGATGAGAGATAGGTTCACTTCCAGCCGAAAACCCCTCCAGCCGCCAACCGTTCACCAGGAAGATATCGAGCCAGCCGTCGTCATCATAGTCGTAAAATGCGACGCCACAGCCGGTCGTCTCTAACAGATATTTGTTCTTGTGCTCGCCGCCAAAAAACGTCTTCACCTGAAGGCCGGATTCGCGAGCCACATTCAGAAAGCTCACGCCCAGTTCCTTGTCATCGACAGAATTCTTCAGCGCACTATTTTTCTCCCCGGAAACCGCACCCGCTTGCATCCCTGCGGGACGAGACAACCCTAAAATGCTTTCGAGCGACAGGACGAGACCCGATCGGCTGAGAGATTTCAGGAATACACGGCGTGAAGAAGACAAGAGGTCGGTACCTTCGCAACTCGGGTCGTGCTAGAATTCGCCCCTAATTCTTATATTCAGTGAACTCCTACTTTGCAAGCTCCGCATGGCAGCAGGGCGAGAGTGACGGTGCACGGTCTCCACGTCACGCTGGATTGCCAATCCCTCTAGATCATCTTACCGATCATCTTGTTGCTGATCGCCACAAGACGCGAACGTTTGTTTTTATTCCATTGATCATCCTTCTTTTGCGGTTCGCGAGCGCTCAAGCGCCTGAACTGGGACTCTCACGAACTGTTCATACCTTCGAGTTTCTTCCCGTAGTCGGGACGCGAGCAGGTTTGTTCGCTAATGAATCCGGCCGTCTCGAAGCCTGGGTGTATCCGCTGAAATTGTTTCGCGATTTTCATCTCACTTTCCATGTATCGAATCGCGCTCTACCTGCCGAAAGTCTCGCCCGCACGCTAAGTGTCACCCCATCGTCTGCGACGTTGGTCTACAGTGGCGATTCATTTCGCGTCCGCGAGACGTTGTTCGTCCCTGTGCACGACGCCGGCGCGGTGATTTTGTTCGATGTTGAAACCGCACAACCTCTGGACATAGAAATCGGGTTCGTAGGTGATTTTGCAGTGGAATGGCCAGCGGCGATCGGCGGAACGTATCAAGAGTGGGATGAGGGTCGTCACGCCATCGTATTCGGCGAAGAAACGAAGAAGTTTGCAGCATTGGTGGGCTCTCCTACGGCGGACGAAGCCCGGGTTGCTTACGAGACCAACTACTCATCGTCGAGTGAAACTTCGTTTCGCCTGGGCGCAACGCAGAAGGGGCACGCAACAAAAGTGCTGGTGATTGCCGCTTCCGTTGCGGGATTCGGCGAAGCGCAGACAACTTATGAGCATCTGACAGCGTCTTATCCTGAATTGCTGCGCGATTCCTCCGACTACTATGAGAGCTATCTTGCTCGCACTGTAAATCTCGCCCTTCCCGATACCGCCTTGCAGCAGGCCTACGATTGGTCGCGCATCAGCATGATCCAGGGACTCGTGACCAACCCTTACCTAGGCACGGGACTGGTCGCAGGATACAGGACCTCAGGCACGAGCCAGCGTCCGGGATTTGCCTGGTTCTTCGGTCGCGACTCGCTGTGGACTTCATTCGCTCTCAATGCGTCCGGAGATTTCGCAACCACTCGCACCGCGATCGAGTTCGTCAGCAAGTATCAACGCGACGACGGCAAGATTCCGCATGAGATTGCGCAAGGTGCGAGTTTTGTTCCCTGGTTCACAGATTTTCCTTATCCCTACGCCTCCGCAGACGCAACCCCACTGTTTATCATCGCGACCAATGACTACGTGACGCAGAGCGGCGATTTAGCGTTCGCTCGCGAAAGCTGGGATCGGATTTGGAAGGCTTACCAATTTCTGCGATCTACCTACAATGACCAAGGATTTCCGCAGAACGCCGGCGTGGGACACGGCTGGGTGGAAGGTGGTCCGCTGCTTCCAGTGATGACCGAGTACTATCAGAGCGCGCTTGGCACCGAAGCTCTGCGTGCACTCTCTCATCTGGCGGGCTTGGTCGGAAAGGATGACATAGAAAAGGACCTGGCTGGAGAATTTCACAACCGGCAATTGGCGCTCGATCAAGCTTTCTGGTCACCGACGAACAATATTTATGCCTTTGCCTTGGACAAGAACACGCAGCGAGTGGATGAGCCCAGTGTGCTGGCTACGGTCGCCATGTGGTTCGCCTTACCCGATGCGACTCATGCCGAAGAAATGATCACTCGACTGGCTGACTCCGATCACGAGACGGATTGGGGAATGCGAATCATATCCTCTCGTTCGAAACTCTACGACGCTGCCGGCTATCACTACGGATCGGTGTGGCCGCTGTTCACGGGGTGGGCGTCGGTGGGCGAGTACCAATATCATCGCGCACTGCCTGCCTATTCGAATCTTCGCGCGAATGCTCAACTGGCGCTGGATGGAGCGCTCGGCCACGTCACGGAGGTTCTGTCGGGCGATTACTACCAGCCGCTTTCCACCAGTTCGCCGCATCAAATCTGGTCGGCGGCAATGGTCGTCAGTCCAATATTGCAAGGGCTGCTCGGGCTCCGGACGGATGCGCTGAATCATCACATTACTTTCGCGCCCCATGTGCCTGCTGACTGGACATCGTTCGCCGTTCACAATGTTCATGTGGGCGCGGTGAGTGTTGATTTTCAGTATCGCAAGTCTGCTGATGGCATCGCTCTTGATGTAACGCGGACCGGGACGGGCGATTGCTGGGTTGAATTCTCGCCCGCCGTCAGCTCGCGCGCCCAGATTGCCTCGGTAGAAATGAATCATAAGCCGCTGCCATTCGATGTGCAGCGGCATGATGAGGATCAGCATGTGTCGATGCGATTCTTCGTCGCCGACGGTCCGACTAGCATAGTCATCCGCACGAAAAATGATTTTGGAATAGCATTAGCAAATGAACTTCCTCCGCTGGGGAGCACGAGCCGCGGATTGCGTGTGATTTCTGAAAAATGGAACTCAGCCCGCAACGTCTGGACGGTTGAAGTTTCGGGTTTGCCGGGCAGGACGTACGAGTTGAAAGTTTGGAATCAAGCCGAGATCCGTTCGATAGAAAACGGAGATCTTACCAAGCAAGGCACAATTCGCTTCAACATGCCGAACGCGCCCGGCGAAGACTACGTGCACCATGTTCTGCGCATCCGTTTTGGCACGTCCTAGGAGTTTCGGTCATGAGAGAGAGTGATCGGGTGCGGTTCTCTCTCGCTCCTAAGCGAATCGCGAGAACCACTTTGGATTTTAGATGGAGGCTGTACCTATGAAGAAAACCCTACGATGGGTTGCGCTGTGGGTTCTTTCTTGTCTTCCGTGGCTGCCAGCTTATGCGCAGATGTCTTCTGGTGCTCCGGATGGGGGAGGCCATCCCTGGTGGCAACACGCGGTCTTTTACGAGATTTATCCTCGCAGCTTTGCCGACAGCAACAATGACGGCGTCGGCGATCTGAGGGGGATCGCGGCCAAGCTGGATTACCTAAAAGACCTCGGCGTGGATGCCATCTGGATTTCTCCCTGCTTCCCATCGCCACAGGTAGATTTCGGCTACGACGTTTCCGATTATGAAAATATCGACCCCATGTACGGAACGTTGGCGGACTTTGATTTTCTGGCCAGCGAGGCGAAGAAGCGGGACATCCACATCATTCTCGACTTTGTGGTGAATCACACGTCGGACCAGCACAAGTGGTTCCTGGATTCGAAATCGTCGCGCACGTCGCCCTATCGCGACTGGTATATCTGGCGAGATGGAAAGGGGCCGGGACAGCCCCCCAACAATTGGGTCTCGACCTTCGGAGGCTCGGCGTGGAAATTCGATCCGACCACAAATCAGTACTATTACCATTTTTTCTATCCGGAGCAGCCGGATCTAAACTGGCGCAACCCCGCCGTAAAGGATGCCATGTTCGATGTAACCCGCTGGTGGTACAAGCGTGGTGTGTCGGGTTTCCGTCTAGATGCCGTGGATACGCTGTTTGAAGATCCGAACTTGAAGGACAATCCGATTCGGAAGCCTGGCAAGAATGCTTTCGGAGATCCCTTCGAGGAGAACAAATACAACGGGAAGCTACCCGAGGTTCACGATGTGTTGCGCGGGTTACGCCAGGTGGCGAATGAATATGATGCGGTATTGATCGGCGAGACCTGGACGGCTGACGTAGCCGAACTCAACCAGTACTACGGCAAGGGCAATAACGAATTGCAGTTGCCCATGGATTTTCTTTTCACCATGGTCAACAAACTGTCGCCCGCGGAATTCCGCAAGCAGATTGCCGCGGTGGATGCCGCGTCCGGCTGGCCGACGTTCGTGATCAGCAATCACGACATCGTCCGCTCCTATGATCGCTACGGCGATGGCAAGCACAACGACCAGATCGCGAAGCTGATGGCGGCGCTCTATCTCACCTTGCGTGGAACTCCGATCATGTATTACGGAGAAGAGATTGGCATGAAAACAACGCCGCCGACCCGTCAGGAAGATGTCAAGGATCCGATCGGTCGCAAAGGATGGCCGAAAGAAAAAGGGCGGGACGGCGAACGCACCCCGATGCAATGGGATGACAGCGAGAATGCCGGCTTCACGAAGGGTACCCCATGGCTGCCGGTTCCCCCAACCTACAAGACGCACAACGTGGCCGACGAATCGCAAGAGCCGGATTCGATATTGGAGTTCTACAAGAGCGTGCTTAAGCTTCGTCACGCGAACAGCGCGCTGCTCAACGGTGACTATAAGGCGATCAACGAAAGTAATGCGAACGTGCTTTCGTACTTCCGCGTGTATAAGGATCAAGCGGTAGTCGTTTCATTGAATATGTCTGACACGCCGCAGAACATAGACCTCGAACTCAAGCCGAACGGCTTTGCCTCAGCTAGTGGTCTGCTGGCCACTGGGAAATCAGCAGCCAAAGGAGACCAGGTTTCGCTGGAGCCTTACGGAGTATTCATCGGCGAGCTTCACAAGTAACGATCAATACAACAGGACAAGATACCTTCCGCTCGTAACGGAATACACAACGCGCTTGGGGAATACTATGCTAGAGGAGTAGCAACTATTCTCCGAGGTTAGCGCTACGTGATTCCACGATGAGCCGTAAGGCGTGTGTCATCGGGGCCGGGCCAAATGGGCTGGCGGCGGCCATCGTATTGGCCCAAGCTGGCGTGCAAGTAGACGTGTTCGAAGCAGCTTCGACACCGGGCGGGGCTGCTCGCACTCTGGAGTTGACTTTGCCAGGTTTTCGGCACGACTTCGGATCAGCTATCTATCCGCTCGGCGCAGGTTCGCCATTCTTCTCGTCGCTGCCTCTCGCCCACCATGGATTGGAGTGGATTCACTCACCCGCTGCCCTGGCTCATCCTCTGGATGACGGGACGGCGGTGATGTTGGAACGTAACCTCGGCGAAACACGAGACTCTCTCGGGAACGACGGACCAGCGTGGGACAAGCTCATGCGTCCGTTCGTCGAGCAGTGGAGTGAATTTGCGCCAGAGGTACTGCGTCCGCTTCCGTTTATCCCCAGACATCCATGGCTGATGGCGCGTTTTGGAATGCTGGCGCTGCAGTCGGCCAAAGCCGTTGCTCGCCGATTTCGGAGCCCACGAACTCAGGCTTTGTTCGCGGGCTTGGCGGCTCATTCTTTCCTCAGTCTGGAGGAACCGTTGAGCGCGGCTTTTGCAATTCTCATGGCGGTGCCCGCACATGCCGTAGGTTGGCCGTTTCCTCGCGGAGGCGCGCAGTCGATCACCGATGCCCTATGTGGGGTTCTCTCGAGCTTCGGGGGTAACGTGAAGACTTCATCGGCGGTCGAGAGTTTGTCGGCATTGCCGAGCTATGACCTGACTCTCTGTGACCTGACTCCTCGCCAGCTTCTCAAGGCTGGCAGTCAAAGATTATCTGACGGATACAAACGACGGCTGGGAAGATACCGTTATGGTGCTGGCGCCTTCAAAGTGGATTACGCCCTGAATGCACCCATTCCCTGGAAGGCTAACGATTGTTTGCGGGCGGCTAGCGTGCATCTGGGCGGAAGCTTCGAAGAGATTGCTGCCTCGGAAAAAGCGATTCGAGACGGACAGCACTCCGATCGTCCGTTTGTTCTGTTGGCTCAACCCAGTCTGTTCGATAGCTCGCGAGCTCCAGCGGGCAAACATACGGCTTGGGCTTATTGCCATGTGCCGAATGGCTCCAAAGTAAACATGCTTGAGAAACTGGAGAATCAAATTGAGCGTTTCGCTCCTGGCTTTCGCGAGTGCATTTTGGCGCGGCGTGTCTTTTCTCCAGCAGATCTTGAGAACATGGACGCGAACCTTGTGGGCGGCGATATTGCTGGCGGCGTCCTGGACATTCGTCAGTTTTTGTTTCGCCCAACCTGGCGACACTACGGCACGTCCGCGCGCGATATCTACATTTGCTCCGCATCGACTCCCCCGGGTGGAGGAGTACACGGCATGTGTGGCTATCATGCGGCGCGGATGGCGTTGTCCAGACTGGACGGGTTGACCACGTGAGGACCCCGATCGCCGCCAGTCCTCACTCGCGCGGACCGGTCGTAGGCCATTCGATGGCACGGATGGTGCCATTCGGTTCGCGTTCCAGCGTAGGAGCATAGAGTCCAATAAATTGCCGGTGCCACCAAAGACCTGTGCTCCGTTTTTCGGACATTTTTGTAAACCAATATTGCCAGAGCACGGCGCGCACCTTTTGCGGCGGTTTATTTGGGAAAGGATTGTCTTTAAAAAGGCTGAGAACATCCTTGTCGTTGGACAGCAGGCAGACTTCGGTTCTGGGCACAATCGAATAGTCTTGCCAAGAGCCCAACGACGCAAACCACAAATTCCAATCGAACCTCGGCTGATACGGCGCGTAAATCCCGGGCGGTTTGCTAGGGTCTTGCGGCTTATAGCGGAACGGGTACGGCACCCAGTTCTGACCATCCTCCGAGCCCTGGAATTCGATCTCGTACCGGCCTCGCGTCATGATCCCGAAAAGACCGTAACGATTGGCGATCCGGAATGGCTCCAGCGCCTCCACAGGCGCCGTCGGCAGCGGCAGAGGGTAGAACATCCAGATCAACTGCGCAGTCGAGGCGTAGAAAATCCATGCCAGAACAACGCCGGTAAGAGAAAGCTTTAGGGTTTTAAAGCGCCCACGAAAGCCGGCAAGAGTCTGTTCTTGGCTTTGCTCAGATTCTGCGATGAGAGATTTCCTCCATCCTGGGGTAAGAAGCACCGCAAAAAGCGATCATCCAACAAGAGAAATCCTAGCGTCAGAACCAGGTAGTTCAGAAATGTGTAGTTGGCCGTAAGGATGATGCCCAGTTCCCAGGGAGTCACAATAAAGAAGCAGACGATGTGCCAACGGCGTGGCAGAAATAACATCCAGACCAAAACTAGTTCCAGTGCAAGGGTGGCGAAGACGGAAGAAGCGTGGAACCAGTGCGGCAGGTGTTGCACGTACCAGCCGATCCACGTTGGCAGCGGACCGTTTTGATAGTACTCATCCATCGCCGTAAAGTTGCGCCATTCGGGATCTCCGCCGGCGATCTTCGCGACGCCGGACTCGAAGTAGATGCGAAACCATTCCCATTGCAGTAGGAACAGACTGGCGCGAGATGGTGGCGACGCCACTCCGACGCCGGGACGGAAACCGGGCGGAGCGAAGAAAAGCGCGATGAAACCCGCTTCGAGCAACATCCCATCCGATTGATAGCCGGAAAAATCCTGCGCGGCGCTCACAAACGAAAGAAAGCACACAAAGCAGATCCCCAGCATTCCGCGCGGGCATACATTCAAGATCAGCAGCAGAGCCGCGCCCATGCCCATCCAGCACAGCAAAGTCAGTACATGCGAAGAGCTCGAAAGCCAAAGCAACGTTGGAGCAAACCAGATACCGCGGCTATAGCCCAACGAATGCACTACTGCCCGCAGATATTCGCTTGCCGGCAGAATCCCGTCCGAGCCAATCAGCCCACGGATCTGAAAAACCAGGGAAAAGAACGCGGAAAAATAAATGCCGCCGAGTGCCCGCAAGAAGAGCCATCGTGGAGCGAGGCGGTCATTGGCGCCATGCTCCACGTCCAATAGCCGGGGGATGGACCGAACCCACTTCATGAACGTCGGGCCATTATACCGACGAAGGAAATACGTCCACGGCAAGCCCGTAACCAGACCCCGAATGGCACTTACGTAATCTTCTGTTAGTAACCACTGCCGCTACATACTGATGACTGATTATGAACAGCCTCCCCCAAACCCGCCAGCCGTGGCGTGTTCCGCGCGCCCATCTTGAAGGCAATACTCCCGCTGTGCTTCGGTTCCCAAACGGACAGCGTATCGGGGCTAACATCCAGGTAATTTCTCTGACCGGTGGTCTGCTTTCGCTGCCTGCGCCGGTCGTGCAGGGATCGCGAGTCAAGTTGATGTTTCTGACGGGAGAGGGCTCGGTGCTTGGAGGAGCCGAAATGCTGTGCCCGGTCACCAATGTGTTGCAGCCGTTCCGCTTCGTTTCTCTGGCGGCCGACGATCACCGCCGCCTTGGAGCTCTCATCTGGGGGCAGTCAAATCAGAACAAGTTTGAGCAGGATTGGATCGAGAAACTCCGGACGGCATCGGGGCAGCTCAAGGAGGCCCGGCCGGGGAGATTCAAGCTGGCAGGGGCGGTTGGTCTACTGACAATCGGTGTGGCCGCCGCTGCATATCTGCTGCACTTCGGCTTGCTGAAGTAGATGTGTTGGATGACATTCTCTCGAGATGACCCCGCTCAACACTCGCCGATGGCCCCGATTTCACGTACATCTACCTGTTGTCATCGCGGCCAAACCCGCGGCCACCGAGATTGTTGTGCCCGGACTGGTTTGTGAGTTAAGCCGCGCCGGCATGGAACTCTACGGTGGGGTCAATCTGCAGCCGGGCGAACTGATGGAGGTCGAGTTCCAGACATCGGGCAGAGTCCAGATTGCCGGTGTCGTTCGCAATCGCTCGGGCTTTTGTTTCGGACTTGAATTCTGTGAAGTGCGGACAGAACCAGAAGACGGGCCGGATGTTCTCCGGTCGCTCATCGTCGCCAGGCACGAAGCCTATATCCGGGAAGTGCAACATAAGATCAACGAGTCCCTGCAAGCGGTGCTGGAGATCAGAAGATGTCGCAAGGAAATTGATGTCTTAGCCATAGCTTTAGAGGAGCGGCTCAAGCAGCGGGAGAAGTAGTCTGGCACAACGAGCCAGCGATTCCCACGGTCGTTCGGCGAAGGACCTGACCACCTACCACCTCGGTACGCACTATCTGGGCTCTGTCCCATCCAGTACGTCCTTCACATATCGCGTAAGCACGTCGGCGAGACCCTCGAAGCGCGTCGTGACAATATCCAAATGGCCTCCCGGCACGATCTCAACTTCGAATTCATCTGCCAGTCTGCTCCAAACCGAAATCGGATTCTTGGGAAAGTACGGATTGTTCTCGGCTCCTACAAATTTTATTTTGCCTTTGTAAAATTGGGGCTGATAATTCCTCAACGCTACGTAGGCACTCTCTTTGACGCGCAACATTGTCCGCTCCAACGATAGGCGAGACTTTTCCGGAAGGGGATTGCGGCGGCTGGGAATGATCGTGATCCCCAGTCGGTGTTCTAGCCCGCGGACGACGTATGACATTGCACGACGAGGCCGCATCTTCTTTACTTCGGAAATATGTCGTTTTATCCGCCGTCCACTGAGCCAAAGCCGCTGCCCCTTTGACAAGAAGTGGGGATCGGGGTAGGTGTCCACCAGAGCCAACAGAGCGACATTTTCTCCAGCCTTGGATAGGCGCTGCGCCATCTCCAGCGTAACCAGACCTCCGAATGAATAGCCGATCAGAATGTAAGGGCCCTTTGTCTGAAGCTTGTTCAGTTCGGCGAGATAGAATCCGGCCATATCCTCAATGCGGTCCAGCGGCTCCTCTGTCCCGTCAACACCTTTGGCCTGAATTCCGTATATCGAATGACCGGTATGAATACGCTTTGCAAGTTGGAAGAAATTCGGATGACCACCAAGACCGTGTGCAATCAGAATCGGCGGTTTTTCGTTTCCCGCCTTCAGCCGGACAAAGGGGGAAAGCTGCGGAAGCACAGGTTGTTCGAGCACAGAAGCCAAGGCCGCGATCGTCGGGGCGTGGAAGATGGTTGCACTCGGTAGTTCGCGCCCACACTCCCGTGCAATATCTTCGAACAACATGTCGGCCGCGGAAAAACTGCCCCCGAGTTCAAAGAAGTTCTCTTCGATCTCGATGGATGATCGCTGCAGCAGCCGCTGCCAAATCGGAATCAGGATCTCGGCTAGCGCCGGCGCGAGCTTTGGAGTCACACCCCTCTCCGATCTAGTGGATTCAAAGGAAGCCATTGAAATTTGTGCCAGGCTCCCTTGATCATACGAGCCCGCCAGTTCGAGGGACAACTCCGCGAACTTGGCGAAGCCCTCGAACGTTGAACCAAAGTAACTGCGAGCGAACTTCGAATGGACGGGTTGGGCGATCTACACCTCAGATGCAGTCTAGTCACACGGCAGGGCTGGCATTTGAAAGGATGATATCTTTTGGTTAGAGGAGTCTGTCGAACGGGACTACCACGCCGTCTACGAGACAAAGACCAATGAAGACCTGCCGGCAATTCTACATCGATGGGAAATGGGTCGATCCAGCTGTGACCCATGATTTCACAATCATCAACCCCGCCAACGAGGAACCGGTCGCGGTTATCTCGCTTGGAAGTGCCGTAGATGTTGACCGCGCCGTGGCCGCGGCTAAGCGCGCTTTCGAGACGTATTCGGAGACCAGTCCGAAGGAGCGGTTGGAGTTACTACACCGCATCATCGAGGTCTACCAGTCAAAGATCGGTGAAATGGCTGAAACGATTTCGCTGGAAATGGGCGCGCCTATCACGCTTTCTAGAAAGGCCCAGGCGCCTGCGGGACTGGCCCATTTGCTCGAGATCGTGAAGGTGCTGGAGCACTTTCAATTTGAAGAGCTCAAGGGCTCGACGCTGATGCGCAAGGACCCGATCGGAGTGTGCGGACTGATCACTCCATGGAACTGGCCCATGAACCAGATCGTCTGCAAAGTAGCACCCGCACTGGCTGCCGGCTGCGCCATGGTCCTTAAACCCAGTGAGATTGCGCCGCTGTCGGCTTATCTCTTTACGCAGATCCTGCATGAAGCGGCCGTCCCACCTGGCGTCTTCAACCTGGTTAATGGCGACGGTCCGACGGTCGGCGCGGCGATTGCCTCTCATCCTGACGTGGCGATGGTTTCCTTCACAGGATCAACACGAGCCGGCGTGACGGTCGCTGTCGCCGCTGCCCCAACGGTAAAACGGGTCACGCAAGAGCTCGGCGGCAAATCGGCAAACATCCTTCTGGACGACGCCGACCTGGAGAATGCAGTCAAGCATGGAGCACAGGAATGCTTTCGCAACACCGGACAGTCCTGTAATGCTCCTACCCGGATGCTTGTTCCTCGCTCCAGAATGGTTGAGGCTGAGGTCGTGGCCAAACAGACAGCCGAGGGCACTATCGTTGGCGATCCATTTAACAAGGAGACTGGTATCGGCCCGCTAGCGAGCAAAGCTCAGTTCGATAAAGTGCAGCGTCTAATCCAGCAGGGCGTGGCGGAGGGTGCGAAGTTGGTGGCTGGCGGCCCCGGACGCCCGGAAGAGATTCACAAAGGCTACTTCGTGAAACCTACTGTGTTCGCCGATGTCCGCAACGACATGACGATCGCGCGCGAGGAAATCTTCGGCCCCGTTCTTTGTATCATCCCTTACGAGAACGAAGACGACGCTGTTCGAATTGCCAACGACACGCCCTATGGTTTGTCAGGCTTCGTAACTGGCGGAGACCTCGAACGGGCTCACCGGGTGGCCAAGCGACTTCGAGCCGGCAACGTGCATATCAACGGCGCCAGAATCGACTTTGCCGGTTGCTTCGGCGGTTTCAAGCAATCGGGCAACGGCCGCGAATGGGGTGAGGCTGGGCTGGAAGAATTCCTTGAGTTGCAAGCCATCTTTGGTTACGCCAGCGGTGCAAAATAAATCCTGAAAGTCTTCGACTCTGCGTTGGCGGCGGTAGCTTACGATGGACGGGATATAGGGAGAGAACACATGGCACTCGGAACCGGATGGTCCCAAACCTGGACTTATTTCGAGGGACAGTGGCACGAGGGCAATGTGCCGATTATGGGTCCGCGCACGCATGCCGCGTGGCTTTGCTCCCTTGTCTTCGACGGAGCTCGCGCGTTTGAAGGGGTCACTCCCGACCTCGATCTTCATTGCGCGCGGGTGAATGATTCCGCAAAGAAGCTCTATCTCAAACCGACAGTCTCGCCTGACGAATGGGTAAGGCTGGCGCGGGAAGGAATCACGAAGTTCGATAAGGACGCGGCGCTTTACATCCGGCCCATGTACTGGGCTGAAAAGGAAGGGCCGTGGGTGCAGGCGCATGATCCCGACTCGACGCGCTGGTGTCTTTCCATCTACGAGGCGCCGATGCGCGTGCCAAAAGGCTTTTCCATTACTTTGTCCCCCTATCGCAGGCCGACGATTGAAACCATGCCAGTTGACGCCAAAGCTGGATGTCTTTATCCCAACAATTCGCGCTCGCTTTTTGAAGCGCACGAGAGGGGGTTTGACAATGCGATCGTGTGCGACATGCTGGGCAACGTCGCCGAACTCGCCACCTCCAATGTCTTCATGGCAAAGGACGGCGTGGTGCTGACGCCAATCCCGAACGGAACATTTCTGGCAGGCATCACGCGACAAAGGGTAATTGGACTCTTGCGCTCAACCGGGGCGAAGGTGGTTGAGCAAACTCTCACTTACCAGGATTTTGAGAAGGCAGATGAAATTTTTGCGACCGGAAACTATTCGAAGGTAGTTCCCGTGACTCGGATCGGCGACCGTCCGCTTGAGTTCGGCCCTTTCTACAAGAAAGCCAGAGAACTCTACTGGGAATTCTCGCACTCATGACCCAGGGCTCCGCGGTCGAGTTTCTCCTTCCCATCTGGCAGCGCGTGCTGCAGCGGCCGTCTATCGATGTGAACGAGAATTTTTTCGACCTTGGGGGCAATCCTTCGTCAGCCGAAAGGATATTTGCTGAGATTGCAGGGGAGTGCGGCCGGGATCTAACCCCACTTCTGATCTATCGAGCGCCAACGCTCTCCACTCTTGCAGCACTGCTCGAACAGCCCGACCCCCCGTCAGTTCCACCGCTCCTTTTGCTGAAGGCTGGGCCCGACTCTCCGCCAATCTTCATCGCACATGGCATCGGCGGCACGGTCTTCGGTTTTTTCCACCTCGTGAACAAAATCGAAACTTCGCACTCCATTTACGGTATGCAGGCGAGAGGGATTGATGGGGTGAACAAACCATTCACCACGATCGAAGCGATGGCACAGTTCCATCTCGATGCCATCAAGGAGCTGCAACCAGCCGGCCCCTATATGCTGATCGGCTACTCCCTCGGCGGGTTGGTGGCACTGGAGATAGCCCAACGTTTGCTAGCCGGCGGCGGAAAGGTAGCCCTGCTGGCGCTCGCGGATTCTTATCCTCACAAAAATCACCTCTCTGCTAGGCAACGTCGGCACCTATCCCTCCGTGCGACCAAACGCCGAGTGGGTTCGCTGATGAAATCAGCCCAAGGCAAAACTCGAACGCGCGCTGCGTCAGACCACGACCGAAACCCGGGGCACGGGAGCCGTCATTTTGCCCCACCCACTGACGGCGTGCCCCAATGGATGGAGGACGCGGCGGACGTTGCATGGGAGCGCTACGATCCTCAGTTCTATCCCGGCACCATCAAGTTTGTGAAGGCCCAGATCAGCACTTATTTTCCTGACGATCCGGTCGCGGTGTGGTCCCACTTGGCAGCTGATTTTGAAGTCGAAACCGTGCCTGGCGATCACGTGGGAATGATAGCGGTGCACTTTGAGAGCCTCGCTACAGTACTTAGCCGTTATCTGAAGGAAGCATCGGAAACTGCACTGGACGAGATGGCTTGAATTTTCTTGAGTAGTCCCGAGACGGCTTTACGGCTACTGTAGCTCAAGCCATACTAAGCGATAAATGATCGGCTTATTGGCCATGATGCTAGGACTCTCGCGACGATCTCGACATGAGCCGCGTAGGCATGTTCTCCCAGGGGAGCCAGCATCGCGAACCTCACTTCAGCCGTCGATCCGCGACTCAAAGGCTGGATGCGATGGACCCATGGGCGGCGGGCCGACTTGGATGGCAATTCTCCTTTCGTGCCCGAGGACGAACGGCTACCAATTTTCAGTGGTCGGGGGCGACTTGCTTCTCCTTGAAAGTGGCTGGTAAGTACCCAAAAGCGGTTTCCCGGATCGCGGCGGAAGGCTTACTACCTGATGTCGATTCACGAACACCTCCCGCCACAGGCAAGAAAGCAGTTGAAGGAAGTGGGATGGGCGAAGGGATTGGAACTGGCCAAACTTGCACGGAGGGACCGGCAGCACTTCGATTGTGCAACCTGGTTGCACCGGGCACGAGAGATGCCCAACGAGGATTTCAAGCGGGAGGTCGAAGGGGAATTGACGGGAAAGGAAACGGAGCAGTGGGAGATTATCTATTTCAAGCTCTACCAGAGCCAGATGCCGGTTATTGAGCGGGCGATAGAGACGGCGGCTCTCATGCTGGGAAGCGACCGATCCAGAGGCTATTGTTTGGAAATGATCTGTGCCGACTTCCTGGCCGGAGCCAACCTGGACCACGGAGATCCAGAGATGCTGCTGTTCTCGATGTGAAGGTTCTTCAGGTTTCTGCCCGAGGAGCAGCGACAGGTATTTCTCGAGGACGTGGGCGAGAAAGCATCATGAACCCGGGTCGCCCGAACCCTTCCCGCCTGCGGCTGGATCCGATTTCTACGAGAGGCTGCGGCAGCAGGTCCTGCGTCGCGATGCCTGGCGATGTCAATCGTTTGGGACGATGTCGAATCTTGAGGTACACCACACGAAGTTCCGCAGCCATGCGCGTGACGACTCGGACGCAAACCTCATCACGCTCTGCACCACATGCCATGCCCTCGTTCATCGGAAAATGCTCGCCATAACTGCGGCTGACAAAGCAAAAAGCCACGATCTCTCAAAGTATCCGGTTGCAAGACCCTGTGATGCAGTTGCAAAAACATTCACCCTTGACAGCAGTTGCGAACGGTGTAAGGTTGGGCAAGTGATAGTTTTTTCCTTCCCGCACGTTGCACGTCGCTGCTGGAGGTGCCTACGCGACAAAATGCTTACGATCGAAACCAGCCTAGAGATCCAAACCAAGGAAGACAACGTGAGGACCAGTGTTATGAAGATCAGTGTTATGAAGATCAGTGTTATGAAAATGAAATCGCGGTGTTTCGTGGCCGCTCGCCGAACCCAATCACTTTACGTATTCCTCTTCACGTTGGCTGTGCTCGGCATGGTTTGCCTTGCCAACGCACCGCTCCGAGCAGATCCGATTAACCCACTTTACGACGTCACCGGAACGATGACCATTACCGGAAACAATGTCTGCACACCGTCGCCATGCCGCGAAACCATCGATTTCTCGTTCTTGTATGGTTACACCTACAACTCAGCTTTTGGTGTTTACGATGCGTATGTCGTGCCCAGCAGCATCAGCGTGAGTTCCTTTGGCGCGCTTGGTTCTTCTTTTGGTTATTCAGGGCAAATTGGGAATCCACAACCGGGCTGCGACAGTCACGCTGTCATTGGGGAGCCTGCGGACGCCAATTACATGCCGTTTCTCGCGGGAGGGACCGAAATCGACTTGGATGCATGCGGAAACTTGCAAACCACCCCGGTTGCCCCTTCATTTTTTGTGAGTGAGCTGTACAGTTGCGGAAACGCGACTTGCGAGAGTGATTTTGTCCCCCCGAGTTTGCACGGAGTGAACCCTGGGATCTTCCTTCCTGGGACTGTTCAAACGAACGTTGCAGCGGTTCCAGAAGGGGGCACACCCTTGGGTTATCTTGTGATTGCCTTTGTACCGATCGGCTTGGCCATACTGCGGTCAAGACGCGAATCGTCCCCGGTAGCATCCGGATAGCGCGGCTGGGCGAAGGGCTACGCTGGGGCCGGTAATCTAAGGAACGCCTTATGGTCTACGTGGACCCGGCAGAAGATGGGCGATTGCAGAAGGTAACCCGCGAGGGTAACGCACCAGTCGGGAGATGGTAGGCAGGGCTATCACGGCTTGGCCGGACGAACGATATCTGCTCATCGAAAACCCTCGTTCGAATCGTGGCCGCTTTTGTTCGTCGGTGGACCGTGGCACCGAGTTCTGGAATCAATTCGTCCAAGACAGCCTGCTAGATTGGCTAGGGCAATCTGAGAGGCATCACGGAAACTACGGTTGCTGGTTTACCAGGTACGTAAGAACAGTTGTATACGTTCTGGCTGGAAAGCGCGATTCGTTGAAATATGACTTGCTTACGATGAAGCTCAACTCCTGTATTAACGCTGGCCACTCCTGCCCAAAACCAAACGCAGCGATCATTCGAGAATTTGATCACGCTTTTGCACACAACTGCCATGCCCTCTTTCGTCGCTGACCAACATGACAGACGGTTGCGCGCCTGCGCGCCTAAGCGTCACGGAGCGGGAATCTGAATATCGGAAACGATATTTGAGTAGCCGCTCTCCTCATTGTTCGAATTCACCGCGGTCGTTGCATAACAATAGTTGGTGCCGTCCGCGACTGAAGTGTCCGAATACGTCGTGACCGTGTCGAGCGCGGATCCATTGATCTTCGAGTAAGCGCCGCAGGAACTCAGGTAGACCGCACGATAAATGTTGTAACCCGAGATGTCCGGTGAAGAGCTGGCGCTCCACGACAAGTTGACGGTGTGTGTGGGCGCCGGAGTGCCAGTACCGGTGAGGGTTTCAGTCGCAGCTGACGATTGAGCATTGCTTGTAAACGTCAGCACGCCACTAGCTGCCCCAGACACCAGCGGACTGAAGGTGATGGTAAACGCCGCACTCTGTCCCGCCGGAATCGTAATCGGGAGTGCCAAGCCGCCCACTGTAAACTGAGAATTGCTCGTGCTGACGGCCGTAACAGTTACGCTTGCTCCGCTGGCAACGAGGCTCCCGGAGGCTGTTCCGCTCGTCCCTATGACCACGCTGGCGACCGCCAATGTCGAAGGAGTGGGCGTCAACTGTCCAGCCGCTGCCATTCCCGTACCGGACAGAGGGAGGTTCAGCGTTGGATTCGACCCATTCGACGTGATCGTCACGCTACCATTGTCGCTTCCGGCTGACTGCGGAGTGAAGCTCACACTGAAGCTTGTGCTCTGTCCCGCCCCGAGCGTCAATGGCGTGGTGATCCCGCTCAAACTGAAGCCCGGCCCGCTGATTCCCATCTGCGAAATGATGACGCTCGATCCGCCGGTATTGGTCACGGTCCCTGACAGAGCCTGATTGTTGCCCACCTGCACGCTGCCGAAGGCGAGACTCGTGGGACTCGATCCCAGCACTCCTGCCGCAACCCCAGTACCGGACACAGGAATAGTTAGCGTTGGATTGGACGCGTTCGACGTGATCGTCACGCTGCCGTTGCCACTTCCGGCTGACGCCGGAGTGAAGCTCACACTGAAGCTCGCGCTTTGTCCCGCCCCGAGCGTCACCGGCGTAGTGATCCCGCTCAGGGTAAAACCCGTCCCGCTGATTCCCATCTGCGAAATGATGACGCTCGATCCGCCGGTATTGGTCACGGTCCCTGACAAAGCCTGATTGTTGCCCACCTGTACGCTGCCGAAGGCGAGACTCGTGGGACTCGATCCCAACGCTCCTGCCGCAACCCCAGTACCGGACACAGGAATAGTTAGCGTTGGATTGGACGCGTTCGATGTGATCGTCACGCTGCCGTTGGAGTTGCCGGCTGACTGTGGATTGAAGCTCGCAGTGAAGCTTGTGCTCTGTCCCGCTCCGAGCGTCAATGGCGTAGTGATCCCGCTCAAACTGAAGCCCGTCCCGCTGATTCCCACCTGCGAAATGATGACGCTCGA
>Ga0182015_10000221_pt1 | contig 83000 bp, 73 predicted proteins | sample 712P3MmetaG_FD_120478 | JGI IMG/M metagenome (GOLD analysis project Ga0182015, IMG submission 120478) | Permafrost microbial communities from Stordalen Mire, Sweden - 712P3M metaG | ecosystem: Environmental > Terrestrial > Soil > Wetlands > Permafrost | place: Sweden: Stordalen | collected...
AGCAGGCAGAGATCCTGTCGGTCACCGTCTCGCCGCAGTACTCCGGCTCGGCCGCACCGAGCGGGCGGGTCACGATCAAGGGGTCCACGATCTCGTTGTGCGTGATCACGCTTTCCTCGGGCACGGGCTCGTGCGCCCTGTCCTCCTCGAGGCTCGCCGTCGGCGGCTGGCGCCTCTCGGCCACCTACGGCGGCAACGCGGACTTCGCCGCCTCGACCTCCGCCTCCCAGACCCTCACCGTCGTCGAGGCTCGAGGAGTGCTCGCACCGGCCTAATCGGCGAGGATGCCGGAAGCGACGACTCCCGCCCTCAGCACGATTCGGCGCGATTCAGCACAGAATGGGATAGCCAAGCTCCACCGCCTCTTGCTCGTACTCGAGCAGACGGTCGTATCGAGCATCCTCGATCGCCACGATGTCACCAAGCATCAGGCCGGCCCGGACCTCGGCCCATCTCGGTGCCGTTGCTACCGCCCGCAAAGCACGACGCAGGCGTTCGACGGCTGCGGATTCCGTCGCGATTGCCGTGACGAACGGAATCGAGGGGCTCCGCGGTGTGAGAGCGAGGACTCGCAGGAGTACCGCCACCTCCGGCCTGTGCCGGCCCACGTACGCGTAGGTGACGTTGTCCACACAGGTCGCGTCGGCTTCGTCGCGCGCGACCAGCTCGAGATTGCCTGCTTGGCTGTCGGTCTCGGTAGCGCTCCCGAAGAAGGGAGATCCGCCTGCGATCTCCGCGATGGCGCGGCGAGGAAGATTCATACCTGAGTTGGAGTACGGGCCACCAAAGACCAAGCGGCAACCCTGCAGATCGGCCAAGCACTGATACCGCGCCTTTTGGTGCACGACGAAGACACCGCAATGTGTGGCCCCTTCGCAGTATTGAGCGTCGTAGACCGGAGCGGCCAGCACCTGAGCCTGCGAGCCGAAGAGCTTGCGCAGCGGATAACCGCAGATCTGACTGAAGAGCAGCTCGGGCTCGATGCGCTCGGGCACCGTCTGTCGGGCAAAGTCGAGTCTGTCGGGAGCATGGCTGCCGCCCGCGTCCTTGAATTCGACACCAATCGCCCGCCAGAACTCCGCCTTCGCGGCGCTCAGCTCCACCAGGCCGTAGAGCGGCAGGCTCGCCTTTGTCGCTGCAGGCGAGCCGTCCGGCACGACTTGGGAGCCGGTGCTACTCGGCGGCGTGGCACACGGCCTCGACATTGTTGCCGTCGGGGTCGCGTACGAAAGCTCCGTAGTACTGCTCGTGGTACTCGGGCCAGACCCGCGGTTCGTGGAGCACTTCGGCGCCGAGGCCCCGTGCCGCATCGAAGAAGGCCTCGACGCCTGCCCGGTCCGATGCCGCGAAGGCCACGTGGATCTCCCGGTTCGGTTCGCCGGAGGTCAGCGGGCCGAGCCAGAAGGTCGGCCGTCCCTCGACGCCGTAGCCGATGACCTCTCCGAAGTCCATGACGCGGGCACCGCCAAGCGGGGCGAGGACACGATCGTAAAACGCGGAGCTCGAGCTCACATCGGCGCACTGGATCGAAAGATGGTCAAGCACGCCCGGGATCATACGACCGCCGTTCGCCTCTCTGCTCGGTCGTCGCGCCCGGTCAGGCCTCGACGCCGATCGGCTCGACCTGCACGGGCGGACCGGCCGGCTCGACCGCACTGCCGGTCGTCCGGATGAGGCAGATCGCCGCGACGGCGGCGGCGGCCAGGAGCGCCGCGCTCACGGTGAAGGCGGTCGTGTAGCCGTGCACGAGACCCGCCGCCAGAGCGGGAGCGGCGTGCCGGTGTGCGACGAGGTAGGTCGCCGTCGCGGAGGCGGCAATCGTGTTGAGCAGCGCCGTACCGAGCGAGCCGCCGACCTGTTGGGTCGTGTTGACCATGGCGCTCGCCACCCCGGCATCGCTCGACGCGACGCCGATGAGGGCGGTGCTGTTCAAAGGCACGAACACGAGGCCCATCCCGACGCTCACGATGATCTCCGCCGGAAGCACGTGCGTGAGATAGGCCGTGTGCACCCCGACCTGGGTGAACAGCGCAAGGCCGAACGCACCGAGCACCAGACCGCCGGTCATGAGGGCACGGGGTCCGATTCGGGGCAGCAGGCGGCTCGCCAGAGTGGCGCCGCCGATGATGCCGACGGAGAACGGCAGGAAGGCGAACCCGGTCTTGAGCGCCGAGTAGTGCAGGCTGCCCTGGAGGTAGAAGGTGAGGAAGAGGAAGGTGCCGAACAACGCGATCCCCACGAGCAGGGAGGCCAGGAACGAGCCGCCCCGGTTGCGATCGAGGACGACCCTGAGGGGGAGCAGCGGGTGCGTCGAACGCGTCTCGAGGACGACAAAGCTCGTCAACAGCACTACGGCGGCGCCGAGCAAGGACAAGGTGACCGGGGCGCCCCAGCCGTCGGATGCAGCTCGGGTGAAGCCGTAGACGAGAGCGAACAGGCCGCCGGTCACAGTTACCGCCCCCGGAAGGTCGTAGCGACGGTTGCCCTCTGCTCGGCTCTCTTCGATCTCGAAGGTAGCCAGCACGGCCGCGATCAGCGCGATCGGCACATTGATCAACAGGGTCCAGCGCCACGAGGCGTACTCGGTCAGCAGCCCTCCGAGGATCAGCCCGATAGCCGCGCCGCTGCCGGCGATGGCGCCGTAGACGCCGAAGGCCCGGGCGCGCTCTTGGGGCTCGGTGAACGTGACGGTGAGCAGCGAGAGCGCCGCCGGCGCCATGACGGCGGCGAACGCCCCTTGCAGCGCCCGGGCGCCGAACAGCATCGCGGCGTTCTGCGCCAAGCCGCCGAGGGCAGACGCTCCCGCGAAGCCCAGCAGGCTGATGATGAACATCCGCTTGCGACCGACGTAATCGGCAATCCGACCCCCGAGGAGCAGCAGGCCCCCGAACGCCAAGGTGTAGGCCGTCAACACCCATTGGCGGTTGGCGACCGAGATGTTCAGGGCCCGCTGGGCGGACGGCAGCGCGATGGTCACCACCGACGCGTCGAGCACGATCATCAACTGGGCGATGCCGATGATCCCGAGCGCCCGGAAGCGCCTCGGGTCGCCAGCCACTGCTTCGGTCGACGGCGTCACCGTGCCGAGGATCTCGGAAGCAGAACTCATCGGGTCTCCTTTTCTTTTCGGATGAACAAGCGGCAGGCCACTACCCCGATCGCAAAACGAGCGTCGTTGGACTTCGGGCCGTGCCAGGAATATAATCGGAACCGTGGTTCCACTTGAACTATACGGAATGTTGGTTCCGTTTGTCAACCGGGCAACCGAACGGCGCCCATCGTGAGCGAGACGACCGAAGTGAAAGATACCCCCGAGAGCGCGAAGAACCTGCGTGCAGATGCGCGGCGTAATCGCGCCCGAGTCCTCCAAGCCGCCGAAGCGGTCTTCGGCTCCGAGGGCCTGGCAGTGCCGATCGACGTCATCGCCGAACGGGCCGGCGTCGGGGTGGGCACGATCTACCGGCATTTCCCGACAAAAGAAGCGCTCTTCGAGGCGATCGTGCTCAGCCATTTCGAGCAGCTCGTCATCGACGCCCGCCAGCTCGTCGATGCCGATGACCCGGCCGAAGCGCTTTTCGGCTTCATGGCCCGACTCGTCGGGGAAGCCGTCGCCAAGCGGGATCTCGCCGACGCGATGGCCGGCGCCGGCATCGACCTCAAGGCGGCGGCCTCCGGGTTCAAACATCAGCTCGAGCACGCGATGGGCGAGTTGCTCGTCCGGGCGCAGCTTGCCGGCAGCGTGCGGGCTGACGTCACCATGGCCGACCTGATGGGCCTCGTCGCGGGCACTTGCACGGCGACCGAGCGCTACGGCCCCGACCCGTGTTCGCCGGTCCGGATGCTCGACGTCGTCTGCGACGGCCTTCGCCAGCCGCTCGAGTCGAACCGCACGGCCGGTCGCGCCGGGTAAACGGCCCTTGGCTGGCCGTCGCAGGTTCGAGAAGCCTCCCTGGCACCTTGATGCTGCGCGAGACTCGACTTGAATGGCTGCGCGACTCAAACGCTCGATGGCCCGGGCAGCTGCGGCCCGGCAAAGTGACCCGGCGATTGCCGCCCTGAGCGGCCCGCTCGAGCTCGCCCGCCGCAGGGGAGCCTCCAGCGCCCTGTTCCTCATCGACCTCAACAATTTCCACGTGCTCAACAACGGCCTCGGCCGCGCGTTCGGGGACGCTGTCCTCGGAGTCGTCGCCAAGCGGCTCGAAGTGACCGTGCAGAACCTGGGCCACGCTCAGGGGTGCGGCGCTGACAGGTTCCTGGTGTTCGTGAGCGAGACGGGATCAGTGCCGGCGGTCGCTCCCATGGCCGCCAGGTTGATCAGCGCCGTACGCATGCCGATCCACATCGAGGGAGACGACGGGCCTCCGGTCGTGGTCTCCGCCAGCATCGGGAGCGCCCTCGACGACGGCTCCAGCCCCGACGAGCTCGTGCGCCGCGCCGATATCGCGCTCCACGTGGCGAAGGCGAAGGGTCTCCACAACCACGTCAGCTTCGAGCCGGCGATGCGGGTCGGAGCTGAGGCACAGGCACGCCTCGAACGCGAGCTGCGGGAAGCGCTCGATACCGAGCTGCTGTTCCTCGTCTACCTGCCGAGCGTCGATATCGCCACCGGCAAGGTCACGGGCGCGGAGGCACTTCTTCGCTGGCGGCATCCCGAGCGCGGGATCGTGCTCGCCCGGGACTTCGTGCCGCTCCTCGAACAGAGCGGAACGATCATCGACATCGGGAGCTGGGTCCTTCAGGAAGCCTGCATGCAGGCGGCAGCCTGGCAGCGCCGGGAGATGGGCGTCGAAATCCACGTGAACCTCTCGGCGCGACAAATCCGGGCCGACGTGCTCCTCGGAGACCTTCGGGATGCCCTCGAGACGAGTCACCTCGACCCCTCCCTGCTCGTGCTCGAAGTCGCCGAGTCGACCATCGTGGAGGACACGGCGGCCGTGACGGAACGCCTCGGCGAGTTCAAGGCGCTCGGGGTCCAGATCGCCCTGGACAACTTCGGGGCGGCCTACGCGACTTTGAGCCAGTTGCGGCAACTACCGCTCGACAGCGTCAAGCTCGACCGCTCCTTGATCGCCGACCTCGGCAAGCAGGACACCGGCACGGCGATGGTGCGCACGCTCGTGACGATCGCCCATGGCCTCGGGCTGCAGTCGGTCGCCGAGGGCGTCGAGGACGAGGAGCAGCTCAAGGAGCTGCGCGACGCCGGCTGCTCGGGAGCATTCGGCTACCTGTTCTCCCAGCCCGTCGATGCCGACGCGATGGACAAGCTCTTCGAGGAGGCTGACCCGGCCGTACAGGCGCTCTCACGCCACAGGATCGACTCGAGCGCCGAAGGGGCCGTCGACCCCTCCTGAGGGCCCGATGGGCGGCCGGGCACGCGCGATCCCCCGACGCGCGGCGTTACGAAACGGCTACGTTGGCGGGGGGCGCTCGGCCCCACGCGCCTTTGGCGGGCGTGCCAAACCGGATGGACAACGTCGTTCACCCAAGGGGGTCTGCGAAGGTCATGAAGCAAGCAAGGAATATGCGCAATTCGATGAAGGCGGCAGCCGCAATCGCCGTGGCCGCTCTGCTCATGGCGGCCTGTGGCTCGAGCTCAACGGCGACCACGACGACGACGACGACGACCACCCCTGCGGGCGGGAGCACCACGACGACGGCGGCGGCGAAGTCCTTCCTCGCTTGCGAGGTCACCGACACCGGCGGCATCAACGACCGGTCGTTCAACGCCTCGGCGTACCAAGGTCTGAAAGTCGCCGCGGCGGCGGTGCCCGGCCTCACCTACCGGTTCCTCTCGTCGACCTCGACGAGCGACTACGTACCGAACATCAACCAGTTCATCGCCGACAACTGCGGCATCATCATCACCGTCGGGTTCGACATGGCCGCCGCGACCCAAGCCGCTGCCAAGGCCCATCCGGCGCAGAGGTTCGCCATCGTGGACAACACCTACGTCCCCGCCATCAAGAACGTCCTCGGCCTGTTCTACAACACGGCCCAGGACGCCTTCCTCGGCGGCTATCTCGCAGCTGCGATGAGCAAGACGGGCAAGGTCGGCACCTTCGGCGGTCAGGACATCCCGCCCGTGACCATTTACATGGACGGCTGGGTGGCTGGGGTCCGCTTCTACGACCAGCACAACCACAAGAGTGTCGTGGCGCTCGGCTGGACGCCGGCGAAGGGCCGGCCCAAGGCCAGCCTGAATGGCAGTGGTCTGTTCACCAACGACTTCACCAACCAGGGCCTCGGAAAGACCGACGCCCAGACGCTGATCGCGCAAGGCGCCGACATCATCTTCCCCGTCGCCGGCTCGGTCGGACTCGGCGCCGCTGCTGCGGTGCAGGCCGCCGGAGCGGGCAACTACATGGAGTGGGTGGACACCGATGGCTGTGTCTCGGCGCCGCAGTACTGCTCGCTGTTCATCACGAGCGTCACCAAGGGTATCGTCGCCTCGGTCAGCTCCGTCGTCGAAGCCGCCGCCAAGGGCAGCTTCAAGGGCGGCAACTACAACGGCGACCTGGCCAACAACGGGGTCTCGCTCTCGCCGTTCCACGACTTCGCCACGAAGATCCCCGCCAGCGTGAAGACCGAGCTGGTGAAGCTCCGGACGGGGATCATCGCCGGGACGGTCTCTGTCGACCCCAACAGCTATCCGGTGGGCTGACGGTCGTTTAGACAGGCGCCAAGCGCGCCGGGGGGCTAACAAGCCGTGACTCGCACGGGGCGCAGAACCGGGCCAGGCCCAGACCTGGTTCTGCGCGCCGCGGCGAGGACGAGCGCACGATGAAGCTGCAACTCGTCGACATCACAAAACGCTTCGGCCCCCTCGTCGCGAACGACGCCATCGACCTGACCGTCGAAGAGGGCGAGATCCACTGCCTGCTCGGTGAGAACGGTGCCGGGAAGAGCACCTTGATGAACGTGCTCTTCGGTCTGCTGCGGCCCGACTCGGGCGAGATACGCATCGACGGTGAGCCGGTCCGGTTCGCCAACCCCGGTGAGGCCGTGCGGCACGGCATCGGCATGGTCCACCAGCACTTCATGCTCGTGCCCGTTTTCAGCGTCGCAGAGAACGTCGTGTTGGGGTTCGAGCCGACGCGTTGGCGCATCGGGGTGTTCGATCGTCGCAAGGCCAACGCCGACATCCGCAAGCTCTCGGCGGAATTCGGGCTCGAGGTCGACCCTGCAGCCACCGTCGAGGACCTCCCCGTCGGCGTCCAGCAACGGGTCGAGATCCTAAAGGCCCTGCATCGCGATGCTCAGGTCCTCATCCTCGACGAGCCGACCTCGGTGCTGACGCCCCAAGAGACCGAGGCCTTGTTTCGCATCGTGCGATCGCTGGCCCAAGCCGGCCGCTCGATTCTGTTCATCACCCACAAGTTGAAGGAGGTGCTGGCCGTCGCCGACCGCATCACTGTCATGCGCCTCGGACGGGTTGTCGGCAGCACCACGCCGGGAGAGTCGGACGAGAACGAGCTGGCCTCGATGATGGTCGGCCGCTCGGTCGAGCTCGTCGTGCAGAAGGAACCCGCACAGCCGAGCCGCACCATTCTCGAGCTGCGGGGCCTGACCGTCGCGGACGACCGCGGGCTGACCGTGGTCGATCATGTCGACCTCGACGTCCGCGCTGGCGAGATCGTCGCCCTCGCCGGCGTGCAGGGTAACGGCCAGACCGAGCTCGTCGAGACCATCGCGGGGCTCCGCCCCGTCGTCGAAGGAAAGATCCTGCTGGAAGGGCGGGACCTCACCTCGGCATCACCTCGAGCGTCCATCGAGGCCGGCATCGCGCACGTACCCGAGGACCGGCAGAAGGACGGGCTGGTGCTCCCGATGACGCTGGCCGACAATCTCGTGCTCGACATCTACGACACGCCGCCGTATGCCAAGTGGGGAGCCCGCGACCTGACCGAGGTGAGATCGAGCGCGCAGCGAAAAATGGGCGAATTCGACATCCGCGCCTCCACCGGCGACGTCGCGGTCGGGACGCTCTCGGGAGGCAACCAGCAAAAGGTCATCCTCGCCCGCGAGCTGTCGCGTCCGGTGAAGCTGCTCCTCGCCTCGCAGCCGACGCGGGGCCTCGACGTCGGCTCCATCGAGTACGTGCACCGGCGCATCGTCGGGGAACGCGACAACGGCGTCGCCGTGCTCATCGTCTCTTCGGAGCTCGACGAGGTGCTCGCGCTCGGAGACCGGATTGCCGTCATGTTCCGAGGTCGCATCATGGGGATCGTCGACGCGAGCGCCGGACGGGAACGGATCGGGCTGATGATGGCGGGCGTCGTCGCGTGAGCCAGCCGCCCGCAGGTGTCAAACAGCCGCCCGCAGGTGTCAAACAGCCGCCCGTCGGCAATCGCTGGACAAGGCGACTGCGCCGGCTCGGGGAGGCGAACGCCGCCGTCGTCACCGTGCTCGCCATCTTCAGCGCTCTCGTGCTGGGCGCCATTCTCATCCTCGTCACCACACCGGCGGTGCTCGACGCGTGGGGCAACATCGGATCGGCTCCGGGCGCTGCGTTCAGCCTCACGTTCCACACCGTCGCCAACGCCTACTCCGCGATGTTCACCGGGTCGATCTTCAGCCCCTCGGCCATCGGCCACGCGGTCTCGACCGGCCAGGGGTGGACTGCGGTGTTCACTCCGATCTCCGAGACGCTCGTGTCCGCGACGCCCCTCATCCTCGCCGGCGTCGGCGTGGCGATCGGCTTCAGCACCGGCGTGTTCAACATCGGCGCCCAGGGCCAGCTGATCGGCGGCGCGCTCGCGGCACTCTACGTGGGCTTCGAGGTCCACGCGACGATCTGGCTCCACCTTCCGCTGGTGATCCTCGCCGGCGCGGTCGGCGGCGGGGCTGTCGGGTTCATCCCCGGCATCTTGAAGGCCAAGACCGGGGCGCACGAGGTCATCACGACGATCATGCTCAATTACGTCGTCCTCGATCTCCTGACGTACCTGCTCTCGACTCAGCCCTTCCAGCAACCGGGTCAGTCGAACGCGATCTCGCGGAACATGCCGGCGTCCGCGCAGCTGCCCCACCTGTTCGGGAGCGGGCTGCGAGTCAACGTCGGGTTCCTCGTCGCTCTGGCCGTCGTGTTCGCGGCAGCGTGGTTCACACGTCGGAGCACGCTCGGTTTCTCTTTCCGCGTCATCGGTTTGAACCCGGACGCCGGTAGGACCGCGGGCATGGACGTGAAGAAAGTGACCGTCCTCGTCCTCACCCTCTCGGGAGCCTTGGCCGGGCTCGCCGGCATGGCGACCTTGTCGGGGACCGACTTCTTCCTCTCGAGCGGCTACGGGGGCAACATCGGCTTCTACGCCATAACGGTGGCGCTGTTGGGGCGGAACCGTCCGGTCGGGGTCTTCCTCGGGTCGCTCCTCTTCGCGGCACTGATCACCGGCGGGCGGAGCATGCAGGCCTCGACGGGCATCCCCCTCGACCTCACCACCGTGATCCAGGCCATCATCGTCTTCTTCGTTGCGACGCCCGCGCTCGTGCGCGAGATCTACCGCCTCAAGGATGCGGGTGGCGGCCAGGCGCGAGTCCTCTCCAAGGGGTGGAGCGGATGACCACCGTCGGGCTTCTCCCCTCCGACGTGGCGGCGCCTGAGGTCCGCCTCGTCGGCGTCGCCCGCCAGCGTGGGATGGGCGTCTTCCTCCTCCTGCTCGCGATCATCATGTTGCTCGGCTTCGGGCTGGGAGTGCCGGCGAGTGATCGGGCGACGTTCATCCTCACCGCTCCCCCGGCCGTCAAGGTCGCGCCGCTCGTCATGTCCGTCCGGTTGATCTCCATCGTGCTCGCTGCGTGCTGCGCCGCCGTCGGAGTCCTCCTGCTGGTCCGCCGGCGCAGTCGTGGCACCTACCTGTTCTTCTCGCTCGGTGTGCTGCTGTTCCTCTGGTCGTTTCTCGCCTGGGCAGCTCGTGGGGCAACGCTGAACTTCGTCGAGATGCTCGCCGCGACGCTGATCTCGACGACACCGCTCGTCTTCGGCTCGCTGTCGGGGATCATGTGCGAACGGGCCGGCGTCATCAACATCGCTATCGAGGGCCAGTTCCTCGCCGGCGCGTTCCTGGGAGCGATGATCGGGAGCGTCTCGGGCAACCTATGGCTCGGCACCCTCGCAGGCGCCGTCGCCGGAGGGTTGTTCGGAGCCTTGCTCGCCTTCCTGGCGCTTCGCTACGGCGCCGACCAGATCATCGTCGGGGTCGTAATCGTCGCCTTCTGCACGGGGCTGACGAACTTTCTCACCGAGCAGGTGCTGACGCCCGAACAGACGACGCTGAACAGCCCCTCGACCTTCGCGCCGATCGCGCTCCCGCTGCTGTCGAAGATCCCGATCCTGGGGCCGGTCCTGTTCGATCAGAACGTCTTCGTCTACCTCGCCGTCGTGCTCCTCGTCGCGGTCAATGTCGGTCTCTTCAGGACCCGTTGGGGCCTGCGGGTGCGAGCCGTGGGCGAGCATCCCCGGGCGGCCGCGACAGTCGGGATCAGCGTCATGCGGGTCCGGTACCGCAACGTGATATTGGGCGGCGTCATCGCCGGCATCGGCGGCGCGTCGTTCACCATCGGCTCGGTCGGCGAGTTCTCCCCCGAAATGACGGCCGGCCTCGGTTACGTCGCGCTCGCAGCGATGATCTTTGGCCGGTGGCGACCGTATGGCGCCCTCGGCGCCGCGCTCCTCTTCGGCTTCGCCGAGTCCCTACAGAGCTTTCTCGCTGTGCTCAACGTCGGCATTCCCTCCCCGTTCCTGTCGATGGCTCCGTACGTGATCACGATCGCGGTCGTGTCGGGGCTCGTCGGCCGCGTCCGCCCGCCGGCCGCCGACGGTCAGCCCTACACGCGCGAGTGAGGCGCCCCGCACCGGCGCAAGCCACGGTTGAACCGGCCGGCTGGCGGAGTCGAACGAGTAGTCTTCGCCCGATGCCGCCCGAGGGCCCGTCGAGCAGGGAGAACGGGATCGACTGGGCTGCGCTCCGCGCCGCGGCCGATGCCGCCGCAACTCACGGCTACGCCCCGTACTCGAACTTGCGGGTCGGGGCAGCCGCGATCGCCGACGACGGGCGCCTCCTCTCCGGTTGCAATGTCGAGAACGCCTCCTACGGGCTCACCCTCTGCGCCGAGTGCGGGCTCGTCTCGGCGCTTCTGGCGTCGGGCGGCGGACGGCTGGTCGCACTGAGCGTCACCGCGGGAGACGGGAAGCCGCTCGCTCCTTGCGGACGGTGCCGCCAGCTCCTGTTCGAGCACGGCGGACCGGATCTCGCCGTCGACGAGGGTCCCGGTGTGCCACCGGCCACGATGGCGGAGCTCCTCCCCGGTGCCTTCAGTCGCGACGATCTGTCGGCTCGGCGGAAGGAGCCGTGACCGTCGGGGACGGCGCACCCGGATCGGAGAGCGGCGCGCCCCGGATGGACATGGTGGACCTCATCATCTCGAAGCGAGACGGGCGACCGCTCTCCGACGAGCAGATCGACTGGGTGATCGGCGCCTACGTCGACGACGCCGTCGCCGACGAGCAGGTCGCCGCGTTGCTGATGGCGGTCTTCTGGCGTGGCCTCTCGGTCGCCGAGCTGTCGCGGTGGACGAGCGCGATCATCGCCTCCGGGGAGCGGATGGACCTGTCCGGCCTTTCCCGGCCGACCGTCGACAAGCACTCGACGGGCGGAGTCGGCGACAAGGTGTCGCTCATCCTGGCTCCCCTCGTGGCGGCCTGTGGAGCGGCGGTCCCACAACTGTCGGGTCGGGGGCTCGGCCACACCGGTGGCACGCTCGACAAGCTGGAATCCATTCCGGGCTGGCGTTCGGAGTTGTCCAATGACGAGATTCGCGCTCAGCTCGAGAAAGTGGGATGCGTCATCTGCGCTGCCGGTGCCGGCCTCGCTCCCGCTGACCGGAAGCTCTACGCGCTCCGCGACGTGACGGGCACGGTGGAGTCGATCCCGCTCATCGCCGGCTCGATCATGTCGAAGAAGATCGCCGAGGGCACCCAGTCCCTCGTTCTCGATGTGAAGGTTGGCTCGGGTGCGTTCATGACCGGCCGCGATCGGGCGGCCGAATTGGCGCGGACGATGGTGCGCCTCGGGCGCGACCACGGGCTCGAGGTGACCGCCCTCTTGACCGCGATGGACTCGCCCCTCGGGCGCACGGTCGGGAACGCCTTGGAGGTCACCGAAGCCGTCGAGGTGCTTTCCGGAGCGGACGGACCGCCGGACCTCCTGGAGGTCACACTCGCGCTCGCACGCGAGATGCTCGAGCTGGCCGGGATCCGGGCGGATCCCGCCCTCGCGCTGCGCGACGGCTCCGCCTTGGATCGATACCGGGCCATGGTCGTCGCCCAAGGGGGCGATCCCGACGCGCCGCTGCCCCGGGCGCGCCATGTCGACACGGTGACGGCGGAGCGGTCCGGCATCCTGGAGCGTCTCGACGCCCGCGCCGTCGGCCTCGCGGCGTGGCGCCTCGGAGCAGGTCGGGCGCGCAAGGAGGACCCGGTCAGCGCCTCCGCCGGCGTCGTCTGCCTCGCCAAGCCGGGCGAGAGGGTGAGCGAACGACAGAGCGTCCTGGAGCTGCACACCGACGAGCCCGAGCGCGTCGACTGGGCGCGGGCGGCGCTCTCCGGGGCGATCGCCATCGCCGACCAGCCTCGGCCGGCGCCGCCGTTGCTGTTGGAGGTCATCGTATGACCACACGACCGACACTCGACCAGATACGGCGCGCGCCGAAGGTGCTCCTGCACGATCACCTCGACGGCGGGCTCCGGCCGGCGACGGTGATCGAGCTCGCCGCCGAAACGGGCTACGGCCATTTGCCGTCCACCGACCCGAGCGAGCTGGCGGCGTGGTTCGTCTCGGCCGCGCCCCGGCGCGACCTCGTGCGTTACCTGGAGGGCTTCGCCCATACCGTGGGCGTCATGCAGACGCGCGAGGCGCTCGAGCGCGTCGCGGCCGAGTGCGTGGAGGATCTCGCCGAGGACGGCGTCGTCTACGCCGAGGTGCGCTTCGCCCCCGAGCTTCACACAGAGCGCGGCCTGACGCTCGAGGCCGTCGTCGAGTCGGTGCTCGGCGGCTTCGACGGCGCCATGGAGCGCGCCGCGGCGGCCGGGAGGCCGATCGTCGTCCGCACCTTGCTCAGCGCCATACGTTCCGCCGCGCGATCGCGCGAGATCGCCGAGCTGGCGGTCCGGTACCGGGAGGCCGGCGTCGCCGGCTTCGACGTCGCCGGGCCGGAGGCCGGCTACCCGCCGACGCAGCATCTCGACGCGTTCCATCTCGTGCAACGGGAGAATTTTCATGCCACCCTGCACGCCGGCGAGGCGTTCGGGCTCCCTTCCATCTGGCAGGCGATCCAGTGGTGCAACGCGGAACGGCTCGGCCACGGGGTCCGGATCGTCGACGACATCGTCGTCGATCCCGATGGCAGCGTCGCTCTCGGCCGGCTGGCGAGCTACGTGCGCGACCGACGCGTCCCGCTCGAGATGTGCCCGACCTCGAACGTGCACACCGGTGCCGCGCCGTCGCTCGCCGAGCATCCGATCGGCCTGCTGCGTCGGCTGAGCTTTCGCGTGACGGTGAACACCGACAACCGGCTCATGAGCGGCGTCAGCCTCTCCTCGGAGATGGCGACGTTGGTCGAGACGTTCAACTGGGGCTGGAGCGACCTCAACTGGCTCACGATCAATGCCATGAAGAGCGCCTTTTACCCCTTCGACGAGCGACTGGCGCTGATCGAGGGCCGCATCAAGCCGGGCTTTGCTGCGGTCGACCCCGATGCCACTCCGGGCCGGACCCGGGACGAGGCGACGGCCGGACCTCCCCCGCCGGCTCAGGAAGCCTGACAGCGCACCGCGACGTCCTCCCGCAGGGTCTGGAGCACCCGGCCGGCCCGGCCCCGAGCTTCGGCAAGGCGCCCGGGTGGCGGCGGCCGGGTGGCGACCTCGAGGTAGGCCTTCAGCTTCGGTTCGGTGCCGCTCGGCCGAAGGACCACACGGGCGCCCTCTTCGAGCCGGAGCAGCAGGGCATCGGTGGCGGGAAGCTCGCCCGTCTCCTTGGCGTAGTCCACGACCTCGACCACCGCCAAGCCGGCAAGGCTCGCCGGCGGGTCCCGGCGCCAGCGATCGACGACCTCGGCCATCTCGCTCTGCGCAGCCGGGCCGGCGAGCCGTAACGACCACTGCGCGTTCGCATACACGCCGAAACGGGCCGCGAGGCCATCCAGCCGGCCGACCACCGACGTCCCCTCCGCCGCGGCCCTCGCCGCCAGCTCGGCGACGACGAGCGCGGCCGACAGGCCGTCCTTGTCCGAGACGATGTCGCCCACCTCGTAGCCGAGCGCCTCCTCGTAGCCGAAGACGAACCGCGATCCGGGACGGCGCAAGGCCGCGCGGGCGATCCACTTGAAGCCGGTCAGCGTCTCCACATACGCGACCCCGGCCGCCGCGGCCATAGCGGACAGCATCGTCGAGGAGACGATCGTCGTCGCCACGAGCCGGTCGGCACCAGTCGTCGAGGCGAGGACCTGCTCGGCGAGGAGCACGCCCAGCTCGTCGCCGCTCAGCACGCGCCACGCCCCGCTCACCGGGTCCGGTACCGCCACCGCCAGGCGGTCGGCGTCGGGATCGTTCGCGAGGACGATGTCGGCCCCGAGCCGCGCCGCGTCGGCGAGCGCGAGGTCGAGGGCGCCGGGCTCCTCGGGATTGGGAAAGGCCAGCGTGGGAAAGTCCGGGTCGGGCACAGCCTGGGCGGCGACGACCGACACCTGCTCGAAGCCGTCCTCCGCCAGGAGGCCTGGCAGGACCGCACCTCCCACCCCGTGCAACGGTGTGTACACGATCCGCAGCTGGCGTGGGCCGGTGGAGTCGAGGAGTCCGAACACGGCGCGCCGGTACGCCCCGAGGAGCGCCACCTCGTCCACGAGCTCGACCTGCTCGCCGCCCGAGCCGGGCGGCGGTGCCGGCGCGGCGCCAGCGGCCTCGGCGATGAGGGTGTCCTGCGGCGGGATCACCTGGGCTCCGTCGGCCAGGTAGACCTTGTAGCCGTTGTCGGAGGCGGGATTGTGACTGGCGGTGATCATCACTCCCGCCGCCGCGCCGAAGTGCTTGACGGCAAACGCGGTGATGGGGGTCGGAAGCGGCTGGGGCAGGACCCGCACGTGCAGCCCAGCTCCGCCGGCGACCTCGGCGACGTCGCGGGCGAACTCGTCCGATCGGTGCCTCGCGTCGCGGCCGACGACAATCCCGCGTCGTGCGGCCTCTGCGCCCTGGTCGAGCACCCACTTCGCGAGGCCGGCAGTCGTCTTGCGAACGACCAGGCGGTTCATCCGCGCGGGGCCGGCACCGAGCGTCCCGCGCAGTCCAGCGGTCCCGAAGTTGAGCGGGTGCTCGAACCGCGCCCGCACCGCGTCGGCGTCGCCGGCCCGAAGGAGGGCGACGAGCTCCGCCCGGGTGGAGGGATCGGGGTCCGCCGCCACCCACGCCTCCGCCGCGGCAGCAAGTTGGGCCGCGATCGGCTCGCGCGCTCCTCGTCGGTTCGGAGCCTCTGGCCTCACAGCCGCGACAGCACGCCCGCAAGGAGCTCGGCCAAGAACGGTGCCGCCGCGTCGCCGGCCGCGAGCACCTCTTCGTGGTCGAGGGGGGTGGGGCTCACTCCCGCCGCCAGGTTGGTGACGAGGGAGATGCCGAGCACCGATGCCCCGAGGTGGTGGGCGGCGATCGCCTCGAGCGCCGTCGACATCCCGACGAGGTCCGCGCCCAACAGCCGGAGCATCGCCACCTCGGCGGGCGTCTCGTAGTGCGGGCCCCGGAGCGCGGCGTAGACACCTTCGGTGAGCCCCGGATCCACCTCCCTCGCCAGCATGCGCAGCTCTGCTGGGTACAGATGGGTCAGGTCGACGAAACGGCCCCGGTAGCCCGCCGGCGGAGCCGCGCCACTGAGGGGCGAGGCACCCGTCAGGTTGAGGTGATCGCGGATGAGGACCGCCTGCCCGGCGCGCATGGTGGGATCGAGGCCGCCTGCCGCGTTCGTCACGATGACGACGCGGGCGCCCGCCAACACCGCGGCCCGGACGGGATGAACGACCTCGGCCGGCGAACGGCCCTCGTAGAGGTGGGTGCGCCCGATGAGCAAGAGGACCCGTTGCTTGCCGACGGTGAGCGAACGGAGCCGGCCGTGATGGCCGGCGACCGTCGGCGCGGCGAAGCCGGGGAGGCCCGCGGTCGCCCGCTCGGCCTCGGCCGGCCCGAGCCCGTCGGCGACGGCTTGCCAACCCGAGCCGAGGACGATCGCCACGTCATGGGAGGGCGAGCCCGCCCAACCCACGATCTCGGCGGCCGCTTCGGCCGCGACCTCGAAAGGATCCCCCGAAACGCTGGCGGCGGCCACGGCGCGAGAGGTTAGTTGTGACACCGCGGCCTGACACGTTGCCGCGGCACCGCGCTCAGACGCCCACGGGGTGCCAGACGGTCTTGGTCTCGAGAAACGCCAGCATCCGGCGCGGCGTCGGTGGTGCCGTCCAATCGGGCTCGGAGCCCTCCGGCCGCAGGACCCGCTTCACGTTGCCGGCCGCGGCTCGTTCGAGCTCGACCGCGAGCTCGCCCGAGACGCCGGCGAGGTCGAGGGCGTCGACATCACGGTGCGCGGCGAGCACCGGCGCCAGCTCGGCGGTGCGGCCGGTGATCAGGTTCACGACGCCGCCCGGGAGGTCCGAGGTGGCGAGCACCTCGGCAAGGGTGATCGCCGGCAGCGGCCGCGTCTCACTTGCGAGCAGCACCGCGGTGTTCCCGGTCGCGAGCACCGGAGCGAGCACGCTCACGAGCCCGAGGAGCGAGGAGGCCTGGGGGGCGACCACGCCCACGACGCCGGTCGGCTCGGGGACGCTGAAGTTGAAGAAGGGTCCGGCCACGGGGTTGGAGGAGCCGGCGACCTGCGCCACCTTGTCCGACCAGCCGGCGTACCAGACCCAGCGGTCGATCGCCGCGTCGATGGTCGTCGCCGCCTCGCCCTCGCTCGTCGCCTCGCTGACGCTGACCTCTTCGGCGAACTGGGACCGCCGGCCGTCGAGCATCTCTGCGATCCGGTAGAGCACCTGTCCCCTGTTGTACGCGGTCGCAGCGGACCAGCCGGGTTGGGCTTTGCGGGCCGCCACGACCGCGTCCCGCACGTCTTTTCGCGAGCCGAGGGCAGCGTTGGCGAGGAAGCGACCGCCCGCGGCTTCGACCGCGTACGAACGCCCGGACTCCGAGCGCGGGAAGGCCCCGCCGATGAAGAGCTTGTAGGTCTTGCGCACCGCCACCCGGTCAGACATCGAGGTATGCCGCCAGCCCGTGCCGGCCGCCCTCTCTGCCGAAACCCGACTCGCGATAGCCGCCGAACGGGCTGGTCGGGTCGAACCGGTTGAAGGTGTTCGCCCACACGACCCCGGCCCGGAGCTGGCCGGCCATCCACAAGATGCGACTCCCCTTCTCGGTCCAGACACCGGCCGAGAGCCCGTAGTTGGTGTTGTTCGCCTTCGCCACCGCCTCCTGCGGGGTGCGGAAGGAGAGCACGGAGAGCACGGGGCCGAAGATCTCCTCCCGGGCGATCCGGTGCGCCTGGGAGACGCCGGTGAACACCGTCGGTGGGAACCAGAACCCCCTTTCGGGTAGCACGCACGAAGGCGACCAGCGCTCCGCCCCCTCGGCCTCGCCGGCATCGGAGAGCCGGCGGATCCGCTCGAGCTGTTCGGAGGAGTTGATTGCTCCGATGTCGGTGTTCTTGTCGAGCGGATCGCCCAGTCGCAACGTCTGCAGGCGGCGCTTGAGCCGCTCGAGCACCACGTCTTCCACCGATTCCTGCACGAGAAGGCGCGAGCCCGCGCAGCAGACCTGGCCCTGGTTGAAGAAGATCCCGTTGACGATCCCCTCGACGGCCTCGTCGATCGGCGCGTCCTCGAACACGATGTTGGCGGCCTTCCCGCCGAGCTCGAGCGTCAGCCGCTTCCGGCTCCCGGCGACCGATTCCTGGATCTGCTTGCCGACCTTCGTCGAGCCGGTGAACGCGATCTTGTCCACGTCGGGGTGGGCGACGACGGCCGCCCCGGTCGGGCCGGCGCCGGTGACGACGTTCACGACACCCGGCGGAAGGTCGGCCTGCTGGAGGATCTCGGCGAGCACGAGCGCCGACAACGGCGTCGTCTCGGCCGGCTTCAGCACACAGGTATTGCCCGTCGCGAGCGCCGGCGCGAGCTTCCAGGCGGCCATGAGAAGCGGGAAATTCCACGGGATGATCTGACCGGCGACGCCGAGCGGGCGAGGGTCCGACCCGTAACCCGCGTACTCGAGCTTGTCCACCCAACCCGCGTAGTAGAAGAAGTGCGCCGCCGCCAGCGGCACGTCGACGTCGCGCGACTCTCTGATCGGCTTGCCGTTGTCGAGGGTCTCGAGAACGGCAAGCTCCCGGGCGCGCTCTTGGATGATGCGCGCGACCCGGAAGAGGTACTTCGCCCGCTCGCTCGGGCGCATCGGGCCCCAGACCTCCCGCTGGGCGCGCCGGGCGGCGTCGACGGCGCGGTCCACGTCTCGGGCGCCGGCTTCGCCGACCTCGGCGAGCACCTCCTCGGTGGCGGGGTTGACGGTCTTGAACGTCGTGCCGTCGGTCGGCTCGACGAACTCGCCGTCGATGAACAGCCCGTAGGAGGCGCGGAGGTCGACGATGGCGCGGGACTCGGGGGCGGGCGCGTACTCGAAGGTCATCTCGTCACGACCAGCTGTAGTCGTCCGGCCCGGCGTAGGCGCCGGTGAGCTGCTTGGAGCGCTGCATGAGCAGGTCGTTCAGGAGGCTGCTGGCCCCGAAGCGGAACAGCGACGGATCGAGCCAGGCCTCGCCGGCCGTCTCGTTCACGACGACCAGGTAGCGGATGGCGTCCTTGGCGCTGCGGATGCCGCCGGCGACCTTCACCCCGATCCGCGCCCCGGTCAGCTCGGCGAAGTCCCGCACCGCCTCGAGCATCACGAGCGCGACGGGCAACGTCGCCGCAGGGTTGACCTTTCCCGTCGAGGTCTTGATGAAGTCGGCCCCGCCCATCATCGCGAGGAAGCTGGCCCGGCGGACGTTGTCATAGGTCACGAGCTCTGCGGTCTCGAGGATGACCTTCAGGTGCGCTTCGCCGCAGGCCTCCTTCACCGCCCGGACCTCGTCGAGGACCAGCCCGTAGCGACCCGCGAGGAATGCCCCCCGGTCGATCACCATGTCGACCTCGTCAGCCCCGCCCGACACGGCGTCACGCACGTCGGCGAGCTTGACCGCAACCGATGCCCGCCCGGAGGGGAAAGCCGTAGCCACCGACGCCACCGCCACCGAGGAACCCTCGAGGGCGCGCTTTGCGACCCGCACGAGGTCCGGATAGATGCAGACGGCCGCCACCGGCGGCACGGCCTCGTCGACCGGATCGGGCCGGCGCGCCTTCGCGCACAGGCCCATCACCTTGCCGGGCGTGTCGGCGCCCTCGAGGGTCGTGAGGTCGACCATGCGCACGGCCATGTCGAGGGCCCAGAGCTTCGAGGAGGCCTTGATCGACCGGGTGGAGAGCGACGCCGCTCTGGCGTCGGCACCCACCTGGTCAACGCCGGGCAGGCCGTGGAGGAAGCGGCGAAGATCCGCCTCCGAACGCACGACCTCCGCCAGCGGGCCGCCGCTGACGAGGCCGCCCGCCTGGGCGGCGCCCGCACGGCCCCGGTGGGGACGCCCGACGGCGATGTGACCCGCCGCGGCCGACTCGCTCGGCACGGTCGTCATGGAGTCGCTGCCCATCGGCTTCACCTCTCCCGTCGGTGCGCAGGCAACTGCACCGGCAACCGGGCTCGCGGGGAGCCTACCGGAGCGTTCGCTCCACGAGACCGGCCGGCGGCCGGGCCAACCTGGTCTGGCGCCCGGTCAGCCCAGGCGCGGGATGACCTCGCGCCCGTAGGCGTCGAGGGTCGCCTCCTGGGCGTCGTGCATGAGGTAGAGGGCGAACTGGTCCACGCCGACGGACGCGAGCTCTACCAGGCGCTCGATGTGTGCCGTCGCCGGCCCGAGAAGGCAGAAACGGTCGACGACCTCGTCGGGAACGAAGTCCGTCGAAGGGTTGCCCGCCTTGCCGTGGTGGCGGTAGTCGTACTGCTGCCGGTTGGCGATGTAGTCGGTCAGAGCCTGCGGTACGGCGCCCGAACGGGTGCCGTACCGCTCCACGAGGTCCGCGACGTGGTTGCCGACCATCCCCCCGAACCATCGCACCTGCTCACGCTGGTGATCGAGGTCGTCTCCGACGTAGCCGGGTGCCGCCGCGCACACGGTGAACGGATCGGCTGCCCGCGGACCCGCTGCCCTGGCCTCTGCGGCGAGCCGGACGGACCACTCGATCAGGTACGGGTCGCCGAGCTGCAGGATCAGCCCGTCGGTCTCCCGACCCGCCAGCTCGAGCGCCCTCGGTCCGTAGGCGGCCATGAGGATGTCGAGCGAGCCGTCGCGCACCCACGGGATCTCGAGCATGCGGTCGCGGTGGCTGACCGTGCGCCCCTCGGCCAGGCCTTTGATCACGCGCATCGCGTCGGCGAGGGTGGACAGCTTGGCCGGGCTGCCGCCGAGGACGCGAACCGACGAGTCGCCGCGGCCGATCCCGCACACCGTCCTGTTGCCGAACATCTCGTTCAACGTGGCGAACAGCGATGCAGTGACCGTCCAATCCCTCGAGAGCGGATTGGTCACCATCGGGCCGACCATGACGGTCTCGGTGTTCGCCAGGATCTGGGAGTAGATGACGAACGGCTCCTCCCAGAGCATGGAGGAATCGAAGGTCCACACGTAGCTGAACCCGGCCGCCTCCGCCGCCTTGGCGAGCGTCACGACACGAGACGCCGGCGGGTCACATTGAAGGACGACTCCGAATTTCATCGAGACCTCAGATCAGGTACTGGTTCGTGCCGCGCTCGAGGAACCGGCCGTGCCCCTTGGCGCCGCCGAACCGGCCGTTGTCGACAATTACCTCGCCCCGCGAGAGCACCGTCTCCACCTTGCCCGTGATCTCGAGCCCTTCGTAGACCGAGTAGTCGACGTTCATGTGGTGAGTCGAGGCGGAAATCGTCTGACGGATGCCCGGGTCGTAGATGACGATGTCCGCATCCGCCCCGGGCGCGATCACACCCTTTTTCGGGTAGAGGCCGAACATCCGCGCCGGCGTGGTGGCGATGAGCTCGACCCAGCGCTCGACGGAGATATCGCCTCGGACGACACCTTGGTAGATCAGCTCGACGCGGTGCTCGACTCCCGGCAGGCCGTTCGGGATCTTGGAGAAGTCGCCACGTCCGAGCTCCTTCTGCTCTTTGAAGCAGAACGGGCAATGGTCGGTGGAGACGACCGACAGGTCGTTGGTCTTGAGCCCGCGCCAGAGCTCTGCCTGATGCCAATGCGGGCGCAGCGGGGGCGAGCAGACGTACTTGGCTCCTTCGAATCCAGGCCGATCGAGCTCGGCGTCGGAGAGGAACAGGTACTGCGGGCACGTCTCCGCGAAGACGTTGCGCCCGGTGTCCCGGGCGTCCACGACCGCCCCGAGCGCCTCGGCCGCAGTCAGATGGACGATGTAGAGCGGCGCGCCAGCGACCCCGGCGAGCGCGATGGCGCGGTGCGTCGCCTCGCCTTCGAGCGCCGATGGGCGGGTCCTCGCGTGAAAGCGCGGGTCGGTCTCGCCGCGGGCGAGCGCCTCCGCCACGATCAGGTCGATGGCGATGCCGTTCTCGGCGTGCATCATGATCGTCGCCCCGTTGCCCGCAGCCTGTTGCATCGCCCGCAGGATCTCGCCGTCGGTGGAGTAGAACACGCCCGGGTAGGCCATGAAGAGCTTGAAGCTCGTCACGCCCTCGCCGATGAGCATGTCCATCTCCTTGAGGGACTGATCGTTGACGTCGGACACGATCATGTGGAAGCCGTAGTCGACCGCACAGTTGCCCTCGGCTTTGGCGAGCAACGCGTCAAACCCCTGCCGCAGCGCTTCGCCGCGGCGCTGGATTGCGAAGTCGATGATCGTCGTGGTTCCTCCCCAGGCGGCAGCGCGAGTCCCGGTCTCGAACGTGTCGCTCGCGTAGGTCCCCCCGAAAGGCATCTCCATGTGGGTGTGCACGTCCAGCCCGCCGGGGACGACGAGCCGCCCGGACGCATCGATCCGACGGGTCGCACCGGCCGAGAACGAGTCCGCGATCTCCGAGCCCGGCGAGGCGAGGGCGACGATGCGCTCGCCGTCCACGAGCACGTCGGCCGCGATCGCGCCCGTCGCGCCCACCACCGTTCCGCCGCTGATGACCGTCCGGCTCATGGCGTCACGAGGTCGTGGTAGGCCTCCGGCCTCCGGTCCCGGTAGAACGCCCATGTATTGCGGACCTGTTCGATCATCGACATGTCGAGATCGCGCAGGATCATCTCGCTGCCGGTGTCCGACGCGGCCTCGCCGACGAGCTTGCCGCGAGGGTCGACGACGTAGGAGGTGCCGTAGAAATCGTCGTCTCCGAGCGGCTCTCTCCCGACCCGGTTGATCGCGGCGACGAAGTACTCGTTCGCGACCGCCGCTGCCGGCTGCTCGAGCTGCCAGAGGTGCTGGGAGAGGCTCCGGCTCGTCGCCGAAGGATTGAACACGATCTGTGCCCCGTTCAGGCCGAGGGCTCGCCAGCCCTCCGGGAAATGACGGTCGTAACAGATGTAGACCCCGATCGGGCCGACCGCCGTTTGGAAGACCGGGAAGCCCAGGTTCCCCGGCCGAAAGTAGAACTTCTCCCAGAAGCCCTGCACCTGCGGGATGTGGTGCTTGCGATACTTGCCGAGGTAGCGGCCGTCGGCATCGACGACGAAGGCGGTGTTGTAAAGCATGCCGGGCTGCTCCTGCTCGTAGACGGGGACGACGAGCACCAGGTGCAGCTCGCGCGCGAGCCCGCACATCAGCTCGGCCGTCGGTCCCCCCGGCACTGCCTCGGCGTAGGAAAAGTACGTCGCGTCCTGCACTTGGCAGAAATACGGGCCGTAGAAGAGCTCCTGGAAGCAGAGGACCTGCGCTCCTTGGGCGGCTGCCTCGCGCGCCCATTTGACGCCGGCGTCGATCATCGATTGCTTCTCGCCCGTCCATTGGCTCTGGACGAGCGCCACACGCACCACGTCAGGCATCGGCACCCCGCTCGGTCGCTCTTGAGTGATCACGGTACTCCTGAGACTCCTGTTTCTGCGGTGCAAACGCGGAAGTCGAGGGTGGTCGTAGTACCGTCGTTGGCGATGCGACGCATGTCGCGCCTTCGCCAGAGGAACGCCCGCGGTGCCGGCCACCAGGGACCGGCTTGCCGGTGAGTCGGCGACCGCCTGCGCGCCAGGGACTCATCCGCAGGGTTCTCTCCCAACCGGTCACTTCCGTGGCCGACGTCGTCATGCCCGCACTCGTCGACGCTGTCGACATCGACGAGGCGCTCGGCCGCATCGACATCGATGAACTGCTCGCACACGTCGACATCGATGCGCTCGTGAGCCGGATCGACATGCAGGCGCTCATGGAGCGGCTCGACCTCAACCGCCTGCTCGAAAAGGTCGATCTCGATGCGCTGACCGACCGGATCGGGCTCGCGCGGCTCTTCGGGCGGCTCGACCTCAACGCCTTGCTCGACACCGTCGACGTCGACCGCCTCCTCGAGCGCGTCGATGTCGAGCGGATCGTGCAGCGCGTCGACGTCGACCAAGTCGTGCAGCGCGTCGATGTCAACAAGATGGTCGAGCGGGTCGACGTCGACGAGATCGTGCAGCGCGTCGACGTGACTGCCCTCGTGCTTCGTGTCGACGTCAACGAGGTCGTGCAGGCAGTCGACGTCAACGCCCTGGTGCAGCGCGTCGACGTCAACGCACTGGTTCAGGAGGTTGACCTCGGCGCCATCACCGGAAAGCTGGTGACGGGCGGCACCGAGGGCCTCCTCACGTCGTTTCTCGACCTCGTGCGACGCCAGGTCGTCGGCCTTGACGTCGTGCTGCTGCGGGTCGTCGACGGGCTGCTTCGCCGGCAACCCGGCACGCTCCAGGCAGGACCCGACCTGCTCACGCCGGCCGGCGCGGGCGCTGCTTCGAGCGGCCAGGTAAGAGGGCGTTACGCCGGCGCGGGCGCTTCTTCCAGCGGCCAGGTGAGTGGCCGTTACGCCGGTCCCGTCAGCCGCCTGCTCGCGTTCACTCTCGACATCGGGCTCATCCTCGCCTTGTTCGCCGTCGGAACGTCCGCGTTGAATTACCTCATCCGGCTCCTCACCGGGTACCAGCTCGAACGCAACGGCACCAATGGCACTTGGTGGACGGTCGCCCTGGTGCTGTGGGCTCTCGTCTATCTGTGGATCGGACCAGCTGTCGCCGGCAGGACCATCGGAATGGCGCTGGTCGGCCTTCGCGTCGTCGCCGCCGATGGCTCGCCCCTGAGCCAGCGCCAGTCGTTGGTCCGAGTGCTGCTTCTGCCTCTCAGCATCGCCCTGCTCGGCCTTGGCTTCGTCATGGCCGTGGTGAGCGGCAGGCGCCAGGCTCTGCACGACGCGGCGGCCCGCACCTGCGTGGTCTACGACTGGGGCGACCGCCCTGCGGAGATGCCGGCACCGTTGACGAAGTGGCTTTCCCGGCGGGGCGCCATCGACGTCGTCCCGGCGCCCCCCGCCCAAAGCTGAGCGAGACGCCCCCGGAGCGATTCCGCCTCCCTGTGCGCGGCCCTGCCGTCGCTCGGCGGTCCCGCTTGCCGTAGCGTGCCGCCATGGGTTGTTTGTTGGCACTGCTGGCGCTGTTCTCTCCACGCCTCGCGATCTTCTTCCTCTGGTTGTTCACGGACCGGATGCGCATTGCCTTCACCTCCGGCCTGCTCGCGGTGGTGGGTTTCTTGTTCCTGCCCTGGACCACTCTGGCGTTTGCTGCCGCCTATCAGCCGGTACAGGGAGTAAAGGGGCTTCGGCTGGTTCGTCGTCGGGCTGGCATTCGTCGTTGACATGAGCAGCTATCTGAACGGCGAACGGAGGCGCCGGTCGATCCGGTCGAGGCGCCAGAAGTAATCCGTCGCTACGCAGGACCAGCCCGGTTTGGCTCAGGGAAGCGCTATTCGGTCCTTCGTCGGTCGAGGCAGCACTCGGAACCGGGTGGACACCTTGCCGTCGGGATTGGAGAGCTTGATCGAGACCTCGCCCACACCGAGACCGGGTACGCCAGTGCTGATCCTCGTGTCACCGCTCACCGCGAAGTTCGGCGCGGCGGCTCCGAACCGAAGCGCGACAAAGTCGAATCCGAAACCGTGGATCGTCACCCCGGCTCCGGGAGCTCCCTTGTCCGGCAAGATTGCGGTGATCACCGGCGGCGCGAACTGATAGCTGCCGGAATCGCACCTCGTGGCCGGGCCCTGCCGGCGGGGCACGCCTCGTTGATCCACGCCGGCACAGAAGCTCCTGCCCGCCATCTTGGCCGCGACCGGGACAGCGTCATGAGCCGCGCTCGTCTTCTTGATGCGCTCGGTCTCGGTTGGACCACCGTTCGCGCCGAGTGGCAGCAAGCCGACCTCGGCTTCGCTCGCCACTTTGGTTCTGGCGCCCATCGAGCAGGTCGACGTGTCGATCACGTTGTATCCGAGATCCTTGTCGCCGCCGCCTGAGCACACTGAGCCGCCCGCGCCGAGATTCCCAAGCAGGATGTCGCCGCCAAAAAGGATCGAGCTCCCACCGGCTCCAGCCGCGAGGCCGCCGGCGCCGGCCGCCCTGTTGGCATTGATAGTGGACCCGATGACGGTCGTGCGGCCCGCCTCGTCGACCCCGATCGAACCACCGGTTGCCGCGCCGGTCGCCGAGTTATCTGTCATCGTCGAATCGAGGATGCTGAGATGGCCGTCGTTGACATAGACGGCACCCCCCGAGCCGGCGTTCTCGACGCTGTTGCCGGTGAAAAGTGAGCCGGTGATGGTGAGTGTGCCGCCCTCCTCGGAGATGGCGCCACCACCGAAAGTCGTCGAAGAGACCCTATTGTCGACGAACCTCGAATCGGTGATCTCCATGGCTCCTCCGTCATCATCGACGGCGCCGCCGGAATACGCCGGCGACTTGTTGTGCGAGAAGGTCACGTCGACGAAATTCATCAGATTGCCTCCGTCATGCACGGCGCCCCCACCCTCGTTCGCCTTACCGGTTGCTCCCGAGACCGTAAGGTCTTCGATCGTGATCTCCGGGGCGTCGGCGAAGGCGATGAGCACCGAGCCCGCACCGGCGGCAGTGAGTGTCGTCGAGGAAGGAGAAGCTCCGAGGATCGTCAGCTTCGGCTCCGGGTACGGTTGGTCGGGGAAGTCGAGATGCGTCACGAAACGACCCCTTCCCACGTTGATCGTCACGGCAGTGTCGGTGAACGGAACGTGGTTGGCGACGATGACGGCTCTGCCCACGGATTTGCACGGGCGTGACTTGGAGCATGGACCTGCGGGAGAACCGGTCGCGGACACGTACAGCTGTGTGGACGGGGACGCGCCCGCGGGCAGCGGACCTGCGTCGACGAGTCCGACTCCGATAACGGCGATTCCCAGCACAGCCCCCGCTGCGATCACGCGCCAGCGACCGGCTCGTGGACGACGTAGCCGCGTATCCATTGACCTCACCTCGCTGTCACACCTCTCCGCGGTCGCGGATCTGGCTGCTCATGATGATGACGCAGAAAGGGCCAACCCGGCGACCGATGACGACGAGACCCAGCTGCCGACCTCGTTTGCCGGGCCGGCCGATCAGCCGCGGCCGTAGAGCCGTTCCGCGTTCCCGGCTCCGATCATCGTCGCCACCTTGAGCGCTTGGCCGATGCTCCAGTCCCCGTTCTGGACATGCGACGCGAGCGCCGACGACATGGCTTGTCGCCAGAGCCGCGACCCTAGGAAGTGCAGCTCGGGTATTCCCCAGCCATCAGAGGAGTAGAGCTGCTTGGCAAACGGAGCGAGCTCGAGCGACTCGGCAACGATCTGGCGCGATTGGGACCCGACCAGGTTCACCGCCAGGCCGACATCGAAGTACACGTGGGGGAAAATATGAGCGAGGTAGGCGGCCTCGCGATGGTACGGGTAGCAGTGCAGCAACAGGATCGGCGTACCGATCGCCTCGGTGAGGCGAATGAACGGAGTCAGATGGAGCGGATTGCAGCGCAACAGGTCGAGATCTCCGTCCCCTAGCGCGACGTGAACCTGCAGGGGCACGCGAGCGTCGACGCCGGCCCAGAGAAGGAACCCAAGCAACGTCGGGTCGCTCACGCGCACCGCACCGGTGGTGGCGATCTCCGCCAGCCATTGACCGGCGGCACGGCGCACCTCGCCCGGATCGGGCCGCTCCAGATCGAGGTCGAGGCCGTAGCGGTAGGCGGCGACGCTCTTGGTTCCGACCGCACCTGCAGCGAGCCGCCTTTCGAACTCGGCGGTGAACGCTTCGACGAACTCACTCGCGCGGATACCTGTACGGGCGACGTCGTCCGCGACCTGCTCGAGACGGACGATCTCGTCGCAACGTGCTTCGCTCACGCTCGCCAGTTGCGCGAGGCTGAGCACCTGATCGGAAGGGAATCCGGTGTCGACCAGGTACCGGCCCACGCCAGAGGTACCGAGGAACAAACGGTTCAACTTCTCTGTCCCAAAGGATCCACGCCGCTCGAAGTACGCGTCCGGTGTCTCGTGAGCATCAAGCCCCAGCACCGGTGAGCACCAGCGCAGCAGGGCGAAACCGAGCTGCGAGTCGAAGTGGGAGCTGCCGGGAACTATCGCATGGGACTCGCTCAGAGCGAGCTCGAACGCCGAGCGGTCAGGTCCGCGTGTGAACACGCTGTGGCAATGGTGGTCGACGAGGCGGAGGGAATCGAGGCACTCGTCGATCTCCGGTAGGTGCTCCGCTGTTGCCATGGCCCTATCTTGCTCCCCGCAGCGGCTACGCGGATCGGAAGCGAGATCAGCCCTCTCCGGTCCTGCGCAGACTGCGTTGATTCTCCCCTGTCGGAGGCCCGGCGCGCGACGCGACGAGGTCGTCGGGCTCGGGCCGAACTCGAAGAAACTTGTCAGGGCATTCCTGACGACGTAAGGTTTCTCCTGACATAGGAGAGGAGCCCGATGTCCGTCACCGGTAGCGAAGCGATGATTGCCGTCTGCTCGTTCTGCCTGCGGGCGAACACCGAGGTCAAGACGCTCATCGCCGGTCCTGGGGTCTTCATCTGCGACGACTGCGTCGCCCTGTGCGGCCAGGTGATCGAGGCCAAGCCCTCGCTGGTGCCCCGGGTGGCTCCCTGGGAGCAGGAGTCGACCCTCGAGGACATCCTCACCAGCCTTCCGCGAATTGCCGCAGCCGGAGCCCAAGTGGAGCAGAACCTCTTCGAGTGGGTCCGCAAGGCTCGCTCCCTCGGGGCGACCTGGGCGCTCATCGGAGAGGCTCTCCTCATGACCCGCCAGTCGGCCTGGGAAAGGTTCTCCCGCGCGACCTAGTGACTGAGCGCCCGGCCGGCCGCGTCGGTAGGCCCTAAGGGCCTGGTCGCGCGTACTGACGGTGCTCGACCGGCTCGTTTGAGCTTCTCGCTCGAAGAAGATCGGCGACATTGGCGTCGAGCTCGTCGATGACGCTCTCGATCCTGCTCACGACGTCCGAACGAGGATCGAGCATCAGCGTGTTGCGGAGCGACATGCCGCAGGCGAAGAGCCGTTCCATGACCAGGTCCCGAAGGTCGTGGGCGATGCGGACCTGTGCGGGTGAGGCCGGCTCGTCGCCGAGGGCGCTCACCACCGCCTCCCCGGTCGCTGCGCCGGCCGCAAGGTCGCGCAGCACCGTTGAGTAGCCGATGAGCCGGCCGCTGCCGTCGCTCATGGCCGACGTCGTGACGGTCGCTTCGACCAATGAGCCGTCCTTGCGGCGGCGGAACGTGTCATAGGTCGCAACACGTTCCCCTGCCGCGAGCCGCTCGAGCGCCACGCCGAACTCACCGAGGGCACCTTCCGCGATCAGGGTCTCGAGCGGACGCCCGATCATTTCCTCGGCTGAGTGCCCCAAGAGGTGCTCGGCACCGGGATTCCAGCTCGTGAGGACGAGAGCGGGAGTCATCGAGAACATCGCGTCGTCGGAGAAGTGAACGATCGCGGCGAGGCACGCTTCGGCCTCTCTCGCCAAGTCGAGCTCCCATTGCAGGGCGATGAGCTCTCGGTTCGCCGTTTCGAGGTCGCCGGTGAGCCGACCGATCATCTCGCCGTTCGTTTCGATCGCAGATCCCGTCTCGCCGAGGGCCTCGAGCACGACCGCGACCTCACGATTCTCGTCCTGAAGGACGTCGATCAGGCTCGATGTGGCGCCGATACCGTCGTCGGTCTCGAAGAGGTCGTCCTGACCGACCGAGCGCACCGCCGGCAGGGTCCATCCCATCGTGACCTTGGTCCCGAATGCCGGTTCGGTGCTCACCGAGAAGCGCTCGGCCGCGCGCTCGGCCAACATCAGGCCTCCGTCCTCGTCCAGCGTCGGGAGCCGGGTCTCGGCGAGGCCGACAACGCTGCCGGCGCCGCGCACTTCGACCATCAGATGCGAGGCGGCGGCGTCATTCTCGACGCGGAGCTCGGCCGCAGACCGGCCGACGTGTTGAAGAGCGAAGACACCCGCCTCCGTGACCGCGACCGCCACGAGGCCCTGTTGGCGCCGGCCCAGCCCGCAGGCGGTCGCCAACATCGTCGCCCGCATCCGCAGCTCCACGACGTCGACGTAGTCGCGCAGAGTGACGGTGAAGCTGCGCGTGCTCATGGGCGCCTGTTCACGGTGGTCGCCCCTGCCCTGATCCCGGCGGAACCGCCCGGGTGGATATCGCTCGCTGACAGGTCCTGCTCGTCCTGCCGCAGCGCCCGCATATACCTACCCTCCAGTTCCGTCCCAAAGATCAGGGCGTCACCGGGGTCTCGAGCGACGGGGCAACCTACAAGCTAGCCAGCCGCCCACCAAGCGGCCGACTCGCAATATACGTGACTTCCCCCAGGCGGGCAATAGGTTTGGCTCGCCGGGTGCTGAGGAGCATTGTCATATCCGCTCGCTACGGTGAGAGCCATGACGGCGCCCGGCCCTCGCGAACTCGGGCGCGGCGTGATTGTCCGCCCGGGCGCCCCCGTCGCCGCGGCGTGGGCCGAGTGCGAGCGGGTGCTGGTCGACACCGCCGCGGTCAAGGCCCCGTCCGGCACGGTCGCGGACCTGCAACGTGCCTGGGCGTCCCGCACTCCCCTCGTCGTCGAGCTGGCTGTCGAGCCGGGCGAGCTGCGCGCTCCCGAGCGCGACGACCGCCCACCCTACGAACTTGGCCCCTCCTTCGAGTTCGCACTCGAACGACTCCACTTCCTCGTCTGGGCGAACAACTACGACGGGCGCGACGGAGAACCTGTCTGGTGGCACGGGCGCAAGGCGGCCAGATTTCCCGGGATCAACGAAGCTCGCGAGGAGGACGTTCTGGGCGAGGACGGACAGGGCTGGTTCGTGGACGGCGGCCCGGCCGACCCGCCTCGCCTGACGCCCGAGCGGCCCACCATCCACCGCTGGAACGCCGAATCGGGGTTCTTTCGCCCGACTGGCCACGGAGCGACCGCGTCTGAGCTCGCCCCCGATCAGCTGGCGGCCGTGGCGCATCCGAGTGGCCCGGCCAGGGTCATCGCCCCCGCCGGCTCGGGCAAGACTCGAGTGCTCGCCGAGCGCCTCCGCCACCTCGTCGTCGACCGACGCGTCGACCCGGCCACGATCACGGCTCTCGCGTTCAACACAAAGGCGGCGGCCCAGCTCCGCGAGCGTTGCGCCGACTTCGTGACCGCGCGTGGCCCGCACCTGCGCACGCTCAACAGCATCGCTCTCTCGATCTGCCAGCAGTTCGGAGGAGCCGGCCGGCTCGACGTGCTCGAGGAGCCGGCGGCGCGCGAGCTCGTGCAGCGCGTCTTCGACGTGCGGCGGCAGGCGAATGCGGACACGGTGGCGCCGTTTCTCGATGGGCTTTCGATGATACGGCTCCGGCTGCTCACCCCGGACGCCGCCGAGGAGCTCGTGCCCGACGCCGCCGGACTCGCGGAACGCTTCGCCGAGTACCGGGCCGCCCTCGCCGATTCAGGTGCGGTCGACTTCGACGAGCAGATCTACCAGGCGATCGAGATCCTGCTGCGTGAGCCGGCGTCTCGTGCCGCGGCGCGAGCGCCGTGCCGACGCCTGCTCGTCGACGAGTTCCAGGACCTCACACCGGCGCACATGCTCCTCATCCGCTTGCTGGCGGCGCCCGCCTACGACTGTTTCGGAGTCGGCGACGACGATCAGGTGATCTACGGCTATGCCGGCGCGACTCCCGAGTTCCTCGTGAGCTACGGCCAGTACTTCCCCGGCGCGGGCGAACATGGTCTCGAGGTCAACTACCGCTGCCCGGCGGAGGTGGTCGCGGCCACACGCCACCTGCTTTCGTACAACAGCCGCCGGGTCCCAAAGACGATCACGGCCGCCGCTCCCCCGCTACCCGATGCGCTTCACCTGCGACTCAAGGCAGCGGAGGAGCTCGCCGCTGCCGCCACCGACCAGGTGCGAACCTGGCTCGGCGAGGGTGTCGCGCTGGAGGACATTGCCGTCCTCGCCCGGGTCAACTCGGCGCTGCTCCCTGTGCAGGTCGCTCTCGGCGCCGCCGGGATCGCCTGTGACGGGCCACTCACGCCGGCGGTCCTCACCCGCACCGGGATCCGCACCGCGCTCGCCTATCTGCGCATCGGCCTCGATCCCGGGCGGATCGCCCGAGCCGATGTCATGGAGACCGTGCGGCGGCCGTCGCGGGGCATCGCTCCGAAGGTGACAGAGATGCTGACCCGCTCCGCGACCACGTCCGTGGCGGGCGTCGATCGACTCGCCACACGGCTGAGCGGGCGCGACGTCCCGAAGCTGGAGGCCTACAGTGCCGACCTCACGCTCGTTGCAAGGGCTTGCCACACCACGACCCTCGCTGCCCTTCGCGCGATCCGGCTCGAGGTAGGTCTCGGCGACACGATGGACACGCTCGATTCGTCGAGGCGGGCGGCCGACCGTTCGACTCATGCCGACGACCTGGTCGCGCTCGAATCGGTGGCGGCGTTGCATCCCGAGGTGGCGAGCTTCGAAGCCTGGTTGCGCACCGCGCTCGAGGCGCGCCCGGCCGATGGCCCGGCAGTTGTGCTGTCGACCGTGCACCGCATGAAGGGCCGCGAGTGGGACCGAGTGATCGTCTTCGGCGCCTCGAGAGGTCTCTTCCCCCACCGTCTCAGCGACGACGAAGAGGAGGAACGTCGGGTCTTCCACGTCGCCATCACCCGGGCGCGACGGCAGGTCGTGGTCGTCGGGGACCGAGAGGCACCGTCGCCGTTTCTCGCCGAGCTCGACGGATCCCCGCCGAAGCGGGCGCCGGATTCCGGCGAGGCGGCCGTCCGCAATGCTCGGTCAGCCGCCGTGGCGACGCCACGAGCCGCCGCCGGCGGAGGCTCGCTGCCGACCGCCCTCGAGCAGGCACTGCGTGACTGGCGGCGCGACACCGCCTCGCGGGCCGGCGTTCCCGCCTACGTCGTACTCAACGACCAGGAGCTGATCGGCGTCGCCGGACGTCGCCCGGCCACGCTCGCGGAGCTCAGCCGGTGCCGGGGAATGGGCCCAATCCGCCTCGAACGCTATGGCGACGAGATCCTCGCGATCGTCGAGGGCGCCCCTGAGGAGGGTCGCTAGTGGCACGCCCGGCACAACCCGCACAACCCGATAACGCCCCCTGCCGGCCGGAGCTCGTCAGTGGTCCCGCCATTTCGGGCAGGAATCTCCCTTGTGGCAACGCCCGACGCCATCCCAACCAGCGGGCGGCCGATTCGCTCCCGGCCGAGTTGCGACGGACGACGGTTCCGGCGGACGTCCGGCTGTGGATCGAGCGGCAGGTGCACGCCGTCGTCGTCAAGGTACGCCGCCTCGAAGGAGCCTCATCGACCGCAGTCCACGGCGTCTACCTCGACAACCGCGCGCGGCTCGTGCTGCGCAGGTACGTCTGGCCCGGCTTTCTCGAGCACGAGCCGATTGCGCCCCGCCGCGAGCTCGACGCGCTCGAGTTCGCCTCCTCTAAGGGGCTGTCGGCACCTCAGGTCGTCGCCGCGGACCTCTTCGGGACCGAGATCGGCGACGGTGTCCCGGCGATCTTGATGACCTTCCTCCCCGGGCGAGCCATCGGCGTCCCGGATCTCTTCCGCTTGGCAGAGGTCGCGGCGACGATTCACGAGACCGACCCGGGCGACTTCGGTCACGACTACTTCCCCTGGTACGACGGGGTCGTATCCGAACCTCCGGAGGCGACCAGGAGGCCGCGACTTTGGCAGGCGGCAATCGAGCTCCGGGCCGCCGCCATGCCCGCGTACCGCCCAAGGTTCATCCATCGCGACTTCCATCCCGGCAATGTCCTGTGGTCGCGCGGTCGTGCGTCCGGGGTCGTCGACTGGGCGAACGCCTGCAAAGGTCCTCCCGGGTGCGACGTCGCACATTGCCGGGCGAACCTCGTCGCACTTTCCGGGCAGGGGGCGGCTGACGGGTTCCTGTCCGCCTACGAGCAGATCACCGGGGAGACCTACGACTGGTACTGGGAGCTCGCGTCGATCCTCGAGAACAGCCCGAGTCACTTCACGGCCGCCCAGCTTGCCGAGAGCGAGCCGTTGCTCGCTCAGGCAGTGGAGGCGGTCTCCGGATCGCGGCCGGAAGGCTGACGGCCGCAGCTCCCGGTGACACGCTCGCAGTCCTCGTCACTCGCCTTCGGTCGCCAGCAGCGGCGATGCAACGCCGGTGTCGAGGCGCGGCGGCTGATCTTCGTGCCGGGATTGTCGACCACCATGGAGCATGCCGAGCTTGGCCATGGCGACGAGCCCGATGCCGGCCGAGACCAGGCAGGAGACCCCGCCGACGGCGAGGCCGACCCGGGCGCTCGCGACGGCGACGATCCAGCCGATCAACGGACCTCCGACCGGGGTCGAGCCGAGAAACGCCACGGCCCACAGCGCCATCACCCGGCCGCGCATGGACGGCTCCGCCTCCAGTTGCAGCGTCGAGTTGCCGGTGGCGAGAAACGTCACGCTCGCCCAGCCGACGGCAGCCAACGCGACGAACTCGACCGCCAGCACCGGCGCGAGCGAGGCGAACAGGATCGCGATCCCGAACAGCGAGCCGGCGAGCGTGAGAGTCCGCAGCCCCGTTCGACCACGAGCGGCGGTCACCAGGCCGCCGAGCACCGCGCCGATGCCCATGGAGGCGGTCAGGAACCCGTAGGTCGCCGGGCCCCCGTGAAAGGTCTGCTTGGCGACGACGGGCAGTGTTACCTGGAACTCGTAGGCGAGAGTGCCGACGATGGCCATCATGAGGAGGGGAATGCCGAGGCGCGGCTCCTTGGCGACGTAACGGAACCCTTCTCGCAGCTGGCCTTTCCCGCGTCGCGTCGGTTCGCTCGGTTTCAGCGCGCTCTTGTCCATGGAAACGAGCGAATAGACGACGGCGACGAAGCTCACCGCGTTCACGAGGAAGCACACGCCTTCCCCGACCGTGGCGATGAGCAGCCCCGCGACCGCCGGCCCGACCGCCCGCGCCGCGTTCACCATCGTCGAGTTGAGACTGACGGCGTTGCGGACTTCGCCGGCACCGACCATCTCGAGCACGAACGACTGGCGGGCCGGGTTCTCGAAGGTGTTGTTGAGCCCGAGCACGACCGCGAGGACGCAGAGCTCCCAGAAGCGCACCACGTGGGTGACCGCGAGCACGCCGAGCACGAGCGCTTGGACGCCCATGAGCGACTGCAGAACGACCATCAGCTTGCGCTTGTCGACCCGGTCGGCGATGACGCCCCCGTACGGGCCGAGGAGCAGCACGGGCAGGGTCTGCAGGGCGACCACGCCTCCGAGCGCAGTGCTCGAGTGCGTGAGGGTGAAGACGAGCCAAGACTGGGCCACCGACTGCATCCACGTGCCGACGAGCGAGACGGACTGGCCGAAGAAGTAGCGCCGGAAGTTCGGGATCGACAGGGCGGAGAACGTGCGGCGCCCGATGGCCATCAACCTGCTCAACGCCTGCTCGCCTCCACTGGCGATGGCGCGTCCCCGAGAAGCCGCTCGGCCAGCTCCTCCAACACCGGTAACGCGACGGCAAGCGCCTGGCGCTGATCGCCGTCGAGCGCGGCGAGCCGCTTCGACAACGCGTCGTTGCGCTCCGAGCGCACGCGCTCGAGCAGGCGATCGCCCTTGGCGGTTGTGTCGACGCGACAGACGCGACGATCGGCCTCGCCGGCCGACCGCAGGATCAATCCAGCCTCCTCGAGCTTGGGGATGAGCCGGGACAGCATCGTCGGGTTGAGGCCGGTGAACTCGGCGAGGTCCGACATGCGGATCGGTCCTCGCCGTTGTGCGGCCACAAGGACGTCGATCTCCGTCGTCGTGAGCGAGCCGGCCGCATCGGTGGGCCGCAACCGCCGAGACAGCCGCGCCACCGCGATCCGAAGGCGGGCGGCGACAGCGTCTGCTCCCTCGGTCTCGCCTCCCGTGCTCATTCCCACCTCACTATTTGCTTGCTGGCAAGCATTATTATATCGGTGCGTGACGAGGGCAAGGCGAGGAGCGGTACGCTTCGGCCGACCCGGCCGCTGCGCCACGACTCGGTGTTCGGCTGCACCGGATCGGCCGGCGTAAGTGCACTCTATGCAATGTTATACTGAAGGCATAATGGTGAACGTGGTGCAGGAGACGCCCGCCGTCGGCGAAGAAGCCGCCGCCGGGACGCCCCTCAACCGGAACAGCGAGATCGGGCGTCGCGATCGGAAGAAACACGCGACGCGCCAGGCCTTGCGCAATGCCGCGCTGCAACTCGTCGCGGAACGAGGCTTCGCGCATGTCACGGTCGAGGACATCGCCGAAGCGGCGGACGTCGCGACGAGAACTTTCTTCAACTACTTTCCTTCCAAGGAGTCGGCCGTCATCGGCGCGGACCCGGACCGCGTCGTGCAGCTCAAGTCGAGCCTGCTCGCGCGGCCCCTGCAGGAGTCGCCCCTCGAGGCTGTCGGATCGGTGCTCGTGGAGTATGCGGCCACAATCGAGCAGGAGCTCGACGACCTCGGGGAAGGCAAAGAGGCGTGGTTCAGAAGGTTCTGCGTCCTGCGGGAGGATCCGGAGCTTCTCGGTGCTTACGCCGCGCACATCTCCGAGGTCGAGCGGGTACTTGCCGAGGCCCTCGCGCAGCGTCTCGGCAAGGACTCGTCTCACGACCCGTATCCCGCCCTCGTGACGGCGACCGCGTTCGCGGCGGCGCGCGTCGCGGCCATGTACTGGAGCGCCAACGGTGGTGTGGACTCGCTTGCCCGGCTTACCGGCACCGCGATCGACTCCCTCGCCAGAGGACTCGTCGCCGACCTGACGATGTCGGCACGCGCGAATGAGAGGACCAGGAAACGATGATCGAAGAGTCCACCCCCCAGGGAGCTGACGTGCCTATCCCTGTCCTGAGCCATCGCCGCGTGCTGATCATCATCGGCGCGCTCATGCTGGGGATGTTCCTCGCCGCGCTCGACCAGACGATCGTCTCGACCGCGCTCCCGACGATCGTCGCCGACCTCCACGGCGCCTCGCACCTCTCCTGGATCGTCGTCGCCTATCTGCTCGCGGCGACGGTCTCCACGCCGCTGTGGGGAAAGCTCGGCGACCAGTACGGACGGAAGGTCTTCTTCCAGGCTTCCATCGTCGTCTTCCTGATCGGCTCGGTGCTTTCCGGGCTCAGCCACAGCATGATCGAGCTCATCGCCTTCCGGGCCGTCCAAGGTCTCGGCGGCGGCGGGCTGATGGTCGGCGCGCAAGCGATCGTCGGCGACATCGTCCCGCCCCGCGATCGTGGCCGCTACCAAGGGCTCTTCGGCGCCGTGTTCGGCGTCGCGAGCGTGATCGGCCCGCTGCTCGGAGGCGTCTTCGTCGAGCAGCTCTCCTGGCGCTGGATCTTCTACGTCAACGTCCCGATCGGTGTGGTCGCGCTCGCCGTCGTCGCCAGCGCGGTTCCGGGTCACCTGCGCCGTGTCCACCACGTCATCGACTATCTCGGGACCATCGTCCTCGTGCTGGCGACCTCGTGCCTCGTGCTGTTCACAAGCCTCGGTGGCACGACCTATCCGTGGGCCTCGACGCAGATCATCGTCCTCGGCGTCGCCGGTGCCGTGCTCGTCGGCGTCTTTGCCGTCGTCGAGCGGCACGCGGTCGAACCGGTGCTGCCGCTCCACCTGTTCTCCATCAGGACGTTCTCGGTGGCCAACCTGGTCGGCTTCATCGTCGGCTTCGCGATGTTCGGCGCCATCACTTATCTGCCCGTGTACTTCCAGATCGTGCGCGGCCAGTCGCCGACCATCTCCGGCCTGCAGCTGCTGCCCCTCATGGCAGGGCTGCTCATCGTGTCCATCGGGTCAGGACAGGTGATCAGCCGGACCGGGCGCTACCGGGTCTTCCCCATCGTCGGCACCGCGCTCATGACCGTCGGGCTCCTGCTCTTGTCGCGCCTCGGGATCGGGACGGGCTCACTGGTCTCCTCGCTCTACTTGATCGTTCTCGGCATGGGGCTCGGCAGCGTGATGCAGGTGCTCGTGCTCGTGGTCCAGAATGCCGTCCCGTACTCCGAGCTCGGAGTCGCCACTTCGGGGGCGACGTTCTTCCGGTCGATCGGCGGTTCATTCGGCACCGCCATCTTCGGGGCCATCTTCTCGAACGTGCTCGTCGGCAACCTGGCGAAGCATCTGGGCAATACGAAGCTGCCGAACGGGGTGACGAGCTCGAGCGTCACGCCGGCCATCCTCGACAAGCTTCCGGCGGCGGTCCATCACGCCTTGATCGCCGCCTACGCCGAGTCGATCCAGACGGTGTTCATCATCGCGGCACCGATCGGGTGCCTCGCGTTCCTGGCGGCATGGCTCATCCCGCATGTGGAGCTGCGAAAGGGCGTGGCAACTCCGTCCAGCCCGGCCACGGCCGCCGCGACGTCAACGCCGGGAGCGGAGCTGCTCGAGCAGCTCGAGCCGCTCGCTCCGTCGGCCGGGAACCGGGCAGCCCCGACCGAGCTCGCCTGAGCCGGCTGGCGGCCGCCGCCGGCGACAGCGGTTATGACCCGGGGAAGACCCGGCGAAGAACGTCGAGGTCGACGCCGTCGGCCTCGAGCGGCGGGGTGTGCCGTGCGTCCAGGCGGCCGTAGACGAGGCGGACGAATGCTTCGGCCGGCAACTGCAAGGTGCCGGTGGCGGACTGGTCGGTGAAGGGCTCGAGGCCGACGCCGCCGGTGAGAAGAGCGAAGCTCCGCTCGGGACCGGTCGTCGACACCCGCACGGTCATCGGCTCCTCGGTTGCCTTGCCGACCCGGGCCGCCAGATCGGGCAGGCGGTCGACGAGAAGGGCCGATGCGTCCGCGGCCACCTTGGCATCCGGGTCGAAGGTGACCGCGACATCCCAGGCATGCACCGCCTGCTCCGATAGGCGCAGCCCGAGCAGGCCCACCACGTCGAGGTCCATGCCGAAGAGCGCGAGGCGAAACGAGCTGAGCTGCTCGCCGTCGAGGCCTTCGAGACGTCGCAAGAAAGCCTCGTTCGCCGCAATGCTGTCTTCGGCCTGGGCCTCAGGGGTGCGGGCATTCCAGGCATCCCAAATCGGCGGGAACTGATCCTGGCCCGGAGGGTCTTGGCCGCTGAGCCCGGCGTCGACGAACCGACCGAAGATCTCCGCCTGGCTGCCGAGGTGCGAGAGCACTTGGGCGACACTCCAGTCGGCGCAGTACGAGGTGCGCCGTAGCCCGGAGGCATCGAGACCGGAGATCAGGGTGGCCAGCTGGTCCTGGGACCGCCGGAGCGCGCTCAGCCATTTCGAGGGGTCTGTCTGCACGGTCGCTCTCCTTGCCGGTAGGGGGATTCCGGAAGATCCTGTACCCGGCTCAACACCGCGAGGGATCGAGTTCGTTCCCGACGGTCCGGCCGGGCATCTCTGGCGCGGCGCGCCGAGGTCCCATAGGGTCAGTCCGATGACGAACGGTGACCTGGACGAGCTGTCGGTCAACACGATCCGCGGGCTGTGCATGGACGCCATCCAGAAGGCGAACTCCGGCCACCCCGGGACACCGATGGACATCGCGCCGGTGGCATACACCTTGTGGCAGCGCTTCCTGCGCTTCGACCCGTCGGACCCGATCTGGCCGAATCGGGACCGCTTCGTCCTGTCGGAGGGCCACGCTTCGGCCCTCTTGTGGTCGCTGCTGCATTTGGCGGGCGTGAAGTCGGTCGACCCGGATTACGAGGTGCTCGGCACGCCGGCGGTGTCCCTCGACGACCTCGAGAGCTTCCGTCAGCTCGGCTCGAAGTGCCCGGGTCACCCCGAGTACCGCTGGACGAGCGGGGTGGAGGCGACCACGGGACCCCTCGGACAAGGTGTCGCGACCTCGGTCGGCATGGCGATCGCCGGCGCCTGGCTCGCCGCCCGGTACAACCGCGACGGCTTCACGCTGTTCGACTTCGACGTCTACGCGCTCGCCGGCGACGGCTGCATGATGGAGGGGATCTCGTCCGAAGCTGCCTCCTTCGCCGCCCACCAGCGGCTCGCCAATCTCTGTTGGATCTACGACTCGAACCGCGTGACGATCGAGGGCCACACCGACATCGCCTTCACCGAGGACGTCGCGGCACGGTTCATCGCCTACGGATGGAATGTGACGTCGGTCGCCGACGCGAACGATCTCGACTCGATCGAGCGGGCGTTCCACACCTTCAAGGCCGAGCGGGAGCGGCCGACGCTGATCGTCGTCCACAGCCACATCGGCTACGGCTCGCCCGTCGAGGACTCGCCGAAGGCTCACGGCGAGCCGTTCGGCCCGGCCGGCGTGCGCTCGACGAAGGCCTTCCTCGGCATGCCCGAGGACAAGGACTTCTTCGTTCCGGACGGGGTCTACGACTGGTTCCAGGCTGGCATCGGCGAGCGCGGGCGGCGAGCGCGCGAGGCGTGGACGACCAGCCTCGCCTCCTACCGGGCCGCCTACCCGGAGCTCGCCGACGAGCTCGACCGGATCCAGCGCCGCGAGCTGCCGGACGGCTGGCAGGCGGCTCTCCCCAACTTCCCGGCCGACGCCACCGGACTGGCCAGCCGCGACTCGTCGGCTCGGGTCCTGAACGACCTCGCGCAGGCCGTCCCGTGGGTGATCGGCGGCTCGGCCGACCTCTCGCCCTCCACCAAGACGAATCTCACCTTCGACGGCGCCGGCGACTTCCAGGCAGCCAGCCGGTCGGGCCGCAACCTTCACTTCGGGATCCGCGAGCACGCCTCGGCCGCGATCGCGAACGGGATGGCGCTCACGAAGGTCCGGTCGTATTGGTCGGGTTTCCTGATCTTCTCGGACTACGCGCGGGGTGCGATCCGGCTCTCGGCCCTCATGGAGATCCCCGTCGTGCACATCTTCACCCACGACTCGATCGGCGTGGGCGAGGACGGCCCGACCCACCAGCCCGTCGAGCAGCTGGCGTCGCTGCGGGCCATGCCGGGGCTCCTCGTGTTCCGCCCGGCGGACGCGAACGAGGTCGTCGAGACCTGGCGCGTGGTCGCCCAGCTGCACCGCGAGCCCGCCGCGCTGATCCTGTCCCGTCAGGCGCTTCGCACCTTCGACCGCTCGGTGCTCGGCCCGGCGTCAGGTGTCGAGAAGGGCGCGTACGTGCTGGCCGAGGCTCCCTCGGGGGAGCCGGACGTGCTCCTGCTCGCCACCGGCTCGGAGGTGGGCCTGGCGATGGACGCCCGCGACGAGCTCGCCGGCGAGGGCATCGGTGCCAGGGTCGTCTCGATGCCGTGCTGGGAGCTGTTCGACCGTCAGCCGGCGTCCTACCGCGACGCCGTGCTGCCGCCCTCGGTCAAGGCCCGGGTCGCGATCGAGCAGGCTTCCACCCTCGGCTGGGACCGCTACGTCGGAGACGGGGGCGCGGTCGTGGGCATGCACACCTTCGGCGCCTCGGCGCCGCTCAGGGAGCTGCTCACGAAATTCGGCTTCACTCCTGACAAGGTGGCGGAAGTGGCGCGCGACCGCGTGGCCGCTGGCAAGGAGCATCGATGAGGGCAACGCAAGCGCTGCACGACCGGGGGCAAAGTCTCTGGCTCGACAACATCACGCGCTCGATGCTCGATTCGGGCAAGATCGGGCAGTACATCGACGAGTACTCGGTGACGGGGCTGACCTCGAACCCGTCGATCTTCGACAAGGCGATCTCTTCGGGCGACTATGACGCGGCCATTCGGGAGAAGGCCGCCGCGGGGCTGCGGGGCGAGGAGCTCTTCTTCGAGATGGCGATCGAGGACCTGCGCAGGGCCGCCGACCTGTTCGCGCCGATCCACGAGCGAACCAACGGCGTCGACGGCTGGGTCTCGCTCGAGGTCTCCCCCCTGCTCGCCCATGACACCGCAAAGACCACCGAGGCGGCGAGACGCCTCCACAAGACCGCGGACCGGCCCAACCTTTTCATCAAGATCCCGGGCACCGAGGAAGGCCTACCCGCCATCACCGCGGCGATCGCGGCCGGTGTCCCGGTCAACGTGACCTTGCTGTTCTCCGCCGCGCAGTATGACAAGGCGGCCGATGCCTACCTCGCCGGCGTCGAGCGGCGCATCGAGCAAGGCCTTGACCCCGCCGTCGGCTCGGTGGCGTCGGTGTTCATGTCCCGCTGGGACGTCGCGGTCGCCGATCAGGTCCCCGACGATCTGAAGGACCGCCTCGGTCTCGCGGTGGGGCTCGACACCTACCGCGCCTATCGGGCGGTCATGAGCTCGGAGCGCTTCCAGCGGCTCGAGAATTCCGGCGCCAGGATGCAGCGGCTGTTGTGGGCGAGCACGAAGACGAAGGATCCGGCCGCCTCCGACACCCTCTATGTGCACGGCCTGGCGGCGCCGTTCACGGTGAACACGATGCCGGACGACACCCTCGAGGCCTTCTACGACCACGGCGAGGTGCCCGACGTGCCGATGTCGCCCTCCGGCGGCGACGCCGACGCGATGCTGCACCGCTTCGGCCAAGCCGGCGTCGACGTCGGGGCGCTCGCGAGCAAGCTCCAGGACGACGGTGCGACCTCGTTCGTCCAGGCGTGGAACGAGCTCATGTCGGTCATCGACACCCAGAGCTCGGCGCTTGCTTGAGGACGGCTCGACCCTTTGGAGGTGACGGGAATGGCTACGACCCCGCTGCGTGACCGGCCGGCCTGGAAGCAGCTCCAGGCGCATCATGACGAGATCGCGCCGCGCCACCTCCGCCAGATCTTCGCCGAGGACCCGGCCCGCGGTGAGCGCCTGCGGGCGGAGGCGTGCGGGCTGTACCTCGACTACTCGAAGAACCGGGTCACCGACGAGACGCTTCGCCTGCTCGTCCGGCTGGCGGAGGAGTCCGGCGTGACCGAGCGCCGCGCCGCGATGTTCCGGGGCGAGCACATCAACGTCTCGGAGGACCGCGCCGTGCTGCACGTCGCCCTTCGCATGCCGGCCGACGCATCGCTCGTCGTCGACGGCGTCGACGTCGTGAAAGAGGTCCACCAGGTGCTCGACCACATGACGGCGTTCTGCGAGCGCGTCCGGAGCGGGGACTGGACGGGCCACAGCGGCAAGCGGATCCGCAACGTCGTGAACGTCGGGATCGGCGGCTCGGACCTCGGCCCCGTCATGGCCTACGAGGCGCTGCGCCACTATTCGAAGCGGGAGATGACGTTTCGCTTCGTGTCGAACGTGGACTCGACCGACTTCGCCGAGGCGACCCGGGACCTCGAGGCGGACGAGACCCTCTTCGTCATCTCCTCGAAGACCTTCGGGACCCTCGAGACGCTCACGAACGCGCACACGGCGCGCGACTGGGTGCGATCCAAGCTCGGGGCCCACGTCGACATCGCCAAGCACTTCGTCGCCGTCTCGACCAACGCCGAGCGGGTGGCGCAGTTCGGCATCGACACGGCGAACATGTTCGGGTTCTGGGACTGGGTGGGCGGGCGGTACTCGATGGACTCGGCCATCGGGCTGTCCACGATGCTCGCGGTCGGCCCGGACGCCTTCAAGGAGATGCTCGCCGGGTTCCACGCCATGGACGAGCATTTCCGCACGGCGCCGCTCGATCAGAACCTGCCGGTGCTGATGGGCCTGCTGGCGCTCTGGTACGTCGACTTCTTCGGTGCCCAGACGATCGGGGTCATGCCCTACGAGCAGTACCTGAAGCGATTCCCGGCCTACCTGCAGCAGCTCACTATGGAGTCGAACGGCAAGCACGTCACGCTCGAGGGACTTGCCGTCGACTACGAGACCGGGCCGGTGTACTGGGGCGAGCCGGGCACGAACGGGCAGCACAGCTTCTACCAGCTGATCCATCAGGGAACGAAGCTGATCCCGGTCGACCTGATTGGTTTCGGGAAGAGCCTCAACCCGATCGGCGAGCACCATGACATCCTCTCGTCCAACGTCTTCGCCCAGGCCCAAGCGCTCGCGTTCGGCAAGACCGAGGAGGAGGTCCGCTCCGAGGGCACGCCGGACAACGTCGTGCCGCACCGCGTCATGCAGGGGAACCGCCCGACGAACGTGATCCTGGCCGAGAAACTCACCCCTCGTGTCCTCGGCACCCTCGTCGCCCTGTATGAGCACAGCGTCTTCACCCAGGGGACCATCTGGGGCATCGACTCGTTCGACCAGTGGGGGGTCGAGCTCGGCAAGGTGCTGGCGGTGGAGATCCTCCCCGCCCTCACGTCGAGGTCCGAGCCGGAGCTCGGCCACGACTCGTCCACGAACGCGCTCATTCGCCGGTACCGAGCGCTCAAGGCCTAGCGAGGACGGCCGCGACCGACAGAGGGACCGCCTGGTCCCGACAAGGAGGCAAGCAATGACCACTGAGAGACCAATGCAGCTCGGAATGATCGGACTCGGACGGATGGGCGCCAACCTCGTCCGGCGCCTGATGCGCGACGGGCACCGCTGCGTCGCCTACGACGTGAACGCGGGAGCCGTCGAGTCGCTCGAGGCCGACGGCGCCGAGGGCGCCACTTCGCTGAAGGAGTTCGTCGACAAGCTCGAGGCGCCCCGTGCCGTCTGGCTGATGCTGCCCGCCGCGATCGTGCAGCAGACCCTGGACGAGCTCGCCCACCTGCTCGAGCGCGGCGACATCGTGATCGACGGGGGCAACTCCTACTACCGCGACGACGTCGCCCGAGCCAAGACGCTCGCGTCCTCGGGGCTGCACTATGTCGACTGCGGAACCTCGGGCGGGGTCTGGGGCCTCGAACGGGGCTACTGCCTCATGATCGGCGGCGAGGAGGACGTCGTCACCCACCTCGACCCCCTCTTCAAGACGATCGCACCGGGCATCGGCCAGATCGAGCCCACTCCGGGACGGACGAGAACCGACGGCACGGCGCCGGACGGCTATCTGCGCTGCGGGCCGAACGGCGCCGGGCACTTCGTGAAGATGGTGCACAACGGGATCGAGTACGGGATGATGGCCGCGATCGCGGAAGGGCTGAGCATCATCAAGAACGCCGACGCCGGCCTCAAGAAGCAGGAATCCGACGCCGAGACGACGCCGCTGCGCGACCCGGAGGCCTACCAGTACGAGATCGACGTCGCCGAGGTGGCCGAGGTCTGGCGCCGCGGCTCGGTGATCGGCTCCTGGCTCGTCGACCTCGTCGCCGATGCCCTCGCCCGCTCCCCGCAGCTGGAGGAGTTCGCCGGTCGGGTCTCCGACTCCGGCGAAGGTCGTTGGACGGTGCATGCCGCCGTCGACGAGGGCGTTCCGGCACCGGTGATCACCGCGTCGCTGATCCAGCGATTCGAGTCCCGCGGCCTCGGTCAGTTCACCGACAAGATCCTCTCTGCGATGCGGAGCGAGTTCGGGGGCCACGCGGAGAAGCCGAGCTGAGGATGAAGCACGAGCTCGAGATTCTCGACGACCCCGAGGAGGTCGCGCGCGTTGCCGCCCACTGGGTCGCCGGTAGGGCGGGGACGGCGACGGCCGATCGCGGTGCGTTCACCTTCGCCGTGTCGGGTGGGCGTACGCCGTGGGCGATGTTCCGCGAGCTCCGCAAGATGACGTCGGTGCCCTGGGACCATGTCGTCATCTACCAGGTCGACGAGCGGGTGGCGCCGGCGGGCGACCCGAACCGGAACCTCACGAACCTCACCGAGGCGCTCGGCGAGACCAAGGCGACCGTCGTCCCCATGCCGGTCGAGAACTCCGATCTCGAGGAGGCCGCCGGCGACTACGGGCTGCTGATCCCGGCGCGCTTCGACCTCGTCCATCTCGGGCTCGGGCCCGACGGGCACACCGCCTCTCTCGTCCCCGGCGATCCGGTGCTGAACGAGACGCACCGGCTCGTCGGGGTAACGGGCGAGTACCAGGACCACCGGCGGATGACACTCACCTATCCCGGCCTTGCCCGAGCGGCCGAGATCCTTTGGCTCGTGACCGGCGCCGACAAGACCGACGCCCTCGACAAGCTGCTTTCGGGGGACCGGTCCATCCCCGCAACCGGGGTCCACGGTGCGGGCCAGTCGCTCATCCTCGCGGACCGAGCGGCGCGGCCGGTCACCTGAACGGCACGACGAAGCGTGGGCTATCGCTCGAGGCGCAGCTCCCGAGCGCGGCCCCCGTGCCCGATCAACACCACCGAGACCATCTCCGGAGGGAACAACCCGTGATCGACGACCCCAGGAGTCGCGCCGAGGCGCCGCGCGAGGGCGCCCGGATCATCCACCGCGCCCTGGAAGTCGGCGATCACGCCGCCGTCCGGGCTCCTTGGCACGTCCCGCAAGGTGACATCGCCGAGGTGCCGCAGCGTCGCCGCGTGGCCGAACTCGAGCAGCTCGAGCGGCACCGGCGGCCGCAGCGCTGCCACCGGCTTGGTCGAGTCGCCGATCACGACGAAACGGTCCGCCGCCGCGGCGATGATCTTCTCCCGCGTGTGCGCTCCGCCCCCTCCCTTGATGAGCCAGCCGTCGGGTGTGATCTGGTCGGCCCCGTCGATGGCCAGATCGAAACGGTCGATCGAGCCGAACGCCCCGACCCGCATCCCGAGCTCGCGCGCCGCCGCCGCGGTGCGGGGCGACGTCGCCACACACCGCAGGCGCAGACCCCGCCTTGCGAGCGCCGGCAGCAGGAACGCGACCGTCGAGCCGGTGCCGAGACCGACGGTCATCCCGTCTTCGACGAGCTCCGACGCCGCCTCGGCAGCTGCCTTTTTCTCCTGATCGAGACTCATGACTTCCAGTCTTGCGCGAAGGTGTGATCGACTCATGACCATGGCGACAAAGACACCTGCGTCAGAGAAGAAGTCGGCGTCCACGAAACGGCGTGCGGCTGTCGCAAAGCCGGCGACTGACCGCAAGGCGCGGGCGAGGACGGCGGGGGCAGCCAATCCCTCCGGGGTGCGGACTCCGCCCGATCACGTGATCGTGATCTTTGGCGCCACCGGGGATCTCGCAAGGCGCAAGCTCCTCCCGGGGTTGTTCCATCTTGCAAAGGCCGGGCTGCTACCCCGGCGCTACCGGATCATCGGCTCGGCGCCCACGGCCTTCGCGATGACCACCGAGGAATTCAGGGCGCATGCGAAGCAGGCGGTGGCGCAGTTCGGACTCTCGAAGCCGACCGGCGAGGACTGGAAGCGCTTCGAGGCGGCTCTGTCGTTCGGAACCGCGGAGCCCGAGCACCCTCGTCCGCTCGAGGATGCCATCGCCACAGCCGAGCGTGAGCTGTCCTCCCACCCGCGACGGCTCTACCACCTCGCCATCCCGCCGGCGGCTTTCAGCTCGATGATCGGGATGCTCGGTGCGACCGGTCTTTCCCACCACGCCCAGGTGGTCGTCGAGAAGCCGTTCGGCACGGACCTCGAATCCGCCCGGGCCCTCAACGACACGATCCACCAGGTCTTCGACGAGTCGCAGGTCTTCCGTATCGACCACTTCCTCGGCAAGGAGTCCGTCGACAACATCCTCGCAATGCGTTTTGCGAACGGGCTCTTCGAACCGGTGTGGAACCGAGACCACATCAGCTACGTGCAGATCGACGTGCCCGAGGTGATCTCGATCGAGGGCAGGGCGGAGTTCTACGAGAAGACCGGCGCCTTCCGCGACATGATCGTCACGCACCTGTTCCAGGTCCTCGGCTTCCTCGCGATGGAGCCGCCGAGCGCGCTCAACGCGAAGGCGATCCGGGACGAGCAGAACAAGGTGTTCGAGGCCATGCCACCGATCGACCCTGCGAACGTCGTGCGCGGCCAGTACGACGGTTACCGGTCTGAGCCCGGCGTCGGCGCCAGGTCCGACACCGAGACCTTCGTCGCCCTACGGGCCGAAGTGGACAACTGGCGCTGGGCAGGGGTCCCGTTCTATCTGCGGTCCGGCAAGTGCCTCGCCGAGCGCCGGCAAACGATCACGCTCGGCTTCAAGGAACCGACGATGCGAATGTTCCCGCTCGATGCGCTGGGCGAGCGCCATGGCCGGGGCAACGAGCTCGTCATCGACTTCGACGACCCGGGCTGGATCAGCCTCACGTTCCTCGCCAAGGAGCCGGGCCCGGCGATGCGGCTCGGGCCGGCGCAGATGAGTTTCCGCTACGCCGACTCGTTCCGCTCCAGCCATGGCCTCGAGGGATACGAGCACCTCATCCTCGACGCCATGCTCGGGGACCAGTCCCTGTTCACGCGAGCCGACGGCATCGAGCGCCTCTGGGAGATCTCGACACCGTTGCTGGAGCGACCGTTGCCGGTCCAGTCCTACAAGCCGGGCTCCTGGGGACCGCGGGCGATCGACGCCCTCGTGGCTCCGTTCCATTGGTACCTCCCCGACGCCCAATGAGACCGAACGTGGAGCTCGGATACGACAAGCCCCTCTACCTGCTCGCGTTCGACCATCGCGGTTCGTTCGAGAAGGACTTGTTCCACGCCTCGCCGCCGATCTCCGACGAGGTTCGCGCGGGCATCAGCGACGTGAAGAGCCTGATCTTCGAAGGCTTCGAGCTGGCGATCGCGCGGGGGGCGCCGAGGGATGCCGCCGGCGTGCTCGTCGACGAGGAGTTCGGCGCCGCCGTCGCCCGACGGGCGATCGCGGCCGGCTACGCCCTCGCGATGCCGGTCGAGCGATCGGGTCAGGCGGAGTTCGACTTCGAGTACGGCGAGGACTTCGCGAGCCACATCGAGGCCTTCGATCCGACGTTCACCAAAGTGCTCGTCCGCTACAACCCCGAGGGCGACGCGGAGCTCAACGGGCGCCAGACGGAGCGGCTCGCAAGGCTGAGCGGCTGGCTGCACGGGCACGGGCGCCGTTTCCTGTACGAGTTGCTCGTGCCCGCCACGGCCGAACAGTTGGGACGCTGCGGTGGCGACCAGAATCGCTACGACGCCGAAATCCGTCCGGCGCTCGTGGTCGAGACCATCCGCTCCCAACAGGATGACGGCGTCGAGCCCGACATCTGGAAGATCGAGGGCCTCGATACCGAAACGGACTGCGCCCGCATCGTCGCCCAGGCGACAGCTGGCGGCCGAGACCGGGTCGTCTGCATCGTGCTCGGGCGCGGTGTGACCGAGGAACGCCTCTTGGACTGGCTGCGGGTCGCGGCAGCGGTGCCCGGCTTCGACGGCTTCGCCGTCGGCCGGACCCTCTGGGAAGAAGCGCTGCAGGGGTTCCTCGCAGGGCGCGCCACCCGCGGCCAGACCGCAGCGACCATCGCTGACCGATACCTCGAGACCGTTCACGGTTACCTCGGACCCCCCCGACAAGACAGCTAGGGAGATCCATGGCCGCCTCCCCCATCCGGTTGCTGCTCGCCGACGTCGACGGGACCCTTGTCACCGACGACAAGATCCTCACCGAGCGCGCGGCGGCCGCCGTCCGAAAGCTCGACGAGGCGGGCATCGTGTTCGCCATCACGAGCGGGCGCCCGCCTCGGGGTATGTCGATGCTGATCGATCCACTGCGGCTCACGTCGCCGATCTCCGCCTTCAACGGCGGCCTCTACGCCCGCCCCGACCTGTCGGTCATCTCGCAGAAGGTGATCCCGACCGACGTCGTCGGCCCGGTCTTGAGCCTCCTCTCGGGCGCCGGCCTCGACATCTGGCTCTACCGCGGCGCCGACTGGCTCGTACGAGACCCGAAGGCGCCGCATGTCGACCGCGAGGCGTGGACGGTGAAGTTCCCCGCCACGGTGGTCAAGAGCTTCGACGAGATCACGACCGGGATCGCCAAGATCGTCGGCGTGAGCGACGACCACGCCCTGGTCGAGCGGACGGCGGCGTCCGCCCAGCAGCAGTTCGGCGACCATGTCTCGGCGCAGCGCTCGCAGCCGTACTACCTCGATGTCACCAATCCCGAAGCGAACAAAGGCGCGGTGGTCGACTATCTGCGTGACACCTATGGGCTCGACCGCGACGCCGTCGCGACGATCGGCGACGGATCGAACGACATCCTCATGTTCAAGAGGTCCGGACTTTCGATCGCCATGGGCAACGCCGGCGAGGACGTCCGCCGCGAGGCAAGCCGCGTCACCGCTTCGGACAAGGAAGAGGGCTTCGCCAAGGCCGTGGAAGAGTTCATTCTCGGGGAGGCCAAGCCGTGACGAGCCGGCCGCCGCTGCCGCCGTTCGACGAGGCCGGCGCCCGCCAGAAGGTGCAGGCTGCAGAGGACGCATGGAACACCCGGGACCCCGAGCGGGTCGCGGCCGCGTACACGCCGGACAGCGCCTGGCGGAACCGGTCGGAGTTCCTGAACGGGCGGGCGGAGATCGTCTCTTTCCTCACCCGCAAATGGGAGCGTGAGCAGGAGTACGCGCTTCGCAAGAGCCTGTGGGCCTTCGGCGACGACCGCATCGCGGTGCGCTTCCAATACGAGTGGCACGACGACACCGGCCGGTGGTGGCGCAGCTACGGCAACGAGAATTGGGAGTTCGACAGCGAGGGCTACATGCGGCGGCGGGAGGCGAGCATCAACGACGTCGCCATCGCCGCCGGCGAGCGGCGCATCTTCGGGCCCCGGTCGCCGCAGGAGCGTGACCAGCCGCTCCCTCTCGAGTAAGGGCGAGGACAGGGCGCGACGCGCCTACGCCGGCCACGACACCTCCATGCGGGCGCCGCCGAGCTCGGCAGCGTCGTCGACTCGCCACCGACCGCCGGTCGAGCGAACAACCGAATCCGCGATCGCCAAGCCGAGTCCGTGCCCACCAGCCTGGTTGGCGCCGCGCCGAAACCGATCGAACAGTCGTTCACGCTCCGCTGGCGGTATTCCGGGACCACTGTCCTCGACCGCGAGAACCACCCGCGAGCCGACGCGCCCCACCTCGACCCGCACTGTGCCGCCTTGACCTGCGAACTTGCAGGCATTGTCGACGAGCACCCCAGCGAGACGGTCGACCCACTCTGCCGGCGCGACGACCGTTGCCGGCGCGGTTCCGAGCCGCTCCAGCTGGAGGTCGATCGACCTGGCACTGACAAGGGCGCGAAAGCGCTCGGCACCGACCTCGGCGATCGTCACCACGTCGATCGCGCCGGGGTGCGGCGGCGGTGGGGCCGAATCGAAGCGTGCCAACCAGAGCAGGTCTTCGACGATCCGCGTCAGGCGCTCGCTCTCGCGTGAGATCCGAACGAGCGCAGGGTCCGGCGCTCCGCCGGCGCTTTGTGCCAACGACAGTTCTGCCTCGATGACCGTCAACGGGGTCCGCAGCTCGTGGGAGGCGTCGGCGGTGAACTCCAGCTGGCGGCGACGGGCGAGCTCGATTGGCTTCGCCGAACGGAGACCGATCAGGAGCGAGGCAAGGAAGATCGCCAACAGAAGCACGGGCGAAGCGACGAGCTCGGAGGTGATGAGGATGCTCTCGACGTGGTCCAACTCCGTCAGGCTCTCGCCGGCGACGAGCAGGCCGCCTCGGTACCGCACCGCCAAGAGTCGGTAGTCCGTTCCCGAGAGGCTCCTCGTGACCGACCCGGCGCCGGCTGGCGGCCAGGTCAGAGACGCCAACGGCGGGGTTGCGGCGCCCGCCTGCGCGATCGCGCTCCCCGGCCGAACCTCCCAGACATAGATCGGCAGGCCGTAGATCCCCAGCCCGTAGTGGACGCCGCCGCCCGGTGAGTCCGGCTCCTCGGTGGCAAGGCCGGGTGGACGCGTGCGGGCGGCGGCGAGCCGACTGCTGAGCTGACGGTCGACCTGTGCCACAAGGCGGTGCGATACAAACAGGTCGAGGAAGGCTACGGCTGCGGCATAGACGACGATGACGACCAACGCCGTCACGAGCGCGACCTTGATCGAGGGGGCGAGGTGCGTCCTGACGGTCGCTCGCGGACCCGATTTCATGTGGGCATAAGGCAGTACCCGACGCCTCGATGGGTGTGTATCCGGACATGTGCTGCAGCCAGCTTCGACCGCAGGCGGGCCACATGGACGTCGATCGTGTTGGAGCCGACACCGTCGGCCTCGTCCTGCCAGACCTGGAGCGCGATCGATCGTCTCGTGACCACGGCGGGGTAACGCTGCAACAAGACCTCGAGGATGGCGAGCTCGATATGCGTGAGGCTGATCGCGAGCCCGGCCGCTCTCACGACCCGCGTGGCCGGCTCGTAGACAAGGTCGTTCACCGCGAGTCGAGGTGCACGGACTTCAGCCGGCCGCCGCTGCAGCGCACGCATCCGAGCCAGGAGCTCGGGGAAGTCGAACGGCTTCACCAGGTAGTCGTCGGCGCCCTCGTCGAGGCCGTGCACCCGGTCGCTCGGCAGGTCCCGAGCCGTCAGCATCAGGATCGGCACGCCCGCACCTAAGCGGCGCAGTGACCGGACGACCTCGATCCCGCTCATGGCGGGCATCCGCCAGTCGAGGATGGCGACCTCGTACTCGTAGCTTCGAAGGTACGCGAGCGCGGCGGAGCCGTCAGCGACGCTGTCGACGACGTAGCCGGCTCTCTGCAGCCCGCGTTCCAGCACGGACCGGAGAGCGTCGTCGTCCTCGGCCACGAGGACCCTCATCGTCCTCCGTTCTACTGGAGATGCCGTCGATGCGGCGGGACACCTGGATCAAGCCCGGCCGGAGCGCCTCATTCCCCACTCGAAGCCCTGTTCAGGGGCGGTTCCAGTTCACCAACACATTCGGAGTTAATGACCTCGCCGCAACAGCCGATACTTGGAAGGTGGCGAATGCGGCGCGCCCAGGGGTAGCCCAGTGATCGACATCGGCGAGCCCAAGCGGGCCACCAAGGCTCTGCAAGAGAGCGAAGCTCGCTTGTACGCGCTCCTTTCCTCGCTCGATGACCTCGTCTTCGAGCTCGACGAGAACGGAACTTACCTCGGCGTCTGGACCACCAATGAGGCGCTGCTCGCGGCGCCGCGGCACGAGCTGCTCGGCCGGTCGGTGCGCGACGTCATCGGCGAGGAGCTCGGCCTGCAACTGATCGAGATCATCGCTCACGTCCTCGAGACGCGTCGCCCGGAAATCTGGGAGTTCTGCCTGGACGTTCCTGCGGGCGTCCGCTGGTTCCAGGGAAGGCTGGCTCCGATCTCCGCCGCCGGGGCGCAGGCAGGGAGGATCTGCCTGTTGGTTCGGGACACGACGGCGCAGAAGACCGCGGAGCAGGAGATAGCGAGACTGCTCTCTCGTGAACGGCTCTTGAGCCGGTTGTCCGAGGCGCTGCCGGTCGGACTGTTCGAGATCGACATGGCCGGCCGGGTCACCTTCACCAACGATCACCTCCACGCGATCGTCGGCCGCCTTCCCGGGGCCACGATCGCGGCGCAGATGTCGTCAGTCGTCGCCGAGGACCGACCGCTCCTCGAGGCGGCGCTCGCGGCTGTGCTCTTAGATCGTACGGTCGACGATCTCGAGATACGGCTTCGCCACACGCCGGCTGACGCCCAGCCTGCCGCTGATCCCGAGCGCGTCTGCCTGCTGAGCCTGCGCGCGCTCACCGACGCCACCAGCGTCGTCTACGGCGCCGTCGGCTGTCTCACCGACGTGACCGACCGGGTGCAGCTTCGCCACGAGCTCGAGGTGAGGGCATCGACCGACAAGCTGACATCGTGCCTTAATCGCGCGGCAGCGCTCGAGCTTCTCGAGCAGACGACCGCGCGCCCAAATGTCGCCGGGGAGGGAAACGCGCTCATCTTCATCGACCTCGACCACTTCAAGTCTGTGAACGACCGGTTCGGTCATGCTGCCGGTGACCTCCTGCTCGCCGTCGTCGCCGACCGCCTTCGCGGCGCCGTGCGCGACTGCGACGACATCGGCCGTTTCGGCGGAGATGAGTTCATCGTGATCTGTCCGCGGGTCGAAGGCTCGGCTCAGGCGGTCATGATCGCCGAGCGCGTCGCCTCGGCGTTGACGGCCACCGTTCACGTCGGACGGGGACTCGTCGAGCTGCGAACAAGCGTCGGCGTCGCCTGGAGCACCGAAGCGCTCGAGGCGGACACCTTCATTGCTCAGGCCGACAGCGCCATGTACGAATCGAAACGGACCCGTCGCAAGGGCGTGACCCTGTTCACTGCGGCCAGTCGCAGCGACGCTCCGACGCCCTTGCGTCAGCCGCCGCACACCCGCCGGCGCCGCTGAGAGAACCTGCGGCTTCCCCGCGGGCGGGAAGATGCTGGAAGGATAGGTTTTCCGAACCACCGCTGACCGCTGTCACGGGTGAATCGAAGCCGGTTCATTTCCCGAAGCGCCGCCGGCATGCCAAGGTCTCCGACATGGTTGTCACCGAGGCGCACAGCGGAGGAATACATCTCTCCGGTTTGACAAAGTCCTACGGGAATGTCCGGGCGGTGCGCGGCGTGGATGTCGCCGTCGACCCGGGTGAGACCGTGGCCATTCTCGGGCCGAACGGCGCCGGCAAGTCGACGACGATCGACATGGTGCTCGGCCTGGCGCGACCCGACGCGGGCAGCGTGACCGTCTTCGGGAAACCGCCTGCCGAGGCGGTGAAGTCCGGCCTCGTCGGCGCCATGCTCCAGACCGGTTCTCTGATCCAGTTCTTGAGCGTCCGCGAGCTCGTCACTATGGTCGCCTCGCTCTACCCGCATCCGCTCGAGGTGGACGAGGTGCTTCGCCTCACCGGGACGGCGGCGCTCGGCGAACGCCGGACCACGAAACTCTCCGGCGGTGAGAGCCAGCGCGTCCGCTTCGCGATCGCCCTGGTCGCCGATCCCGACCTGCTCGTGCTCGACGAGCCGACCGCCGCGCTCGACGTCGAAGGCCGCAGAGACTTCTGGGCGGCGATGAGGGCCGTCGCCGCGAGGGGAAAGACAATCGTGTTCGCGACCCACTACCTCGAGGAGGCCGACGCGCCTACGCGGACCGGATCATCCTCATGGCGCGAGGAAAGATCGTCGCCGACGGACCGGCGACGGAGATCAAGGCGAGAGTGGGAGGCCGCACGATCCGCGCCACGCTGCCCGAGGTGGATCTCGCCATCCTGTCCGGCCTGCCGGGCGTCGCCAGCGCCGAGCACCGGGGCGACGCCATCGTGCTCTCGTGCACCGATTCCGATGCGGCACTGCGCGACCTTTTGGCCCGCTACCCCGAGGCACGCGACATCGAGGTGCGCGGAGCCGGACTCGAAGAGGCGTTCCTCGAGCTGACCGCCGACGACGACGAAGACCTGAACCTTGAGGACAGATCCCGATGAGGCCCTCGACCTACGTCCGCTACGAGATCCTCCGGACGTTTCGCAACCAGCGCTTCCTCGTCTTCTCCTTGGCGTTCCCGCTCATCTTGTTCTTCGTGATCGCCGGCCCGAACAAGAACAAGCATCTGCTGGGCATCGGTTACCCGCTCTACTTCATGACCGGCATGGCCGCCTGGGGCACGATGGTCGCCGTCATCTCCGGGGGTGCTCGGATCGAGGCCGAGCGTTCCATCGGATGGACTCGCCAGATGCGGATCACTCCCCTGTCGACCCGCACCTACTTCGCCTCCAAGGTGCTGAGTGGCTATCTCATGGCACTGATCAGCATCGCCGCGCTGTACCTCGCCGGCACCTCACTCGGAGTCCGGCTCTCTGCCGGCGAATGGCTGACGATGACCGGGCTTCTTCTCGTCGGACTGATTCCCTTCGCGGTGCTCGGCATTCTCCTCGGGCATCTGCTCACCGTCGACTCCATGGGACCGGCGATGGGCGGCGTCACGACGCTCTTTGCGCTCCTTGGCGGTGCCTGGCGCCCGATCGCCGTCTCCGGTGTGCTGCACCGGATCATCGAGGGCCTGCCTTCGTACTGGCTCGTGCAGGCGGGCAAGACCGCGATCGGGGGAAGCGGTTGGCCCGCCGAGGGTTGGATCGTGATCGCCGCCTGGACAGTGGTCCTGGCCCGCATTGCGGCGCGTGTCTATCAACGCGACACCGCTCGGGTCTGAGGGCTTCGATCGGGCGCGAGCCGGCTACTCGTACGCGGGCACCGGGACGGGTCGGCGAGGCAGGTGGCGGGCGAACAAGAGGGCGGTGCCGGCGGTGCCGAGCGCGCAGCCGGCGGCGGCCAGCACGGCGACTCGAGACCCGAAGCTCTGCACCAGCTGGCCGCCGGCTGCGGCGCCGATGGCAGCGCCGATCTGGATCCCGCTCGCTATCCAGCTGAACGCCTCGACGGACGAGCCGTGCGGGGCAAGCTCGCCGACGAGGCCGTAGATACAGCTGAAGCCCGGGGCGATGGCGATGCCGGCGACAAAGATCAGCCCATAGAGGACAGCGACTCCCGGCGCGAGCGAGAGCAGCGCGAATCCGAGTGCGCTCGCCGCCAGTAGCGGTGCGAGAACGGTCGCTCCCGAGTGCGCCATGCGAGCACCGAAGAGGAGCCCGCCCGCGAGCGATCCCGCACTCCAGACGGTGAGCAGCAGACCGGACTGGTTCGAGGCGTGGTGGTGGCCGGCGAAAGCGACGACGGCAACCTCGACGATGACGATGCCGGTGAGGAACAGCAAGATCAACGCCACGAGCGTGACCAGCCCGGGCAAGTCGACCCGCTGGCGCCGCCCGGCCCGCTCCCCCGCTTCCCGGGCGATCGCCGGATGGGCCACGACGGCCAGGGTGCCGATGAAGCCGATCACGCCGCAAGCGACCAGCGCCGCCGCCGGTTCTGCGATCGCAGCCGCGACGGCGACGAGGGAAGGACCGATCATGAAGGCGACTTCCTGCAGCGTCGCGTCCATGGCGAACAGACCGCTCAGGAGGTTCGGTGGCGCGAGGTGGCGCCACAAGGAGCGGACGGCCGGCGCCACGGGCGGCACGCTGGCGCCGGCCGCTGCCGCGACGATGAGCAGCGCGGCGGTGTCGCCCACCGGCACGAAGGCGAGGACGACCAGGCCGACCGCGTTCAGCACGCCCGCAATCAGCAGCACGGGACGACGGCCTGCCCGGTCCGCCAGCCGCCCGACGAACGGCATCACGAGGCCGGTCCCGATGACGTAGGCGGCCGTCACGAGTCCGGCGCGGGCGTACGAGCCGGTCGCTCTCGCGATCCGGAGGATGATCGCCAGATTCACCATGGCGACGGGCAGGCGCGCAATGAGCGAGGTTCCCAGCAGCCAGGCCACGGCGGGAGTGCGCAGCACTGCGCGGTAGGACGTCGGGCTCACCGCACCATCTTCGCGGAAGCCCGTCGTCGACCGTGCCGGCGAGCCGGGTCGATGCTGATGAGAAGATGGCAGCAATGGGAACATTCACTTTGGGGATGCTGACCAGCGTTCCGGCGTCGTTGCGACCCGATCTGCTCGCCCCGCCGACCAAAGCAGCCCTGACCCGGCTCGGCCTGCTCGAGGACGTGGGTGTGGTCGAGATCGATCCGGCCCTTTCCGACACCGCCAGCACAGAGCGGGAGTTCGGGCTTGAGCGCGACATGCTCGCCAATTGCGTCGTGGTCGGCGGCAAACGGGAAGGCAACGAGCGCCTCGCGGCCTGCGTCGTGCTCGCGACGACCCGCGCCGACGTCAACGGAGTCGTCAAGCGCCACCTCGACGTTCGCAAGGCCTCGTTCCTCCCGATGGAACGGGCCGTCACGCTCACGAGCATGGAGTACGGCGGGATCACCCCGATCGGCCTGCCGGCGGGCTGGCCCGTGCTCGTCGACCGCCGGGTGATCGAGACCAGGCTGGTCGTGATCGGGTCGGGAGTTCGCCGCTCCAAGCTGCTGCTTCCCGGCGCACTACTGGCCCAATTGACCGAGGCAGAGGTCATCGAGGAGCTCTCGAACGACTTTCGGGGTTAATGCGATCGGCATCTGAACCGATACTTCTCTCGTGGCCATTTTGGCGCGACGATGAGTGCGCGGACAACAGACACTCGCAACGAGCGCTCTAAGCCCGCGCGCCGCGCGGTTGAACGCCTGGGAGGCAAGGAGCAATGACCTTGAGTAGCGGGAGGGCCGTCATCAACCCTGTTCGACGCCGCGCGGCCGGAGTCGTTGCCATCGCGCTCACGATGAGCGGTTTCGGGCTCAGCGCTTGCGGCATCGTCAAGACCGTCACGAAGGTCGTGCACGACGTCGAGACCAACAAGTCCACCATCGACGCCTTCACGAACAAGATGAGCTCCGGCGAAGCGACGACGTTCGAGGCGACGTACGTGACGACCGGGAGCTCGCCGACGACGGTCGTGTACGCCGTGCAGCCACCGAAGGGCCTCGCCTTCAAGGAGACCCCGTCGGGCGGCGGCGGCGCCGCCAACAACCCCACCGTGGACATCGTCGTGAATTCCTCGGGTGAATTCGCCTGCACCCCACCGTCGTCGGGATCGAGCTCGGTGTGGTCCTGCGACCAATTCCCTACCGCCGACGCCGCCTCGGAGAACAAGATCTTCGACTTCTACACGCCGGCTCACTGGGTCGGGTTCCTCAGGGACTTTTCGCTCGCCGCCGGTTTCGCGGGCGACAAGGTCACGTCGTCGACATTGACGGTGAACGGATTCAAGATGAGCTGCGTCGATTTCCGCGCCTCGGGAGTCCCGGGCACGAGCACGATCTGCACGACGGCGCAGGGGATCCTCGGTTACGTCAAGGTCGCCTCGAACTCGACGAGCTTCGAGATCAAGAGCTACTCGGCGTCACCGCAGGCGTCGCTGTTCCAGCTGCCGCCGGGCGCGAAGGTGACCGTCATCACGACCACGACGACAACAACCTCCTAGGCGAGCACGCCGGCGATCGCTCGGCAGGTGCGTCGGGTCAGTTGCCCCGCTCGATCCTGCCCGTCACCTCGTCGAGGCCGATCCTCGATCCCCCGGCACCCGGCGCGGCCGCACGGATGGTCACCGTGTCGCCGTCTTCGAGGAAGGACCGGCGCGACCCGTCACCGAGGACGACCGGCTCGGCGCCGTTCCAGCTGAGCTCGAGGAACGAACCGCGCTGGTCAGGCTGCGGGCCGGACACCGTGCCCGAGCCATAGAGGTCGCCCGTTCGAAGCGACGCGCCGTTCACCGTCATGTGCGCGAGCTGTTGGGCCGGGCTCCAGTAGATCTCCGCAAACGGCGGCCGCGAGACGACCGTACCGTTCCACTCCACCTCGATCGCGAGGTCGAAGCCACGCGGCTCCTGCTCCTCCAGGTAGGCCAAGGGAGCGGGATCCTGCGGAGCAGCGGCGATCCGCGCCTCCTCGAGAGCGTCGAGCGGAACGACCCAGGGCGAGATGGAGGTGGCGAAGGACTTCCCGAGGAAGGGCCCGAGCGGCACGTACTCCCACGCCTGGAGGTCGCGCGCCGACCAGTCGTTCAAGAGGACAACGCCGAAGACGTGGTCTCGAAATGCCGACACCGACACCCCGGTCCCGAGCTGCGACGGAACCCCCACCACGAAGCCCACCTCCGCCTCGATGTCGAGCCGGAGCGAGGGACCGAAGCTCGGCGCCGCGTCGCCAGGTGCCTTGCGTTGGCCGAACGGCCGGACGATCGGCGTTCCCGAGACGACAACGGTGCCCGCGCGGCCGTGGTAACCGATCGGCAGGTGCTTCCAGTTGGGAGTGAGAGGGTCGCTGTCGGGACGGAGGATGCGGCCGACATTGAGGGCGTGATGCTCAAAGGAGTAGAAGTCGACGTAGTCGGCCACCTCGAAGGGAAGGTGCATCCGCACCTCGTCCCGGGGCAGGAGAAATGACTCCACGCGGCCACGCTGGCTCTCTTGGCCGAGCAGCTCGATGAGCCTGCCGCGGGTCGCACTCCAAGCGGTGCGACCACGGGCCATGAACGGGTTCAGCGCCGCTCGGGCGAAGACCTCGTCGTCGAGCACCGGTGCCAGGTCGATGACGTGGTCGCCGATGGCGACGCCGACGCGGGGTGCGTCGTCTTCGATCGAGAACACGCCGTAGGGCAGGTTCTCGATCGGGAAGTCCGAGCCGTCCGGTACCGGGATCCAGCAACGGCCGCTCATCGCCGGACCGGCGTTGACCCGAGAAGGCCGAGGGTGACGAGATCCGCTCGGGGCTCGGCGGTGCTGCACGAGCCGTAGGAGACGAAGAGCGACCGGGCCGCGGCGGCCTGAGCGGGAGTCACGCCCTCGGCCTCACGGACGAGCTCGGCGGCGTCGGTGACCTTGAGGACCTCGACGACCTCCTCGCCGGCCGCACCCTGCACGGTCCGGCATGCCGCCAGCAAGAGGCTGAGGAAGCCGTGATGACAAAAACCGGTGCGGTCGTCGCGATAGGGCAGGGCACGGTGGAGACCGGCCGTGGCCTTGAAGGAAAGGCCGAGCTCGGCGCAGGTGCGGACGAAGCCAGCGAGCTCCTCGGCAGTCGGGAACAGCTCCGCTCTCGCCCCGCCGCAGCGGACTTTCGCCCGGTACCGCGTCGCGGCCAATGCGCCGAGCGCCGCCCGGAAGTCGCCGGCAAACGGCACTTCGACCGAGCATGGCACGCCGTCGGGAACGGTATCGAGCCCCGCGATGCCCTCGTCTCCCAACGGTCCTTCGACGCCGGTCAGCCTGACCCGATCCTCGCCGGAGAGGCACTCGAGGCTCGCCTGCAGGCCGCGGCTGTCGAGCGGAGTGACGAGCGCGAGCTGGAGGTCATCGCCGGGCACGAGTGCGCCGACGAGCTCGTCCAGGCGGCTCGAGGGGCAGAGGAAGCGGCCCGAGAGCAGCGCGCCGCCGCGGATCTCGTCCTCGCGGTGACGGGCGAGCGCGGCTGGCATCGACAATTCCTCCGGTGGGAAGAGCCCGGCATCGTCGACGAGCCCTCTCAGGAGCAGCGGTACGTCGCCGACGCTCATGGTTCGACGTCGTGTGCGGCACCGAGGCAGGACCGGTTCAAGACTGACGACTCCACGCCAGCCGCTCGAGCCCTCGAGTGTCGGCTCGTCGACCTGCCGGGCGGCGATCGCGACCCGGGCTCGGGATCGCCGCACTAGCCGCGTCGACCGGCTGTCCCGTGATCGTCATCGATACCTCCGGGTCGTTCTTCCCCTGTTCCCACGCCGGCAGAATAACTTCCTTGAACATGGCGCCGTTCACGGCGACCTCGCTCGCCCGCGGCCTAGCACCGACAATCAGCGTGCTAGTTCGGGTAAAAAACCATTGAAACGCAGGGATCCGCACGATCTCACCCCCCGGATCGCTACCGTCTCCACTCATGACTTGTATGCCATCGCGACCGCGCGCGGGCACATACGGGTCCTTGTGGAGGCTGCGCAGCTTCGTGCGACCGTACTCCCGCCAGATGCTGGTGATGCTCGTCTGCGCAAGCCTGGCGGTGGCGGCGAGCACGTTCATCCCGCTCGTGCTGGAGGCCGTCGTGAACGGGCCCATCCGCAGTGGCCACCGGTCGTCGCTCGTGCCGATGTTCTTCCTCGCGCTCGGTCTCGGCGTCCTCGAGGCCGCCCTGATCGTGGCCCGGCGGGCGGTGCAGTCCGTTGCGGTGCTGAAGATCGAGCGCGAGATTCGCGACGGGCTCTACGCCCGCATCCAGCGCCTTCCCGTCGAGTTCCACGATCGCTGGCAGACCGGGCAGCTCCTGTCGCGCACGACGACCGATCTCGGGACGATCCGGCGCTTCCTCGGCTTCGGAGCGATCTTCGTCGTAGTGGACGGCCTGCAGTACATCGCCGTCATATCGCTCTTGATCGCCACCTACGTGCCGCTCGGGATCGTCGTCCTCGTGACGACGCTGCCGGTGATCTGGCTCGGGAAGCGCTTCGGGCAGGGCTACGCGAAGATCTCCCGCCGGGTGCAGGACCAGCAAGGTGACCTCGCGACGCTGACCGAGGAGGCAGCTACGGGGATGCGCGTGGTGAAGGCGTTCGGGCGGGGCGCACTCATGGAGAAGCGCTTCGGCGCCTCGGCCGCGACGCTGCGCGGCCACGCCCTCGACATGGTGCGCCTGCGGGCCCGGTTCTGGGGACTTCTCACCCTGATCCCGAACATCACCATGGCATTGGTCGTCCTCCTCGGCGCGATCGCCGTGGCCCACGGCGCCCTCTCGCTCGGCGCCATCGTCGCCTTCACGACCCTGGTCGTCCTGCTGCAGAACCCGATCATCGACCTCGGATGGATCCTCTCGATGGCACAGGAAGCCGCTACGGCGGCGGATCGGGTCTGCGAGATCTTCGACTCCGAGATCACGGTGAGCGACCGACCCGGTGCCGTCTCCCTCGTGCGAGCCCGCGGTCGGCTCAGCTTCGAGCACGTCGCCTTCTCCTACCCGACCAGCACCGTGCCGGTGCTGCGCGACGTGACGATGACCATCGAGCCTGGCGAGACCGTCGCGCTCGTCGGCTTGACCGGATCAGGTAAGAGCACCGTCGCGGCGCTCCCGGCCCGGCTCTATGACGTCACCTCCGGGCGGATCACGCTCGACGGCCGCGACATCAGGGACCTCACGCTCGAGTCGCTCCGCAGCCAGGTGGCGATGGCCTTCGAAGAACCGGTGCTGTTCTCGATGAGCGTGCGCGAGAACCTGATCCTCGGGTGTCCCGACGCGAGCGACGGCGACATCCGTGCGGCTCTCGAGCTCGCCCAGGCCCAGTTCATGTACGACCTTCCCTGGGGACTCGACACCCGCATCGGCGAGCAGGGTTTGGCACTCTCCGGCGGACAGCGGCAACGGCTTGCCCTCGCGCGTGCCGTCATCGCCCGGCCGGCCGTTCTCGTGCTCGACGACCCGCTCTCGGCTCTCGACGTGAACACCGAGGCGCTCGTCGAGGCGAGCTTGGCGAGCGTGCTCGCGGACATGACGGGTCTGCTGGTCGTCCACCGGCCGTCGACCGTCGCCCTCGCCGATCGCGTCGCCTTGCTCGAGCGGGGCGTGCTGACGGCGATCGGCACGCACAGCGAGCTCATGAAGCTGCCGGACTACGCAGCCGTCCTCGCCGTCGACCCGAGCCCTACGAGAGCCGCGTCGTGAGCACGTCGGAGAACTGGCGCGGCGTCGCCGCCGAGACCGTAGACGACCTCCCGAGCGCTTGGACCGGTCTGCTGCGCCAGCGCACCCGCCGGCTTCTCGGCTCGCTCGCCGCGCCCCACCGCCGCGCCATCGTCCTGCTCTCGTTCGTGATCCTCGTCGCCAACGTGGCCTCGGTGGCCGTCCCCTGGCTCGTCGGGGTCGGAATCGACCGCGGGATCCCGGCCATCCGACGGGACGACTACACCCCGATCGCACTCGTCACCGCTCTCATCATCGCCTGCGCCGTCGTGCAGGCACTCCTCTACCGAAGCTTCGTTGCCGGCTCGGGCCGCATCGGTCAGGAGATCCTCCTCGAACTGCGACGTCGGGTCTTCGCCCACTTCCAGCGCCTCAGCCTCGCCTTCCACGAGCGCTACACGACCGGCCGGATGATCTCGCGCCTGACGTCGGACCTCGACGCCATCAACGACATGTTCACCCTGGGGCTGGACACCTTGATCACCGCCGTCCTCTCGGTCGTGAGCGTCGGGGTGATCCTGCTCGTGCTCGACTGGCGCCTCGGACTCGTGTGCCTGTCCGGCTTCATCCCGCTCTACTATCTGTCGCGCTGGTACCAGCGGGAGTCGAGTGCGGCCTACCGCAACACGCGAAGCGCCGTGGCCCTCGTGATCGTGCAGTTCACCGAGTCGTTGCGCGGCATCCGGGCCGTGCACGCGTTCCGGCGTCAGGCACGCAACGACGAGATCTTCCAAGACCTCTCGGAGGGCTACCGGACCTCGATGACGCGCTCGTTCAAGCTTCTCGGCATCTACTGGCCCGGCATCGTGCTCATCGGCAACCTGACGACGGCGGCGGTCCTGCTCTACGGCGGAACTCAAGTGATCGGCGGGAGCATGCAGGTCGGCGTGCTGGCATCGTTCGTGCTGTACTTGCGCCGTTTCTTCGAGCCTCTCGCCGAGGTGAGCCAGTTCTACGACTCCTTCCAAGGCGCCGCCGCCGGTCTCGAGAAGCTCGCCGGAGTCCTCGACGAGGAGCCCGGGGTTCCCATGCCCGACCACGGCGCTTCCCCACCGGAGGGAGGCTTTCTCGGGAACGTGGAGTTCCGCGGCGTCCGCTTCGGGTACAGGGAGGGCACCGACGTGGTCTCGGAATTCGAGCTCAGCATCCCCGCCGGGCAGACCGTCGCCCTGCTCGGAGTCACCGGAGCAGGCAAGAGCACCGTCGCGAGACTGCTCGCCCGCTTCTACGACCCGCTCGAGGGCGAGATCAGCATCGACTCGATTGCCCTGCCCGCACTCTCGGATGCGGACCTGCGCCGCGCGGTTGCGATGGTGACGCAGGAGAGTTTCCTCTTCTCCGGAACGGTGGCCGAGAACATCCGCTTCGGCTCCCCCAAGGCCTCCGACGCCGAGGTGATCCAAGCCGCGAGGGCGGTCGGGGCCCACGGCTTCATCTCGGCACTGGACGAGGACTACGAGAGCGATGTCGGCAAGCAGGGCTCGCATCTGTCGGCGGGACAGCGACAGTTGATCGCCCTGGCGCGGGCGTTCCTCGCCGATCCGGCCGTCCTCATCCTCGACGAGGCAAGCTCGTCGCTCGATGCGCCCATGGAGCGGCTCGTCCAGAACGCGTTGAAGACGGTCCTCGCCGGACGGACGGCGCTGATCATCGCCCACCGGCTGTCCACCGTCGAGATCGCCGACCGCGTGCTCGTGCTCGAGCGTGGCCGGATCGTTGAAGACGGGTCTCCCGCCCAGCTGCTCGCCGAGCACGCCGGCCAGTACGCCGCCCTCTACCAAGCCTGGCGCGACAGCCTCGTGTGAACGGCCGTCCAGCCGTGATCGCAGCCGCCGGCCGACCGACGACCGGCCCGACTCGAAGCGCCGAAGGCGGGGCGCTCAGATGAGCGCCTCGGTTGCCGGGTCGGGCAGTCCACCGAAGTGTCGCTCGAGCACCTCTGCGAACACGGGCTGGTCCGGCGCCGCCCGTTGGAACAACGACATCGACGATCGCACCTTCCGAGCATCGACGTCGCCGAATATCTGCGTCGCGGTCGTGGCTTGGCTTGCGGCCACGATGCCGGCGCACTCGATCAATCGGGCGCCGAGGACGGGATGCAACAGGTACGCCTGCGCCTCCTCGAGCGACTCGATGGCATAGCGCTCGGATGTCGCGCTGCGGCCGAGCCCGGCGATCTGCGGGAAGACGAACCACATCCAGTGGCTCGTCTTGCGCCCGCGGCGCAGCTCCTCCACCGCTCGCTCGTAGGTGGATCCGAGGTCCTGCGCCTTCACGAAACGTTCGAGGTCGTAGCTATCGTTCATCGCCCTCCTCGATCCGGATGGCCGATGCCATTGTCTAGATTGACACGGGCGCATCGAGAACCCGTCACCTCCTGCCCGCGTTGCTCACCAGTGAGCGTCCGGACGCGCCAGCGAGTTGCTCGGGGCCCTGGTGTCGATCCAGTCGAGGTCCGGAGCCGGCTCCCTGCGCTCGGCTGCCCCCGAATGACGTGAGCCATCACTTGGAGGAGGTCACAGTGCCGGAAGATCAGACCGCCGCGGCGCTCGCCGGAAGCACCCGAGAGCACCGAGGCGCCCATCGGGTTGGCACGGTCGACCCCGATACCACCGTCGAGGTCACCGTGTACCTCCGGCCCCGCCGGGGCGCTCCGACTCGCATCGCTGAGGACGCCGCGGAGCCAGCACCCATGCTCTCGCGCTCGGAGCTCGCCGAGGCACGTGGGGCAGATCCTGGAGAAATGGCGGCAGTGGAGCAGTTCGCGAGCAACCACGGCCTCGACATCATCGAGCGGGACGCCCCCGGTCGGCGTTTGCGCCTGCGCGCCGGCGCGGCGGCCATGGGGAGGGCCTTCGGCGTCGACCTGCAACGCTTCCAGCATCTCGAGGGCACCTACCGCGGGCACACGGGCCCGGTCCTGCTGCCGCCGGAGCTGAGCGATGCAGTGGTCGCGGTGCTGGGCCTCGACGACCGCCGCCAGGCAGAGACACGCCTGCGCCACGCAAAGGACAATTCGGGCGTCTCCTATACGCCGGTGACGGTCGGCACCGCCTACGGGGTACAACCCGGTGCCAGGGCCACGGGGGTTTGCGTGGCCCTGATCGAGCTCGGCGGCGGATTCTCCGCCGGGGACCTGGCAACGTATTTCACTTCGCTCGGCTTGGCCGAGCCGGAGGTCGAGGCGGTGGCGGTGGACGGGGCGTCGAACGCACCGTCGGGCGGTTCCTCCGGACCTGATGCAGAGGTGATGCTCGACATCGAGGTCGTCGGTGCCGTCGCGAACGGCACGAGGATCGCCGTCTACTTCGCCCCGAACACCGACCAGGGGTTTGCTGACGCGATCAGCGCTGCGGTTCATGACGCGAGCCGCAAGCCGGCGGTCATCTCCATCAGCTGGGGCGGCCCGGAGAACACCTACACCGCGCAGGCGGTGAAGGCGTTCGAAGACACCTTCACCGACGCGGCTCTCGCGGGGACGACGGTCTTCGTCGCGGCCGGTGACTCCGGCTCCTCGGACGGTGCGACTGATGGGCTCGCGCACGTCGACTACCCGGCCTCGAGCCCTCAAGTCGTCGGGTGTGGCGGAACTCAGTTCCACCTGGAAGATGGAGTGATCGTCACCGAGGTCGTCTGGGACGATCTGCCGAGCGGAGGTGCGACGGGAGGGGGCGTCAGCGCGAGCTTTCCTGTGCCGAGCTGGCAGGAAAGCGCAGGCGTGCCCGTCTCCGCCAATCCCGGTCAGGCTTCGGGCCGGGGCGTGCCTGATGTCGCCGGCGATGCCGACCCCGCCAGCGGCTATCAGATTCGCGTCGACGGTGACGACATCGTCGTCGGAGGCACCTCGGCCGTGGCCCCGCTCTACGCCGCGCTCGCCGCGCTCGCCGTGGCGAAAGCCGGCGAACCGCTCGGCTTCATCAATAGGACGCTCTACCAGCTCGGCGACAGCGGGTTTCGCGACATCACCGAAGGAGACAACGGCGCGTACTCGGCGGCGTCGGGCTGGGACGCCTGCACCGGGCTCGGCAGCCCGAAAGCGACCCCGCTCATCGAAGCGCTTGCCGCGCGTCGCGCGTCGCCTGCGGGCACGAGCTGAGGCGACAGCGACCTGGCCATGATCTCGGAGGACAGGACAATGGCGACATGAACCAAGGCCCTACCTGGCTCGTTCTACTGCGCGACATCTCCCACGCCGCCCATGTCCAGGGCGAACCGCGGATTGTCGCCAGCCTGGTGTTCGATATGGCCAGCGGGCTCGTGCTCGGGAACGCCGCGGCTGGGACCGATGACGAGGCGCTCGCCCGTGCGTGTCACAGCGCGCTCACGAAACCCGCCGGCTCGTCGCAACCTCGTCGACCCGACAAGATTCTCTGCGCCGCGAACCTCATCACCCCTCTCGCCCGCGCGCTTCGACGGCTGAAGGTGCCAGCAAGGGTGCCGATCATCGAGGCGCCACAGATTGACGAGGCTGAAGATGTCTTCGACTCGTTCGTTGGCCACATGGCCGGCCGGAGACAACCGAACGACTTTGCGGACCCCGAGGACTGGCGGCGGCTTATCGATCAGGCCTTGCATTTCTACCGCCGCGAGCCTTGGGAGCGGTTCACCGACGAGGTCGACCTTGCTGTCGGAATCTGCATCGACGACGAGACGGCTTCGTATACGGCCGTCATCCTCGGCAACGCAGGTGTCCAGCGTGGCCTGGTGCTCTACCCGGGCACCGCCGTTCCAACTGGGCTTCGTGATCTCGAACCCGGGTGTCCAGTCCCGATCGTGTCGGGAACCTTCATGTTCACTCTCGACTCTCGCGACGAGCCGCCACCGGAGCTCATCACCAAGTCGATTCGCTACGGCTGGCCGCCCGACGTCGACGTGGTGCCGGTGTTCCTCATCCTCGACGGCGACGAGCCCAGCGAGCTCGGGCGCGTCGACGTCCTCCGGCTCACCGTTGCCATCGCCGCGATCTGCGGGCACGACGCCCGCGGCCCGGTTCTCCTCAATGCACCGACGGAAGCCTTGCGCGGTCGACTGACGCTCGCTGACGACGCAGCAGTTTCGTTCACCATCCGCCAGCTGCCCCTCCCGCCGGCGCCTACCGAACAAGTCCTACGCGTCCACCTGGCAGGCACCGAGCTGCTGTCCGACGACACTCCGGTCGTGCTGGGCTCCTCCGCCGTGACGGCGTCGGACTCGCTTCGACGCCAAGCCCGGCTGTACCGCCCTTCGTTAGCCGGCTCGGCGCCGCGGAACGCGAAGACGCTGCCCCTCGTCGTGATCATCGCGGAGGGAGAACGAGCGAACGCGATCTCGGCGAAGATCGCGGAGATCGACCTGTACGGTGTCGGAATCGTCGAGCTGGACGGGCGAGCCGTCCTCACACTGGTCGGAGGAGAAGGCGCTCAGCTGCTGATCGATCTTCCCGTCGATCACCCGGCGCTGAAGCTGTACCGGTCTCGGCTGAAGAGGTCCAAGGGCCACCACTTGGTACTGGTCGCCGACCAGGCAAGCGCCCGCGGCGCCGGCGAGATCTCCGGGCTGTTCGAATGCCATCTGCCCGAAACGTCGCATCGCCCGGCGAACCTCAGCTGAAGCGCAGCACGCGGACGCGCCGCATTCCTTCGGCGGCAACAGCCCAAGTCGAGCCGCCGTCGCCCGACCGGAAGACTCGGCCGTTGCGGGTGCCGAGGGCGACCTGGCCGGCCGATGCCGCGATGGATCCGGTGTCGAGATTGAAGGGGAACGACTCCGGAAGGCCGCCGGAGCATGGCTCGAACGGGTCTCCGAGGCGGCATCGGTACAGGCGGCCATCGGTGGTCTCAGGACCAGTCGAGGCAGTGACGAAGGCGGCGTCGCCGTCGAGTGCGACCGCTCTCGAATAGCCGGCGTGCAGCCCGTCGGTCACCCACTTCCAGCTGTCGCCGTTGTCGTCGCTCCATCCGAACCCGATCGCAGCCGCAACGGCGACTCGGCCCTGCTCTCCGGCTACGACTTCGTGGACGTCGGATTCGGGTGCGATGACAATCCGCCAGGATTGGCCGCTGTCGTCCGATCGCCACACACCGCCGACGTGGACGTTGACGAACCAGCTGCCGGTGCTCGAGACGGCGATCGACCGTATCTCCGGCAGCGGTGCCGCGGGGTTCTCCCACCCCTCCCTGCCCTCGACGGAGTCGAAGGCCGGCAGCTCGCCGATCACGCCCTCCGACGACACGGTCAGCAGATGAGCTCCCTCCAGTCCGACCACGAGCGTGCCATCGGTGCCAGCCGCCAGGCTCTGGCCCGTCGCGTTGGGCAGGCGCACCAGCGGTGAGACGTCGAATTCGTCGATCTGAACGATGCGCCCGCCGTCGAGCAGGCTCCACACCGGTCGCGAGCTGGAAGGCAACAAGCTCCCGACTCCGTCGAAGGACGTACCGACCGCCAATGACGTGACGAACACGTCTGCAGCGTAGGTGTACGAGCGGTCGAGATCCTCTAGGTGGGCTGCGGTTCCCACAATCAGCATGCGAGCCTCCTTGGCTGGGTGCGAACCTGGCGGCTCTACCGCCGATCCAGGCTCCAATCTAGGATTTGTGAATCAACCTTTCTCGCCGCCGCGACTCTCCGGGCGGCCGTGAGCCGCCGCGGAGCGACAAGTCGCTCGACTCGCGCGCTCGCCGTGCGGGCCCCGATCCGGCGCGGGCGACGCGCTCGGCCACCGGATGGAGGAGCCCGGTGCGTGGCCCGTGGCTTACTTCAGTCTTCGGAGTGGTCCTGCTGATCGGCATCCCGATCGAGTTCGTCACCGGCCTTCTCTCGTACGCGGCCTACAACCCCAGACTCGCCGGTAACGACCCGGAACCCAATCACGGCCTCTTCGGGCTGTTCCTGTTCAACTGGGTGACATCGCCGAGCTGGTTCTACCGCGTGAGCGAAGGTACCCACGTGATGCTCGGCTTCGTTTTGGTCCCCGTCGTCCTGGCCAAGCTTTGGTCGGTGATGCCGAAGCTCTTCGCTTGGCCGCCATGGCGGTCGGTCGCGCAACTCCTCGAGCGTCTGAGCCTCGTGCTCGTCGTCGGCGGTGTGGTCTTCGAGATGAGCACCGGGATATTGAACGTCGACTACGTCAACCCGGCCCGCTTTCCTACCGGGCACTTCTACGGTGCCTGGGCCTTCATGGCGGGGTTCGTCCTCCACGCGAGTGTGAAGTTCGTCGACATGGTTCGCGCCCTGCGCTCGAGGCCGTTCGTTGCCGAGCTGCGAACGGGGCTGGCCGATACCACGCCGGAGGCAGTCGACAGCGATCTTGTCGCACCCAACCCGGCGGCACCGACGATCTCCCGGCGGGGAATCCTGGCTTTGGTGGGAGGGACGTCTCTCACGGTCTTCCTCCTGACCGCCGGCGATGCGATCGGCGGCGCCGCCCGTCGTCTGGCGCTGTTCGGGACGCACTACCGCTCTCCCGGCGCCGGAGCCAACCATTTCCCGGTCAATCACACCGCCGCCTCGCGCGACATCACCGCGGCCAACACCGGCTCCGACTGGCGTCTCGTGCTCGTCGGAGCCCACCGGGTCTCGCTGAGCAGGGACCAGCTCCTCGCCATGCCGCTCACGACCGCAGACCTACCGATCGCCTGCACCGAGGGGTGGTCGACACAGCAGCGCTGGACCGGCGTGCCGCTCGGCGACCTCGCGCGCCTGAGCGGGGTCGCCAATCCCGGCCGGGCGCGGCTCACCGCGCTCGATCACCAGGCGGTGACCTTGTCGGGCTCGCAGGTGGCGGCGTCCGATTCCATGCTGGCGCTGCGGGTGAACGGCGCGGACCTGTCCTTGGACCACGGGTTCCCGGCGCGCGTCATCGTCCCGTCGGCGCCCGGCACGCACAACACCAAGTGGATCGCCCGGATCCGCTTCTCGGAAGGGTCCTGAGATGCCGTGGCTCCGCCGCCACTACGGGGCCGGCCCGCTGCACCTCCTCGGCATGCTCGCCGGTGGCGTCATCGCCGCCTATGCCGTCACCCGTGTCCTCGGCCAGAGCGGGTGGAAGGGAATCTTCCTGTGGTTCGTGGTCTGCGTGGTCGGCCACGACCTGGTCGGCTGGCCGATCTACACCCTCGCCGATCGGAGGCTGATCCGAGCTCAGGGCCTCGAGGACGGTAGGAGGTCCCGTCTGGTTCCCTGGATCAACCACGTCCGGGTCCCCACGGTCATCTCGGCGGTGCTGCTGGGGTTGTTCTTCCCGTTGATCTTCCGCCTCGAAAACACCCGCTACGAAGGCATCACTGGTTTCAGCGAGAACGTCTACCTTACGAATTGGCTCGTCGTGAGCGGGATTCTCTTCGCCGGATCTGCGGTCATCTACGTCGCTCGGCTGAGTGTCGCCCGCAAGCGCGAAGCCAGGTAGCTACGAGCCGGCTGCAGGTTGCAGATCCCGCATTGACGGGTCGAGGTACCGCCGTGCGCGCTCGAGCGGCAGCGTTGCGGCCACACTGGAGGTCATGCCAGCACAATTCATCTACACGATGCGCGACCTGCGGCGGTTCTACCCACCCGACCGTGAGGTGCTCCGCGGCATCAACCTGTCCTTCTTCCCCGGTGCGAAGATCGGGGTCATCGGCGCGAACGGCTCCGGCAAGTCGTCGCTGCTCCGGATCATGGCGGGCATCGACGACGGCTTCAGCGGCGAAGCGCGCCTGACTCCGGGCTTCTCGGTCGGGTTCCTGCCCCAGGAGCCGGACCTCGACGCCACCAAGGACGTGCTGGGCAACGTGTCGGACGGCATTGCGGAGGCGATGGCCCTCGTCGGCCGGTTCAACGAGGTGTGCGCCGCGTTTGGCGATCCCGACGCCGATTTGGACGAGTTGCTCGCCGAGCAAGCCGAGCTCCAGGACAAGATCGACGCGGTCGGCGCCTGGGACCTCGAGCGGACCCTGGAGATCGCTATGGACGCGCTCAGGTTGCCGCCCGGCGACCTCGAGGTGACGAAGCTTTCCGGCGGCGAGCGCCGTCGCGTCGCGTTGTGCCGGCTGCTGCTCTCCAAGCCTGACCTTCTGCTGCTCGACGAGCCCACGAACCACCTCGACGCCGAGTCGGTGGCCTGGCTCGAGCGGTCGCTGCAGGAGTACTCCGGCACCGTCGTCGCCGTGACCCACGACCGGTACTTCCTGGACAACGTGGCCGGGTGGATCCTGGAGCTCGACCGGGGCGCGGGGATCCCTTGGCAGGGTAACTACACCTCGTGGCTCGAGCAGAAGCAGAGTCGCCTCGCCGCAGAGGACAAGGCCGATCGCTCCCGGCAGCAAGCGCTTCAGCGCGAGCTCGAGTGGATCCGGATGGCGCCGAGGGCTCGTCAGGCGAAGGGAAAAGCCCGTATCAGCGCCTACAACGACCTCGTCGCCGAGGCCGAGGCGGCCGAGCGACGCGCCGACAAGCTCGAGATCACCATCCCGCCCGGCCCGCGGCTCGGCGACCGGGTCGTCGACGCCGGGAAGCTGGTGAAGGGTTTCGATGACCGTCTGCTGATCGACGAGCTGTCGTTCCTCCTGCCTCCCGGCGGCATCGTCGGAGTCATCGGTCCGAACGGCGCCGGCAAAACGACGCTGTTCCGGATGATCGTCGGCGAGGACAAGCCGGATTCGGGCGCGCTGGAGATCGGGGCGACGGTGGTGCTCGCCCACGTCGACCAGTCTCGCGATGCGCTCGATTCGGGCGCGACAGTCTTCGACGAGATCACCGGAGGCGTCGACCGCATCGTCGTCGGGAACCGCGAGCTGCACGCCCGCGCCTACGTCTCGAGCTTCGGGTTCCGGGGCAGCGACCAACAGAAGAAGGTCGGCCAGCTTTCCGGTGGCGAGCGCAATCGAGTGCAACTCGCCAAGGTCCTGAAGAGCGGCGGGAACGTGCTCTTGCTCGACGAGCCGACGAACGACCTCGACGTCGACACGCTGAGAGCCTTGGAAGAGGCGCTGCTCGCATTCCCGGGCTGCGTCGTCGTCATCAGCCACGACCGTTGGTTTCTCGATCGGATCTCCACCCACGTGCTCGCGTTCGAAGGCGAGTCGGTGGTGCGCTGGTTCGAGGGGAACTTCAGCGACTACGAAGCTGATCGGCACCGGCGTCTCGGCACCGACGCCGACCAGCCGCGCCGCCTCCGTTACAAGCCGTTGAGGCGCGAATGACCGGGGCGGGCCCGACCGGCATTCCCCTCGGAACGGGCGCTGCCGGCTGCGTCGGCGTCGATCAGTTGCCACGCCGCGAAAATGCTCGTACCGATGTTGCCGGCTTTGCCCGAGTTGACCAGATCGTCCAACGTCTCGCGCGTCTCGAGGATCGGAGCGTCCGGACCCATTCCGGTAGATCACCGATCAATACCGCAATCGGATCTTCCTGGCTCACCGGCCGCAATCACGAGACCGCGTTACCCGGAGCCGAGCCCTGACTCGCGAGCACGCCGGCTCTCCTGGCTGGATACGCCAGGAGAGCCGGCGGCGCGGCAGGCCCCAATCACGCGATACTAAAACACCAGTGCGGGCGCCGACATCTCAGCGACAGCCGACTTGATCCAGGACCCGGCGTTCGCCCGTCTTGTCCTGTGACTTGGTGAAAATCACATTTTCGTCGATGTTGCTGGACTCCCGGTACGGCTTCCCGACCGACAGCTTGGCCAGGTCTTTTGGAGCCAACACGCCCTCATCGAAGGTTCAGGTTCTCTCTTGCGAGAGTACGTACTCCTTTTCGTCCAATCCGGCCGGCCCGGCGAGCTCGCCCGCCGGTCCCTGAACAGGCTCTGGAGGAGAGGGTCACCCTTCCCGGGCCCCGTCTTCGATCCTGCGACCCCATCCGGTTATGATCCCGGGTCACCTCGACCCCCCTTGGCGCCGAGCTCATCACGATGCCCTTCCGTGAAGTGCTGTAGTGAGGAAAAGATCGGACTGACGCTAACCACGGCCAGTCCACAGCGACCAGAGAGGAGCTTTTGTGAGCCTTGGCACGACACCACCCGACTCCCCGATTCGCTGGGGGATACTCGGCACGGGCTCAATCGCCTCGGACTTCGCCGGAGACCTACCGCTGCTCGCCGATGCCGAGGTGGTTGCCGTCGGCTCCCGCAGCCAATCCGGAGCCGATGCCTTCGCCGACCGGTTTGGGATTCCGCGTCGGCACGGGTCGTACGCAGCACTCGCCGGCGACCCCGAGGTCGACGCCGTCTACGTGGCCGTGCCGCATCCGGTCCACTACCAAGGCGCGATGACTGCGATCCGGGCGGGCAGGAACGTGCTGGTCGAGAAGCCCTTCACCCTCAACGCGACACAGGCTCGGGGCCTCGTCGCAGCAGCCCGGGAGGCTGGGGTATTTCTCATGGAGGCGATGTGGACGCGCTTTCTGCCGCACATGATCGAAATTCGTGACCTTGTCGCGGCGGGAGTCCTTGGTGACGTGCGGACGGTGACGGCCGATTTGGGCGTCGGGTTCGCGAGGGACCCCGAGTCCCGCATCTTCGCCCCGGAGCTGGGCGGCGGTGCTCTCCTCGATCTGGGCGTATACCCGGTGTCGTTCGCGTCGATGGTGCTCGGCGCACCGATCACGATTACGGCCGTCAGTGACCCTGCCTTCACCGGCGTCGACGCCCAGACCTCGATCCTCCTTCGATATGCAAGTGGTGGCCACGCCGTTCTGACCACGACGCTGGAAGCGCGAAGTGCCGCCCGGGCGACGATCGTCGGGACCGACGCGCGCATTGAGATCGACTCGATGTTCTTCCGTCCGACATCGTTCAGTCTCATCTTCCCCGACGGCACGATAGATCGCCACGAGCACACGCCGATTGGACTCGGACTTCGTTACGAGGCCGCCGAGGTCGGCCGCTGCATCCGTGCCGGCCTCCAGGAGTCTCCCGCGATGCCGCTCGACGAGAGCGTGCAGGTAATGGAGACTCTCGACGAAATACGCCGGCAGATTCATTTGGTCTATCCGCAGGAGCAAACAGCGGACTGATTCACTGCGCCGGGTCCTTTCACGGAGGGACCGGCTTAGGTAGCCAGCAGCGCTCTCCGATTGGAGCGTATTACGAGATCGGTGCAAGGGAGGTACTGTGTCGGAGAGAGTTGATGCCGAAGGACTACAGGTCGCGGTGGAACTGCACCGCTTCCTGCTCGACGAGGCTCTCCCTGGCTCCGGGGTCGACGAAGCCCAATTTTGGCGAGGACTGTCCACGCTGATCCACAACTACTCGGAGCGAAATCGCCAACTCCTGGCCAGACGTGACGAGCTTCAGTCCCGGATCGACGCTTGGCACCGCGACCATCGCGGCCAACCGTTCGATGCCACTGCCTATCGGGCGCTCCTTTATGACATCGAATATCTCGTCCCCGAAAATCCGGGGACACAGATCAGAACCGCGGGCGTCGATCCCGAGATCGCCGATGTTGCCGGGCCGCAGCTCATTGTGCCCGTCATGAACGCCCGCTACGCGCTGAACGCGGCGAACGCGCGCTGGGGTTCGCTCTACGACGCCCTCTATGGCACCGACGCCCTCGGTGACGCGCCCCCGCCCGGGCGATATGAAGCGGCGCGAGGCGCTCGTGTGGTCGCCTGGGTCCGAGACTTCCTCGATGCGGTCACTACGCTGGACTCCGGTTCGCATGCTGATGCCGTCCGGTACGCGGTGATCGACGGCGGTCTCCGGGTGGACCTCGCGGACGGAACGACCAGCCGTCTCCTCGATCCCGGATTGCTGGCCGGATACCGGGGGGACATGACCTCTCCCGAATCGGTCCTGCTGCGTCATCACGGACTCCACATCGAGCTCGTGATCGACCGTAGCCACCCGGTCGGTGCGACCGATGGCGCCGGGGTGGCCGACGTCGTCATCGAGGCCGCGGTGACGGTCATCGTCGACTGCGAGGACTCCGTCGCCGCCGTCGATGCCGCCGACAAGGTTCACGTCTACCGCAACTGGCTCGGTCTGATGAAGGGCGACCTCGTGGAGACGTTCACCAAATCGGGCCGAACGACGACGAGGGTGCTGGCCGATGTCCGGGACTTTTTGTCGCCGGACGGGACGCCATTCAGGCTTCCCGGTCGTGCCCTTCTGATGGTGCGCACCGTCGGTCATCTCATGACCACCGACGCCGTCCTCGACAGCGAAGGCCGCGAAATTCCGGAAGGCCTCCTCGACGCCATGGTCACAGTGCTCGCAGCGATGCACGATCTCCGACGGGAAGCAGGGCGCCGGAACTCCCGATACGGGTCGATCTACGTGGTGAAGCCGAAGATGCACGGCCCCGAAGAGGTCGCCTTCGCCGACGAGGTCCTCACCCACGTCGAGCAGGCTCTGGGCCTTGCCGGGGGCACGGTCAAGATCGGGCTCATGGACGAGGAGCGCCGCACCAGCCTCAACCTGGCACAGTGCATCGAGGCGGCAGCCTCCAGGATCGCCTTCATCAATACCGGCTTCCTCGACCGTACTGGTGACGAGATTCATACTTCAATGGAAGCCGGGGTCATGGTTCCAAAGGCCGAAATGAAGAGCCAGCGGTGGCTGGGCGCCTACGAAGACCGCAACGTCGACATCGGACTCGCGTGCGGGTTACGGGGGCGAGCCCAGATCGGCAAAGGCATGTGGGCGGCTCCGGATCTCATGGCGCAGATGCTCCGGGAGAAGATCGGCCATCCCCTGGCGGGCGCCAGCTGCGCCTGGGTACCGTCGCCGACGGCGGCGACCCTGCACGCAACTCACTACCACCGGGTCGACGTCCACGAGCAGCAGGAGCGGCTGATCGGTCGGCCACAAAGGACGATGGACGACATTCTGACGATCCCCGTCGTGACCAGCCGGGAGTTCAGCGAGCCCGAAATCAAAAGCGAGCTCGAGAACAACGCCCAGGGCATTCTGGGCTACGTCGTCCGCTGGATCGATCAGGGGATCGGCTGCTCCAAGGTGCCCGACATTCACGACGTCGCCCTGATGGAGGATCGGGCAACGTGTCGGATCTCCTCACAGCACATCGCCAACTGGCTCCGTCATGGCATCGTCGACCGCGATCAGGTCATGGCGACGATGCGGCGAATGGCCGTCAAGGTCGACGGGCAGAACGCCGGCGATCCCGGCTACGCACCGATGGCACCGGGTTTTGACGGGGCTGCCTTTCGAGCGGCCTGCGATCTCGTCCTCCTGGGGGCCGGGCAGCCTTCCGGATACACCGAGCCGATCCTGCACGCCCGACGCCGAGAACACAAGCAGACAACAGGAGGAGCACCGTGACCACCATCACACTGACCCAGGCACGGGCGATGATCGCTGCGGCCTTCGAGCGGGGCGCAGCACTCGAGCTCAAGCCCCTCTCGGTACTCGTGCTGGACGCCGGCGGCCATGTGAAGGCGTTCGAGCGACAGGACGGTGCCTCGAACCTCCGCTTCGAGGTTGCCCGCGGAAAGGCCTACGGTGCGCTCGGCCTTGGAGTCGGCTCGAGAGCCCTCATGGCGCGGGCCGAGCAGCAACCGGCATTCGTCGCCGCAGTGAACGGTGCTTTCGGCGGCGCTCTCGTGCCCGTACCCGGCGGTGTGCTGATCCGAACGAGCGACGGTGAGTTGATCGGTGCTGCAGGCGTCTCGGGGGACACCTCGGACAACGACGAGCTGGTGGCGGTGGCCGGTATCGAAGCAGCTGGATTCGTCGCCGAGACCGGCTGAGTGCCCGTCGTCCTCGGCCGGATGCCGTGACGTGCCTCAGCCGCGGACGCGAACCCACCGAAGTGTGGCCCAGCCGAGGAGCCCAGCCAAAACGAGCAGGACCGCCCCCTCGATGCCCTGGAAGAACCAGAATCGGCCGCCGGGCTGATAGCTGATCTCATAGGAGAGATGGTGCTCGCGGAGCCAAGGGCCGAGCGGCACCTGGCCCTTCAAGTCGTTGAGCCGGTAACGGAGGAGCACGGCTGCCCTGGAGCTCAGCTCATGGCCGCCCGAATCGGTGTACCACCCTTGAAGGAGCCAGCTCCCGGCCGGGCCGGCGCTGCCTCGGCTGGCGTAGGTATTGATAGCGCCTTGAATGCCGCCGGCGCCGGGTGGGACCGCCAGCCGGACGGGGGCGATTCCTCGCAAGAGGTAGTCCAGCTTCCAATAGCCCACAACGGCCAGGGCAGCGACGAGGCCGGTGGTAGCGGCCATGGCTGGCACGGTGCGCCGCAGCAGGGTGCCGGCGAAGGCTCCCGCGGCGAACGCAAACACCGTCCAGGAAGCGAGCATCACGCCGGTGAGATCGAATTGCCCTGCGAGCCAAGGACTTTCAAGGCCGACAGCATTGAAGAGCTGGAACCACCAGCCGGCGAGTATCCCGAGCACGCAGCTCGCGATCGCCATCGCGCCGCCGAGGAGAACGAGCCGGGCAATGACCAAGCGGCTCCTCCCCGCGCCCTGGGTCCAGGCAAACTGGTAGGTCCCCGACTCGAACTCGCGGGCGACGAGCGGAGCGCCGACGAACAACCCGACGAGCACCGGGACGGCGTGGAGGCCCATGACGAGGACGGTCAGACCATCGGTGCGTGAGCTGAGCGCGTTGAAGAGGTTCGGGTCGTCGGGGTGGGCCAGCAAAGGGGCGTATGCGGCTCGGTTGCGTAGCCCGGTGAACACCATGAGGGCGACCACGGCTGCGAGGAGTCCCAGCATCGCGAGTATCGCCACCCGGTGCTGTCGCCAGGTCACCCAGATCATGTTCCGCCACGGCTCGCCCGGGGGAGCTGTCCTGACCTGAGGCGGCGACGCGATGACGAGCGCGTTCATGACATCACCTCGAAGGCTTGCCCAGCCTCGAACAGGGTGGGGCCCGGCAGGGAGATCGCGGTGGGTGCGCGTAGGTAGGCGAGAATCAGTTCCTCGAGTCCCACCGTCTCCGACTGCCAATCCTGAGCGACCGGCTCGAGGGGTGCCGTCGTTCTGACCAGCAGGTGAACCTGGGCCTTGGCTTGACTGCGCTGCACGACCCGGAACCGGTCGGACTGACGCCCGGCCTCTGCGACCGGACCGGTCAACATCCGGTGCTGCCCCAGCAGCTCCTCCACGTCGCCCACGAGCTGAGGCTGGCCGGCGCTGAGCACGACCAGGTAGTCGGCGATCCGTTCCAACTCCGTGACCACATGCGACGACAGCACGACGGAGATGCCTTCCTCTGCCACACCGGTCATCAACGAGGCCATGAAGTCGTGCCTGGCAACCGGATCGAGCCGGGCTACCGGCTCGTCCAGCACGAGCAGCTCGGGGTGCCTTGCAAGCGCAAGGGTGAGCGCGACTTGAGCCTGCTGCCCGCCGGAGAGCTTGCCGACACGCTTGCCGAGTGGAATATCCAGCGCGGCGAGGCGTGCCATGGCCAGGTGGTGATCCCACCGCGAGTTCAAGTTGCGTGCCAGATGTAGCGTGTCGGCGACCGACAGGTTTGCGTACAGGGGCGCATCTTGGGGCACGAACGCGACTCGCCCCAATGCTTCGGGCGAGCCGGCGGCCTCCCCGCCGAGCACCGTGAGACGTCCCGCCGTCGGTGCCACCAGGCCGACGATGAGATGCAGGAGCGTCGTCTTGCCGGCCCCGTTCGGTCCGACCAGAGCGACCACGCGACCAGCAGGGATTCGCAATGTGCAGTTCCGGAGCGCCCAGCAGTTGCGGTAGCGCCTGCAGAGCGCAACGCTCTCGACGACGTTCACGCCACGATCTCCTCTCCGGAGTCTGGGGCGGCGCCCGGTTCGTTGCGACGCTCCTCGAACTCCCGCAGCGCGCTCGTGAACAGCGCGACCATCGCCTCCTTGTCAAGTCCCGCGGCGGCAGCGCTGCGCAACCAATGAGCCAATCTGCGCCGAAGAGCCGTCTGCTCCTTCAATCCAACGGGGGCGAAGGTGGCGACGACGAACGTCCCAACGCCCGGCCTGCCAGCGACGAGACCCCGGTGCTCGAGCTCGCGGTACGCCTTGACGACGGTGTTGGGGTTGATGGCCAGAGACCCGACGACCTCCCTCACTCTCGGGATCTGGTCCCCCGGCTTGAGGTAGCCGAGCCGAACGGCCTGCTCGACTTGTTGCACTATCTGAAGGTAGGTGGGGACGCCCGAGGTGCTGTCGAGCCGGAACTCGATTGGCGATGCCGGCTCCGCCGCGGCGGCCGCTTCCCGGCCAACTTTATCTACTGACATAGTTAAACAGTATTGGCCAAGATCGCGCGGACGTCAAGCTTCCTCACCGGGATTTCGAAGAGGGCCGAAGGTGGCGACAAGGCAACCTCGTCCGGCCAGGCGCTCAGACCTGAAGGTGCGCCTCGGGGACCGGAGCGCCCAGAACGAGCGACGCCAGGACGGCAGGCGAATCCGGCGCCGGTTCCGGCGCGGCCATGGCGACGAGGTCGGCGAGCACGCGCCGGAGCTCCACGGTGTTCTTGTCGGCCCTCGTATGGATCTCGGCGCTCAGCTCGAGCGGCAGCGAGAGCTCGTCGAACTGGGTCTGGAGCGCGAGATCCTCGTCGAGGATCTTTTGCTCAAAAGCGATCAGCGCCTCTCGCCTCACCGGGTCTCCCCCGAGGTCGTTGCACCACACGGTCGTGTAGAGCCGGCAGCTGGCGTCGGTCTGCGGCTGAATGAAGAATCCGAGCACGTTGACGGCGCCCGCTTCCAGATACTCCAATCGCAGCACCAGGAAGAACGGGGCGTGGTACCAGTAGGTCATCCGCCGGGTCTGGACGAGGGGTCGGATCCCCGCCGCCACCCCTGGGTCGACCCTGTTCGCTACGGGGTGCTCATAGACGACCTTGAACGACAATCCGTCCCGGTCGACCGCGTAGGGGTGCAGGAGCGCCGACTCGTCCGTGCCGATGGTGGCCCGGTGGAGGAAGGGAAAGTGGGCGAAGTCGAGGAAGTTGTCGGCCGTCTGCCCGGCACCGACCCGGGCCTCGGTAGGAACGAGCTCGACCATCTCGAACGTCGGGTCGCCAGCACTGTCGACCGATGGAAGCTCGGAGAGCGGCGCCTCCGGTGCGAGGAAGACCAACCCGTAGCGCTCGGCCACGGCGAAGGGAGGGGTGAGCCTTGCGCGCGGCGGGAGGGCGGCGCCTGGCCCGAGCGCAGGGATCTCGATGCAGCGTCCAGAGGAGTCGAAGCACCAGCCGTGGTAGGCGCAGCGCAGGTTGTCACCGGAGCGCTCGCCCAATGACAATGGGGCGTAGCGGTGCGGACACCGGTCGAGAAAGGCGACCGGACGGCCGTCCACGCGATAGAGGACCCACGACTCGCCGAGCAAGCGGACCTTGGAGGGCCGATCCGTCACCTCCCCCGAACGGGCGACCGGGTGCCAGCACTGTCGCAGAGCAGGATGCGTATTGGAGAGCCTCATGAGGTCAAGTCCTCGCCCAAGGCCATCCAGCCTATCCCGTGGTGAGGGTCGTCCGAGAGGCTTGTCCGCCCCTCAGGCTTCGGTCTTGTCCTGTCCCGGCAGGGCGGCGATCAGCTCCTCGACGAACTTCTGTTGTGAGCTCAGCAGCTGTTGGGCGAACTCGAAGTACTGGCCGGACAGCTCGCCGGGCTTCGGGAGCGCGTCGGCGAGTGGCACCTTCGGCATCTCCGGTAGCTCAGGGACCAGCTTGGCGACGCTGTCGGACCAGGCGCTGACAGCTTGCAGGGCGGCGTCCTGGGCTTGCCTGATCGCATCCAACACTTGATCTTGCACGCGCTTGGTGTCGTCCGTTGCCATTCGGCTTCTCTCCTTGTCGGCGGCTACTCCGTCTCTCTGAAGCGCCCGAGAACAACGGTACCCGCCATCGGTCGCCCGGCGCCTTACCTCAACGCTCTCGGAGCCTCTGTCTGCGGACGGGCTCGATGACCGGCCCGTGCGCCGCATCGCGGGTGAGAGGGCCGGACGGAGTCGGCGGATGTAATGTGAGCTGGCAGCTTTAGCGAGACCTCTCCGGGGGGAGGAGATCGGCGGTTCCCATGGGATCCGATAGCGCACCACACGCACCCGTCCGGGCGAGGCGACACGATCGCGCCCGTCGTCCGGGCACCGGGAATCGCGCGCCGACGCTCTCGACCGCGACGACGTAGCCGCCATGACGCGAACCGCCTTGGTCACGGGCTCACCGGAACGGGTCGCCGCCGTGAGTGCCGCGCTACGCGAACAGGATTACGAGGTGGTCCCTGTTGGCGAGGCGGATGCACTCGCCGAGGTCTGCGCTTCGCTCGGTCGCAATGCGATCGACTGCTACGTGCAGCTACCGGTGAACGTGCCGCCGTCGGGTGGCACGGTGGTCTCGAGGTTGCACGCGTTCCTCGCCGGCGGCCTTCTCGCCCGCTTCGAGGCGGTGGACGCGGTGCTCGGGACGCTGCGGCCAAACGCCTGCGTGGTCCTCGTGGCCGGCAACCTGCCTGCCGAGTTCACCGCGCCCGATGACCGGCAGGCCCGGATGTCGCTGCTGCGAGTGCTGGCCCAGTCCATCCGGGCCGACATTGCCCCCGTCGCGGTCCGCACTGTCGTGGTGGAACACCTTCGTTCTCCGGACGAGATCGCGGCGGTCGCGGTCGATCCCGCCCGGGACCGGACGAGGGCCGTCTCGGACGCTGCCGATCGATACCCCGAGATGAACTACGTCGACTGGCGCCTCGAGGTGCTCAGCCTGGCCACCGTCGAAAGCTGACGGGGAGGCAGCCATGTTGCCTCGAAGCGACCGGTAGACAACCGGCGGGGCACGGGACCGAGACCCCGCGAAACGAGGAGGACGACATGGGCGAGCATCGGGTCGCACTGGTAACCGGCGGTACTCGCGGCATCGGCGCGGCCATCATCGAAGGCCTGGCGGTCGACGGCATCCATGTCGCGGCCGGCTACAGCAGCAACCGGAAGGCGGCTGACGACATGGCCGAGCAATTGGCGGGCAAGGGCCATGCGGTGTCCCTGCACCAGGGCAACGTCGGCAAACCCGAGGACTGCGAGCGGGTCGTCGCCGAAGTGATCGACCAGCACGAGCACATCGACTACCTGATCAACAACGCCGGCATCACGGTCGACAAGACCGTGCGGAACATGACCGTGGAGGACTGGCACGCCGTGCTGCGGGTCAACCTGTCCGGCGCCTTCTACATGAGCAAAGCCGTCCTCGAGCACATGATCGGCCGCGGCTTCGGTCGCATCGTCAACATCAGCTCCATCATCGGTGAAACCGGCAACGTCGGTCAGGCCAATTACGCCGCCTCCAAGTCCGGCCTCTTCGGCCTCACCAAGAGCCTGGCCCTCGAAACCGCCCGCAGGGGTATCACCGTCAACTGCGTCGCCCCCGGCTTCATCGACACCGAGATGGTTGCCGCCGTCCCGAAGGAGGCACTCGACCGAGTCATCGCCAACATTCCCATGCGCCGGCTGGGCCGCCCCGACGAGATCGCCCACGCCGTCCGTTTCCTCCTCCAGGACCAAGCCGCTTACATCACCGGCAGCGTGATCTCCGTCAACGGCGGGATGGAGATGTAAGGCCGAACCACCCGCCGCGTCTGGGACGGGGGTCGGCGACTCTGCTTGACATATCAAGCGCTTGGTGTGTATGGTGTGCATGTGCCGGGAAGCCGTGCACTTTCCAAGACCTGAAGGAGTTCACCATGGCAACAGCGACCACCAAGACCACGCCCACGACCGAGATGCCCGACCTCGCGCTCAAGATCCGCGAGC
>Ga0182015_10000222_pt1 | contig 82999 bp, 76 predicted proteins | sample 712P3MmetaG_FD_120478 | JGI IMG/M metagenome (GOLD analysis project Ga0182015, IMG submission 120478) | Permafrost microbial communities from Stordalen Mire, Sweden - 712P3M metaG | ecosystem: Environmental > Terrestrial > Soil > Wetlands > Permafrost | place: Sweden: Stordalen | collected...
CAGGAAGTCGTGAAAGCTGGTCTCGACAAGGTGGCCATCGCCGACATCGCGGCGGTCGGGATCACCAACCAGCGCGAGACAACGCTGGTCTGGGACCGCAGTACCGGCAAACCCGTGTACAACGCGATCGTCTGGCAGGACACGCGCACCGACAAGATCGTGGAGCAGCTCTCCGCTGACGGCGGCCAGGACCGCTTCCGTGCCAAGGTGGGACTGCCGCTCGCAACCTACTTCTCGGGTCCCAAGGTCAAGTGGATCCTGGACAACGTCGATGGCGCGCGAGCCAAGGCGGAGGCAGGCGATCTCGCCTTCGGCAACATCGACGCATGGCTGATCTGGCTGCTCACCGGCGGTACCGACGGTGGCGTGCATGTCACCGATGTGACCAATGCGAGCCGGACCATGCTCATGAACCTCGAGACGCTCGACTGGGATGACGAGATCCTCGGCATCATGGGCATTCCACGGTCGATGCTCCCCGCGATCCGCGCGTCGAGCGAGACCTATGGCGAGGCCAAGGGTGTGCTCGGCGGCATCGCGGTCGCGGGCGATCTCGGCGACCAGCAGGCCGCCCTCTTCGGGCAGACCTGCTTCGCCGTCGGCGAGGCAAAGAACACGTACGGAACAGGTAACTTCCTGCTCCTCAACACCGGCACCAAGCCGGTGCAGTCGAAGAACGGGTTGCTCACCACGCTCGCCTACAAGATGGGCAGCGCGGACGCCACCTACTGCCTCGAGGGTTCGATCGCGATCACGGGCGCGCTCGTCCAGTGGTTGCGGGACAACCTCGGCATGATCGAGAAGTCCTCGGACATCGAGGTGCTCGCCAAGACCGTTGATGACAATGGTGGCGCGTACTTCGTGCCGGCGTTCTCGGGCCTCTACGCTCCGTACTGGAAGGCGAGTGCTCGCGGCGTCATTGCGGGGCTCACGCGCTACGTCAACAAGGGTCACATCGCGCGCGCGGCGCTCGAGGCGACCGCGTGGCAGACGCGGGAGATCGTCGATGCCATGAACGCCGACTCCGGGGTCGCGCTGACCTCGCTGAAGGTGGACGGCGGCATGGTCTTCAACGACACGCTGATGCAGTTCCAGTCCGACGTGCTCGGCGTGCCCGTGGTGCGCCCGACCGTCGCCGAGACCACCTCGTTGGGCGCCGCTTACGCCGCCGGCCTCGCGGTCGGCTTCTGGGCGCAGGTGGAAGACCTTCGCGAGAACTGGGGCAAGGACAAGGAATGGACGCCGCAGATGGACAAGGCAAAGGTCGACCACGAGTACGCGCTCTGGAAGAAGGCGGTCACCCGGACGTTCGACTGGGCCGAGTGACGCCCGTCTGAGGCGGATGTAGCAGACTGAATTCGTCCTCCGTGACAACCCCGGTCGGCGCCGGCATCGTCAGCGCCGACCGGGCCCGCGGAGGGCCGGCACGCGACCGAAACTGGCGGGAGCCAGGCTCAACAGGAGGTCCACCATGGCTGGCGAGGAACCCGGAGGCGTCCCCGCACCGGACGATCATGAGCACGGGCATCAGGGCTCGTTCGGCACCGGGCAGGAGACACACGAGCATCACCCGGAGCGCGAGGAAGAGGAAGGCGATTTCGCGACTGGCGAGGAGAAGGCGAAAGACACGCACGAGGGCAGCTTCGCCGAGGGCCAGGAGACGCGCGACCATCACCCTGAGAACCCGGAGAACAGGGACGACTTTGCCGAAGGCCAGGAGGAGGAGCACACGCATCCGGGCTAGATCGGAGTCTTCCCGGGTGGTCGAGCGATCAGCGTGGGCCGACTCGATACGCTCACTCCAATGGCAACCCAGAGCCCGTCACTGAGTTCACTCGAGGCCGACGTCCTCGTCATCGGGGGCGGCTCGACAGGCGTCGGTGTCGCGCGTGATGCTGCGCTGCGTGGCTTCTCCACCATCCTGGTGGAGCGCAGCGATCTGGCGGACGGAACCACTGGACGGTTTCACGGCCTCCTCCACTCAGGAGGGCGATACGCGGTCAAGGACCCGTCGGCGGCTCGCGAGTGCATCGCCGAGAACCGCATCCTTCGCCTGACCGCGGCCGACTGTGTCGAGGACACGGGCGGGCTGTTCGTCTCCACGCCGTGGGATGACCCCGAGTACGGCGACCAGTTCCTGCAGGGCTGCAAGGCGACCGGGGTGCCCGCCGAGGAGATACCGGTCGCGGAGGCGCTGCGCCGCGAGCCCCGCGTGAACCCGGATATCCGGCGCGCGTTCCTGGTTCCCGACGCCGCGCTCGACCCCTGGAAGCTGGTCTGGGGTTGCGCACGGTCAGCCGAGGAGCACGGCGCTCGCATCCTCCCCTATTGCCGTGTGCTCTACCTCGAGATGGATGGTGATCGGGTGGTCGGCGCGGATGTCAGGAACGAGCGCAGCGGCGAGGAATTCCGTATTCACGCCACGGTTGTCATCAACGCCGCGGGCGCGTGGGCCGGTCAGATCGCGGATCTTGCGCGCTGCACCGTCAACGTCCGCGCCGGGATGGGCCTGATGATCGCGATGAACCATCGCCTCGTGCACATGTGCGTCAACCGATGCAAGCGACCGGCGGACGGCGACATCCTGCTCCCGCTGCGCACCGCGTGCGTGATCGGTACCACCGATGTGTTCGTCCCCGACCCCGACCAGACCGAGATTCGCCAGGAAGACATCGATCTGCTGCTCGACGAGGGTGAGAAGCTGGTGCCCGGATTTCGCCAGGCGAGGGCGCTCCACGCGTGGGCAGGCGTGCGTCCGCTGTTCGAGGACACGGCGAAAGTCGCGGAGACACGCGACGTCACACGCTCGCATGCGCTCCTCGACCACTCGTCACGTGAAGGCGTCGCCGGCTTTCTCACCATCACCGGCGGCAAGACCACGACATTCCGCCTGATGGCCGAGGCCGCTGTCGACGCGGCGTGCCGGCAGCTCGGCGGCCCGCGGCCGTGCAGGACGGCCGATGTGCCGCTCTCGGGGTCCGAGAACCATGCGCTCTACCAGATCAGCCATCGCCTGGCTGAGCGTGAGCCCGTCCCTCAGGCGGAGGAGATCATCTGCGAGTGTGAGCTGATCACCAGGTCGCGGCTGGAGGACACGATCAAACAGCGCGACACCACCAGTCTCGACGACATCCGGCGTCTGCTGAGGCTGGCGATGGGGCCGTGTCAGGGTGGGTTCTGCATCTACCGGGCGGCAGGCATCCTGCACCAGGGCGGGCATGTCGACCAGGCGGGTGCCAATCAGACGCTGCTCGACTTTCTCGAGGAGCGCTGGAAGGGGGTTCATCCCATCCTGCACGGCGACCAGCTCCGCCAGGCACGGCTCGACGACTGGATCTTCCAGGGTATTCTCGACGTGGAGCACGTTCCGGTATGAGCTACGACACCGTCGTCGTCGGCGCCGGACTCGCGGGGCTCACAGCCGCGTTGCGTCTGAGTGAACGCGGCCAGCACGTGCTGATCGTCGCCCGCGGCGTTGGCGCGACGCATCTGGCTCCCGCAACGGTGGACGTGCTCGGCTACCTGGGCGATACGCAGGTGGCGAGCCCGGCGGCTTCGCTGCCCGGGCTCTCGAACGGCCATCCCTACGGGCACGTGCCTGTCGACCAGCTCACAACCGCACTTGCATGGTTCTGCGCGCACACCGCCGCGCTCGGCTATGCGGGGGGGCCGGGCGAGAACCTGCTGCTGCCGACAGCCCTCGGGGTTCCCAAGCCGTCGGCGCTCGCGCCGCGGAGCATGGCCGGCGGCGATCTCCGCGCAGGCGGACGTTTTGTCTTCGTCGGCTTCAAAGGCTTCAAGGATTTCCATCCCACGCTGATAGCCGCCAACCTCGCACGTGCGCGCCTCCCCCTTTCCATCGAGGCACGCGCGCTCGAACTCGAGCCTCCCCCCACCCGCAGGGGCGACCTCAGCGGTCGCGTGATGGCCGGGCGGTTCGACAACGAACAACTCACTGACTGGCTGGTCCACGCACTGGAGCACCGAGTCGAGCCCGACGAGCGAATCGGCGTTCCCGCGGTGCTGGGACTCCGCAGCGACGCCCCGTGGCAGGAACTCGAGAAACGCTTGCAACGCAAGGTGTTTGAAGTCGCGACGCTGCCACCGTCGGTGCCCGGCATCCGCCTCTTCCAGGCGCTCTCAGCCGCCCTTCGATCCGGTGGCGTTCGCATGGTGTTCGGTGTCACGGTAGTGGGTGCGCGGATCAACGCGGGGCGGATTGAAGCCGTTGAGGTCGCCAACGCCACCGGTACTCACGCGTACCCGGTGACGTCAGTTGTGCTCGCGTCGGGTGGATTCGCGAGTGGTGGTCTCGAGCTCGATTCGTTCGGCACGACACGTGAGACGGTGTTCGATCTGCCGCTGAGCGGTCTCCCGGAGGGACATCGGGTCCGCTTCGCCCCCAGGTACTTCGATGAGCAACCCCTCGCGACCGCGGGCGTCGCCACCGACGATCTCCTGCGCCCTGTCGACGGCTCGAGCCGGCCCGTCTACGAGAACCTGCATGCGGCAGGCGCAATTCTCGCAGGCGCGACTCCGTGGAAAGAGAAGTCCGGCACGGGCATCAGTGTCGCGACGGGATATGCGGCTGCGGAGGGAATCCTCGTCCCGGCAGCGGCACCGGTGTCCGAGGCGGTGCGATGAACGACGCCATCCGCGACTCGCTCGACCACTGCGTGAAGTGCACCGTCTGCGAGTCCTTTTGTCCCGTTTCGCAGGTGACGCCACTGTTCCCGGGGCCGAAGTACGCTGGACCGCAGGCAGAACGCTACCGAGGAGCCGGACCGTCGGCGGACTCCTCCGTGGACTACTGCTCGGGATGCGGTATCTGCACGCAGGTCTGCCCTCAGGACGTGAAGATCGCGGAGATCAACTCACGCGCGCGCGCAGCCCTCTGGGAGAAGCGCGGCGTGCCGCTGCGCAACCAGCTGATCGCCCGCCCCACGGTGATCGGACGCCTCGGGACACCGGTTGCGCCGCTCGCAAACTGGGCGCTGCACAACCGCACGGTTCGCGGAGTCGTGCAGAGCGTGATCGGCATCCACCGTGACGCGCCGATGCCGAGCTTTGCCGGCCGGACGTTCCAGCGGCGTTCACGCAGTCACCACGGTCCGTCCGCCGGGCCTGCAGTCGTGTACTTCCATGGCTGCGGGACCAACTACTACGAACCGCGCGTCGGCGAGATGCTGGTCGCAGTGCTCGAGCACAACGGATTTCGGGTGATCGTCCCGCCGCAGGACTGCTGCGGTCTTCCATTGCAGTCCAACGGCAATTTTCCCGCCGCGCGCACGTACGTCCGTCGCCTCGTCGACCGTCTCGCGCCGCACGCGCGCGCGGGGCTTCCCATCGTCTCCAACTCGACGAGCTGTGGTCTGATGCTCAAGCGCGAGGCGCACGAGATCCTGGGGATCGAGGACGACGACCTCGCCATCGTCAGCAAGTCGATATACGACGTCTGTGAATTCCTGCTCGGCCTCCACGAGCGCGGTGAGCTGCGCACCGATTTCAACTCCTTGCCGCTCACCATTCCTTATCACGCGCCGTGCCAGCAACGCGGCCATGGGATCGGCAAGCCGGCGCTCGACCTTCTCGCGCTCGTCCCGGACCTGAACATGATCGAGCTCGATGTCGACTGCTGCGGCATCGCGGGCACGTACGGGCTCAAGAAGGAGAAGTACGACATCTCGATGGCGGTCGGCAAACGCCTTTTCGACGACATCGCGGCAACCGGCTCTCGCGTTGCGGCGTGCGACAGTGAGACCTGCCGCTGGCAGATCACCCACGGCACTGGCGTGAAATCGGTCCATCCGATCGAGCTGCTCTATCGCGCGTACGGTCTCGGCCGGAACCGCTCCGTCCCGGTGAAGGCTGGCCGCCCAACCGCGCAAGTGAACGCGTGACCATGGCGAAACGTCGCGCGCCGCGTGCTGTGGTTAAGGAGTCCCCAACGGGACAGGCCGTCATGCGTGTCGATGACGTGCTGCTCTCGCGCGACGAACGCGGCACGTGGCTCATCGACATGAAGGTGCGGTCCTCCGCCGGTGACCGCTCGTTGCAGATCCCGATCGGCAAGCACCGTGCCATCGACCGGCTTGCATGGGAGCTCAGGAAGGGCGAGAACCAGTCCTGACCGGTGCGGGCGACTGCAAGATTTCGGACCGCGGAAGCACGCTGCGTGCGCCGATGAGCAGCGAATCACAGACCAGCGCCACGCAACGCTTCCGCTGCGATGGATCCATGAGGATGGGATCCGTATGACTGATGCCGGCCATCATTGCCGAGACATCACCGATGGTCACATCCGGTCGAATCCGGCCACACTCCTGCGCCCGCTCGAGCAGCCGCGAGACAGCCGAGATGAGCTCGCCGGAGATCTGACTCTTCGCAGCATCGAGGTCCACGCCTGAATCCACCATCGCGTCGGCGAGCGCCTTGAAATTCGCGAACTCGTCACTCAGATTGCGCACAAAGTCGACAAACGCCTCGCCAGGTTCGTCGGCATCCGCCGCTGCGCGCGCGGCCGAGACGAGCGGTTCGAGCCGCGCCATGAGCAGTCCCTCGAAGAGGGCTGCCTTGGTCGGGAAGTTGCGATACACCGTTCCCACGCCGACCTGCGCGAGCTGGGCGATCTCGTCGATGGGGACGTCGATGCCGTGGACGGCCATCAACGTCGTGGCGGCCTCGAGGATGCGTGCGCGGTTGCGCTGGGCGTCGGCGCGCAGGTGCCGATCAGATCCCGGCGAGCCGGCCTCCCCCTGCTCTCTCTCAGTTATCCCCGTGCTCATCGATGTCCTGACCTTGGGTTGACAAACGGAACCATCGTTCCGTATAGTACTCCTAACCGGAGCCAACGCTCCGATTCTACCCCAAAGTGAGGACGAACGCTATGCAACCAAGACGCGTCAACCCCTGGCTCGTCCTCGTGATCGTCGGCCTCGCCCAGTTCATGGTCATCCTCGATGCGACCATCGTGAACGTCGCGCTGCCCTCGATCCAGCGCGGCCTCCACTTCTCGCCCGAGAGCCTGCAATGGATCGTGAACGCCTACACGCTCGCGTTCGGAGGTTTTCTGATGCTCGGCGGACGGGCCGCCGATCTCATCGGGCGCCGCCGCCTGTTCGTCATCGGCATCGTGCTGTTCTCTGCCGCCTCTCTCATGAATGGGTTCGCCGGCTCGGCAGGAATCCTCGTCGCCGGCCGGGCGCTGCAGGGTCTCGGCGGTGCGCTGGTTTCGCCGGCGGCGCTCGCCGTGCTCACCACCACGTTCGCCGAGGGGCGTGAGCGGACGACCGCACTCGGCGTCTGGAGCGCGGTGGCCGTCGGCGGCGGGGCGATCGGACTCCTCCTCGGCGGCGTGCTCACCACCCTCTTCTCCTGGCAGTGGATCTTCTTCGTGAATGTTCCGGTCGGCGTGATCGCCATCGCGCTCGCCCTGCGGTTCGTGCCTGAGAGCCGCGTGGAGCACGCTCGTGGCGGGGTCGATATCGCGGGGGCCGTATCGGTGACGGCAGGACTTGTGGTGCTCGTCTATGCGCTGGTAAACGCTGAGACCGCGGGGTGGATCTCCGTTGAGACACTTGGTCTCGGAGCCCTTGCCGTTGCGCTGCTGTCTGGCTTCGTGATGATCGAAAACCGGCTCCGCCATCCGCTGATCCGGCTCGGCATCTTCCGGATGCGATCCATCAGCGGAGCGAATGCCGCGATGCTCCTCGTCGCCGGCGGCATGTTCGCGATGTTCTACTTCGCCTCGATCTACGTGCAGGAGGTGCTCGGCTACAGCGCACTCCGCGCCGGGCTCGCCTTCCTCCCCGTCACCTTGGGCATCGTCGCGGGCGCCGGGTTATCGCAGCAGCTCATTCGCCGGGTCGGCGTTCGTGCGGTCGGACTGTCGGGCATGTCAATCGCGGCAGTGGGACTCGTCGTCTTGAGCAGAATCCCGGTGGCGGGAACCTACCTCGGTGACCTGCTGCCCGGGCTGATGATCATGGCCGTGGGCATGGGGCTCACCTTCGTGCCGATCACGCTCATCGCGACCACCAACGTGGGCGCCGAGGATGCGGGACTGGCGTCAGGACTGCTCAACACGTCGCAACAGCTCGGTGGTGCAATCGGGTTGGCGGTGCTCTCAACGCTCGCGGCAAACGCCACCGCGAACAACTTGTTGGCGCTTGGCCACGTGCCGACGGCCGCGGACGGCGTCAGCGCCCTCGTCGCCGGCTTCCACGTGGCGTTCCTCGTCGGAGCATTCCTGATGCTGTCGGGTGCGGCGATCCTCGCGGCGACGGTGCGCCGGGGTGATGTCGCGCGGATCGACAACGCGAATGAAGAGCCGGCTGCCGATGTCGCTGTCGTCGAGTCGATCGCCAGTTGATGCCGGATGCACAGCAGTCGCTGACCAGATGTGTGCGCGAAGGACGAAGCTTCCCGACGTGAGTTCTGACACCGTTACTGATGATGACAGCCATGCACACGGCGTTCCGCCGAATCGAAGCGGGTGCGAGTGAGATGACCCCGAGCAGGAGTCCAGCGTCCGTTGGCGACGAGCCCGACGTCCCCGCGCCGGCGACCGCGCCCATCAATCAGGCAAAGTGGCGGAACCGGATTCGCGCGACGGGCACGGTGCGAGCCCTGCGCATGCAGGAAACCCCGACCGGGTCCAGCCTCGGATGTGAGATCGGTGACGAGGCCGGCAGCCTGCTCCTCGTCTTTCCGGGAAGACGACGCATCCCGGGAATAGAACTGGGCGCACGCGTGCTCGTCGAGGGCATGGTTGGCCTCTGGCGGCGCCAGCTCGCGATCCTGAATCCGTATTACGAGCTGGTTGGCGACTAGCCCGAGTCAAGTGGCCCTTGCCTGCGAACGACAAGCGCTCAGGCGATGGCTTGCACGTCGGAGTCGGTGCAGTCGCCGGGGCCAAGTGCGGTCATGAACACGCGCTTTGTGGCCGTGAGCGATCCCGCGAACGGCGCCTGATAGGTCCCTGAGAGCGGAGTGACATCCGCGAAGTCACGTCCCACGGCGACGGTGATGTACTCGTAACCCGTCGCGCGTCCATGGGTGGGGTCGAGCGACAGTACACGCGCATGACCACTCGGGTCCGGGACCAGGACCTCCACCCAGGCATGCGAACCCCCGAATCCGAGCATCTGTCCCGAGATGTAGCGCGATGCAAGGCCGAGCCGGCGAGTCAGCGCCAGGAGCACGTGCGCGTAGTCCTGGCACACGCCCGCGCGGCGGGCGAGCGCCTCGGCCGCTGTGGTGCGAACCGACGTGGCGCCGTGCTGGTAGCTCAGGGCGTTGTGCACGCATTCATTCGCCGCGGTCGCGAGCACGGTGCCGGTCAGACCGCTGGCCATCAACTCTTCCGCAAGCAGATCGATGGTTTGATCGGCGCAGGTGAGTGGCGTCGCGTCCAGGAGATTGTGGTCCTGGAGCAACGCGGCCGGTTCGATGTGTGGACCATGCTGGGCATCGCGCTCCACCACGCTCGAGGTGACGAAGGTGACCTCCTCCTCCACGCGGGGAATGTTCAGCATGACCACCGTGTTCCCGAACAGGTCAACACTGGCCTCGACGCTCTCGGGAATCGCACTGAGCACGGTCAGGCGGCGGCTGAGCCGCCGTTGATCACCGTGAACGCTCCGCGGTTGGACGACAAGGCGCTGCTCGAGCGATCGCACCGGACCCTCATAACGATACGTGATGCGCTGATGGATCCTGTAGCGCGTCCGCTCGACACGACTCCAGTCCACCTGCAGCGGGCCTGCGGACCAGTTGTGCACCCGATCCGACGCCGGCGAGTCCGGGCGCAACGTCACTGAACGTCCTCGGCGAACTCACCGACCACAGCGGGAACTGCGCTGGACCACGGCTGCGCCTCGATCGGCTCCGCGACCACGCGCATGGCACGCAAGGGCGCCGCGCCGTAGTGGGTCATCATCGCGATGTCGAGCGCGTCACGGCCGCGCCCGATCAGCACCCGACCGGTGCGTCTCGTGTTGTTGCGGGGGTCGAACGTGTACCAGCGGTCGCCGACATACGCCTCGAGCCACGCGGCGAAGTCCATCGGCTCGTTCGGTGGTGGCACGTCGATGTCGGGGAGATACCCGAAGCAGTAGCGCGCCGGGATGTTCAGACCACGCAGGAACGCGACCGCGAGTTGAGCGAAGTCGCGGCAGACTCCCTCGCGCTGAAGGTACACATCCGTCGCCCCCGTCGATGGTCCAGTGCTGCCGTGCCGGAAGGTGACGTTGTTATGCACCCAGTCGACAACCGCCTTGGCGCGCGGCCACCCTGGCGGTTCGTCGCCGAACAGACGCCACGCAGTGTTGCCAAGCTTGTCGGACTCGCAGTACCGGCTGGCCAGCGTGAAGTGGAGCGTGGAGTCGGGCAGGTCGGCCACCGCACGCTGTGTCGCGGTCTCGTCCGCCTCGTCGATGCCGCTGTCCACCTCGACCTCGGCCTCATAGCGGATGCGCACGCTCCCGGGTCCGAGGACGAATCGCTGACACCTGTTTCCGTACATGTCCGTGTACTCGTGCAGGGAGGTCCGTGGCCAGGTCTCGACTCCGGCGCTGCTCAGCGCGTGAACCGCGTCCGGGCGCGGCTCGACCTGCAGGACGAACGTGACCGGCCAGTCGAGGTCATGGAGGAACTCACAGCCCACGCGAAGCCGTCGACCGCTCGTGGGGGCGCCGATCACGGCCCTCACTGTACTGCCGATTTGCAGCGTGTGAACCACTCTGGCTGCACAATCGTCGCCCCGTCGCCTTGTGCGCCACGACCAATGACGATGCGGCGGATGCGGGGAGTACTGTCCGTGAATGACAACCGGGGCCGGTACGGCGAGGGCGCCAGCCTTCGGGTTGCCACGCGCCGCCGATGAGTGCGTCGACATTGACGGCGTGGTCCGGCCTCCCTACACGGAGTTGCTGGCGACCCTCGAGCGGGCTGCCGCGTCCCTGCCGCAGATCCGCCGCGACGCGCAGCAGTGGTTTGCTGATCGGGGCGTCACCTTCGGGGTCCCCACCGAGGGCGTGGCGCCGATCTTCCCGTTTGACCCGGTGCCGCGAGTGCTCTCGTCGGCAGAATGGCGGTCGCTGACGCGCGCCCTGTCCCAGCGCGCGATGGCGCTCGACCTGTTCGCCTCCGACTGCTACGGATCGCAGCGCGCGATCCGGCACGGGGTTGTCCCCGGCCGGCTCGTGTACAGCAGCACCGGCTACCTCCGCGACATCGTCGGGATTCGCCCGCCCCGTGCGACCTGGTGTCACGTGTCAGGCATCGACGTGGTGCGCGTCAACGGCACCTTCCATGTGCTCGAGGACAATGTCCGGATCCCGAGTGGCATCGCGTACGCGCTGGAGTCGCGGCGCGCGATGGAGTCGCTGGCACCGGACTGGTTCGAGCTGGCCCCGGTCCGTCCGATCCACGGTTACACCGGGAGGCTGCGGCGCATCCTGCAGCGCATCGCCCCTCGCCAGTGGGACGCCGACATCGTCGTGCTCACCCCGGGCTCGTACAACGCGGCGTACTACGAGCACCAGCTCCTCGCCGCCGAGATGAACGCGACTCTCGTCGAAGGCCACGAGCTCATCGTCGTCGAGGACGAGGTCTACCGGCGCGACGCCGAGGGCGCCGCACAGCGCGTTGACGTCATCTACTCGCGCGTCAACAGCGAATGGCTCGATCCCCTGGTCTTCCGGCGCGACTCGATGCTCGGGGCGCCGGGACTCATCGAGGCGTGGCGACGCGGCAACGTCGCCATCGCCAACGCACCGGGGACGGGGGTCGCCGATGACAAGGTTATCTATCCGTATGTTCCCGCGATGATCCGCTACTACCTCGGCGAGGAACCCCTGATGGAGAACGTCCCCACCTACGACCTCAGCGATGCCGCCCAACTGGCATACGTTGTGGCCAATATCGACAAGATGGTGCTGAAGCCCGTGGACGCCAGCGGTGGCTACGGGATCCATTTCGGGAGGCTGATGGCGTCGAAGGAACGCGGCGAGTTCCTCGATGGTGTCACGGCCAATCCTCGCCAGTGGCTGGCCCAGGAGGAGGTGACGCTGAGCCGCGCGGTGTGTCTCCGCGCGGGCGGCGGCTTCGAGCCTCGCTCCGTCGACCTGCGTCCCTTCGTGCTGCTCGACGAACGGCCGTGGATCGTTCCGGGCGGGCTCACCCGGGTTGCGGGTGATCCCGACGAGCTCGTGGTCAACTCGTCCAAGGGGGGCGGGAGCAAGGACACATGGGTACTGACACGCTGACCTACTCGGTGTCGCACCGCACCGTGCTGAGATATACGGCGAAGGTGAGCCTTTCCTACAACGAGGTGCGCATGCGCCCTCGCGACCGCGGGTCGCAGCGCACCCTGGCGTTCTCGCTGCTGAGCAAACCGTGGGCGGTGCCGCGCAGCCGGGTCGATTATTTCGGCAATTTCGTGCACCGCCTCGATGTCACGACTCCGCACGACCTACTCGAATTCACCGTCGATGCGGTTGTCGAGAACACCGAGCCGCGCCGCCGCCGGCTCGCGGCGTGGGACTCGGAAGCGCTTGCCGGCGATCCACGTCTCGAGTTCATCCTGCCGAGCCCACGGGTCCCGCTCGGCGAGAACACGCGGACGCTGTGGCACGAGTGGAACGGCGATGACACCAGCTTCGACAGTGTGCTGGCCACCGCGCAGCGGATCCGGCGCGAGTTCCGCTACGTGAGCGGCGCCACCACCGTCGAATCGAGCATTGACGATCTCCTGGCGGGTGGCGCGGGCGTCTGCCAGGACTTCACGCATCTCTTCCTCGCGATGGTCCGTGGCGCCGGGTGGCCTGCACGATACGTGAGCGGCTACCTCGGACCCGTGGACGAGGAGAAGGTCGTTGAGGGGCAGTCACATGCGTGGATCGAGGTATGTGGTGCGGACGGGCGCTGGCTCGGGCTCGACCCGACGCTCGGTGAGCACGTCGGCGCCCACCATCTCCGGCTCGCGGTCGGTCGTGACTACGGTGATGTCGCACCCCACCACGGTCTCTTCTTCGGCAAGGCGAAGGGCACGCCGCCCGAGGTGACCGTCCGAATTGCGCGGATGTCCAACCAGCAGGTGGACCGTGTCGAGCATCACGCCGCGGTGCACTGGCAGCAGCAACAACAGCAGCAATAAGCGCGACCTAGGTCCAGGGTCGTGCTGATCTCGCGGCCCAGTACTGCCCGGCGGGCTCGGCTGTCTCAGGGAGCTCGACAGCGGCGGCGTCGAGCGCGTGCAGATTACTGCTCAGCTGCTCGACGCTGACAGCGCCGCTCAGCACCACCGAAACCCACGGTTGCGCGAGCGCGGCCGCGATGGCGAGTGCGTCGGGTGTGACACCCGCGGCTGCCGCCGCTCTCCCCAGGGGCGTGTCGTCCCTGCCGGCGTCGCCGACCTGGGTCAACCTGCCGTTGGCGACAGCCTCCTTGACGATCACCGCCCACCCCGCGGCCGACGCCTCATTGAGTGCGGGACCAGCCGACGGCTCGAGCAGATTCCAGGTGGCCTGCACCGACGAGAACAGCTGCTCCCCGTCGACCCGGACCTCGAGCGCTCGGCGGATGGTGTCTTCCTGTCTCGGACCGGTGGTCGTGATGCCGATGAGCAACCCTTCCCGGCGACGCCGCGCCAGCGCCCCAAGCAGCGGCGCGTCCTCCATAGCACCCGACACGATGGTCACCGAGTGCACCTGGTAGAGGCGAAGGTGGTCGCCGAGCAGTGCCCTCGTCTCAGCGTATTGCCGCTCGAAATTCGCCGGCGAGAGATCCTTGACCTCCTGCACCGGCGCCGCGATATCCCAGCCTCCGACATAGGTGTACCCCCACTTGGACCCCACGACCACGTCGTGGATATCGCCCCTGCTCGCGAGCCAGCCGCTGAGAAACAATTCGGCCGACCCGTACGAGCGCGCGACGTCCACATAGCGCACGCCCGATGCGTAGGCCGCGTCGAGCAGCTGCGAGGTTCGCTCACGAAGGGCGTCCATCGACCGGTCTCCGCCGAGGTCGGCGGCGCGATCAGTCGTGATGTAGGCGGGGCGGCCGATCGCCGCGAGACCAAGTCCGATCCGGCTGATCGGCGGTCCATCCCGTCCCAGCGTCGCGGCGATCATGCCGACAACGATACGAAGACGGCGCGACGGCGCGACGGCGCATCGGGAAGACCGACGTAAGATCGACCGATGGCAACCCTGATCGTGGAAGGCTCGGACCTCGTGGTCAAGATGTCGGAGCTCGAGAAGTTCGAGGCCGTTCATCCGGACATTCGCGTTCCTGTCAGTGCCATCCGCGCGGTTCGGGCGGTCGAAGATGCGTGGCCTGAACTTCGAGGCATCCGCGCGCCCGGGACCGGCATTCCCGGCGTGATCGCCGTGGGAACGCGACGGGGCTCATTCGGCAAGGACTTCGCGGTCGTGCACGGGAGGGAGCGGGCTGTCGTGGTCGAGCTCGAGGGCGCGAGCTACGCGCGCATCCTCGTGACCACACCTGATGCGGACAACGTCGCTGCCGAGATCCAGCGTCATCTCATGCCCTCATCGAGCTTTCTTCCGCCACCGGGCTGACCTCACGACGTCGCCCGGCGGACAGCGAACACAGTCGACGCGAGGTTACGCAAGGCCCGAGTTATCGCCCTCATTGACGGTAACGTGGCTGATGCACGCCGGGCCGCCACGCCGCAGGGCGTACCTGCCGGAATCCGGCATGGCCGTGCGCCGGAGTGCTAGGCCCTCGAGCGTCCTCGCATCAGGTACCACCCGACGATGGCGAGCACGATCACGATGACGATCACGTAGACGATGATCTCTTTGGTGCCGAAGACGTGGAACGCGAGCATGAATGCCTCCTTGGTAGGCGCTGGGCTGCGCCTGCCGCCGCCACGAGCGGGCGCGCCGCCATCCTACGGTGCCGACCGGGTCTTGTGCTTGATCTCGTGCGGACGCGGCAGACTGCTGTCGCCTACGCCTGCCGGGGTCGCTCCACCCAGAGAAAGCTCGTGAAGTTCTCGTCGAGGTCCTGGAGATTGTCCTCGACGACGCGCAGGCCGTTAAGCTCCGCGAGGATCCGGCTCCCCATCGTCGCGATCGAATCGGGAAGCTCACCAGTACCAAGCAGTTCGGCCACCTTCGCCTGATCGATCAGGTCGCCGGCTCCGCTGGTCTGCCGGAGGTTCGCGTACTTCTTGTCGAGGTTGGTGCGGCACTGACGCAGCACCTGGGGATGGGCCATCACCGTGTCGACGTTGGAGAAATCGGCACCAGCGGCAATCATCAGCGCGTGCGAGATCTTGATCGCGAACTCTTCGACGATGGCGAAGCGATAGCGCGCCATCGCCGCAACTGACTCCCCCACCATGCCGCCGACCGAGTTATGGATGGCGAAGACTCCGCGATCGATCTCTCCTTCGTGCAGCGCGCGCAGCACCCGTTCGGTCGTATGCAGATAGACGACGTCGACGGGGACTTGAGGGGTGCGGCTCATGTAATAGCGCGCGGCGTCTTCGTTGAAGCTTCCCCGGCCGCCCTGGATTCCCACCACGACGCGGTCGGTCACCACGCGGTTCGGGAGCAACAGATCGAAGACCGAGTCCTGCGCCTCCGACATGCGCAGGCGCATCGCCTTGGTGTGCGGGTTGAGTGTCTGCAGGTCGACAAAGAGCTCCCAGGTGTCGTTGCTCACCTGTGAGGTGACGTCGTGGAGCCGTCTGGTGCCGAGCGTGTCGATCGGTGTCTGCGCAAAGCCGAAGCGTTCGAGGGTGCGGCCGACAAAGTGGGTGACCCCCTGGCTCCCAGCGGCGAGTCGATCGTGTTCATCGGCGGACATCGGCACAACCACGAGGCCCTTGGACGTGAAGTATTCCTTCCATGCATCCAGCGCACCCGACGGGAGGCGGTATCCGTCGACGACGATGGTGTGCCCTGCAAGACCGCTCGCGGCAACGCTGTCGGGCCCGAAGAGTGGATGGGTGAGCAGCGCCTGGTAGGTCGCCGGGAGATGCCGCTCAAAGACCTGGCGCGCATGCACCTTCACCGAGAGCACGTCGATGAGTGTCCGTGTTCCGCCGAGCTCCTCGAAGATCGCGAGATGCTCTTGCAGGGTGGGCTCGAACGCGGAGATGGGAACGCAGTAGAAAACGGCATCCGCGCTCAGCGTGTCGCGCAACGACCCCGGTGCAAGGCCCTGACGCTCCGCCTGCGCACATTGCTCCGGATCGGAGTCATAGACCCGGAGCGTGAAGTCAGCCTGCAGCATGGATGCCCAGAGGCGCCCAAATCGGCCCAGGCCCACGACGCCGACGGTCTCCGGCAGGCCGCTGGTCATCACCGGGGCTAGTGTACGGGTGCGCGCGTGAACCGCCCCGGCACTGAAGAGCGGGGCGTCGGTATGGTCTGCGTTGTATGGCAACGCCAGCTGAGGGTGAGACCGCCGACCGCAGCGTGCGCGACACCGCGCGGCAGGAGGCGCCGCGCGCGCTGCGCGAGGAGGTGCGCCTGGCCGGTGACGCGCTCGGGCAGGTCATCGCCGAGCATGGGGGCGCTGGGTTGCTTGCCGACGTCGAAGCATTGCGGAGAACGGTGATCCAGGCTCGTGCCGAGGCCGCCACGCGCGGCGGTTACGCGAACACCGCCGACACACTCGTGTCCTCGTGGTCACTGGATCGGGCCGAGCAGGTGGCCCGCGCGTTCGCGTGCTATTTCCACCTCGTCAACCTCGCGGAGGAGCGCTACCGCGCTCGGACGCTTCGGGAGGCTGACTACGGCACCGCCGGTCCTGCCGAGGCGCTCACAACCGCACTCGCCACCGTCCGCGCCGAGCTCGGCGATGCCGGACTCGCTGAGCAGCTCGCCGCGCTGCGAGTCAATCCGGTCTTCACCGCGCATCCCACCGAGGCACGACGGCGTGCGGTCACCTCGGCACTCCGTCGCGTGGGCGAGCAGCTCGAACGGCTCGCCGATCCACGCCTGTCCGAGGCGCCACACCCGGAGATCCGCCGCCGGTTGCTCGAGGAGATCGACGGGCTCTGGCGAACAGCCCAGCTCCGCAGTCAGGACCTGCAGCCGCTCGACGAGGTCCGCACGCTCATGAGCGTCTTCGACGAGACTCTCTTCCGGCTCGTGCCTGCGGTGTACCGCGAGCTCAGCGCGGCGCTCGACGCAAACGAGAGCGGCGCGGAGCGGCCGCCCGCACCGGCGTTCCTTCGCTTCGGCAGCTGGGTCGGTGGCGACCGCGATGGCAATCCGCAGATCACGGCCCAGGTCACCCGCGAGACCATGCTCATTCAGTCGGAGCACATCCTCCGCGGCCTCGAGGCTGCAGCCGGCCGCATCGGATCGGGCCTGACCGCCGACGCAGAGACCACCGCGCCGGACCAGGCCTTCCTGACCAGTCTCCGTTCGGCGCAGGCGATCCTGGGGGGCCGTGGCGCCGCCATCGAGTCACATTCCCCCGGCGAGCCGTTCCGGCAGTTCCTGCTGATCGTTGCCGATCGCATCGCAGCCACCCGGCGGGGGGATCTCGCGCTCGCCTATGCGCAACCGGACGAGCTGCTCGATAACCTCCAGTGCCTGCAGGGGGCGCTCGTGCGAGCCGGCGCCCCAAGGCTCGCGTATGGCGAGCTGCACGGGCTCATCTGGCAGGTGCAGACCTTCGGCTTCCACCTCGCCGACCTCGAGATCCGCCAGCACAGCGGCGTGCACCGCAACGCGCTGGCCGAGCTTCGGGCAGCGGACACCATGCGAGGCTCCGGGACGCGCTCGGCGGAGACCGACGAGGTGGTGGCGACGCTCCGCACGATCGCGCTGTTGCAGCAGCGCCTGGGCGCGCATGTCTGCCATCGCTACGTGGTCAGCTTCACGGAGGGCGCGAGCGACATTGCCAACGTGTACGCGCTCGCGGACCTCGCGTGCGCACCCAACGCGCCACCCGAGCTCGATGTCGTGCCGCTCTTCGAAACCGTCGCCGACCTGCGCGATGCGCGCACCACGCTCGATGCGATGCTCGACCTCGAGCCGGTACGAAAGCGGATGGCCGCAACCGGGCGCGCAGCGGAGGTCATGCTCGGGTACTCCGACTCGGCGAAGGAAAGTGGACCGGTCACCGCAACGCTCGCGTTGTATGCCGCGCAGGCCGACCTGGCCGCGTGGGCGGCGGAACGATCCGTTCAACTCACGCTCTTTCACGGACGGGGCGGTGCGCTGGGACGCGGCGGCGGCCCCGCCAATCGCGCGGTGATGGCGCAGGCGCCTGGTTCGGTTGCGGGTCGATTCAAGGTGACCGAACAGGGAGAGGTCATCTTCGCGCGCTATGGCAATCAGACGATCGCCCAACGCCACATCGAGCAGGTGACGTCGGCGGTGCTGCTCACCTCCACGCCCGCCGCACGGGAGCGAACCGAGCGCGCGGCCATCCGGTTCGATGCACTCGCGCATGGTCTCGATACGGCCGCTCGCGCCGCGTATCGCGAACTGATCGACATCGAAGGCTTTGCGGAGTATTTCGCTGAGGTGACCCCGGTCCGCGAGCTCGCCCGTCTCCACCTCGGGTCGCGCCCCGCCAATCGCGGTGGTGACGGCAGCCTCGGATCGCTGCGAGCCATCCCGTGGGTGTTCGCGTGGTCGCAGATCCGGCTCAACCTCCCCGCTTGGTACGGCCTGGGGAGCGCGCTCGAGGGCATGCCGCTCGACGACCTGCGCGTTGCATATGCGGAGTGGCCGCTGCTGAAGGTGCTCATCGATAACGCGGAGATGAGCCTCGCCAAAACCGACCGCTTCATGGCGGCGGACTACCTGCGACTCGGCGAGCGTCCGGCGATTGCCGAGTTGATCCTCGCGGAATACGACCGCAGCATCGCAGGGATCCTCGCGGTGACCGGTCAATCCCGCCTGCTCGAGAAGCGCCGCGTGCTGTCCTGGGCCGTCGAGTTGCGCAATCCGTATATCGATGCGCTCTCTCACCTCCAGCTGCGCGCGCTTCGCGCCCTGCGCGCAGGTGACGCCGACGATGCCGAGCGACGACGGCTCGAGCAGCTCCTTCTGCTCACCGTCAACGGCATCGCCGCGGGCCTGCAGAACACGGGGTAGCCGCTGCCGGCGGCGGTCTACTCGGTGGTGCGAGGGGCTCCGCTCACCTCGTCGAGCGTGCGCCGCATCTGGTCGATGTGAAACCGTCCGTGGCCAGCGAGCAGCCGGAACATCAGGTCGAAACTCTCCGGTCCGCGTTCGGCGTGCATCCCGTCGCGCACACGCTGCTCCGGGGTCGACCGCTCCCAGAGGGCGATGTTGGCCGCGCGGAGCGCGTCGAAGGTCTCGAGCAGTTCCATCGGGTCTGCCTGGATATATCCGAGTGCGTCGACCCAGAGATCCTGGTCATATGGCACAAGTGGCGGCTGGTTCTCCGCGATGACCCAGCGGTACCGCGCCGACGAGACGATCTCGGCGTCGAGCAGGTGGCCGAGCAGCTCGATCACCGACCACTCTCCTGGTGCGGGACGGGTCCGAAGGCGGTCGGCGGCCTCCACGACGACCTTGCGCAGCGAAGCCGAGGTGGCGCGCTGCACAGTGGCCGGGTCGTCGTCGCCGACCAGGTCGACGAGCATCTGCTGATACGCCTGCGGATTCTGAACTGGATCGACGGTCGCGCTCATCCTCGGTCTCCCTGTCAACCGAACTCGTCTACGATCCATCGTCGCACCTTGACCAGCGACGACGTGTGAGGAGACAGTTGGTGATGCGGTCATGAACGTTGGAGTCGTCGGGATCGGGAAGATGGGCCGGCCGATCGCCGCCCGTCTCATCGCTGCGGGCCACCAGGTGGCTATCTGCAACCGCTCGGACAACGCCGGCGTGCAGACGTTGCGAGAGCAGGGCGCGATCGTGCACGCGTCGCCGGCCGACCTCGCGGCCGCATCCGAGGTGGTCCTGACCGCGCTGCCCACCGAGGACACCGTCCGGCAGGTGTACGCGGAGATGTCCGCAGTGGCCTCGTCCGGTCAGATCTACGCCGACCATTCGACGGTGAGCCCCGGGCTCAACCGCCGCTGCGCAGACATCCTTGCCAGCCATGGAGCGGGATTCCTGGATGCGCCGGTCTCTGGCGGTCCCGCCGGAGCGGAGGCCGGCACGCTGACGGTGATGGTCGGCGGCGACGAGTCGACCTTCAACCGCGCTATCCCTGTGTTTGAGGCGTTCGGCGGCAAGGTCCGGCTCTGCGGGGGTGTCGGCGCGGGTCAGGTGATCAAGCTCGTCAACCAGTACCTGGTCGCCGTGCACACCTTGGCGGCATCGGAGGCGGCGGCGTTCGCGGTGCAACTCGGCGCGGATCTCGGCACGGTCCAGGAGGTGATCGGCACATCCTTCGGGAGCTCCGCGATGCTGCTCCGCGACATCCCGCGCTTCATCGCACGAGACTTCAGCCCGGCGACCCCGGTCGGCCTGATCGCCAAGGACCTGTCCATCATCCACACCGAGGCAAAGGACGCCGGGGTGCCGCTCCTGATCGGTGGGCTCGTGGAGCAGTACTACCTCGAGGCAGGCGCGCGCGGATGGAACGCCGAGGACATGGCCGCCCTGGTCAAGTTCTGGGACCGGGAGGACGAGTAGGTGCCTCGCTTCGCCGCCAACCTGACCATGCTCTGGCAGGACCTGGAGCCGTTCGAGCGGTTCGACGCGGCGGCCGAGGCCGGGTTCACACACGTGGAGATGCTGTTCCCCCACCTGCTCGACGAGGATCGACTTGCCTCGACCCTCGAACAGCGGAAGCTCGAGATGGTGATGTTCGACCCGGCGGCTGGAAACTGGGACGGCGGTGAGCGTGGCCTCGTTGCGCTCCCCGGGCGCGAGGACGAGTTCGCCGAAACCGTGCGCGCGGCGATTGCGCTGGCGACGCGAATCGGAACGTCAAGGCTCAACGCGTTGGTGGGTGTACCGCCTGCGGGCGTGACCCGCGAACGGGCGCGGGAAAGCGCAGTCGCGAACCTCAACCGCGTCGAGCCGCTGGTGCGCGAGGCGGGCATCACGTTGCTGGTCGAGGCGATCAACAACATCGACATGCCGGGGTACTGGGCAAACACGGTCGACGCCGCAGCGGACCTTGTGCAAACCGTTGACCGACCGAACGTGCGCCTGCAGCTCGATCAGTACCACGCTGCGATGGCGGGCGAGGACGCCCTGGACTGCCTCCGGCGCTATTTCCCGCTGATACAGCACGTGCAGATCGCCGACGTCCCCGGGCGCCACGAGCCGGGCACCGGCACCCAGCCGATTGAAGCTTTCCTCACCGAATTGGATCGCCTCGGATACGGCGGGTTCGTGGGTCTCGAATACCGTCCGCTCGTCGACACGAAATCCAGCGTTGCCTGGATGCGAACCATGAACCTTCGACCCTAGGAGACCCGAGCCTCAATCGAGGCTTGGGATCTCCTCGATCGCACGTCTTGCGGCCATGCGCAGCAGCACCCTCGCGTGGCGCATCGGATCGCGGCGGGGCTCGAGGCCGGCGAGGCTCAGCGTCGACCTGAACAGCGTGGGCAGCGGATCGAGCACCGTTCCCGCGATTGCGACGCACGGGATCCCGTGCGCCCGTGCTCGCTCCGCGACCTCGGCAGGGGCCTTGCCGGTGGGGGTCTGGCTGTCGAGGCGTCCTTCGCCGGTGATCGCCATGGTTGCGCGCTCCAGGGCGGCATCGAGCCCGACCATGTCGCAGATGAGCGCGGCCCCGGACATCAACCGCGCGCCCGCCAGGGCGAGGGCGAATCCGCATCCCCCCGCCGCGCCCGCTCCGGCGAGCGTCGACAGATCCCCGTAACCCAGGCGCGAAACGAGGGCTGCGAATCGCGCCAGCGCTCGCTCGAGGCGGGCCACCTCGGCGGCATGTGCTCCCTTCTGGGGCGAGAACATCCGGGCCGGTCCCTGCGCCCCGAGCAAGGGGCTGCGAATATCGCAGGCCACCAGGATCGAGCAGTGCGAGAAGCGCTCGAGCACATCCGAGAGGTCGATGCCGGCGGCTTCCTCGAGGCCGGCGCCGCCAGGCCCGATCTCCGCACCGCGCGAGTCCACCACGTGACCGCCAAGCCCCTGGAGCAGTCCCGCGCCACCGTCCGTCGAGGCGCTCCCGCCAACCCCCACGACGACTCTTCGAGCGCCTTGCTCCAGCGCGATACGAATCAGCTCGCCAGTTCCACGCGACGTTGCATGCAGGGCGTCGAGTGGCACAGGACCCAGACGGCGCAGCCCTGACGCCTCGGCCAGCTCGACCACCGCCTGATCGGGCCCCACCCAGCCGAGTTTCGCCGTGATCGACGTGCCGGCGGGACCGGTCACGCGGTGCCGCGTGACTCGCGACTCCGTCTGGTGCGCGGCCAGCAGCACGTCGAGCGTGCCATCGCCTCCGTCGGCCACCGGTACCTCGATCGCAGTGGCACCTGCGTCGCGGACACCACGCGCCATGGCCACGGCCGCCGCCTCCGCACTGAGGGTGCCCTTGAACGCGTTGGGCGCGCAGACGGCAACGACGCCCGAGCGGGCTGCTGGTCGCATCCGGTCCATGGTGCGGAATCCCCCAGCGCATTCGGCGATCAGAATGTCGGCGTGACCAGGCGCCGAGCCGTGACCGCGGGACTCGGCGTCGTTTACGTGGCCGTGTCGGCGATTGCGCCACTCTTCCTCAAGACCACGCCGTCAGATCTCGACCTGTACTTCTGGCCGTCAGCCGAAACCCTGGTCTCCGCGCATCCACTGCTGACCTATGCGGGGCACGTGCATGGCCTCTATCAGAATGACAACGGTCCCCTGGGACTGGTGCCGTTGCTCCCCGCAGTCGCACTCGCCAATGCGCTGGGGTGGGCCGGGAGCCTGGCCGGGCGCGCAGCGCTGACCGGCGCCGTCGTATCGCTCGTTGTCCTGCTCCTTGCGTATCAAACCGTGCAACTCGTCACGAGCGCACGCGGCGGTCTGCATTGGCGGCTCGCCGTTGCCTGCACGGTGCTGCTGGCGCCGGCGCTCTGGATCGGCGTCCTCGACTACGGGCACGTCGAGCAACCCGTCGAGTTGTGTTTCGCGCTCCTTGCGATCACGTGCTTCCTCGGCATGCACAATGCGTTGACCGGCATCGCACTGGGGGCGGCCGTACTCGCGCGCACGATCGCCGGATTCTGTGTTATCCCGCTCCTGCTCGTTCCGCTTGCAACCCGTCGATTCCGATCTTCGACGATGATCGCGGTTGCCGGGGTCATCACAGTCGCTGTGGTCATGGCACCCTTCGTGCTCGCGGACGAACCGGCGGTCACGCATTCGCTGCTCACGTACCGTCCCGGCCTGCCGATCGGCGGCGGGTCCTTCTGGGTCCTTTTTCGGCAGACGTCATGGGCGGGGCTGATCAGGACCGGCGACGTCTACGTGGGTGCCGCAGTCGCGCTTGCCCTTGCAGCGCTCGCGCTGCGCAACAGGCCCACGGTCGCGAGCACACACGCCGGGCTCGCCGGCCTGCTGACGATCGCCGCGTGTTGCTTCCCCGTCTTCGCCAAGAGCGTCTTTCCGTACTACCTCCTCGAGCCGTACGTGTTCTCGATCCTGTGGTGGCTCGCCCGTCCGGGCACCGCGCTCAACTGGCGCGCCGTGGTGCCGCTGATGCTCACCATCGACGTGTTCATCGTCAAGGCCGCGTCGACATCACCCTTCAGTGCATGGGGCGAAGCCGCGAGCGTGCTCTCGTCGGCTGTCATCGCCGTCGCGATCACGATGGTGACGATCGATTTGCTGCGCTCGCCGGCGCCTTCACTGCGGGCCGATGATCGCCACCTGGAACACCTGTCACCGAGCCTTCCACTCGTGCAGGAAGCAACGTAGATGGCGGGTGACACCGGCCGGTTTCTGCTCCTGGGCTCCGGCGAGTTCGAGCCGTGGGCGGTCGAGGCTGAGCGATTCGCACTCGCCGAGGCTGCAGGTGACGGGTCGGTCGGCGTTTTCGCGACCGCGAGTGGGCCCGAGGGTGACGCGGTTTTCGAGCGATGGATCAGCATGGGAATCGATCATTACGAATCGCTCGGCATCGCAGCGCACCCGGTCCGCGTGCGCACTCGCGTCGATGCACTCGACACTGCCATGGCGAACGTGATCGATGACATGAGCATGGTGTTCTTCAGCGGGGGCAGTCCGAAATACCTGGCGGCAACCCTGGGCGGAACCCCGGTGTGGGACGCGGTACTGCGACTCATCGACAGGGGCGGCGTCTTCGGCGGGTGCAGTGCCGGCGCCATGATCGCAGGGGCGCGCGGCATGCCCTTCCCTTTCCGAAGTGGCCTCGGACTGCTCGGTGAAACGTCATTCGGCGTCCACTGGGACGCGCTCTCGGCATGGTGGATCCGCTGGCTGCGCGATCTCGCACCTCGCCGCCTCCCACCGCGCGTTCGCTTCATCGGCATCGCAGAGCAAACCGCGATCGTTTCCGAGGCCGATGGCTGGTACGTCTTCGGCGCGGGAGAAGTCGACGTGCGACACGGTCCCGAACGGGAGGCGTTCATCGCCGGGCAGCACTTCCTTCGGTAGCGGCGTCAGATCGAGGTGATGAGCAGGGTCACCGCGGCAGCACCCATCACGGCCGTGGCGATCCACACCAGGCCGGAGCTCCACACACCACTGCGATGCTCCTTCATGACCTGCCGATCGCGAGCCAGCAGCGCGATCAACACGAGGATCGGCGGCGCCACCACCCCATTGATGATCGCGGTCACCACCAGCGCCTGAATAGGATCGATGTTGAGGACGTTCATCAGCACACCACCGAGGAGCGCGACCACGATGATTCCGTAGAAGGTGGGGCGGGATGCGGGCGTTTCGCTCAGGCTGCCGCGGAAGCCGAAGAACTCCTTGACCGCATATGCAGCGCTCGCCGTGAGTACGGGAATGGCAAGCAGCCCGGTGCCGATCATGCCCAGCGCAAAGAGCAGCGACGCGAACGGACCCGCAAGCGGTTTGAGCGCCTGCGCCGCCTGCTGAGCGGTCTCAACGCTGTGGCCGGACGAGTGGAGCACGGTCCCGGACGTGAGGATGATGGAGTACATCACCACCTGCGAGAACAGCATGCCGACCGACACGTCGATTCGCGCCGCACGCAGTTCCTTGCGACTGGTACCACGTCGCTCCCGTTCGGTCGTGCCACCGGCGGCCTTCATCTCATCGACCTCGCTCGAAGCCTGCCAGAAGAACAGATATGGGCTGATAGTCGTGCCCAGAATCGCGACCACGATGCCCACGAACTCCTTGTTCAGCTCGAAGTGCGGGATGAATGTCGCCTCGACCGTCGTGAGCAGGTTGGGGTGAACGATGAAAACGGTGACGACGTACGCGAACAGCGCGAGGGTCAGGTACTTGAAGCAGCGAAAGATGATCGAGTACGTGAGCTTGAGCTGCATGAAGCCGATGAGCAGCACCGCGGGCACGAGAAACCAGCCGGCTGCTATGTGACTGCCGGTGAGCAGCGATCCTCCCGCCGCGACAGCACCAAGGTCAGCCCCGACATTGATCGTGTTGGCGCCGAAGAGCAGGAGAATGCAGGCTCCGACGAGCACCGACGGAAACTTGCGGCGCAATGATGTGCCCAGGCCAACGCCCGTCTGGAGCGCGATGCGCGCACACGTCTCCTGGACGGCGATCATCAGCGGGAAGGTGAAGATCGCCAGCCAGAGGGTCGCGAGACCGAACTGGCTGCCAGCCTGCGAATAGGTTCCGATACCCGACGGATCGTCGTCAGACGCTCCGGTGATGAGGCCGGGGCCGAGGACCTGGAGAAAACCGAAGGGTCCCCGCTGCCGAGCCTCATCGATGCCGCTTCGTCCGGCAGTGGGCGTCCCGGTGGCCGCCTGGGACGCGTCACCTTTGGCAACGGACTCAGCCGACGGTTCCTCGGCCACCCTGCTGACTCGAGAGGCAGCAGCGCGAATCGGATCCGGCCGCTCCTCCGCCGTCGTCTTCTGGTCAGTCGTACCCATCAGGGAATGTGCAACTGCCCGTCGCTACGAGCCGCAGCTAGATGACATGGAGCAACAGCAGGATCACCAGAACGACGAGGACCAGACCGATTCCGCCACCGATGTACATGTTGGCCTCCCTTACGATGTTGCGCTAAGTAAATATGATAACTAGACTAACACATTAGGTCATGCAACGGGTGATCCCGGGCCAGGGTTGGTTACCGGCGTGTAACACGGTTTCGGCGAGCCGTCAGACATCGCCGCACTTCCGAGCCCTTGCAGCGCTACATATAGGAGTCGTCTAGGAGTCGTCGGGCGATCCATTGTCGCCGACACGAGGAGAACGCCTGCATGGGGATCCCGAAGGGGCCAGCGGCTGCCACGCAGCGCGAGGCCGATCGATGAGCCAGCTCTTCCGCCGCAACCGGAACGCCGAGACGGCGCCATCAGTGCCCGAGCCTCCTCCGAGTACCGGCGTCGCCTGCAAGGTCGCCGGGTGCGCGAGCGACAACGCACGGCCCTGCGCCTACCGTGATGGCCGTGGCCGCGGGTGTCGAACGGTGTGCTGCCCGGATCACGGCACCTCGACCGAAGGAAAGTTCTACTGCCGTCGCCACGCGGGCGTGATTCGCGCGGTCGGCGCCCAGCAGACCCCGCAAGGCGGATTGCCGGATGTCGACAACCGGGCTGCGTCGCTGGTGAACTGGATCGCGCGTGACCTCGACGCCAACGTCCGCCGGTTGCTCTCGGGCGTAGCGAAGTCGGGCGAGAGCGTCATCGCAGACGAGACGGTTCACGTCGCGCGTGACTTCAACCGCAAGGCGCGATGGGAGCAGAGCTGGCGGCTCGTGGACCACACCGGCGTGATCCTCAAGGTGACCATCCAGGTGCTCGAGGAGAACGATTCGCTGGTACGCGTGCATGTCGGCAGCGGCGTCATCGCCGACGGCGTTCCACCCTGGATCGCCCGGCGAACCGAGGACAGCGATGTCGCCACCGATACCGCACAGCGACAGCGCTTCTACCAGTGGCTGGACGAGAGCATCTTCATGGCCGTCGACCGGTTCCGTACCGAGCGCGTTCGACTGCGTTAGTCAGTCGGTAACCGCTGGTTGCGGAATTCCCTCGATCGGTCCCGTCTCCACGCGTACCGCTGCGGCGCCGGGCACGTACACGGTGACTCCGCCGGCTCCCAGGCATCGCCACGATCCCGCCTCCCAGAGTGCGCTGGTTCGCTCATCGATGCCCACCAACACCGTGTCGGGGAGGGCCGCGCGCGCCGACGGATACCACTTCTGGCCAAAGGTGTCGTGATGTGGGAGGACTGCCGCGTGCGGAACGACGCCGAGCCCCGGAAGTGCGCGACGCTGCGTGTGACCCGGGAACGACTGGCGCACCAGAGTCTCTGAGCACAGCGCCATCGCTCCCGCCGACGATCCCGCCACCACGGCGCCGTGCCGCCAGGCCGCGATGATCGCGTCACCCACGGGACTCTCGCGCAGTACCTTGGCGACGAGGCCGGGATCACCGCCGGCGATGTAGCAGAACCCCGCACCTGCGGCGAGCTTCGCCAGCTCCGGATCCTGCGCCTGCGTTCGCGTGTATACCGCGAGCTCGAGGAGGCCCAGCCCGAATCGATGAAACCACGACTGCGCCTGGTGTACCGCCATCTCAGGGCGGGATCTCGCAGCGGCGGTTGCGAGGACATACGCCGGGCCGCGAGCGGACGCAGCGAGGAGTTCGTCGTGCGGCTCGTTGCCAGGGTGGAACTCGTCGCCGCCGACAAGCCCGACGAGGCCCGCGAGCTCAGACGTCGGCGTCAGGCAGGAATGCGTTGCGCTTGGAGCGCCGCCTCGAGACGCAATCGAGCATCGGCGTCCCGCCTGGCCTCGACAACGACATCCCACAAGATGCGGGACGTGTTGCGCTCCTGCAGATACGTCTTGATCGACCGGCTCTCAGCGTGATCCGCGCGACGCTGCTGCCACCAAATCCAAGCCATGGGAGGGTTCCTTTCTAGACACTCCCAGTCTAGCTCGGATGTTCCGCCAGGATGGTGCTTTCTCAGAACGTTTCGAGTGCGAACGCCGCGTGCCCGGTTGGATGCGTCAGCGGATGAATGTGCCAGGTTGTTCGAGGAGATGCGCCGTGCTGATATCTCGCTCGACCAGCGCGCTGCGCCGCGCTGCGTCGTCGACAGCGATCTCAGAGGTTGGGTCGCCCCAGTGCGCCACCATGACCGGCACCGTCGCCACCTGAACGATCTTGTTGGACACGCTTCCGAAGACCATGCCTGCGAGGCTGGAGAGTCCACGGCGGCCGACGATGATGAGGTCCGCTCCGCTCTCCTTGGCTGCGTCGATGATCGCCCGAGGGACGTCTCTGGTCTGCGCCCGTAGCAGCCGCCCCTTCGCGGTGACGCCGTCCGCCACCAGCGATGCAACTGCCTTGTCGACGAGGGCCTGAGCGTCATCCAACCGCTCGAGATCGAGAGCGACGCCTGCCTTGGCCGGGATGAAGTCGTGCTCGTGGACGTGCACAACCTCGACGTGGCAGCCCCTGGCGCCAATCCCTCCCGCCGCGACTAACGCTGCCTTTGAGTACGGCGAGCCGTCGATCGCAACCATGACCGCGTCGAACATGCCCAACCTCCTGAGACGCAGCCGGTCACCACGTGACTGCGATGTACTTGCTCTCCATGAACTCGAGCAGACCGTCGTGGCCGCCTTCACGACCGAGACCGCTTTGCTTGACACCGCCGAACGGCGCCGCCGGGTCGGAGACCAGAGGACGGTTGAGCCCGATCATGCCCGACTCAAGGGCTTCACTGAAGCGCAATCCACGCTGCAGATCACCGGTATAGACGTAGGCGACAAGGCCGAACTCGGTGTCGTTGGCGAGCGCGACGGCTTCTTCTTCAGTATCGAAGAGGACCAGCGGCGCGACGGGTCCGAAGACCTCCTCGCGCAGGATCGCGGCATCCGCGGGGACGTCCACCAGCACCGTCGGCGGGTAGAAGAATCCGGGACCGTCAGGAGCGGTTCCTCCGACGGTCAGCCGCGCGCCGTCGCGCAGCGCGCCGTCAACGAGCGACACGACCTTCTCGCGCCCGGCAGCATTGATCAGCGGCCCGAGTTGCACCCCGTCCTCGAGCCCTGGGCCGACACGGAGCGCACGCATCGCGTCGGTGAGCTTTGACGCGAATGCATCCGCAATACCTCGCTGCACCAGGAACCGGTTGGCAGCCGTGCAGGCTTCACCACCGTTGCGCATCTTTGCCACCATGGCGCCGGCGACGGCGCCTTCCAGGTCGGCGTCGTCGAACACGACAAAGGGAGCGTTCCCACCGAGCTCCATCGAACAGTTGACGACGCAGTCGGCCGCCTGGTGCAGTAGGCCACGCCCGACCTCCGTCGAGCCGGTGAACGAAAGTTTCCGCACCCGGGGGTCGTGGAGCATGGCGGTGATGACGGGACCAGAGCGGCGCGACGGGAGCACGTTGACAACACCCGCCGGAACACCCGCCTCGGTGAGCAACGCCCCCATGGCAAGTGCGGTGAGCGGCGTGTCCGATGCGGGCTTGAGCACGAGCGTGCATCCCGCGGCCAACGCCGGGCCGATCTTTCGCGTCGCCATCGCGGCCGGGAAGTTCCACGGCGTGATCAGCACGCTCACGCCGATCGGCTGGCGCAGCACGAGAATCCGGTTGGTGCCGGCAGGCGCTGTCTGCACATGGCCTTCGGCGCGGACCGCCTCCTCGGCGTACCAGCGGAAGAACTCCGCAGCGTAGGCGACCTCTCCTCGGGCGTCGGAAAGTGCCTTGCCATTCTCACGGACGATCAACCTCGCGAAGTCGTCGGCACGCTGAGTCATGAGCTCGAAGGTGCGACGCAGCAGCTCAGCGCGCTGCCGTGGTGGCGTGGCCGACCAGGCGGGAAGTGCGGCAGACGCGGCGGCCACCGCCGCGAGCCCATCCTCAACTGACGCATTGGCGACGGACGCGATCACGTCACCCGTGGCGGGATCGTCAACGTCGAACGTCTCTTGATCGGACGCGTCCATCCAGCGCCCGGCGATCAGCAGCTGCGTCGGTGCGCCGATTGCCTCGGCACGAAGGATGGCGGTCATGCGGCTAATTGAAGCACTCGCCGCCCGGGCCCCACAGCGCGGGAAACGGCCGCGAGCGTCAGCCCTTGGAGTGCCGGTACGCGACGCTGATTCGCGGACCCGCGGATGCAACCTTGGGCACGGCATGAAGCCAGGTGCGCTGGCTGCTGCCTCCCATGACGACGAGGTCGCCCATGCCGAGGGCGAGCGAAAGCGCCGTCCTCTCCTCGCGTGGACGCATGACAAAGCGGCGTGGATGCCCGAGCGATACCGTCGCGACGACCGGGTCGACGATCCGCACCGGGATGTGGTCGCCGTGCCACGCGACCGAGTCGCGGCCATCGCGATACAGGTTGGCGCCCACCGAATCGAACGGTCGCTTGTAACGCGCCACGAGTAGCTCCCGCATGCGCTCGATGACCGGTGGCAGCGCCTGGATGTCCTCGGCCGACGTCCACCGCGCCACGAGGCGAGGCGTGACCATGATCTTGCCGTAGAGCTCCTGGGTGGTCGCTTCCCAGGGCGTCGAGCGCATCAGATCCTCGAAGAGGGTATCTGCACCGTCGAGCCAGCCGGGGACATGGTCGACCCATGCCGTCTCATCGAGCTGGTGCCGGACCAGGCTCGAGAAGTCAGGGTCGGCTCGCGGCTCGCCCTGCGCGAACAGCGACGGCTGCCAGATCGGCTCTGGAGATTCCACGAGAGTCTGGTACCGCAGCGCCCCGCTCCTTCAAACGAACGCGCGCGGCCGATTGGTACATTCGCGCTATCATATGCGGCGATAGCTCAGCTATCAGTTTCACCCGAATTCGAGGTAGCCACGTGCCCACTGATGCGATCGCGCTCCTGAAAGACGACCACCGCGCCGTTGAGGAACTCTTCAAGAAATTCGAAAAGGTCGGTGAGCGAGCACTGAAGACTCGTCAGGCACTCGTCGACAAGATGCTGCAGGAGCTCGTGACGCACACGTATATCGAGGAACAGGTCTTCTATCCGTTCATCCGCACCCTCAGCAAGAAGCTGAATGACGACACGCTCGAAGCGCTGGAAGAGCACCACGCCGCCAAGGCCACCCTCGCCGAGCTCCAGCTGATGGACTCCTCTCAGGAGCGCTTCACCCCAAAGGTGACCGTCCTCATCGAGAGCGTGCGACACCACGTCAAGGAAGAGGAACGAGAGCTCTTCCCGGAGGTCCGCCGGGCATCGTCCCGCCGCGACCTCGTGGATCTGGTGCCCGCCCTGCAGGCTGCAAAGTCTTCGGCACCGTCTCGCGCGCTGCCCAACGCGCCCGACACTCCTCGGGGCGAGACCAGCGCACCGCCCTCGCTCGGTGGGGTGCTCGACCATCTGACCGGCGTCAGATAGGGGGCATCCTCCGCGCCGCGCGGACGCGAAGCTCAGCCCGTGCGTCTGCAAAGGTTCGGAGCGTGCGTTCCGCGGCCTCCCGAACCCGTTGCACGGGTCATCGCGGAGTCGCGTGGCCTGAACGCTGGCGGCTGCCGCTAGCTCGACTCGGTCACCGACGGCGCGATCTCGCCGCGGCCGGCCTGCTGAAGATCGGGAGGCAGGACAACCGAAAGTTTCTTGGCGAGGATTTCGAGCTGCACACGCCAGGCGATGATCGCGTCGCGCTGATCCGACTGCGTGTTGGGCAATCCGGAGAAGTCGCCGTCGGGGAGGGCCGCGACGAGAGCGTTCAGGTAGGCATCCTCGAGGATGTATGTGTGTGCATAGGGCGCGTTGATCCCAGCGAGGGTTGGGTCAGACGGCTGGAGGGCGTTGATGTCCACCATGTACGCGCTGAAGCTCTGCTCCAGCTGCCCCATCGCGACGGCGGCTTGTGAGCCGGAAAGATGGTGATCGCGGTAGCCGTCCAGAATCGGGTCGGCGTCGTCGAGCAGACTGTTCACGCCAAGCCTGATTGGCTCCACCTTGTCGAGGTACGAGCGCAAGGACGACGTTGAGAGTCCTGCTGGTTTTGACGGTCCACAGGCCGTGACCATCAACCCGACCACAGCTGCAGCGACGAGAGGGGCTTTCGTGCAGGGCCTTACGGCAGTGGGTTACATCCCGATGTCGGTGCCCGGCTCGGTGACCCGCGGGCGGCGGCTGGCGCGTCCGGTCAGGCCGACATGCTGGTCGGGTGTTGCATCCTGGAGTGAGTCAAGCACGTCGTGGAGCACCTCGACGAGCCGTCGCATATCACGCTCCGGAACCTCGGTCCAGACCGGCTGCGTCTCGCGCACGGTCTGGCCACCTGACGACAGCCGGGGATCCCATGCCCCGGCCCACGCCGGCGCGTCCGCACCTCGCTCCCAGAACTCCGGCGGGTCACCCGTGCGCAGGTTGAATCGGTGGCGGTTTCCCACCGCGTCGCCGCAGTACGCCATGAGGTTTGCAGACGGATCCTCCCCCACCACGGCATCTCCGGGATCGAGATACCCATGGGCATCGCCCGCATGGAGCATGTTCTGAAACGGGCCGGGCTCGAACGTGTCGCCCACGGCAAGGTGCAGATCCTGCGAGAAGCCCTTGGCCTCGGCGCCTGCGGAGTGGTAGAGGTGGCCGCCAACTCGCATCCACGCCACGAAATTCAGCGCCGAACCGTTGCCGACGTTGCGGACGCGGACAGCCGCCCAGGGCTGGTCGCGAATCCCGACCGGTGGCTCGTCAAGAAGCACGAGCATCGGCATCGTGGCGACGGCGGCCTCGCGGCGCACCTCTTCGACGAGTTCTTTGTTGGCACCGGCCTGGAGCGCCAGGTTGCTGTCGACGAGGCGGCGCAATTCCCTGCTGAACGAGCGACTCTGCCGCACCATGAGCACGATCGTCACTGCGATCGCAATGAGCGTGAGACCAACGACACCCGCGGTGATCGCCAGGATGATCGTCGTGGTGTCCACCATTGGAGTGTAGCCATGCCCCGACGTTGAAAGCGACACTTCGGCTGACTGATGGGGGGCAGGTTTGCGAGAATCCGGCGCCGTGAGCAAGGCTGGTTCTCCGATCCGCGTCGCGCTCGAGGTGGCACCGAAACGCGCATTCGCGTCGGCTGTCGATTGGCCCGGTTGGTCGCGAAGCGGCCGGACAGCAGACGACGCGCTGGAGACGCTCGCGGCGTATGCGGAGCGCTACGCGCCGGTGGCGACGATCGCGGGCCTGAAGTTGCCCAAGGTATCCGGCGTCGAATCGTTCACGGTCATCGAGGAGCTCGAGGGTGACGCGACTACGACGTTCGGCGCACCGAGCCAGCCTGCAGCCGTGGAGTGCGGCAGGGCCACCGCGAATGACGCCGAGCGCGTCGCGCAGCTCCTCGAAGCCGCCTGGGAACTTCTCGACCAGGTGGTGAAGTCATCCCCTGCGGGGCTTCGCAAGGGCCCGCGCGGCGGGGGTCGAGACCGCGACAAGATGTTCGCGCATGTTCTGGGCGCGGAGCAGGCGTACGCGCGAAAGGTGGGGATTCGCCTTCAGCAGCCGTCCAACGACGACCGGGCAGCCATTCGGGCCATGCGTGACGCGCTCCTTGGAGTCGTCCGTGCAGACCGCAGCGGCAAGCCCCTCTGGGATCGCGGCTGGCCTCCTCGTTACAGCGCACGCCGCCTCGCGTGGCATGCGCTCGACCATGCATGGGAGATGCAGGACCGCAGCTCCTGACCACCGCCGTGAGTGACCTCCCGCCGCTGATCATCGTCAGTGGACCGCCTGCTGCCGGCAAGTCACGCCTGGCTGCCCGTCTCTGCAGCCGTTTGCGTCTCCCCGTGATCTCGAAGGACGCGATCAAGGAAGTCCTCATGGATCATTTCGGCGGTGGCGAGCCGGTTGGAACCGCGGCATTCGCACTCCAATTCAGCATCGCTCGATCAATGCTGGATGACGGCTGTGGACTCATCCTCGAGGGAGCCTTCTTCCACGATCAGCGCGATATCACCAGTCTTGTCGGGAAGGCGCGAGCCGCCATCGTGCATGTGGAGGCCCCGCTGGATCACCTGGTTGAGCGGTACACGCTTCGCTCCGGCAGCCGGCACCCGGGCCATCGGGGGCTCGAAGCATTGCCAGATCTCCGATCGCGCGTCGCGAGCGGTGCATACGATCCACCAGACGTCGGTGTTCCGGTGCTGCGCGTTGACAGCACCAACGAGTACAAGCCGTCTGAGCAAGAGATCGAGACGTGGCTTGCTCAGGAGTGCCTCGCCAGTCCGCGCTAGCGTTGCGGCCCAGCGGATTCGATCAACCGTCCCGCCGCCACGGCCATCGAGCGTGCGCTGGAGACCAACACGGCGTTGTTGAGCGCCAATGATGTGTCGGCCAGCACCAGCGTGTCTTCGAGCCCGACTCGAACATCATGGCCGTTCTCGATCGCCGCGGCCATGACACTCCACGTGGCGACGCCGGCGCCGTGATGCAGACGCGGTGCCTGGGAGAGACCGTCATCCAGGATGAAGTCGATCGCGGCCGCCAGGCTCACGGCGTCATCTGGATCGGGCACAGCATCCACCTCCACGAGCACGCGCACGCATGCATCGTCGAGTCCGTTCTCAACGAGCAAGTGAGCGTCGTCCGTCGTCCAGACGCCTGCCTCCACGCCCACGCCGAGCGCATTGAGCAGGTCGACGACCTCCAGCGCACCCTCCTCGCTCAGGTTGACCGATGCGAAGGCAGGAAGCGCCGTCCACGACTGCAGCACCGACAAGCGACGCGAGACATCGGGTTCGATCCACGCAGCCGTGGTAACCCCCACCGGAAACCCAGGGCAGCGCGCATGCACGGCCTCCACAACGGATTGGACATCGTCGCCTTTCAGCGACTCCGTGCCATCAGCGCTGCGGGGATGGACGTGGAGACACCCGGCGCCGGCATCTCTGACGGCCATGGCGTCGCGAGCGATCTGTTCGGCCGTCACCGGCACCGAAGGGTGCTCTCCGGCGTGACGGGCTCCGTTGAGGCACGCTTGAATCAACATATGGGGTGAGGATGACACGCATGAGCATCAGCTGATCCGCCGATTGCATGGCCAAGCTTCCGCATGTCGTTATCGTCGGCGCCGGCTTCGGCGGCCTTGCCGCCACACGCGGTCTGCGCCGCGTTGACGTCGACGTCACCATCGTTGATCGCAACAACTACCACCTCTTTCAACCGCTCCTGTACCAGGTGGCATCCGGGCTGCTCGATCCGTCCGCAATCGCCAGTCCGGTACGCACGATTGTCCGGCGCAGTCCCAACGTCGATGTCCTGCGTGCCGAGGTCACCGGCGTGGACCTGGCGCAGCGCCGGGTGATCACCTCCGCGGAGACGCTCGACTACGACTACCTGGTCATCGCGTCGGGCAGCGAGACCGACTACTTCGGGAACGAGGACGCTCGGCAGCGCAGCACCGGCCTGAAGGATCTCAGTGAGGCGCTGGGGCTGCGCTCGCAACTGCTCGGCTGTTTCGAACGCGCAACGCTCACCGCCGATGCGGACGCTCGACGGCGTCTCCTGACATTCGCCGTCGTCGGCGCCGGCCCGACCGGCGTCGAGTACTCGGGTGCGGTGGCCGAATTGATCAAGCATGTGTTGCCGAAGGACTACCGGCGGATTGACTTCACCGAGGTGTCAGTCGTGCTCATCGAAGCTGGGGACCGCGTGCTCGCGACCTTCGCACCGCGGCTCGGCCGTCTCGCCGAGAGGTCGTTGCAGCGCAAGGGAGTTCGTATCATTCTCGGCCGGTCTGTGCGCGGCGTCGACGACCAGGGCATCGTGCTTGATAGCGGGGAACGCGTCGAGACGAGCACCGTCGTCTGGACGGCCGGCGTGCGGGCGACGACTCCACTGGATCTCGAGGGTGACGCTCTGGCGCGATCCCAGCGCGTCAAGGTGACGCCGGAGCTCAATCTCAGCAGTCACCCCGAGGTGTTCGTCATCGGTGATGCGGCCGCGTTCGAGCAGGCCGGTGCCGTGCTGCCGATGCTTGCCCCGGTTGCGATTCAGGGCGGCAAATACGTTGGGAAGGCGATCGCCGCGCGCCTCAAGGCTCAGGAAAGCCCGCCGTTCCACTACCACGACAAAGGGACGATGGCGACGGTCGGGCGCGGCGCCGCCGTCGCGCAGATCGGACCCATCCACATCGATGGACTGGTGGGCTGGTTCATCTGGATCTTCGTCCACCTGCTGTACCTGGTCGGTTTCCGCAACCGAGCGCTGGCACTCTGGTCGTGGGCCTGGAACTACTTCTTCTGGGACCGGCCGGTGCGCCTGATCATCTCTGCCTCTGACGACCGCTGACGCCGGGTGAGCAGGTCAGGCGGAACGCGCGTCGGGGAGTCGCGGACCTTGTGCGGACGGCAAGTGGAGCACGAATCGGCTGCCAGAGTGGCCGCGACGGCGGTGAAAGGTCAGATCGCCACCCATCTGGCGCGCAAGCGTCCGGCTGATGAAGAGACCGAGCCCGCTTCCGACCTCCGCTGATCCCTCGTCACGTACAAATGGCTCAAAGAGCTGGGCACGACATTCCTCGGAGATGCCCGAACCCGAGTCCTCGACGGCGACTTGGGGACCGTCCTCCTGCTCCACGCGGACGACGACACGGCGAGTCGTACCCGAATACACCAGGGCGTTGTTGATCAAGTTGTCGAGAATGCGCAGCGTGCGCCGCTGATCGCCTTTCGCGATGGCGGAGTGGACCTGGCCGGTGTCGACCACGACACTGCCTTGCAGCAAGCGCGCTCGCGGTTGCGCCCGCGCGGCCGCGGTCCGGGCTGCCTCGGTGAGATTGACCTGGTCATTCCCAGAGCGCGCAACGGGTGCGCAATCCATCCGCCGGAGCACGAGAATCTCATCGATGAGGAGTCGAGCCTCCTCCAGCTTGGTGCCGAGGACCTCGAGCGGCGCGCACCATTGGCCCGGTGCAGGCCCGAAGGTGCCATCCATCAGCATCGACAGGTATCCACTCGCGACGCTGAGCGGCGCTCGAAGGTCATGGACCACTTCCACGACATCGTCGGGCATCGATCGGACGACGTCAGCCAAGCCGCGCCCGTTCCCGAAGGGAGAAAGTGGTCTTGTACGTCACGGGTTGCACTGCCATACACCTCAAAAGTTATATCGACACTATACATAAGGTGCACCCGTCTGAGACGCTTTCCGCAAGCTTTGGTTTGAGATGCCGAATGCACACGCACAAGCCGGCGCGCTCAATCGTTCAGCGCGGGCGTCCTGCTGATCTCGTGGCTCGGCCGCCAAGAAGATCGTGCACCGCATCCCGCAATATGTCCGCGAGCCGCGCTGACGGGACATCATTCAACACGTCCCCGGACAGCACCAATCCGCCCATGATCGCCCCTACGGCGCAGGTCAGTCGCACCCGATCTCGCAACGGCACATCAGGATCAGCCAGGGCCTCGCGGAACACCGCTTCGATGTCGTGGTGGTCGTCGTCGTGCTCGGTGGTGTGATGCAGGCCCTCAAACGCTGCGCTATTTCGTTGATGCATCAGGATGATCTTGCGATTGGCGAAGATCTCGTCGATGAGTTCGTCGAAGAGCTTCGCCCAAGCTTCAAGGCTGGCCGGCGTCGTCCCGAAGCGATCCATCGCGCGATACCCGAACTCGTGGAGGCGCATGTGCAGCGCCATCAGGATCTCGTCCTTGCTCGCGAAGTGGTAATAGATCGCAGCTTTTGAGAAGCCCAACTCATCGGCGATCTCGCGCAACGAGGTCTTGTCGAAGCCCTTTTCGGTGAAGAGATCGAGGGCGATGTCGAGGATGCGCTCGCGCGTCCCCTTCGAGGCTTCGGGGTCTGGCCGCGCTCCCTCGTCGTCGACGAGGTTGGGAGCGGCACTCATCGCCGCCGCGGCGCCATCCCTTTGGCGAATGCGGGTCACGCCACCAAGTATACTTGACGGCCGGTAAGTAGATGGCTTACCATGCGGCAAGTAAGCGCTAGATTACTTCCGGGCGAGGTTGGCATGACCAGACTGATGATCGAGGCCGAGGCGCTCAGCAAGCGGTACGGTCAGACCCAGGCACTCGCGAGCATCGATCTCCAGGTGCCCGGCGGCTCGATCCTCGGGGTTCTCGGCCCCAACGGCGCGGGCAAGACCACAGCGGTGCGGATCCTGACGACCCTCGCGCTTCCGGATGCGGGCCATGCGCGGGTCGCGGGTTATGACGTCGTTACGCAGGCGGCGTCGGTGCGCCGGAACATCGGAGTCACCGCGCAGGACGCGACCCTCGACGACCTGCTCACCGGGCGGCAGAACCTCGTGATGATCGGCGAGCTGAGCGGTTTGCGTCGCACTGACGCGAAGGCGCGCTGCGCTGAGTTGCTCGGTCGCTTCCAACTCGCCGAGGCCGCTGATCGCGTGCTCAAAGGCTATTCGGGTGGCATGCGGCGCCGGCTCGACCTCGCGGCCGGGCTCGTGACACGGCCCCCGGTGCTGTTTCTCGACGAGCCGACTACCGGTCTGGACCCCACAGGCCGCGCGGAGATGTGGCAGATCATCCGGGAGTTGGTCGGGGACGGCGCCACGCTGCTCCTCACCACCCAATACCTCGACGAAGCCGACGAACTGGCCGACCGCATCGCGGTCATCGACCACGGCTCGGTGATTGCGGAGGGCACCCCTGCCGAGCTCAAATCGGCCACGGGAGGAGCCCGCCTCCACGTCACGCTCAGCGCCGCAAGCCCAGCGGCCGTCACGGCGCTCAAGGGGCTCGTCGATGGGCAGGTTCACGTCAGTCACGACGGCCGGCTCCTCGATGCGGCGGTGCGGAGCGCATCGGGGCTGGCAACCTCGGTGGTGCGTGCCCTTGATCGAGCGGGCGTGCTCGTCGACGACGTCGAGGTGCGGCCACCATCACTCGATGACGTGTTCTTCGCGCTGACCGGCCGTCCGGCTGAGGAACCCGCGCCCACCGAACACGAGCGGGAATTGCAGGGAGCTTCGGCATGACTGTCGCAACCATCGACACCCGACCCTTGCCCACGCGATCCGGCCGCACCTGGCTGGGCTCGAGATGGCATGACGTGGTCGTCCTCACCCGCAGGAACCTCATCCACATCGCCCGCGAACCACTCCAGCTCTCCGACGTCACGGTGCAGCCCGTCCTGTTCACGTTGCTCTTCGTCTACGTCTTCGGCTCCGGCGTCCCGATCGCGGGCGGCTATGCCGACTTCGCCATCGCCGGGCTGATGCTGCTCAACCTCACGACGTCGGCGATGGGAACCGCGGTCGGGTTGAGCAGTGATCTCTCGAGCGGCGCCATCGATCGCTTTCGGACCCTGCCGATGTGGCGATCGGCGGTGCTCATGGGGCGTTCGATGGCGGACGTCCTCTCCGCGGCGCTGTGCGTCGGGATCGTGGCGGCAACGGGCCTCGTCATCGGCTGGCGGCCGGACGCGAACGCACTCTCGATCGCCGGCGGTTTCGCGATCGCCATCTTCTTCGCCTACGCGCTCTCATGGGCCTGTGCATGCCTCGGGATCGTGTCGAAGGGGCCGGAGTCGGCGCAGGGCATGGGGCTGGTCATCTTCTTTCCGCTGGCGATCGTGTCCAACGCGATGGTGCCGACGCAAGGAATGCCCGCGTGGCTGCAGACGATTGCCAACTGGAACCCGGTCAGCGCGGTGACCGCCGCGGCGCGCACGCTGTTCGGTAATCCAAACCCGTCGGCGTCCATCCACGTGTGGCCGATGGAGCATCCGATCATCGCGGCGATTGCCTGGTCTTTCGCAATCCTGATCGTGTTCGTCCCGCTCGCGGCGCACCTGTATCGCCGGCGCACGACCGGCTGATCGTAGTCCACTTCCGCGTCGGCCGGCAGATCGAGCGGCAACCCGAAACGCGGAAGGATGTCGGCGGGACCGAAGGCAGTGACCGCACTGATTCGCGAACCACGCAGCGTGAGGACGTCGATCACTTCGGCGGAATACCGGCCCGAGGGTTGCATCCCAGACCAATCCGTTCAGCATGGTCACCTTCGCGCCTCCTGGGGTCGGGCTGCCTCCAACGCTTGGTTAGACGGGGCCCGAGCCGCGGACTCATCGGTGACACCCCTGTGCGCGCAACGGGTTCGCGGGACCTGCTTACTTCGAGGCGGCGACTGCCGCGTGGATCAGCTTCGAAAGTTCATGGACTTCGCGCGTGAGTGTCGTGTTCACCTCGAGCGTCTTGGAGAGCTTGAGCTCGACGTCCGTGATGTGTTGCTCCTGCTCACCGACGCGGGCGAGCGTGGCCTCGAGATTCCGCTCTGAGCGATTCGACGATGCTCCCACGAGGAAGCCGATATAGAGCTCCGCGACCGTGGTCACGAGGTTGAGCGGAAAGTTGAAGCCGGTGGACGTGAACCAGACGGGCAGCCAGGTGCCACTGGCGATCTTCGCTCCACCGAAGGCGAACAGCAGCACCCAGCCGAACACGATGACGATCCAGATGACGATATTCGTGGGCGTCCCCATCCCGTAGCTGACCTTGTCGGCGACGCGCAGGAAGAGTGAGAGTCGCTCAGGTGGCGGAGTTCCCGGGGTTCCGCCCAGGCTCGAGAGCCGTGGTGTCAGGCATGACGTCTCTCCTTGTGCTCATGAGTCTGCGTGGCTCCTCCTCCTCTCCACGCGACCCGCGGCTCCGCAGGATGCCAGAGCACGGCGCTCTTGGACTGATGTGCCAGAGTCCCGTTTCGTGTCGCCGGTGAGTAGACAGGACACCAAGGCAGCGGCGTTTGTTGCGTTGCATGCCGGGAGCGCGTTCGTGCTGCCGAATCCCTGGGACGCGGGCTCTGCTCGCGTGCTCGCCGCCCTTGGATTCCGTGCTCTCGCGACCACCAGCTCTGGCTTCGCGTTCACGCTCGGTCGTCTCGATGGTGGCGCGACACTGGACGAGGTCGTCGCGCACGTCGCCGCTCTCGACCTGGCGACGGACCTCCCCATCTCCGTCGACCTGGAGAACGGCTACGGCCCCGATCCCGAGAGCGCCGCGGGTGCGATCCGGCGTGTCGCGGAGGTTGGCGCGGTGGGCGCATCCATCGAGGACTTTGACCCATCGGGCCATATCTACGATCGGCACCACGCCGTCGAGCGAATCTCCGCTGCGGCCGACGGTGCGCGAGGTCTCGGGTTTCCCTTCACGCTGACGGCACGCGCCGAAAACCTGATACACGGCAACCCAGATCTCGCCGATACGATCGAGCGCCTTCAAGCCTTTGAGCAGGCGGGTGCAGACGTCCTCTTTGCGCCTGGGCTGCAGACTCTCGAGGAAATACGTGCGGTCTGTACGTCGGTCTCAAAGCCGGTGAACGTGCTTGCCGTTCCCGGCCTCTCACTCCAAGCGATCACCGAAGCGGGCGCTCAGCGAGTGAGCGTTGGCGGCAAGCTGGTATGGGTTGCAGTGCAAGCCATGGCCGCAGCGGCTGTTGCGATTCGCAACACCGGTGACCTCTCAGTGCTGTCGGCGAAGCTACCGCTCGAAGAGTGGTTCCGCTAGGTCATCACCCCAGGGTCAGGAGATATTCCTGAGGTTCCTGATACGTTGCGCTCGCGGTGACATCGCCGGCGCTCGCGACTTGGGGATGGGTTCGATGTGCAGTGTCGAGCGCGCTCTCGGACAGGGCGCGCGTGTCGTATGTGCAGACAATTGTTGCGGGGGACGATGCGAACGACATATTGATCATGGCTTCGTAGCGGAACCACTCCGCGGTCTCGTCATCGGACCATCCCCCCCACACGGGCTCAGCAATGATCCGGATCCACGGTGCCCCGCGGTCGAAGCGCTCCTTCACGAAGGTGCGGTATCCGCTCGCGGCGGTCAGAAGGGAGACGTACCACTCCGAGGCGTCCTGGAACTCCACGTGCGACGCGTCGCTGCCAAGCGCATCACGAAGCACGCCGATGTGCGCGGTGGTCGTGACTGCCAGGACGCCGTCGTCGAGTTTGAGGCCCTCGCGGAGATATGGCACCGCGTCTGCGAGATATGCATCGTCGGACCCGTAGCTGAGGACGCGGTGGTTGAACAGCCCAGGGGAGGTGGTCGCGCCGCCGACCAGGTAGTCGACGCTGACTCCGAGCGCACTCGCCAGCGCCACGAGGCTGCTGACCCGAACCTCCTGCCGCCGGCCCGATTCGATCTGGGCAATCGCGGCCCAACTGAGACCCGAGTGGTACGCGAGGGCTTCGCGGCTCCAGCCCAGGCGCTCTCGTGCTGATTTGACCGAGGCACCGAGTCGAGGGGAGGCCATTTGTACGTGCATTCTCCGCTCAGGCCCCTCACACCGGGCCAGACTCCCTTCCTGGTAGTATCTCATATGACACTGTCATTTGACACCTGCGACGGGACAAATGGATCAGACGACCCGGTTGGAAGGGGAAGACCACCGGCCACACCGTGAGAACCGGATACTCGCGGCGCTGCCGCTCCCAGAGCGCCGGCAACTGTTGGACGCGGCGACGGAAGTCACGTTGAGCGTCCGGACCGTGCTGTTCGAACCCGGGGGAGCCATTGATGCCGTGTACTTCCCCACTGACGGCGTGATCTCCCTGGTCACGCCACTACAAAGTGGCGCCATCGTCGAGGTCGCCACCATCGGCAATGAGGGGATCGTCGGAATCCCTCTGGTGCTGCCACTCACGGGGTTTGCGGTGCGCGCCATCACGCAGGTGGCGGGGCACGGTCTTCGCCTTGACGCCGCGGCTTTCGTCGAATTGACCGGGCAAAGTCGTGTCCTCCAGGTGCTCGTCGACCGGTACACGCAGGCACTCTTTGGACAGATCGCGCAGGCGGCCGCATGCAATCGGATTCACTCAAGTGAGGAGCGCCTGAGCCGCTGGCTGCTGATGAGCCAGGACCGTGTTGGATCGGACGAGTTCATGATCACGCAGGAATTCCTTGCGCAGATGCTCGGTGCGCGCCGCTCAACGGTCTCGGTGTCGGCCGGAATCCTGCAGCGCGCCGGACTGATCCGGTACACGCGAGGCCACGTCACCATCGTCGACCGCGCCGGCCTGGAGGCCGTGTCCTGTGAGTGCTACGCCGTGATCAAGGCAGAGCTCGATCAGGTCTCGGGACAACCGCCGGAGCGCTAGGACTGCGTGGTCGCGTCCTCCGGCCCACCCCAGCGCCCGTCTGCAAGGTCTCTTGGAGGCTCCTCACCGAAATAGCGCTGCGCCAGCTGAACCACCTGCTCATTGGTCAGGTCGTCGATGTCAGCACGGACGTCGGCCACGATCTTGGCGGCGATGTCCTTGCGGTGTTCTTCCGCGTACGCGACAAACTTGTGAGAGGCGTTCGCCTTGCCCTTCCCATGACCCAAAAGCAGGATCGCGGCTGCCGGAGCAAGCGCGTCGCCGATCGCTTCCCAGTACTCCGAGCTGTCGTCCTCGTAGGTCCCGTCGGGATTGCCGGCGCGATGGGAGATCTTGTGGAAATAGCCTCTAGGATCGGCGGCCGCGACGTGGGAGGGAGGTTGCGCAGTGGTGGCGTCTGGGGCGTAGATGACGGTGTGATGGAAGTCGATCGCGGCGACAACCTGCTCGCCCCGGAATCGCTCGGTGCCGGCTGGGTGTTCGGTCATGTCAGTCCGCCGGCCGCTCGGTCTCAGGCCCATAACCCGCGTTACGCAGCATGCGTCGCAGATCCACCACCTGCTGAGCGTCAATGTCCTTGTCTGCGGGTCGCTCAAGCGTCTCTGTTTCGGAGCCGAGGGTCACAACGACTTTGCCGTCGGGGCGAGTCTCGACCTCGCCCACCGCTTCAAGGAGCGATAGGACCGCGCGCCACTCGATGTTGTGGCTGAGCGGATGCTCGAAGATCTGGGACAGGGTGTCGCGGTGATGATTGTTCAAGTGATCCGGCTCGGAAATCGACGTCATCGGGCTCCTCTCATCGCGCAGCGGAGGCGCAGTCTCTGGAAGCGGTGGGTCTCTCGGATTGGACCGCCAAGTCTACGCACCCCGTGCGCCTCGACGGGCGGCCAGGGACGATCACCCGTTGGGGTGATTTCTGCTCCGGCGCCCCGTTGTTAGGATGCGGGCGTGCCTTTCCCGCCTGGTAGCAGCGCGCCCCGATCGCACGGCGCCCTTCATCGGCTGGGCATTGGCCGCATCGCGCTGCGACAGTTGCGCTCGCGCCCGGCTCCGGCGATTGCACAGGGGCTGATCCTCGCGGCGGCGGCGACGCTTGTCGCCAGCGTGGTGGTGATCCAGAGCAATGTGACGGACAAGGGGCTCCGCAGCACCGTTGGCGCGGCGGGTATCGCGGCCGATGTGATCATCGGCCAGGACGGCATCGCTCAACCTGCCGCCTTCGACGCCTTCCAACAGCAGGCTGCCGCGCGCGTGCACGCCCAACTGGGCAACACGGTGACAGCAGGAGCGGAGTTCGGTGAGTCGCTGACGCTTGCGGCTCAAAACCTTGACTGCACCGTTGAAGGGCCGCCAGTCAAGTGCCAGCTTTCGGTAGCGACGTATGCGGGGATCACAAGCCACGCGCACATCGTCACGGGTCGGTGGGCAACCGACGCGCGCGACGGCGCTGATTGGGAGTTCACGGCCTCAGCGCAGGCCACCGACGTCACCGGCATCCTCCTTCATCTGCAGGTCGGTAGCGAATATTGCTTTCAGAACCTCTTCAGAACAACCAACGCACCGGAGATCTGGTGCGGGCATCTCGTCGGGCTGTGGCAGCCGAACAGTGCTTCTGATCCATATTGGGCCGGCAACGTTCCTGTCAGCGATGTCGTCGTCTCGCAGGCGAGCTACTTTCAGATCCTCGCCCAGATCCCAGATGGCATTGGCACCGCGGACCAGCAGTACACCCCCAACCTGGCAAACATCAACGGGTCGGATACCGACCGCGTGGTCGCAGGTGTCAATCGACTCCGCGGCGACTACAGCGTGGCCGACAATGGCCAGTTCACGTCTGGACTGGACTCGACGGTCGCCGGCTTTCTCGATCGTCAGGATGCTGCGTCAGGTCCGATTCTGGTAACCACTCTGGGGTTGCTGGTCATCGCGGTGGCGGCCATGGGCTTTGCAGCGATCCACCTCGTACAGAGTGACGCCGGCCAGGTGGCCCTCTGGAGAGCCCGCGGATGGTCGCGCGCGCGGGTATGGGGGCTGTACAGCACCGAGTTCGCGCTCCTTGCGGTGGTCGCAACGCCGTTTGCTGTCGTTGCGTCGGCGCTGATCAGCTCCGAAGCCGCCGGAGCATCGGCGACGCCTGCAACAACCGTCTGGCAACGCCTGGTGGACGCTGCAGTGCCCGCGGTCGTCGCCGAGATCGTCTTCCTTGCAGTCTTGATCGTGCTGGCCGCCGCGCTCAGCAGCCCGGAGCTCTCCGCGCGACGGCAGACCCGCACTGCAACACGTGGACGCAGCGCACAACGTCGTGCGCTCGACTTCGCACTGCTGGTCATCGGTGCCGGCATCCTCTGGTTCGTGCGCACGGGTGGTGTGGGAACAGACGAGGCACAGAGCAGCGTCCTGGCCTTCGTCCTCTCGGCGCTCGCGGTTGGACTCTTGACCTATGCATCGCTGCAACTCGTGGGGCTGGTGGGCCGCGTTCTCGGCATCTCCCGGGCGGTGAGTGGGCGCCTGGCCCGGTGGGAGATTGAGCGGGATCCCACGCAGTACTCGCGGTTAAGCCTCCTGGTCACGCTTGCCGTTGCGGTGGGAGTGTTCGCCACCACCTACATCAGCAGTGACAATGCCGGCGCCATCGACCGCGCGGACTACTCGGTGGGCGCGAACATGCGCGCAACGTTCTCGACGGCCGGTGGCCCACCGCAACTAGCTCCGCTCACGGCGGCGCTGCCGTCCGGGGTTCGCACCGCGCAGGCCTTTCGTGACGACGGCAGGCCGGGACAGAGTGGGCTCGATGCAACGGTGCTCGGCATCCAGGGTTCCAGCTTCTGGGATATCGCCTACTCGCGTCCGGACTTCGCGTCGCAATCGCTGCGCTCCCTGACCGCGAAGATGAGCGCCGCGGATCCGGACGGGGCAGTGGTTCCTGGCTCTCCTCACGCACTTTCGATGCGGGTCGACACATCGGGGGTGAAGGCGCGGATCGATGTGCAGATCACCGACGCGGCGGGCGACACGCGAGACGTGCTGCTCGGCACCACCGCGAGCCCCGGATGGATCGACATGAGCGCGCCGCTCACCGGTGTGCACTCCCCCATCCGCGTGCGCGCGGTCACCATATCGCCGGTCGACATCGGCGTCGCCGGGGATGTTGCGATCAGGAACCTGCAGACGGGCTCCGGAAGTGTCATCGAGTCATTCAGCATCACCGACGGCTGGTGGCAGGAAGACTTCGCGCCCAACCCGGCAGCAACACCGGTGGCACCGAACTTCGTGCGCACCGACGCGGGACAGCCCTCCGTGGACATCCCTATCCAGGACCAGGAGGTGCTCCTGATGCCGCCGCCGTCCGCGCGGCCGCTGCCCGTGCTGATCGCAAGTCAATCCCTGTCCTCGCTCGGCCTGAGCATCGGACAGGCGTTTCCGATTCACCTCGAATCGGTGAACATCGAGCTGGTGGCGGTGGGATCCTTCGACGAGTTCCCGACGTACTACCCGGGAGACGAGGATTTTCTCGTCCTGCCGATGTCGTCGCTGCTCGACCGACTCGGCAGGCTCGGCGTGGTGAGTCCCTGGGCCAACGAGCTGTGGATGAGTGTCCCGAGCAGCGATGCGGCCGCGGTCACGTCAAAGGTCAACTCTGACCTGACGCTGCTGAACACCCAGCTGTACACCGACGCCCAGGCTCAAACCCTTGCGCTCAACGACCCGCTGCGCAGCGGGTTCGCCGAAGAGCTTGGCATCGGAACCCTCGTCGCACTGCTGGTCGTGATCATCAGCTTCGCGATGCACTTTCTGGCCGCTGCACGCAACCGAGCGACGCAGTACGCGATCATGCGCGCCAACGGAGTCCCGCAGTCCACGCTGCGCAACTCGCTCGTCGCAGAACAGATCGTTGTGATCGTCAGCGGCCTCGTCGCCGGAACATGCATCGGTCTCGCAGTTGCATGGGCTGTCCTTCCCGTGTTCCACATCGGCAATGACCCGACCGATCTGATCCCTCCATCGCTCTTCCACATCGATCCACTCACGCTGCTTGCTGTCGTCCTCGGCACCGGTGCTCTTGCGTTGCTGACGGGCGTGGTGTTTGCAGCCCGCGGGTCACGCGTCCACGTGATGACCGCTATCCGGGCGCTCACGTGACCGCCCCCATCGTCGAGTGCGAGGGGGTCGTCCATATCTACAAGGCCGCCGACCTCGAGGTGGTGGCGCTGCAGGGACTTGACCTTCAGGTTGCAGCGGGCGAGGTGGTGGCGATCGCCGGGCGCAGCGGCAGCGGCAAGACGACGCTCATGAACATCCTTGCCGGCCTGGAGACCCCCAGTGCCGGAGCCGTCCAGGTCGGCGGCCACGATCTCACCCGTCTCGGCAGAGCCGAACAGGATGCGTACCGGCGCGAGGTGGTCGGCTACGTGCTTCAGCGCGCGCTCGGCAACCTCGCCACCTACCTGACGGCGCTGGAGAATGTGCAGGCCGCGACTGTCACCGGGCCGCCGCGAGAGCGCGCATCTGCTGCGGCCGACCTCCTCGGCCGGCTCGGTCTTGGCGACCACCTGTTCAGGCGGCCGTCCGAGCTCGCCGGACACCAGACCCAGCGCCTCGCGCTGGCGACCGCCCTGGCCAACCGTCCGCGCCTGCTGCTCGCCGACGAGCCCACCGCGGAGCTCGACACGGTCTCAACTGTCGCACTGCTCGGCGACCTCACCGATGTGCTGCGGGAAGCGGGCACCGCGGCGATCATGGTCACGCACGACGTTCTGGTCGAACGCTACGTCGACCGGGTGGTGATGATCCGCGATGGCAGGACGAGCAGCGAGCGTCGCTGGATCGAGCGCGGCGGTGAGGTGGTCGACGACGAGTTGGCGATCATGGACCGCGCCGGCCGGATTCAATTGCCGCAGGCGTATGTCGCGCGACTGGGGCTGAGCGGGCGGGTGCGCCTGCACCTCGAACCGGACCGCATCGTCATCATTCCGGCCAACGGGGACGACCATGACTGACCTTGTCGTCGCCAGTGGCCTGATCCGCGAGTTCGTTGTCGGTGGAGAGCGGATTCGCCCGGTGAACGGCGTCGACCTCACCGTGCAGGTGGGCGAGCTGGTCATGATCCTCGGGCGGTCGGGTGCGGGCAAGACAACGCTGCTCAGCCTCATCGGCGCACTCGACCGCCCGGACAGCGGCAGCATCACCGTGGCCGGCGTGCAGGTGGAGACGCTTACCGGTCGCGCTCGCGACCGTTTCCTGCAGGTATCGGTGGGCTGGGTGTTCCAGACCGCCGGACTGGTCCCGATGCTCACGGCGCAGGAGAACGTCGAGCTGTCCCTTCAGGTCGCCGGAGTCGACCCATCGACGATCACCCACCGCGCCGTCGAGGCCCTTGTCACCGTTGGACTCGAGGGCCGTCGCGCACATACAGCCGCCGAACTGTCGGGTGGCGAGCAACATCGCGTCGCTTTCGCTCGAGCGCTCGCCAAGCGGCCGGTCATCGTGATCGCCGACGAGCCGACTGCGCAGCTCGACAGCGAGACTGCTGCGGGGATCGTTGGCCTGCTTGCCACAGTGGCGAAGACGGGGACAGCGGTCCTCATGGCCACGCACGACACTGCCGCGGCGGCATCGGCAGACCGAGTGATGCTCATGGAGGACGGACGCCTTGCCGCGGCTCCTGCCGGCGACGGACCGAACGGGTTGAGCCGCGAGGCATCGTCCCGCTGATGGCAGGGATCCCGCCGGTCCTCGCGCTGAGGACCGGCGGGTTTCACTGCGGAGTTCTCAGCCGATCGTGTAGCTGTACGGGAACGTGACCAGCTCGTCGGAGCTGAACGTGTTGTTGTTGAAGGTCTCCAGCGTCAGGAATCCGTTCACCACCGCGCCCGAGGCGCCGGACGGGGTGATGGCGACGGTGATCGGCGCTGACTGACCGGGGTTGAGTTCGAGCGGGTCGTACGTCCCGCTGGTGACGCCCTCGAGGTCACTCCACGCGTTGCCCGCAGACGTGCTGACGTCGGCCGCAAAGGCGTTGGTCGTCGCGGACGCGGAGCAACTGTAGGTCGTGTTCTTGGCGACGCGGTGGATGAACGGTCCCTGCTCGGAGGGAGCGCACGACCAGATGGACGCGGGCACTGGGGAGGCCGAGATCGACGCAACCGCCGAGTTTCCGCTGGAGATCGCCTCGACGTCCGGCGAGCCGAAGTCGGGGCTTGTGTCGAGCGTGATCGGCACATTGGACTGCGCGACCATCGTCATCGAGGTGCTGAACGGCGGCACGACGAACTGCGGGATGTCCGCACCGTTGCTGACAGGGAGCGGCTCACTTGCGGGATTGGCGAAGAGCGCGCCCAGCGAAAGCGTGGTGACGTTGTCGTGCCGCGCGTCGACGACGTAGCCCTCCGGCGAGTTGCCGGTGTTGGTTACCCAGATCGTGTACGTCTTGGTCTTGCCGGCGGCAAGCGTGACGCTCGAACTATCGGGGACGTTGGTGTGGGCCTTCACCTGGTTGTACGACAGCGTCGCGGAGAAGTGCGTTGCCACCGCAAGGGAGTCGACGTTCTCCTCCTGCACGATGTCCAGCTCCCAGGTGCCTGCCTGCGGCTTCTGCCACGACAAGTCGATCTTCTGCGTGTTGGTGCCGGAACCGTCCCACAGCTGCGAGCTCTCGACGTCCACCGGGAGCCCCGCGGGGTTCACCAGGAACGCGAGCACGATGTAGCCCGGGTCAGCGACGCTGATGTCGGCATTGATGTTGCTCTGACCGCTGGCGACGTTGAATTCGTACGGCAGCTCCTGGCCGTAGAACGACATGCGCGAGTTGCCGCCGGTCATGGTTCCGCTGAAGGTGTTCCCGACCTTGGCCATGCTGCGGAGCGTGATCGGCACGGTGCCCCACGCTGGACCGCCGTCCGATGGGCTGCCGAAGATCAGAGATTCCGAGTTGTCGCCCGGTGTGGACGGCGTGGTCGTGGTCACGGCGAACGTGTGCGACGCCCCCGGAGCGAGCACAGCGCTCGACGGCGACACGGAGCCCGCAACCGTCTGGAAGGACTGCGACGTGATCTGGTACGCGACCGGCCCGTTGAACAGGTCGGGCAGCGACGGGTAAGCGAAGTTGGTGTCGAAGATCACGAAGCGCCACGTGCCCGGTTGCGCGGTGTGCACTTCGACCTGGCTGAAGCCACCCGCGATGATCCCTGCCGGTCCCTGCGGGCGTGACTGCAGCACCAGCCGCCCCTCGGGGTCGAAGAGATCGAAGCGAAGCGTCTGGTACTGGTCCTGCTGACTCTGGTTGGTGTTCCAGGCGATGGACGCTGCCAGCCTGTCGGCGCCGGACGGGACGTTGAAGGTGAACGTGTGCACGTCACCGACCGGGTAGCCCCCTTGGTAGAGGAACGTGGGATCCGTCGCCTGATCGAGCGAGATCTTCCCCTGAGCGATGGTGGTCGCCGGGCCGAGCGCGCGCACGGACGGAGTCACCGTCTGGGACGACGCGCCGTCGTTGGTGACGGTCACCGGGGTGACAGTCGTCGAGCCGGTCGCACCGATGTCATTGATGGCGTTCGGGGAGTAGACGAGCGAATCGCCGATGCGGTTCGAGCTGCTGGACGACAGCTTGTAGCTGCGCGCTGCTTCGACGGCGCGCAGAGCGTCCACGAGGCCCGCGCCCTGGTCGTCAGCGCGCGAATAAAGGTCTTGCGAGCTGCTCATGATGATCTGCTGCACCACGGCCGGCGTCGGCGTCGCGCCGCCGTGCGTCAGGCGGTAGGACTGAATGACGAGCGCGGCCACGCCCGCGGTCAGCGGCGCTGACTCGCTGGTGCCGCCGAACGCGATGATCGGCTGCGGCTTGGTGCCGCCGTAGGCGTCCGCGCACTCGGTGTAGATGTTCAGGTTCTTCGAGCAGTCGATCCAGTTGGCCTCGCCCGGGGCGAGCACGTCGACCGTGTTGTTCGCCTCGGTGACCCCAGAGCTGCTCAGGCCAGAGATCTGATCACTCACCCAGCCGTTGCCTTCCTGGGCGGAGTCCTTGGTGCACTTGAGGCCGTTGTAGCACTGGACGCCGTACGAGGTGGTCTGCTGATAGAGCCTGAGATCGGTGCTCGCTGCGGCGGAGATGACACCCGGCACCACGGCGGGCGAGCCGATGGTGTTCGTGAAGCCCGCGTCACCCGAGCTCGCCACGACGGTGATGCCCGCGGCGACCGCGTCCGCGTCCGCGACCGCGATTGGATCGGTGCCGGGGTTCGGCACAGGGTTGCCGCCGAAGGATTCGCTGAGGACGTTGACGTGGTCGTGGTTGATCGCCCAGTCCATGCCCTGCAGGATCTCGCTGTTGAAGGCGAAGTTGGTGTCACCGAAGACCTTCATCACCGCCAGCGAGGCGCCCGGCGCCACACCCTCGATGCGGATGTTGCAGCCCGCGGGCAGCGGATGCGCGGGGTTGACCTCCCCGCTCAGGTCGAAGACTTCATTGCCCTGGGAGATGATCGAGCTCGCATCGCCGAACGCCTCCTCACCGCCGGTGACGCCGTACTTGCCCTCGCCGGTGAAGTCCTCGTAGTCGAAGATGGCCGAAGCGCCGGTGCCGCCATCCCTGCGGAAGTCGGGGATGTTGGGATCGAGGCCGTCGGGGAAGACGGCGACCTTGACGCCGTTGCCATTTGCGTAGTCGTGCGCGTCCTGCTCCGAGGAGCCGGGACCGAAGTCCACGTACATGGACTGCAGCGCCTCGGGCTCGAGGATCGGCTGGCTGGGATTCGACGGGCACTCGCCGGCCGCAGGCGAACCCTCAGCAGGCGTGCTCTGGTTCGGCGAGGCAGCGGGCGTCGCTACCACCTGCGGGGTGGAGTCCGGTGCCTGCACCTTGGTGTCGGGCACGACCGCCAGGACGTTCGGGTCCTTCTCCAGACGGACGGCCTCAGCGGCGGAGATGGTCGCCGAGACTTCGTTGAACGAGGAGTAGCCGTGCACGCCCGCGAAGTGCAACTCGCTGAACTCGTTGAGGATCGGACGCTGATCGGACGCAAGCCGCGAGGCGCGCAGGCTGCCCGCGTCTGGGGCCTCCGCGTGCTGGTTGCGAAGGATCACGATCACTTTGTCCGTCGCCTTGGCGGACAGCTGCTGGATCTGGGCCGGGGTCAGCGGCGACAGATAGGTCGCCGGCAGCGCCGGTCGGGTGCTGGCAGCTGCCGATCCACCGGTCGCGACGGCGCCGACTGAGATCACGCCAGCAGCAACGAAAGAGAGCCGTCGAAGTCGACGCATTCTTGCGAACCTCCGCGATGTTCTTCCTCTCACACCACAGCCGCGGAGGCAGGCTCCGACGCTAGGCTGGCGGGAGTATTGCACACCCGTACCCATTGCGTCAGACGGCGTGATCGGAGGTATTGACGGATGGTTCGCGTCGAATCAACTGGAGCCCAAGGTGAGGATTGAACTCACGGCCTACGCCTTACCAAGGCGTTGCTCTACCACTGAGCTACTTGGGCACGCCGGCGCCTAGTCTAGGCGACGGGTGAACCGCATCAGCCCAATCACGAGCGCAATCCGAACTGCACGAACACGCGTTCGCGGCTGTACGATTGAGCGACATGTCCGACACTCGGTGTCAGTCCCAGAGGCCAGGAGGCAAATCCGAGATGAGCGACCCGCTCACCCGCATTGATCAGCGTTTTAGCCAGCCAGATACGACAGCCACTCCGTGGAGCGCAACGCGGGGAGCGCTGGAAGCCGCGGAGTTGTTCTGGATAACCACGGTGCGAGCCGACGGTAGACCGCATGTCACCCCGATGGTCGCCGTGTGGCTCGACAACGCCCTGTACTTCTCCACCGGTGACACCGAGCAGAAGGCCATGAACCTGCGTGTCAACAATCACGTTGTCCTGACAACCGGATGCAACTCATGGATCGAGGGACTGGACGTGGTGGTCGAAGGGGATGCTGTGCCCATCACGGACGACGTCATGCTGTCCCGCCTGGCCGCAGCGTGGACCCACAAGTGGGACGGACGTTGGCAATATCAGGTCCGCGATGGCCGTTTTTACGATCCCGACGGCGGCGACCCACTGGTATTCGTCGTGTCACCTTCGAAGGTGATGGCCTTCGGCAAAGGGACCTTCACACACACGACCTACCGTTTCTAGCCGGCTACAAGTTCACCGGCTTCGGCCGCAGTGGGATCAGGCGTGGGGCAGTGAGGCAAGCCAGGTGACGGCGAAGACCGCCGTCGCCACGGCCAGTATCGGAAAGGGCCTCGCTGAGCGGACGACCGTCACCGCCAGCACCCCGACCGCCAGCACCACGACCCCGGCGGAGAACACCACGCCCGCCTGTCCGAGAGCTCCCGCAAAGAGGACGGCGATCACGCCGGCTGCGGCAACGGATGCCGGCCCGGCCCATTGCGAGAAGCGCGTTCCCGCGATGACCGGGAGACTTCTCCTTCCTGCACGCCGGTCGCCGTCGATGTCCGGAAGCGCGTTGGCGAAGTGGAGTCCGATCGCGATGAGCGCAGAGAGAGGAATGAGCACGAGCAATCGCGAGGGGATCGATCCCACCGACGCGTAGCCCTCGAGTGGAAGCACCGCCATGCCGGCCCACCACGGAACCCACGAGAGTGGCGTCCTGCGCAGCCCCAGGTCGTAGGCGAGGCCGGCGCCGAGAGCGAGGGCATCGAATCCAAGCGTCGCCGGGTTGATCGTGGCAGCGCTCGCCAGCCCGACAACACCCAGCATTGCGCCCACCCATGCCGCTGTCGATCGGTCAACGACGCCACGCACCAGCGGCTTGTGCGGCTTTGCGACAAGGTCCGCGGGGAGGTCGACGACGTCGTTGATCACCCCGATGCAGAGCTGGACCGGGAGCATCGCTCCGATCAATTGCAGGATCCGCGTGGCATCCGGCATCCGCCGTTCCGCGAGCGCAGCGATGGCCACCAGGACCACCGTGACCAGCAGCGAGGGACCCGGATGGCCCATGAAGACGAGCGATCGGATGCGACCGCCCGGCTTGCGTTCGTCCCACCACACGGGGCGGGTTGTCCTATTCCTTGGGCGGTTCAGAGGCCGGATCGGCTGCGTCCGGCTCGTCGCTCAACTCGTGGCTCGGGTTGGCGGCGGTCTCGACCGCCTCGCGTGCCGCGGTGAGTGAGCCGTAGGGGGCTGCTTCCTCCGCGGCAACCTCGGCTGCGATCAACCGATCGTGGACCGCATCCTCAAACCGGCGCAGCCGGCTCTTTTCGTGCTCGGGAGGATCTTCAGGGGGTGTCGTTTCAGTCATGGATTCACCCGTGGCTTTGATCGGATTCGCAGTATGGGCGATGCGGAGCTTACGGACCCCGAAGAGCGCGCAAAGCCGTTTGAGAAACTCTCGTCGCTCAATCCCGGCTGACAGGTTTCCACCCCGGGGATCAAAGCGTTACGAACGAATATACCACCAATTCGCTTCCTAGTCAAGAACTTTTTTTGCGCGTCGTGACGTCCTGAAAACGTCCGGATTTGCAATCCCGAACCTGAGCTCCTGCTCAGTCGAGGTCGACGAGACCCTCGGCGACAGTCCGGTCGCGGCCCTTGGCCTTGGCCTGGGCGAGGCACTCATCGGCACGGTCGACGAGATCGTCGATCGTCTCCGTCCCCTCGAAGGACACGAGACCTGCGGAGAATGAGTGCCCTTCCGGCGTTGCCTCGCGAAGCCGCCAGCACAACTGCACCGCGCTCACCGTGGTGCAGTTGACCAGCACGATCGCGAACTCGTCCTCCCCCCAGCGGCCCATGAGGTCCTCAGCGCGGAGGACGTCTCGCCAGCGCGCCGTTGCCTCACCAAGGAACTTTTCCTCGGCGATGTGGCCTTTCGCGCCCTCGCCGTCAGTGCCGTGGTCGAACGCAACCAGCGCAAAGCAGAGCGGATGCTTGCTGCGCCGGGCGTGGGCGACATGGCGGGCCGCCTCCCCGAGAAAGGTCGCACGGTCGGGCAGCGCTTCCAGGCTGTAGCCGATGGAGGTCACGCTCGCCCCCGTCATCTCGACGCGATCCTCGACCCCAAACACCGCGAGGTCAGCTTCGGACAGCTCGTCCGCGAGATCGTTGACCGCCCTCATGAGCGATGTGCCGTCGAGTCGATGGGATGCGCGGCAGGCGAAACAAAGGTCATGCCTTGAGTCTGGTCGGGCGACACTGCAGGAGGCGCTGCGCTCGTGTGACGGCCGTGTAGCGGCTGCCTCACGACGGCAGGGCCGGGTCGGCGACTCGTGCGCGTCTGGGCGCCCGGGCTGAAGCCCGCAACCGTGCCGCCATGGCTCGCAATGCAGTGCGCAGCTCGGCAGGCCGGAGCACCACCAGGTCGCACTCGAGGCTCGCAAGAAACGCGGCAGCCCACTCGAAGTCGTCTGCGCTGAAGCGGAGCACGGTGCCGCCGTCGGCCGCCTCGAGCCTGCCGTCGGTCGGCGAAACGCGCCGTCTCGCCTGCTCGAGGGTGAGATCGAGGAGGACCTCGCAACGCGTCCCGTACACCGCCTCGCCGATCGACTGCCGGAGGTACCCGATGACATCGAAGTCGGCGGGGCGATCAAAGGCCTCGTCGGTACTGTCAGCCGCCACCATGCGATCGATCCGGAAGGTTCGCATCGCACTTCTGAAGTGGTCCCAGCTCACCAGGTACCAGTGACCGCTCTGGAAGGCAACGCCGTAGGGGTCGACAAGCCGCTCTGTGACCCCGCCGGCCGAAGACCGGTAGGTCAGGCGGATGCCAGTCCGATCGCGAGCGGCGGTGCTGAGGCGGAGGATGGTCGCAGCGTCGGCGTGATCCCTGGCCACCGGCGCGAGCCCGAGGCTGACGAAGTCCTGCATCGCCTGCACCTGGTCGCGCTGGGCCTCGGGGAGGAGCCGGTCGAGCTTGGCGAGCGCCCCTTGCACGGCCGTGCCGGACGCCGACAGTCCCAGGCGTTGCGCGGCCAGCAGTCCGATGATCATCACCAGAGCCTCGTCATTGCTGAGCATCAGCGGCGGGAGCTTGAAGCCCCGCCGGAGCCGGTAGCCGCCTGCCGGGCCGCGCTCTGTCTCCACGGGAATGCCCATCTCCTGCAGGCCGGTGATGTACCGCCGCACGGTCCGCGGCGTCACCTCGAGCCGGCTCGCGATCTCCTCGGCGTTGAGCTGGCGGTAGACCTGGAGCAGCTCGATCAGGGTCAGCAGCCGTCCGACGGACAAATCCATATCCGCGATCATATAGGACGGATACTGTCCTTATTGCCCTGTAGCATCTCGGGCATGATGAATTGGATCTCGCTTCAGGATCTCGCCCGCGAGCGAAGCCGCGCCATGGTCGATGACGCCATCAACAACCGCCGGCACCAGGCCACCGAGACGGAGCTCCCGGCCTCCGAGGAAGTGTTCCTCTACGGCCGTCCTGCGCTCCTGATCAACGCTCGGGTTCGTGCGCAAGCACACCTCCGCGTCCCGGCCCCGGCGCTCGACCTCTCCTGACGGCTGGGGTCGCGGTAGCCCGCCCCTACCGCGACCCCTGACCAGAGGCGATCATGCTTTCGGTGAGGATCGAGGCCGTCGTCACCGATCTCGACGGGACCGTCGTTCGCTCTGACTTCTCGATCTCCCCGGCGACGCTCGAAGCGCTGGATCTCGTCCGCTCCGCCGGCGTCGCCTTCGTCATCGCGACGGCGAGAACGCCGCAGGGTCTCGAGCACTTTCAGGAACTCGCTCGGCGAACCGCAATCGCGGTGTGCTGCTCAGGAGCAATCGGCTGGCGGTCGTCCGACACAGCGATGGCATGGATGGAGGAACTGACACCTGGCGCAATCCGACGCGTCGTCGATATCGCCGTCAACCAGGATGCCGGTGTTGCGAGCTTCGACGGTGCGTTGTGGCGTATGACCGACGAGTACTGGCGCCTGAGCCCCACGCAGCCGCACGGGCCGACTCGTCTCGTGGTCGACAGCACCGTTCTCGCCGACACGCCGTGCTGCACCATGGCGGTGCGGCACCGCGACGGCGATCTGCAGCACATCGCCGAACTCGTTGCGGCAGAAGCCGATTCTGCCGCGCTGAGTCATGTCGGACGGTCGACGGTTCTCGACGTGACCGCAGAAGGCGTGGACAAGGGCACCGGCACGTGTCGAGCGCTGCTCGCGTTAGGACTCAACCCCGCCGCGGCGATCAGCTTCGGCGACATGCCCAATGACCTGGCGATGTTCCGCGTGACCGGGCGGAGCTACTCAGTCGGCACGAGCGATGAGGCTGTCATGCGCGCGGCCACCCAGGTGCTTCCGAGCGTCGACGACGACGGTTTTGCCCAGAAGATCGCACAACTTGCGGCCGCGGACTGGACCATCGTCGATTCTGGGCGCGACGCGCCGGTGCCGACACTGTAACCACTGACCGATAACCGTCATCCGCGCGAGGGTGCGTCGGTACCCTCGCAAGGAACATGTCAAGGGCGACCGCGGGAGGGGAAGGGTGATCATCTTCGGCTGGGGACGGCGCACGTTCCACCATGCAGGGCCGGTTCTGTATCAATGGTGCCGGAACTGCAGCAACTCGAACTGGTTCTATCTCGTCCAGGTGCGTCGCTGGTTGACGCTCTTCTTCGTTCCCGTCATCCCGTACGAACGCCGGCACGCTCTGATCTGCCCGGTATGCAATCGTGGCGTGAATCTCTCGGGGCGGGAGCTTCAGTGGGCGAAGTCGCTCAACCAGCTCGCCGTGCTGTACACGACAAACGCGATCAGCGGTGATGAGTACATGCGCCGGCTGCGCGAGAGCGGTGGACCGACGCCCGCAGCCGCACCCGCTGACCCGCCGGCGCTGGCGAGCGCTCCAGCCCCAGCCGCCGACGGCTTTGGGAGCACACAACTCACAGCCCAGCCTCCTTCGGTCGCACCGCCGCTGCCCTCGACGACTCCGCCATTTCGAGGGACTCCAATGAGTCAGCGCGCTCGGATCGTTCGAGTCCTGGTGCCGGTCATCGCGATCGCCGCTGTCGCGGGTTTCTGGATTTACAGCAGCCAGGCCGGCAGCACAGCACAAACGATTGCGACCAGCTTCCAGGCAGGCTCATGCATCGACGGATCCCCGACCGGGGGTGAGATGACCCCTGTCAGCTGCTCGGGCGACCACGACGCGCGCATCGACGCAGTGCTCGCCCCCACCGACCTCAGTTGTCCGCCCGGAGACGATGAGCTCGTCGCGCAGCCGCCGAATCCCAACATCTGCGCGAACTTCAGCGACCACACTCCCTGAGGATCGGCACGGGATCCATGTGGTCCGGCGTCTCGTCCTGAGACACGTCGCCACGCAAACAGGACGTCACCTTTTGGCAACGCTCGAAGACGAAGGCGCCTCCCCGACTACCGTCGTGACGGATGGCGGTACCTCTGCGGCGTTCCCTCCCGTGGATCGCGCTCTGCGGAGTTCTTGCGATCCTCGGCTCGGGGCTCCTGGTGGAGGCCCATCGCGAAACCACGGACCCGGGTGACAGTGACGCCATCGCATTCGCCGCCGGTGCCAACCTCGTGGTCACCGACCCTCAACACCTCTATGACCAGACGTCCCAGGAGCGGGTCGAGACGCGGCTGCTCAATATTCCCGCGAGCACAGGCTTCATCGACCCCTTCACGAACCTCGCTGCGGGGGCGCTGATCCTCAGCCCGCTCGCGCGGGTCAACCTCCTGGCCGGCAGTGCGATCGAAGCCCTGCTCTCTCTGGCGCTCATTGCGGGCGCCCTGCTGATCGCGGTCCGCCTGCTCGCGCCGGTCGCCTCCCGTCCGCTGCGATTACTGATCGCAGTGTCGGCGGTGCTCTCGCTGTCCGCCGTCTCTGCGGTCATCCAGTGGGACTCGCTGATGGCCGCTGCGTTACTCGGGTCGGTGCTCCTCGCCGAGCGGCGGCACTACGTATGGGCAGGCGTGCTCCTTGCCACGCTCGTGCTCAAGCCACAGGTCGTGTGGCTGGTGGTCCCAGCACTCGTTGCCGCAGGGTCGTGGCGATATCTCGAAGGGCTCTTGCTCGGCATTGCCGGGTGGATCGGCGTGAGTCTGCTCGCGGCGGGCCCGCATGCATTGCTGGCGTTGGGTCAGGTGATCGCCCAGACGTATCCCGGTCAGGCAGGCAATAGTGTCGGCCTTCCATCACTGGTTTCCGATGTGACCGGCAGTGGGAGTCTGGGATTCGTCGTTGCAGCCGGCCTCGGAGTGCTCGCAACCGTGCTCCTGATGTGGCGCCGACGTGCGCTTGACGATCGGCCTGTCGTTGCCGTTGCGCTCGGCATAGCGCTCTCGCTGCTCTGCGCACCGCATGTCAGCGCTGAAGATCTGATGCTCGTCACGCTGCCGGTCGTTGTCCTTGCCCGGCATTGGCCGATGCTCGCGTTGTCAGAAGCGCTGGCGTTCAGCGTCGTGGAATTCGCGCAGCTGCAACTCCCGCCCGGCGATCGACACTTCGAGCCGTTCGTTCTCGCGGCGCTCACGATCACTCTCGTACTGCTGATTGTTCGTCCGCGCCACCTCGTTGCTCGCCGCACGTCGTTGCAACTGCACGCCCGCGTCGCCGCTGATACCGGCGTTGCCTAGACAGATCGAGCGAAACTAGTTCCGACGCTTTAGCAGCGCGCGGACGCGTGCGAGTGACCGGCGTTTGGCCTTGAGGAGACGTTCCTCGAGCTCGCTCACCTCCATGCGGACGAGTGCGGGTTGCGCACCGCGCGGCTGTTGCGTCCGTGGAAGGCTGCGAGCTCGCTTAGGATCCGCTGACGCAAGCTGCGACGTTTTCAACTGCTCGCGACCCGCGGAAACGTCGAGCAGCCGCAAGCTGACATAGAACTCAAAGGTATCGCGCTCAGTGGGATGAAACGCGGCGACCTCGTAGTCGATGAGATCGAGACGAGCGAGCTTCCCGATCAGCCCAAGAAACGAGTCCGGTGTGAACACGTGGCAGTGGACGTCGACGAACTCATCGCTCGTCCGCATATGGCGGCAGGCTTCGAGCGCCGCGGCCTCCGGGTCTGCAAAATCCTCGCGGACTGCGAGGCTGTAGTCCGCCGTGCCGGCCCATACCGCCGCAGTATTCACCGTGCCCCCGAGTGCCTTCGAGTAGAAGTCAAAGGCCTGCCGGTAACTCGGCTGACGCAAATGGCGCAGGTTGCCGTCGACAAGGTCGCTGAGCTCAGTGAGCGACCTGTTGATGTCGAAGCAATACCGCTTGTCGGGGATGACGAGCGAGAGGATGCCGCCGGGGCGCAGCACATGCGTGAGGTCGTCCATCCAGCCGATCGGGTCGGGGATATGTTCGATGACGTGTGATGCGAGTACGTAGTCAAAGGGCGCATCCGCAGCAACCGCTTCAGAGATTGTCGTTGTCTCTCCGAGCACGTAGTCGACGTCCACGATTTCGTCGAGGCGATCGCGCATGCCCGCGTCAGTTGCGTACTTCTCTCTGAGTTCGGCTGCGCTTGCGTGGTCGACGTAGCGCACCGGTCCCTCGTCCTTGCGCACGCGCGGCGATGCGAGAGGGCCGATCTCGAGCCCGCGCATCTCGGCGACGTCGATCGCTGCTCGTTCGGGTCGCATATGCGTGGATGTTGGCAGGACGCGGCGACCCGACGTGCATGGTATGGTCCGAATGACGGCTGCAGATGACGCCGCGAACGCCAGATTCAGTCCGACGAGGTACCTGGGCGGGCGAACGTGACGCGGGCTTCCTGGTCCGTCGGTGGCACCATCTTTCCATCGCGGATCGCGAGGTGAACATCGCACCGCGCGTCAACGGCCGGGTCATGTGTGGCGACAAGCAGTGTCGCTCCGGTGCGAGAGTGCAGCTCGATCAGCAGATCGAAGATTGTCTCGCCGGTCGCGGAGTCAAGATTCCCGGTGGGTTCATCGGCGAGCAGCAACGGTGGGTCGACGATCAGCGCACGCGCGATGGCAACGCGCTGCTGCTCACCACCCGACAGCTGCGAAGGAAGCGAGTCGCCACGGTCGCCGAGACCAACCTGCTCGAGCAGCTCGCGGGCTCGCTGTTGCAGCGCCTTTCCGGCCTGATATGGCAGGAGTGGCGCGGCGACGTTGTCCGCCGCCGTCAATGCCGGCAGCAGATGGAATCGCTGGAAGACGAAGCCAACTCGCCGACGGTAGTTGACGAGCTTCCGGGGAGGCAGTTCGTCGAGCTGCGTATCCCCTACCAGCAGCGTGCCTGAGGTCAGGATGTCCATCCCGCCGATGACGTGCAGCAGGGTCGACTTTCCCGAGCCGGATGGACCGGTGATCGCGACGAGCGCGCCGGGCGTGACGTCGAGGTCGACGTGGTCGAGCGCCGTCAGCGACCGCTCGCCGGCTGGGTAGTCGCGCGTCATCTCCCTTCCGGTGATTGCAACACCTGGCACCGGTCAGTCCTCCGCCAGGGCTGCGGCGGGCGCGGTTTGTGACGCCTGCCAGGCAGGGACCAGGAGTACGGCGCCAACCAGGACGAGCCCAATCATTGCTGCCAGTATCGCTGCGGGAGCGACCGCGAGCGCAGATCCTGTGAGGATTGCCGCGAGCCAGAGGCCAACTGCGCCGCCGGCGATCGCGCCGACGACGCCGACTACCATCCCCTCAGTGAACGCGAGCCGAAAGAGAGTCATCGGGCGCCATCCAGTGGCCGCGAGCACCGCTTGTTCGCCGACTCGATCGCGAAGATTCACCGCCAGGACATCCGCGACGCTGAATGTGCCGAGCAGTAATGCGAGCACGGCTGCAATCAGGTCGACACTGCGTACCTGCACGCTGACCAAATTGCCTAAGGCGGTCCCGACGATCTGGCCTTGAAATGCCAGCTGGACAGCGAGGAGCACTGCGAATGCGGCCACACCGATGAACAAGCCCAGGGCACCGCTCACCAACCGCCCAGGCCGCCGGAGCAGATTCGCGCGTGCGATCCCGGACACATGACGCACGGCGCGATGACGTCCGCCGCCACCAGGCACGGAGTACACCACGTCGAGCGGACGTCCACGTGTTGCCGCAAAGGCGGGCGCAAGGCCGGCGATGCCCGCGAGACCAAGCGCGATCGGCACGACCAGGAGCGCATGCCACCACTGCAGTTGCAGACGCAATGCCAGCGCGAGAATCTCAGCCAACGCTGCGCCCACGACCCCCGTGGCCAGACCGACCAGGGCAAGCTCGCCGAGCACGAGTCTGAAGAGCGCGGCCCGGCCCCAGCCGAGACACGCCAGCACTCCCAGCTCCGTGCGCCGCGAGCGCACGCTCGCGTAGGCGCCGTTGGCGAGAAACAACACGCAGACCACGAGCACCAACACGAACAACACCAGGCTCTTGGCATCCACCGCGTTGAGCACGACGAGCGCGGCGCCTTTTCGAACCCACCCTTCCGCGACGGTCAGTTTCGGCTCGCCGCAGCAGCCGGCCGGGAGATCAACGTCGACGGTGGTTGGCGACGAGCCTGCGGTGATGTCGACCTGGAGCCCGGTTGCCTTCCTGATCGCCGTTGCCACCGCAAGGATCCGGGCTCGATCGATCGGCTCAAAGCCATGCACATTCGCCACCCGGACGCGGATCGCGCTGATCGGAGCGTTGACGTCAGTGTTCAGATAGCGAACGCACGGCGCCCCTGGGGGGATGTAGTGGGTGTAGCAACTCTGGGAGAGCATCTGCTCCATCGCGGTGAGAGTCGTCAGGACCAGTGGGGGTTGCTGAACGTATCCGCCCAGGTTCATCGTCGGGCTCAGCGGTTGGTTCTTGAGCGCTTTGCGTGATGCGGCATTGGCGCCTGTCACAACGGGTGGGTAGTACGTCTCGAGCGGTACGGCGCTCAGCGGATTGAACCCCGGGAGTTTGTCCGGATCGAATTTGCCGACGAGGTCCAGCCTCACATATCCCGAATTCTCGGTGGGAAAGTTGAAGTACCCGTTGCCCTGATGGACTGTCAGCCGCTGGAACTGGGTGTCCTCATTGCCCGGCGGCGCAAGCATTGCCTGGCCGTCCTGGTTGAAATCCCATATGGAGTCGGGGTTCGATGTCACGATTGGGGAAAGGACGCCGCCGTTGTCTCGGTATGCGACGCCCGATGAGGTCCAATAGTCGATCGCGTCGCCGGACGTGTACGGATCCTGCGGCTGGATCAGGTCGAAGCGAGGGTTCTGTACCTGATCGAGAAGGGTCGTATAGCTGGACTGTGTCGAAAGTGTTTGCTGCTCCACAACAGGACCGGAGAGACTTTGCAGGAATTCATACAGGTCCTTTACGCTGGCGCTCGCAAGCTGTTGCACAGCATTGACGCCATTCGGTATAGCCAGCTCCTGCACATTGGCAGTGAGGGATTCATCGAGGAAGGTGCGTGACGCGGCGATCACAGGGAGTCCGTTGAAATCACTCACTGGCGGTTGCAGTGCCTCAGTCTCAGCGAGGTATTTGCCGGAAACGATGGTCTGCGGCAACCCCACCAGCTTCGCCTCTTGAACGGGATCCACCGCAGACAGCATCATCGGGAAATTGATCGTCACGATATCGCCGGGACCCGAGTGCAGCCCAGACAGGGCTGCAGTGTTTACTGTTGGGCTCTGACCGGAGAAACAGGCAAGACTCTGCTCCGCGCCGTTGTTCACCCCGGTGGGTTCGGCAGGAAGATATGGGCACATGGCGACCGGTTTAGCGCTTCCCGGGACGTCCTCCGCCACCAGGTAGCCCCCATCCAAACCCGCAACAAAGACGAATCGCGCCGTTGGCGTGTAGTAGACGTAGTCGGTGCCGCCTGGATATGACGACAGCCCGTTATCAGCCGTCCAGGTCACGTTCACTCGATAGAGTTGCTGCGGATCCGTGGAGCTGAGGGGCACGACGGGAATAACCACCGTCGCCTGGGGGATGACGTAGCCGATGTTGGCAATCGGCGCGGCGACCGTGACGTTGCGGAGCTTGAGGATCTTGTGCCACTGCGCGATGGAGATGCCTCCGAAGGTCCCGGCGAGATAGTTGTCCCGGACCAGGTTGTCCTGCGTCTCAATCGCGTCCGCGGCGCCCTTCGGACGCACGAGGATGTCGTAGGCAGGTCGCGCCGCGGCATCGACCGTGCCATGCACCTCGAGCTGACTGGTGGACGCGGCGGCGGTCAGCAGCGAGAAGCTCACCGACGCCACCAGGATGCCCGCACCGAGGGCGATGGAGCGATCGCGGCGCGACCTCACCTGCCGGGTGATCATTCGCCACAATCCCTTCGAGGCCATCGGCGCGATCATGCCTCGCGATCAGCTACTTCCGGCATCCCCCGATCGGATGAGAAACACCTATGCCGAGCAGCGGTGCCGCGTCCGACGGGCGATCAGTCCTCCGCTAGGGCTGCGGCAGGCGCGGTCTGCGAGGCCTGCCATGCAGGGACGATGAGTACGGCACCGACCAGGACCAGACCGATCACGGCTGCGAGGATCGCGGCAGGAGCCACCTCGAGCGCCGATCCAGCGAGGATTGCTGCCAATCCCAGGCCAACCACTCCGCCTGCGACGGCCCCCACGACCCCGACCACCATCCCCTCGGTGAATGCAAGGCGGAACAACGTCGCCGGCTGCCAACCGGTCGCCGCGAGCACCGCCTGCTCACCGGCACGATCGCGAAGGTTCACTGCCAGGACATCGGCGACACTGAATGCTCCGAGCAGCAATGCGAGCACGGCCGCAACCAGGTCCACACCGCGCACCTGCACGCTGACCACGTCGCCCAATGCAGTCCCGGCAACCTGGCCTTGAAAGGCCAGCTGGATCGCAAGGAGCACCGCGAATGCGGCCACACCGATAAACAAGCCGACGGCTCCACTGACCAGCCGACCAGGCCGCCTCACGAGATTCGCGCGCGCGATCCCCGACACACGACGCACCTGACGATGGTGGCCTCTTCCGCCCGGTATCGAGTACACCGCGTCGAGTGGACGACCGCGTGTCGCGGCGTACGCGGGCGCAAGGCCGGCGAGGCACGCGAGACCAAGCGCGATCGGCACGACGAGCAAGGCATGCCACCAGGACAGGTCGAGACGCAGTGCCAGCGCAAGAATCTCAGCCAAGGCTGCGCCGATCACTCCCGTGGCCAGACCGACCAGGGCAAGCTCGCCCAAGACTAGTCTGAAGAGCGCAGCCCGGCCCCAGCCGAGACACGCCAGCACTCCCAGCTCCGTCCGCCGCGAGCGCACGCTCGCGTACGCGCCATTGGCGAGAAAGAGCACACAGACCACGAGAACCAGCACGAACAGCACGACACTCTTTGCGTCGACCGCTTTGAGGATGGCAAGCGCTGCCCCCTTTGAAGTCCACCCCTCGGCGACCGTCAGCGCCGGCTCCCCGCAGCAACCCGCGGGAAGCTTGACGTCAACGGTTGTCGGCGACGACCCGGCCGTGATGTCGACCTGCAGTCCGGTGTCCTTCTTGATCGCTGTTGCGACTGCGAGGATGCGGGCGCGATCGATCGGGTAGAAGTCGCGGATGTTAGCGACGCGAACGCGAATGGCACTGATAGGCGCGTCCACGTCCGTGTCCGGGTAGCGTGTACAGGAGGGCACTTCCTTGTTGGCCTCGATGTAGCAAGACTGAGAGAGCATCTGTTCCATCGCCGTCAGCGTGGTGAGCATTAGCGGCGGTTGGGCCACGTAGCCACCGAGGTTCATCGTCGGCCCGAGAGGCTGATTCTTGAGCGACTTGCGCGAGGCCGCATCCGCACCCATGACAACCGGCGGGTAGTACGTCTCGAGAGGGACCGCGCTGAGTGGGTTGAAACCCGGCAGCTTGTCGGGGTCGAATTGCCCGATCAACTTGGGTCCCACGTAACCGGAGATTTCAGTCGAAAAGTTAAAAGCACCATTTCCCTGGTGCGATGTCAACTTCTGAAACTGCGTGTCCGCATTGCCCGGAGGCGCCAGCAACTGGTACTCGAACTCGTTGTCGCCTGCGTCCCAGACCGATGTCGGGTTCGAGGACTCAATCGGCGAGAGGATTCCGCCGTTGTCCCGGTACTGCACTCCCGACGTGGTCCAGTAATTCACGAACGCATTGCCATAGATGCTGTCGAGTGAGGGGTGCTGCAGCTGATTGAGCAGAGTCGCGTAGCTGGACTGCGGCGATATCGTCTGGTCCCTGACTGCTGAAGCTGAAAGGCTCGCCAGAAAGGCCTCGAGGCTTGTGCCATTGGGGTTCGCAAGTTGCTGTGCCGCGGTCACGCCGGGCGGTATCACGAGTTGCTGGACGGATGCCGTCAGAGATTCGTCGAGGAAGGTACGTGACGATGCGATCACTGGGAGTCCGTCGACTTCGCTTGCCGGCGGAGTCAAGCCCTCTGTCTCAGACAAATAGTGGCCGGAGACCATGGTCTGCTGGAGTCCGACGAGTTTGGCTTCCTGGACCGGGTCAATGGCAGAGAGCATCACTGGAAAGCTGAACGTGACCGTGGCGGCAGGCGCCTGCAGTCCGTACAGTTCCGCGCCCGTCTTCGGAGTGAGGCCGGAGAAGCAGAAAATACCCACCGCCTCACCAGCATTCAGACCAGTGGGCGTCGTGAGAGACGGACATATGTGGAGCGATGTCGCCTGTCCAGGGACGATCTGGTGGATGTCGTATCCCCCGAAATCGTTTTCAACCAAAACGAAGCGAGAGGTCGGCGTGTAATAGACGTAGTCATTACCGCCGGGATATGACGACAGGCCATTTGCCGCCTTCCAGGTGAGATTAATTCGGAAGAGTTGTGCCGGCTCCGAGCTGATGAGTGATCCGATCGGAACTTCCAAGGTCGCCTCCAGGATCACGTAGCCGATGTTCGCGATAGGTGCTGCGACGGAGACACCAGGTATGTCGAGGATCTGCTGCCACTGCGCGATCGAGATCCCGCCGAACGTGCCGGCGAGGTAGTTGTCACGAACAAGGTTGTCCTGCCTTTCAATCGCGTCGGCCGCGCCCTTCGGCCGCACCAGGATGTCGTAGGCCGGCCGCGGCGCATTCTCGACGGTGCCGTGCACTTCGAGCTGGCTCGTTGAGGCGGCGGCCGTGAGGAGCGAGAAGCTCACCGAGGCAACCAGGATTCCCGCACCGAGGGCGATCGATCGGTCGCGGCGTGACCTCACCTGTCGGGTGATCATTCGCCACAATCCCTTCGAGGCCATCGGCGGGATCATGACTCGCAATCAGCGGCCATAGATATCCCCCAATCGGGTGAGTCGTACTCGGCCAATTGAACGTTCTGCCCAACTTGATGCTCCGGACTGCTACACGAGGAGCACACTGAAGAGGCGGATACAGCGCGATTGTGACCCTGTCACGACGGCGTCGAACCGCAATTTCGGTGCTAGGTTCCGGCCATGGGTTCGTCGATGCCGATATCGGGAAGCGCGGAAGGCATTCGCGCGTGATCGCGTTGATACGCTGCCCTGCCGCGATCACCGCTCTGGTGATGGCGGGGAGCCTCGGCGTTGTCGCATGCGGTGGGCAGACCGTCGGATCCGAGCTGGCGTCTGTGTCCTGTTCCCTTCCGAGTGCGAGCGCCAGCGGCAGCCCAGTCACGACGGCGGCCGCCAAAGAGCAATCCGTAGCCGTACCAGTGTGGTCCTCGGCGATCGGTCGTCCCTCGACAGTCGTGGGCGGCACGGCTTATGGGACCGGGGGCGCCGCCGGAGACTGCATCACCGCGATCGACGTTGTAACCGGGCAGGTCGACTGGACCGTTGCACCGCCGCCCGGCCACCCTGAGTTGTTCGGCATGGTCGCGGATGCGTCCACCGTCCTCGCTGTGACTGGTGCTAAGCCTGGGAACGGTCCTGGACTGGACGCTCCTACTGTCAACGAGATCGCTGCCTACAACTCCGCAACTGGACGGCTGCGATGGGACGTCAGCATCCCGGACGATGGGCAGCAGGTGCCCGGTCTCCTGGCCGGATCCTTCGTGGTCCTCGCGGAAGCCGATGGATCGCTGCTGGGACTGAGCGAGACCAGCGGCCATCAGATCTGGCGCGACCGACCACCGAAGGCATGCGCCGCCGGCACCCAGGACGGCCTCCAACCGAATGCCGCTGTGCTGGGGCTGGGGCCAGTCGTGGCTGGCGTGCCAACGGTCATTGCGACGTCGTGCGCCGAAGAAGGAGGCGTCGTGGCGATCGACGCAGCGACCGGCACGAGGCGCTGGACGTGGAATGTCCCGAAAGGCTGGGAGCTCGATCAGCAGATGTCCAACACCGACTCCACGGGAGCGTCCGGAGCGGTCACCGTCGCAGCCGTTATCAGTCTGATTCCACCCGCAAACGCTCCGGCGACGGTTGCCCCGGCTCCGGGCCCGCTGCTCCCCACCAAAATCGCCAACGTGTACGGCTACGCCGAGACAGATGACGTCGTCATGGTCGACGCTCTCACTGGACGCAGTTTTTGGGATCTCACTAACGTTGTTGGACGGCTCCTACCCGTCGGAGGCGCGGGGAGTATGTGCGTTCTCACCGACGCCGGTGTCGATTGCCGGCGTGCCACCGACGGCGCTGCGCTGTGGTCCATGAATTGGACTGCGGACAATGCAAGCTCGTCCCATCCAGCGATGCAATGCATGGACCAAGTTGGGTCAGGACAATCGTGTGCGGTCGCAGCGAGCGGCCTGCTCTACGTGGCGCTGCCGACGGCTTCGACGCCCGCATATCTCCCACTTCCCGGTCCATCGAGCCCGCCGGGAACGTTCGCGGTGACATCGTTGCGCATGGACACGGGCAAGGTTGTCACGAAGCTTCCGCTCCCTGCATTCGTCGATGTTCAGACCAGCATCGCCACATCACTATCGGCACCCCCGGCTGTCCTCATTGCCGCCAATGGGTTGGTGCTCGTGACCCCAGACTACGAAGAGACGGACATCGTCGAGGCCTTCGCGACGCCGAAGTAGTCGCGTGCTTGACCACGGCCAACTCTGTCATTCGCACGGCGTAACGCGGAACATTCAGAACCCCAAGCCGTATCAGCACCGTGTGTTCTTTCACGGTCTGCGCAGTGCGGTCGTCTTCTTCGGCTGCAGCGCAACGGCTGCGGCCGGTGCAGCATCGCCCGCGTCGGCCCGGATCGTCCGTACGCCGGGCAGCTTGGCGTTGGTTCCGATCGATCGCACGGTGACCGATAGTTCCCTAGCCGGTCGGGCTCGCGACCGACGTGCGAAGTCTACCAAACACAGCCGCCAAACTGGCACTGCGCAAACGACTACGGAACGTTGTACACACTGACGTTCGTCACTCCTGCAGCGCACTGGACTGCAGTCGTCCATGCACAAGGCTGTCAGACGGTTCAGGCAGAAGACGGACCCCAGCTCACCACCGCGAACTCACCGCGACTCTGGATCGACCTGGGAACCGCGCTCGGCATCACGGCACTCGAGGTCGATCCGACGTTATGTCCAGGGACGAAGCCCGGGAGCGTCATTGAGGGACGCTTGTGCTCCGCTCCGGGTGAGTGCTCTCGACACGCATCGCCGTTCTCTGGATGGATGGCTGACCTTCCAGGCCGCTCGAGCGGCCGCAAACGACCTGGAGCGGCCCGACGTCGTTGCTATGCGACCGCTCGCCAAATGCGGCGCCTGCGGCGCGCGGATCTATTCGGATCGGGTCACTCATCGCGGCGACCCGACTGAGGGTACGGGTCAACCATAGGGTCGATCCGGAGAGAGCGATCGGTGAGCCTTGGCACTGATGTACGTTCGCTGCCCGCACTGCGCGCACTTGGCTACCGGTCGCCGTTCCACGTCGGTCCTGTCCTCGATCAGCACCGTGCCGAAGGTCAGGGGGATCAGCCGGTCGGAGCCGCACGACGGACAACGGATCAAGACCCGATGGTGTGACCTGGGGCAACCTTTCGTCTGTCCGCGAGAGGACCGTCAATTGACGTCGAAGGGCGTCACTACCCCATGACAGGAGTGCGCTGAATCCAATCCGGAGCGCGTGGCCGCTGATGACCGGCGCCTAGGATGCCGCGTGAACACAGAAGATCCGTCCCGAGTGATGACCGGTCGTGTGATGGCCACATGGTTTGGTCCCTCCCAGTCCGCCGAAAGGGTCGCCACGGTTACTGGACGGGCTGACCCGAACAACTGGATCAGGGAGAAGGTCCAAGCGATCCTGCAGGAAGGCACGGCGTCCTTGGTCGGGACAGCCAGAGCCGATGGCGAGATTCGAACTCCCGACCAACCGCTAACCGCACGAGTGGAGGACGGCGCCGGAATTGTACTCCGTACCCATCCGAGACGTAGCCTGAGCCAACCTCCCGTCCGGCGCTAGCCGGAACGCGATGGCGACTGGTTCTCGTCATCGCGGGAGCGACTGCACGCTCGTGACGCGGGCGAATTTGCTACGTATGCTGGCGTTGTAATGCGCTGGATCAGAGCGGCACGACCAGTCGTGGGCGTCGCACTCGTGCTTGTGGCAACCAGTTGCGGAGCGGGATCCGCTTCGGGGGTCGCTCCCGGCGGCTCGCTGACACTCTCTGGATCCATGACCGGTCGAGTGACCGCTGGCGTTCAGAATTCCGACGCAGCTTGTTTCATCACGGATATATCCACAACCGGGTTGGCGCCCCCGCCTCCCACCGAAGTGACTCTGACCGGCACCGTTGACCTCAGCGCTGACTCGTCGAGCGTGGCGCTGAGATTCACTGGCGCTCCAGGGACTTTCACGCTACCGCTCTCTGGCGAGCTGACAGCGCCTGGGCCGCCGGGGTTTGTCGAGATCACCGGCTATGGTTCCAGTGAATGGGCCGGGGGACAAAGCAGTCCCGCGAGCAGCGGCACGCTGACACTGTCGACGACCCCTACCGGAACTACCGGGACGATCCACGGCTCGGTTGACGCATGGCTTGCGCCACTCCGCGCGACAACTGCTCCCCTGCACGTCGTGGGCACCTGGAGCTGTTCGGTAGCTTAGGTTCCACGCGCAACCCGGAGCCGATGGGGAGATTCGAACTCCCGACCAACCGCTTACAAGGCGGTTGCTCTACCCCTGAGCTACATCGGCTGGGCACGCGGATTCTCCCATGGGGGCTCTTCCCCGTTGCCACAATCAGGGTCTCTGAGGTAATCTCGGATGGGGTAAAAATGGCCAAGGCAAGCACTCTGACGTCGACGGCAGGAAACCACCTGCTCGAGGCGCTACCAGATACGGAGCGGGACACGCTGATGCATCAGCTTCGCCCTGCCCATCTCATCGTCAAGACCGTCCTGTTCGATCCCGGGCAACCCATCCAATTCGTCCACTTCCCCATTGACGGCGTGATCTCGCTGGTCACGCCGCTTGCCGACGGCAACATCGTCGAGGTGGCGACGATCGGCAACGAGGGGATCGTCGGGGTGCCGCTCGTGCCTGGCGGGTCGCTTGCCGTGCGCGCCATCTCACAGGTCGGCGGCCGCACGTTGCGCCTCGAGGCGGGTGAGTTCATCAGAGATCTGGAGCGGCTTCCTGCCTTCCGCGAGCTGGTGCAGAAGTACGTTCAGGCGCTCTTCGGCCAGATCTCCCAGGCCGCCGCATGCAACCGGTTGCATTCCAACGAAGAGCGGCTCAGCCGCTGGCTGCTCATGAGCCACGACCGCGTGGGTACCGACACCTTCCCGATCACGCACGAGTTTCTCGGCCAGATGCTCGGCTCGCGTCGTGCGACCGTGACCCTGTCGGCTGGACTCCTTCAGTCCGCCGGCCTGATCCGGTACCACCGGGGGCGTGTGACCATCGTGGATCGCGAGGGCCTGGAGTCGGTGTCCTGCGAATGCTACGGGATCATCAAGGCGGCGCTCGATCGGGTGGTCTCAACCGACGACTGAGGCGACAGGACACCGGTCCTCGGGCTACTCCGTCCCCCGCGCGAACACCAGGCAGGCGTTGTGGCCGCCAAACCCGAATGACGTGGTCATGACCAGACGCGCGTTCACGGCGCGGCCGACGTTGGGCACGTAGTCGAGGTCGCACTCCGGGTCGGGATTGTCGAGATTCACCGTTGGTGGAGCGAAGCCGTCGCGCAGCGCCAGGATGCTCACCATCGCCTCGAACGCGCCGGCAGCGCCGAGCATGTGCCCGGTCATCGACTTGGTGGACGAGATCGGGATCTTGTACGCGGATTCGCCGAACACCTGCTTGAGCGCGCGCGTCTCGGCTAGGTCGTTGAGCGGCGTTCCAGTGCCGTGCGCGTTGATGTACTCGATGTCCTCGGGGCGCACACCGGCGCGTTCGAGCGCGCGACGCATGCAGCGAACGGCGCCATCACCGCTCGGCTCCGGCGCGGTGATGTGGTACGCGTCCGCGGACGCCGCATAGCCGATCAGCTCCCCATGAATGGTCGCGCCGCGCGCGAGTGCGTGCTCACGTTCCTCGAGCACGAGCACCGCCGATCCCTCGGCGGCGACGAAGCCGTCCCGGTCACGCTCGAATGGTCGCGATGCGTGCGCCGGGTCATCGTTGCGGGTGGAGAGAGCGCGGGCGGCCGCGAACATCGCGATGCCGGTCGACGTGATCCCGGCTTCGGTCCCGCCGGCGAGCACCGCCACCGCGTCGCCCTGGCGGATCCAGCTGGCGGCCTGGCCGATCGCGTCGGCGCCCGACGCGCAGGCGCTGACCACTGCCATGTTCGGCCCCCGCGCGCCGAGGTCGATCGAGACCATGCCGGGCGCCATGTCGACCAGCGCCATCGCGGCTGCAAACGGTGACACCCGGCGCGGACCTTCCGTGTCGAGCACCCGAGTGGTGTTCTCGATCACCTCGAGGCCGCCAATGCCCGAAGCGATCAGGACGCCGACATCGGTCGACTCGGCGGCGATGTCGAGACCGGAGTGGAGCACAGCCTCGCGCGCCGCCGCCATGGCGAACTGCACGTGCGGGGTGCCGCGGCGCGCCTCCTTGTTGCCGAAGATCGCGGCCGCGTCGAATCCCTTGACCTCGCCGGCGATCCTGACCGGGAGCCGCGATGCGTCGAAGTGCGTGATCGCGGCGGTGCCGCTCCGCCCGGCTTTAAGCGCCTCCCAGCTCTCGTTGACACTGTTGCCCACCGGCGAGACGGTGCCCATGCCGGTCACCACGACGCGGCGGGGCGTCGAGTCAGCCACGGGAGTTGCGGCGAGCGCGTGTATTCGAATTCAGCACGGTCCCCCTAGCCTACCGGTCCTCGCCGCGCCGAAGCCGTTCAAGGCGGCGCCTGATCTCCGGATCGATGCTGTCTTCGACTCGGGTGCTCCGCTTGCTGTCGTCGCGCATCCGGCGTGTCTCGTGCCCGACGTCGCCCGCGATCCGGGCCACCTCGGCCTCGAGCGCGCGCGCTCCCATGGTCGCCACGCCCATGGCGCCGACGACATCGCGTTCGAGGCGGTCGTCTGTGGCCACCACGACGTCCGCGCCCTCGCCGCGTTGCGAGGCTTTGTATGCCGCTCGTTCGATGACGTGGTCCGCTGTGGCGCGCTTGGACCCGAAGAGCACGGTGACACCGTCCAGCTTTTCCGTGGACGGGAGCGCGCCGGGACGCGCGTGCGCATCGAAGACGACGGTCACCGCGATCCCGGTCTGCGCCGCGTACTCCGCCATCGCGCTCACCAGCTGGCGGCGCGCATCCTCGAGCCCGCGCTCACGCAGCGTCGCGTGCAGCGCCGGCCACGCGTGAATGATGTTGTAGCCGTCGACGATGAGTGAGTGCATCGACTCGCGACCCGTCTCAGCGGGGTACGAAGCCGCGCTGGCGTTGGGCCTCGAACAGCAGGACCGCAGCGGCGGCTCCGGCGTTGAGCGACTCGACGTGGCCCATCATCGGAATCGACACGAGCACATCGCAGTGCTCGCGCGTCAGGCGGCGCATCCCGGCACCTTCCGCGCCGACCACGATCGCCGTCGGGCCGGAGAGGTCCACCTTGTCGTATCGATCTCGCGCATCGGCATCGAGCCCCACCCGCCAGATCCCGGCCTCGCCGATCACCTCGAGCGCCTGGGCGAGGTTCGGCACGGTGACCATCGGGAGGTGCTCGGTAGCGCCAGCAGATGCCTTCACCGCGGCGGCGGTGAGCGGCGCCGCATGGTGGCGCGGCACGACGATGCCGTCGGCGCCACATGCTTCGGCGCTGCGTGCGATGGCGCCGACGTTCTGGGGATCCTGGATCCCGTCGAGCACCACGAGCAGCGCCGGCGGACGCGTCTGGTCGAGCACGTCGTGGATGGTGAGCGCGGCGCGCGCATGGAAGTACCCGGCGACGCCCTGGTGATGCTCGGTGTGCGCGATGTCGTCGAGGCGCTGGCGCGGCACCTCCTCCACCAGGATATCCCGCGCCTCCGCGTGTTCGAGGATCTCGGTCAGACGCGCCTCGGGGCGAATCGCGGTCGCGATCACGATCTTGCGCGCGGGACGGCCGGCGCGCAGCGCCTCGAGCACAGGGTTGCGGCCGTAAAGGATGTCCAACGCGTCAGCCGCGGCGCGGCGAGATCCGCTTCCAGCGCTGACCCTGCGGCGTGTCCTCCACCTCGATGCCGCGGCTCGCGAGCTGGACGCGGAGATGGTCGGATTGCGCGAAGTCGCGAGCAGCGCGCGCCGCGGCGCGTTCGTCGAGCCAGCGCTGCTCCTCTGCATCAGGCGCCGCTTGACGATCGCGCGCGACGAGCGCGAGCACGCCGAGGACGTCATCCACGTCGGCGAGAAGATGCTGCAACGTGCGCTGCGTTTCCGCGCCGACGGGACCGCTGTCGAGCACGCGGTTGACGTCTCGCAGTCCGGAGAAGACGATGCCCATCGCCTCGGGGAGGTTGAGGTCGTCGTCCATCGCCTCGTCGAAGCCGATGCGCATCAAGCGGACCGAGGCAAGGATCGCCTCATCACGCGGGTTCGCGTCCTCCTCGACGGTGTGGAGTCCGTCGACGCGGGTCTGAAAATCGACGAGCCGTTGCACCGCCATGGTGCTGTCGGCGAGCAGGTCGTCCGAGTAATCGAGCGACTTGCGGTAGTGGGTGCGCGCCGCGAGCAGGTAGCGCAGCGCTGCGGGACTCGCGCCCTCCTCGAGCACGTCGGGCACGGTCGCGAAGTTGCCGAGTCGCTTGGCCATCTTCTCGCCGCTGACCCGCAGGTGCTGGCTGTGGCACCAGATGCGCACGAAGCGTTTGCCCGTGGCCGCTTCGGACTGCGCGATCTCGTTCTCGTGGTGCGGAAAGATGTTGTCGACGCCGCCGCAGTGAATGTCGAAGCTTTCGCCAAGCAGCGCCATGCTCATCGCGGAGCATTCGATGTGCCAGCCGGGATGGCCTCTGCCGATGCGCGTGTCCCAGCCGATCTCATCAGGACCGACTGCTTTCCAGAGCGCGAAGTCGCGGACGTCTTCTTTGGTGTAGTCGTCCGCGTCGATGCGTCCGCTGGCGCCGGAGACGAGGCCTTCCGCTCGTGCGCCGCTGAGCTTGCCGTACTCGGGAAAAGCGGCGATGTGGAAGTAGTAACTGCCGTCGGTGCGGTACGCCGCGCCGGCTCTTTCGAGGCGCGCGATGAGGTCCACCATCTGCTCGATGTACTGGGTCGCGCGTGGGTAGTGATGCGCCGGCCGGATGCCCAGCGTGTCGCGATCCTCGTCGAAGGCGGCGATCCAGGGAGCCGTTTCCTCATCGAGCGAAAACCCGTGCTCCACCGCGTTCCTGATGATCCGGTCGTCGACATCGGTGAGATTCATCACGTGCGTGACCTTCGGGAACCGCCGCTCGAGCCAGCGCCGGAGCACGTCCTCGAAGATGAAGGTTCGGAAATTCCCGATGTGGACTCGATTCCAAACGGTAGGCCCGCACGTGTAGAGCCGGACGTGGCCCGGCTCGAGCGGCTCCACGGCGACGAGCTCACGGCTCATCGTGTCGTGCAGTTGGAGGGTCACTGCCGTTCCAGCAACACCGTCGCCGACGCGGCGATCCCCTCGCTCCTGCCGGAGAAACCCATGCCGTCGGTGGTCGTTGCGCCAACTGCGATCGTGCCCGGCTCGAGACCGAGCGCCGTCGACATGGCCTCGGACATCGCGCCGAGATGCTTGGCCAGGCGAGGCTCCTCGGCGATCGCGATCACGTGCGCGCTGGTGATCGTCCAGCCTTCTTCCTGGAGCTTGTCGGCCACGATCTTCAGGAACTCGCACCCCGACGTGTCCTTCCAGCGCGGATCACCGGATGGGAAATGCCGCCCCATGTCGCCGAGCCCCGAGGCACCGAGGATGGCATCGACGAGTGCATGCACGACTGCGTCGCCGTCGGAGTGACCGAGCAGTCCTCGGGAGTATGGAATCAGGACGCCACCCAGCATCAGCGGCCGCCCAGGGATGAAGCGGTGCGCGTCGATGCCATGGCCGATTCGCGGGGTCATCGGACCTCCTCGACTAACGAGCGGAGCAGGACGAGGTCCTGCGGGAACGTGATTTTGAAGTTGCGCGGATCCCCGAGCACCACCGTGACCGCCACGCCGATCGCCTCCACCAGCGCCGCGTCGTCGCCTGCGGTGATCCCATGCGTCGCCGCGTTCTGGTGGGCACGGCGAAGGATGCCGGCGTCGAAGGACTGCGGGGTCTGCGTCGCGATGATGGACGTGCGATCGAGGGTGGCCTGGACATGGCCGTTCAACACCTGCTTCACAGTGTCCACGCAGGGTACCGCTGCGATGGCCGCGCCATCAGTCCGGGCTGCGTCGAGGACCGCCCGGAAGACCTCCGCAGGGGTGAGCGGGCGCGCGGCGTCGTGCACAGTGATCCACTCCTGCCCGTCGCACCGGTCGATCGCAGCGGCGACGCTGTCCTGGCGGCGCTCGCCTCCCTCGAGCAGGACCACGTTGGCGAGCTGATTGCCATCGGTGATCGCGCGGATCGCGTCCCAACGGTCAGCCGGGGCGGCGATGGCGATGAGGTCGAAGCATCCCGCCGCAGCGATGGACTCGAGCGTGATGGCGAGCACCGGCCGTCCCGAGACGTCAGCCCACAGCTTGTCCTCCCCCGCCCGCACACCGAGCCCGAAGGCGGGAACGATGAGCGCGCTGCTCAGCGCTGAGCGACCTTGGCGCGAACCGGCCGCAGGACCCGGGGCTTCCCGGAATCGTCATCCGCGAGGGTCGCGAAGATCATCCGGCCGGCCGTGGTCTGCAGCACGGTGGTCACCGTCACGGTGACCGTCTCGTCGACGTGGCTGCGTCCGTTCTCCACCACCACCATGGTGCCGTCCTCGAAGTAGCCGACGCCCTGGTGGGGCTCCTTGCCCTCCTTGACGATGGTGATCGCCATGCTCTCGCCGGCGCCGACGATCGGCTTCACGGCGTTGGCCAGGTCGTTGAGGTTGAGCACGCGAACACCCTCGATCTGGGCGAGGCGGTTGAGGTTGTAATCCTGGGTCATGAGCGCCGCGCCACGGGCGCGGGCGAGCTTGACCAGACGGGAGTCCACATCCGGTGTGCCCGGGAAGTCGAGATCGATGAGCTCGCAGACGACGTCCTCGGCCTTCTGGAGGGCGTCGACGACGCCAAGACCGCGGCGCCCCTTCTGACGGCGGAACGGATCGGCGGAATCGGCCACGCGCTGCAACTCCTCGAGCACGAAGCCGGGGATGAGCAGACGCCCGGGCACGAAGCCCGCAGCGGCGACGTCGACGATGCGCCCGTCGATCAGCACGCTCGTGTCGACGATCACCGGCTGGCCGTCGAGCGGACCCGGGCCAATCTCGTCGATGTCCACCGGCGCGGCGCGGCCGAACATGACCCCGAGCGCGTCCCGGCGGCGGCTCCCGGTACGGACCCCGACGTAGACGAGAGCGGTCGCGACGCCGAGGGAGATCAGGACGCCGAGACCAAAGGGCAGTGGGTTCAGGAGGACGGCGACCATCGTTGCGATCAGCAGTGCCGCGATGAGGCCGATGACCGAGCCGATGATCTGACCTGCCGGGGCCTCGTCGAGGGTGCGCTCGAGCCAGAGGTAGGGCTCAACGCTCAGGAGTGGCGCTGCCAGGGCGAGCGATGCCGCCCCCGCGGCTCCCGCGGCGAGCAGGGCCGCGCCTGCCGTGGTGGTGCTGCTCGTGAGCACGCCCGGGGTGCCTGAGAGGATGAAGACCCCGTAGAGCACGCCGAATACGAACCCGACGCTGGCGCCGATGATCCGAGAGACGTTTCGGGCCCGGCGGATGGTCCGATCGGCGTGCGTATGCATCTCGGCGATTGAACCACACGATCTCCGCGCCGAAAGACGGCGCGACACGACGGTCACCCGAGTAGTGCAACCGCCCCGATCAACGTGGAGACCCGATGACACCGAAGCCCCTCTGGGACCTCGCCGCGATAGCTCTCCGGGAGGATCACCGCCTCCATGCCCACGGCGGCCGCCTCAGCGAGACGGACTTCGGTCCGGGAGACACGCCGAACCTCTCCGCTGAGGCCGATCTCCCCGATGACCGCACAGTGGCGCGACACCGCCCGGTTGGACGCCGACCCGGCGATGGCGAGGGCCAAAGCGAGGTCGGTGCCGGGATCGGCGAGCCGGATGCCGCCGGCGACGTTGACGTAGACGTCCATCTTCGAAATGAGAGTGCCGGCGCGCTTGGTTAGCACCGCGAGCATGAGGTGGAGCCGGTTGAGATCGAACCCCGACGAGGTCCGCCGCGGGAGCTCGAACAGCGAGGCCACTGCCAGGGCCTGCACCTCCACCGCCATTGGCCGGAGCCCGTCGCAGGTGATGGTGAGCACGCTGCCGGAGGCGCCCAGTGACGCGGCGTCGAGCATGCCGCGGCTCGGCGCGGCGAGATCGTGCATGCCGTCGCGTTCCATGGTGAGGAGCCCCACCTCGCCGGTGGCGCCGAAGCGGTTCTTGATCCCGCGGAGCATCCGGTGCTCGCCGAGGCGCTCACCTTCGAGGTACAGGACGACGTCGACCATGTGCTCGAGGGTCCGCGGACCGGCGATGGCCCCCTCCTTGGTCACGTGCCCGACCAGGAGCACCGGGATGCCGGTCGCCTTCGCGACCTCACTCATGCGCAGCACTGCGGCCCGAACCTGCGAGACGCTCCCGGGCGGTCCGGGGGTGCCGGCGTCGCGGAGCGTCTGGACGGAATCGACGACCACGAGCGACGGACGCTCCGCCTCGATGGTGGCGATCACGGTGTCGACGTCGGACTCGACGAGCAGGCGAACCCTGGCACCGGTGCAGCAAAGCCGCCGAGCTCGCCGGGCAAGCTGCTCAAGCGACTCCTCACCGGTGCAGTAGAGCGCCGGTGACACCTCATCGCCGCAGGCGTGCGACACCTGCAGCGCGATGGTGGACTTCCCGATGCCAGGGTCACCACCAAGCAGCACGACGCTGCCGGGAACGATCCCCCCTCCCAGGACGCGGTCAACTTCGAACGATCCAGTGGCGATCACCCGTCCCGGTACCGCCATGACGGCTTCCATCGGCGTCGTGGTCGCCGCAGCGACGGAGGCCTTGCGCCCGGTGAGGCGCACAACGTTCTCGCTCAGGCTGTTCCACGCGGCACACGCCGGGCACTGGCCCTGCCACTTCGGCGCCTCGGCCCCGCACTCGGCACAGAGGTAGTGCAGGCGGGGTACGGCGCGCTGCAACTCTGTGGCCATGGGCGACGAATCCTACCGAACAGATGTACGTCCGGTCAAGGCCCAGGTTCGACGCTTTACAGCGACATTGCAGGAGCGGCAATGTCCGGGTGCGGTCAAAGGCACCGCCGTGTCCGCAAAAGGAAGGACGAGCGCGTTGAGAATAGCGTGATCGCATCAGCCGGTCTGGCGACGTCAGGCGACGACGCGCCCGAACGTGCCTTTGAGGCCGTCGTCACCGCGGATGTCAGGCGCCTCTACTCGCTGGCGCCCTCCATCCTTGACGACGCCGGCGAGGCCGAGGACGCGGTGCAGGAGACACTGCTCAAGGCGTGGCGAGCCTGGGGACGCCGTCGCGCTCATGGATCGTCCTGCGGCCTGGTTGACGCGGGTCTGCGTCAACCACTGCATCAGCCGGCGCCGGATGCTGAAATCGCGAGGCTGGCCACTGTCAAGATTGGTCGATCGCGCTGGATCGTCGCCGGGTGGTGAGCGCGACGCCGAGCGTGTCGACATGGATCGCGCGTACCGGCGGCTTTCCAACAAGCAGCGCGCGGCGATCACGCTCAACTACCACCACGGGTACTCCGTCGACGAGTGCGCTGTCTTCATGGGGTGCCGTCCGGGAACCGTGCGAACGCATATCGAACGCGGGCTCGCCGCGCTGCGAAAGGAGCTGAGAGTTGATTGACATCGGTCCTCGACTGGAAAGCCGCCTGCGGGCCAAGTTCGACCGTATCGACGCCGAATCCTCGCCGGAAAGCCTCACAAGCTTCCGACGGCAGGCGACCAGGCGCCGCCGCAGGTCTCTGAATGTGCTCGTCGGAGTGACCGCGATCGCGGTCGTTGCGGGAGGGGTCGCCGCGTTCGCCTTGGAACTCAGTGGTCACTCACATCCGACCGCCGCGATATCGCCGGCGCAAGGGGGCCCGCTCCCGAAGATCCCCGTCTACAGCGCGCCACCGCCTCCACCGAAGGTGTACACCCCGGTTCCGTTGCCGGTCTACGGCACGGGTTTTCCGGCATCGTGGCATATCGTCATCCCTGTCACTCACCACACCGGATCGGCGGAGCTGTCCGCATTCGTTCCCGCGGGGTGGGTATATGTGCAGTACGCGTGCGTGGGGACGGGACAGCTCCAGATCGTGTCCACCGATGGCACGCTCAGCGAGAGCTTCAGGCCGTGCTCGAGCTCATCACACCCACGCCCAGTCAACGCGCAGATCTCAGATGCATACGGCCCGTTGAAGGGTCGCCCCGTGGTCTTGGAGGTGCTGGCCAGCCCATCGGTACGCTGGGAGATCGTCGTTGCCGAGACCGCGACGCCTGTCGCTCTACCGACACTTCCGCCCTTGCCGGCGAACGCGAAAGTGCTGGTGCCATTGACGTTTGGACTGGGAGTTGCCGCACTTCCCACTTACACTCCCCGCGGCACCGTCACGATGGAATGGTGGTGTTCAGGGCCTGGAGCCATGCAGGTCTTCGTCTCCAACGGAAACGAAAGCTTCAGCCAGTCACCGTGCGGTATCGGCGGCGGCGGCCCAGTTGACTACACGGGAAACAGCGAAACGCTCGTTGTCGATGTCAACCCCGCCAACAGGTGGGAGATCCTCGTGTACTGGCAGCCGAACGACCCGAGCGGGTAGCGTCAGAATCGCGCCATGAAGATGTCATCTAGCGCGAGTGGACCGGCCGGCCTCTGCCTCGGTGGGTTTGCGCTGGTTCGGGTTCCTCGACGCCCTCGATGCGCCTGCGCAACTCCACGAGCCGGTCGCGCAGCTCAGCCGCACGTTCGAACTCGAGGTCGCGAGCCGCGCGGAGCATCTCCTTCTCCACGTCCTTGGCGAGGCGGAGCACCTCGTCAGGCGGCAGGCCGGACGCCTCCTGGAAGGCCGCGGCGCGAAGCGACTGCTGGTCGCGATGCGACTCCATCTGGTACACCGCCTTCACGATCGACAGCGGCGTGATGTCGTGCTCCACGTTGTAGGCGACCTGGATAGCGCGGCGGCGGTCGGTTTCGGCGATCGCCTTCTCCATCGCGTCCGACGTGCGGTCGGCATACATCACGACGTGACCGAACACGTTGCGGGCGGCGCGGCCAACGGTCTGGATCAGTGAGCGATACCCACGGAGGTATCCCTCCTTGTCTGCGTCGAGGATGCCGATGAATGACACCTCGGGAAGGTCGAGACCCTCGCGCAGCAGGTTGATGCCCACCAGGACGTCGAAGACACCGAGGCGCAGGTCGCGGATGATCTCGACGCGTTCCAGCGTGTCGATATCGCTGTGCAGGTATCGGACTTTGATGCCCGCCTCACGAAGATAATCGGTGAGGTCCTCGGCCATCTTCTTAGTGAGCGTGGTGATCAGGCAGCGCTCGTGCTTCTCGATGCGACGCCGCATCTGGGCGATGAGATCGTCGATCTGCCCGTGCGACTCCTTCACCTCGATGGTGGGATCGACGAGCCCGGTCGGCCGGATGATCTGCTCCACCACCTGCGTGGCCCGTGACTCCTCGTACGGTCCAGGCGTCGCGCTGACGTAGATGATCTGACCGATCATCGAGTCCCACTCAGCGAACGTCAGGGGCCGGTTGTCGAGCGCCGAAGGGAGCCGAAACCCATATTCCACCAATGGGATCTTGCGCGCGCGGTCGCCCTTGTTCATGCCGTCGATCTGAGGAACCGCGACGTGCGACTCGTCGACGATCAGCAGCGCGTCGTCGGGCAGAAAGTCAAGAAGGCAGTGCGGCCGCTGCCCCTCGGAGCGGTTGCTCAGATGCCGCGAGTAGTTTTCGATACCGGCGCACGTCCCGGTCTCGCGCATCATCTCCATGTCGAAGTTGGTGCGCTGGCGCAAGCGCTGGGCTTCGAGCAGACGTCCCCGGGTCTCGAGCAGCGTGACGCGCTCCTCGAGCTCCGCTTCGATCGAGACCAGCGCGCGCTCCATCTGCTGCTGTGGCGTGACGTAATGCGTCGCCGGGAACACCGTCAGCTCGTCCCGCATGGTGAGGATCTCACCGGTGAGCGCGTCGAAGTCCTTGATCGACTCGATGGTGTCACCCATGAACTCGATGCGGGTCGCGATCTCCTCGTATGCCGGCTGCACATCGACGACGTCGCCGCGCACCCGAAAACGCGTGCGTCCAAAGTCCATGTCGTTGCGCGCGTACTGGAGGTCGGAGAGCTTGCGGAGCAGGATGTCTCGCCGCCACGACTCTCCCCGCTTGACGGTGATCGACTCGCCGAGATAGTTCTCCGGGGATCCGATGCCGTAGATGCAGGAGATCGACGCCACCACGACCACGTCGCGGCGCGTCAGCAGCGCGCGGGTGGC